>Ga0315543_1000137_pt1 | contig 89756 bp, 82 predicted proteins | sample SalMarSW160210MG_2_FD_203098 | JGI IMG/M metagenome (GOLD analysis project Ga0315543, IMG submission 203098) | Salt marsh sediment microbial communities from the Plum Island Ecosystem LTER, Massachusetts, United States - Salt Marsh Sediment SW1601-210 ... | reverse complement strand
AGTATGTATTCCAGCCAGTTTTTCGGACCGGGTACACCCTTTACATCGGAACGCCTGGCAACTCCGCCGTGACCGCTTTTCTGAAATGCGCGGTATCCGCCCGGTGAGAACGTGGTACGGTGTATATCGATGTTTCCGCCCGTCCCCAGCTGCATGGTAAAGATAACACTCTCGTCCTTCTTAAAGTCGTATTCTTCGTTCAGGCCTTTCCAGCCGGGAGGAAGGGCATCCAGGTTCTCGGGAATGACGTTAAAGAGCGGAGACCCCATAACACCGCAGTTGGTTACTTTAGGAATATTGTCACCGAAGTTACGCCACATTATCTCGGAGGCGCGCGCCAGACTCCTGTTAGCCGGATTGCCGGGACCGAATACTCCAACATCGAAATTCATCCCGATTTCCTTGGCGATGGGACCGCTGACGCAAATCCCCATACTGCCGCGCCCGTCATAGGTGCCGCCGGCTTCCGCTTCAGCGATTGCCAGCACAACCGGCATATACTCCGGTTTGCATCCGGCCATAACGGCGTTTATTGCCACCTTTTCCACGGTAGCCGTTCGTTTTACGGGCTTAAACGTTACCGGCGAACCCTTTCCTTCTACAGGCCTGTTCTTGAAATTCTGAAACAGGAACGCCGTATATTCTTTCTGGTGCACTATCAGTTCATCCGGTTTATGGCTGGTGCCTTTCAGCATCGCCTCCACCCGCTCTTCGGTGGGGACTATAACCGGCAGACCATCTGTGTACCTGGCAATCGGAGCATCCAGAGCCGGGATATATTCGGTCTGGTGGTAAAACTCCATGGCATCTTCATAGGTGCCCTCGAACAGTACTCGCCTGTCATCAATCTTATACATTCCGGTGGACTTTTCTTCTTCCGTAATAGGCCAGGTCAGGGCGTCGAATACCTCCGGGAGGAACCTTTCTATGTCTTCCGGTCCCTGCATGGTACGTGAAACGTGCACCCGCCGCAGGTTGGGCGCACCGCTCATCATACCCGCCTGCGTGAAACACTCATCCTGGTCACCGTAAATGAGTGAGACGGTAGGAATACCCGACTGCTCAACATCCGCTACCTGGAACAACTGTTCCCAGATTGCGCCATGTCACCAGATTACCCCGCCGATTAACGCGTCGGCGTCTTTCTTCTCCTCCTCCGTCAAATCGGCATTGAACCCGAACTGCCTTTTAATCTTCCAGTTTACGTTCGGATAATCAGCCGGCAATTTCTTCAGCAGAGGGATTGTGATATCCTGGTCTCCGCCGGCATTGATACAGACGTAAATAGTTTTACCGTCTATAGTATCGATTCGCGGCGCCAGGGATTTGAGTTCAACCGGCTCCTGCATCCCGAGAGGATTCAAACATTTATATGTCTTTGCCATATAACCTCCTTGTAAAATAATAAGATTCTGGTAATAAAATGCACGACACGATATTTGAGACGATTATAGCTCAGCGATTACCAAAACACAAAAAAGAGCGATATAGAAAACGCCCCGATTGAATTCAATCGGGGCGTTTTCGTTTCTGGTGGAGGTCGGGTGAGGGTCGAACTCTACCCGAAACAATACTGTGTTTTGTTTAATTTTTATCAAACATCGGGATGTCTGTCCAGCCATGTGTATAAATAAACTATACCATTCGTATTTTTATTTTAATTATGATGTAATTATAAATGCGATGATAACAATAGCTATGCTATGTAGAAGGCATCGCCTAGAATATTTTACAGGTCTTGAGGTCCATATTACGGCACAGCCGTTTCATAATTACTCCGAAGATAACGCTGGCGATGATGAGCACGCCTCCCACTATACCGAAGGCGGTGTTGTAGTGAAGGGCACTGATAAGAAGCCCTCCAACCATCGGTCCGGCGGAATGCCCGATGTCCATAATACTTGAGAGTATACCAAGCGCGCTGCCGTAGTTATAATAGCTCGAGAGATCGGCAACAAGAGCTGACGTTGAAGCGGTGACCGTCGCAAGTCCAAGGCCGAAAAATCCGATCAGAATAGCCAGTATCAGGTAATTCTGCGAATAGGTCATAAAAGCAATCGTTACTCCGCTTATAACCAGGCCTGTAATAATCATTACGCCGCGACCGTATTTATCGGAAAGCTTGCCCATCAAAGGCTTGGTCAGGGTAGCTACCACAATCTGAACGGTAAATAAAGCACCTATACTGAGTGTGGTAAAACCGGCCTGCTCGTTCAGGTAAATGGGCATGAATACCTCGAGGCACCCGAACGCGAAATACTGGACTGCCTCCATCAGACTGGTCAGGAGTATACCCGGATGCCTGATAATAGTCAGGATATCCCTCCATATATCGCTGCGTTCTCTTTTCAGTGTTTCCCTGGCTGATGCCGATGTTTGAGTGGACAGGGGCAGTCTGAGCGCTGCGAGCAGCGCCAGCATTCCCATAATGCCCGTCACGAGATAGACCCAATGGAAGTCGTTCCCAAATATAAGGGCGCCCCCAACGAACGGGGCGATAAAACGTCCGACCATTGTTGCTGAGGAGTAGGTACCCATTCGTTCGCCGCGTTTTTCATCATACGTGTCGGCGACAGCTGCCATCGCCACCGGACCCAGGATGGCAGTGGCAAAACCGTGATAGATGCGAATAAGAACGAGATGCCAAGGCTGGCTGACCAGCAAGTAGAGGAAAGGGGCTGTGGCAAATATCGCTGCTGAGAGCAGGATTACACGGCGACGGCCTATGATATCTGAAAGAATACCGGCTGGAAGACTGACAACGATTCCCACCACTGTAGATGCGGCCGCAATAAATCCCACGGTTGATATGGGAACATCAAGAGAGCGAATAAACAGTGGTAATACGGGATTCTTCGCCATTGTTGAACTGCAGATGGCAAGACCACCCATGATACAGAGCAGGATAAACGGTGATATTCTTAGTCTCATAAAAAACTTTCGTATTGGAGAGTGATTATATCATCATGGATATTGTGTAGCAATATTAAGAAACGAAGAGTATAATACTGGGGAAATATAATATGGAGGTGCCGTGATGAAATGGGTAACCCGTTCCCACGTCCACGTTGATCGTGTTGCTTGCCCGTGGCTGATCCAAAGATTCGTGGATAACGAGGCTGAGTTCTTTTTTGTCCCGGCCAGCCAGGTAATGGAGGTGGCGGAACGCGAAGGGGCGATACCTTTTGACGCGATGGGCAAAGCTGAAATCGACCACCATGAAGGTCGTTGCTCGTTTGAGTCTATAATCCTTAAGTATGGACTGAAAGACCCTGCCCTCCTACGGTTGGCTGAAATAGTTCACGCTGCAGATGTGATGGATGATATAGACAAGGATCCCATCGCCCGCGGGCTCGAAGCGATTGCCGTAGGCTTCAGTATTCGTTTCCCTGATGACGAGGAAAACCTCGCCAATCAATTTGAGGTATATGACTCACTGTTAGCCTGGTGCCGGTTGCAGGTCGCAAAAGGTTAAAAATTTTTCAAGCACGGACGCCTGATTACCACTTGCCGATTTCTTCTAGCACTTTCACAACCCGCCAAGTTTCGGCACTTACGGCAGTTCCGCCCATTACGACCGCGACCGATACGGCTTCGAGTACCTCCGCTTTTGTTGCCCCGGCTGCAACTGCGTCCTTTGTCTGTCCCTGGACACACCGCGTGCACCCGGACTGGAGACCACAAGCAAGCGCTATGAGACGTTTTGTTTTTAAATCAAGCGCTCCATCCTGATAGACGCCTTTGCGAAACGTGGTATAGGCAGCCATGACAGGTAATCCTTCGTCAAACCGGTCCCTGTATTTCCCTGCCTCTGTGTAGTATTCCAGTTGATTATCCATTATCCATGTCCTCCCGATTTTAATATATCTCGAATCAATGGCATGATATTTGGTAAGTGGATTATATCTGTTATCAGGATAATTTAAAATGGGTTTAAGGTTTGATAAAGAAACGTTATTGTAACGAGTAGACATAGTACCAGTATCAAACTTTATAAGAATTTCTCGACGATAGGTATCGCTTCTTCGACAGTAGGATTATCATGCAAGTCGATTTCTCTAATAGGAACAGGAGCAGGTTTTTGTAATTTAGCTATTGCTGTTTTTGCGGTTTCAATAGCTTCAATTGTTTTTTCACGAATTGCGGGAGTTACTTCTCCTATTATTGTGCAATTCTCTTTTGAAGAATTATGCAATATCTTAAGCTGCAGATTAAGCTGATATGCATCTATAAAGGGAATAGGAATATCTCCTCGCTTTTGTACAGGTTTATGATATTCACCGTGAAATTTTTTTACTCTGTTTATCCAACCCTTTTCTTCCCATGTTCCATCAAGCAGATCTTGAATATATTCTTTCAACTCATTTTCTACGGCTGATTGAATAATTGGCGTTGATTCTTTGATCCAAGATTCAAGTTTATCCTTCCTGGTATTAGGGTCAGGTTCGAAAAACGCAGTATAAAACCCATCACTCAAGGCTTTAAAGACTGTAGTCATTTTACCTTCCTATAAGTTTTTTACAAACAAGATTACATGTTAAATAATAAAGAAACTGAAAAGAAGCTGTCTCCGCCGACGAATAATTATCTGAATGCTTTATCGTACTCCTTGACGGCGTCTCTGTTCAGATTGTCGTCGTAAATCGTAGATTCGATATATTTCCCATGAACGTTTTTAAGATAGTCTGGCTTCAGTTCCATTGCCATAAACGAAGGATAATTGGCTCCATTGGAGTCGGTAACGCCGAACTCCTTTGCTTCTATAAATCCAAATTGAGGATAATATTCAGGACGGCCGTAAAAACAAATAGCTCCATATCCAAGCTCTTTTGCCTTTGCTATTGTAGTTCTCATCAGTGCTTTACCTGCACCTTTTCGCTGATATTCCGGTTGTACACTTATAGGACCGAAATTAAGTACATGTACACTTCGAAAATCTATCGTTTCTATCCTAGCATGACTATAAATTATGTGACCGATAACTATACCTTTCACTTCCGCAACAAAGCTCAATTCTTTTATCCCGTTTTTCTCACGTAAAGCATGAACCATCCAATGTTCAAATGGACATCCTATACCTCCTCTTTCTATCCTTCCCGGATATGAAAACGCAAAGCGCGTAATCTCCTCGACTTTCCGATAGTCCTTTTCCTCTTCCAGTCTGACTTTTATTTCCATTACATTATATCCATGGTCAGTTTTATCTCTTGTGTGGACATCAAACCGGGTCTTTTTGTTTGCATTTTTTGAATATTGAGTTTCTATTTCTTGGGCAGTTCAAAGGTACGTAAGTTAACAGGTCCTTCAAAATCAAAACCGGCTTCATCAAAGTCCTCGAGGCGCTTGGCATCCAGAGTTGGCCCCAGGTACAGTGCATGGAAGAGAACAGGCTTTCTGATTGCTCTAAAATTCAACGGGCAATGCAGTACGCCTTTAGGAATGAAGACGACGGTTGTCGAGGTGATGGTATGCTTCTCAAGTTCCTTTCCCATCCACAGGTCTATCTCCGCATCGAAGCTACTGCAAAGGTCCGGCAGCTCCGCGCCGAGGAAAATAAGGAATTCATCATATTTGTGGACGTGGGGAATTGTTTCCCAGCAAACCGGTGCGGTGAACACCTGCCAGCCTATGGTAGCCGTAGCTCCTGGCAGGGCGGGCGCCCCCCGGAAATATGTTTGAGGGCTGGCAATCTCCGGAAACGGCGGCAGGCTGTTTAGAGAAGCGTAATCATTAGCCCTGGGTCCCGCGCCGTCATCACTCAAGAAATACTTGTCATATTTTTTATCCGCCATGTGAACCTCCTGTAATAAACTAAAATCAATAGGTATCGTTATATACCGGTTTTATTGATGCCGGATGCCTCAGTGAATTCCAATAATTCATTATTATTTCTTTTCGTATTGATGTGTCCGTAACACAAAAGTTTGAAACAATTCTAGACCAAAGTTAAAAATTTTACAATAACACCTTGTGGTACTTCTTTCTATTTTGTTGGTTTAAGAACTCTACCAAAGCCTTAGTATTTTCTGAAATGTTACTTTTTTACCTAACCAGCATAGTGTGAACCTATCCTGATATTTTTCATATAACTCAGGCACCAGATTCATGCCATACTTGTGGACGAATCTATTAGATTTATAGCTTTTCTTATTATTTTCAAAACGTTCCACAGGCGTAAGTCCGGTCATGCCGACGTAATAGCAGGGAAGAAACTGGTTTAGACCTTCCGAAGCTCTGGGCAGAGGCAAACCTTGAGGAACAGAGGAAACTCCTTCTTACGATGCTGGATGCTGTTTACATTGATACGAAAAACAACCTGATCGTCGCAGTAAAGCCGAAACCACCGTTCAGACCGGTATTTCAGGTAGCTGCGCAAAGAGAAGGATCCGTTATCGAAATAAGAAACGGGTCCGAGGATACTTCTCCGAACCCGTCTTTGTTTCTGGTGGAGGCGGGGGAGGGTCGAACTCCCCGTCCAAAAGAGGCTACCCAGGATATACTACAAGCTTAGCCAGCTCTTTAGTCTTGTCCGTGCCGGCCTCTGCCGGCCGAGTCCGGCCAGACCAGTCGATTATTCTTTCACCACTCTTATCGACATCGGAGCGGCGGCACCCCGGCTAAACGTCACCCACTCCCGACCCGTCGGGGTGAGGTCAGGGTGGATGTGCAGCCTATTTAATTAGGCGGCAACTAATTCTGGTTCTTCGCCAGTTATTTTTGCCACTTGTTTTATGAGGTTAGCGGCACCTCAGCCTGCAATCCTGTAGCATACCTCCCCTGTCGAACCCGCGCGCCCCCTTGTGAGGTATAAGGTGCTAACTGTAGACCTTACTCTTCTGCTTCCTCCTTTTCGTAGCCCGGTCCATCTCTCTTTCAGCATCGCGGCGGGCGATGGACTCGCGCTTGTCATATAACCTCTTGCCCTTTGCCAGGGCTATCTCCACTTTGGCTATACCGTCCTTTAGGTATATTTTCAGGGGAACCAGTGTCAAGCCCTTCTCCGCCACTTTACTTGATAATTCGGCAATCTCTCTGCGATGCAAAAGAAGTTTGCGCGGTCGGGTCGGCTCATGGCTCATATAGCTGGCGGCATCGTAACGGGCGATATGAGCATTCAGGAGCCAGAGCTCGCCGTTTTCAGGCCTGACATAAGCATCGGACAGACTGGTCTTTCCAGCCCGTATAGATTTTATCTCCGTGCCGGTCAGTGATATACCCGCCTCCACGCTATCCTGTATGTGAAAGTTATGGTACGCCTTTCGGTTGGTGGTTATTGTTTTTATCCCCATCAACTAAATTATACCACACACTCAGGAGCGGGAAGCCGGGACTACTTTTTAGCTTCTTTTTCCGGTTTGCTCAAGACTTCATCAACAATCCCGTACTCCACCGCCTCTTCAGGGTTGAGGTAGAAGTCACGGTCGATATCACGTGTTACTTTTTCAGGGTCCTGTTTTGTATGTTTGATAATGATATCCTTCATGATATCCTGCTGCCGTGAAATCTCACGGGCGGCAATCTGGATATCGGATGCCTGTCCCTGGGCATCACCACTCGCCTGGTGCATAAGGATGGTCGAATTGGGCAGAGCATAGCGTTTCCCCTCAGCACCGGCGCAAAGCAGCACCATTGCCATACTGGCTGCCATGCCCACACAGATAGTGGATACATCGGGGCGGATGAACTGCATCGTGTCATAAATTGCCAGGCCGGAGTGGATTTGCCCTCCGGGACTCTGTATGTACATGCTGATATCCTTGTCCGGGTCTTCGCGCTCCAGATATAGAAGCTGGGCGATTATGGTATTAGCTACGGGGTCGGTTATCGGGGTGAACAGCATAATAATGCGTTCTTTAAGGAGTAACGAGTATATATCCCAGTACCTATCACCTCTCGGACCACTTTCAAGCACTCCGGGAATAACATTCATTGGCTCCATGTTCATTTCCCTTCCTCCTTTTTTCTTCTCCTGGTTTTTGTTTTCTTAGCTTCTTTTTGAACACCGGTATATTCCGCAAGCTTCTCCATAGTTTTCCTGGTTAGCAAGTTCTGTGTAATCGACTCACGAATCTGCGGGTCGTTCATCACTTTCTTGAGTTCTTCCTTGTTCTCGGTTGAGTTATTTATCATGCTTTCTATCTCGGCATCTATCTCACCAGTCTCCGCCTTAATATCCTCTGCTTCGGCAACCTTGCTCAAGACAAGAGTATGGGTAACCCTTCTTTCCGCCATCGGCTTTAACTCCTCGCGCAGCTCTTCCTCAGTCTTATTGACGGTTGCCAGATAGTCTTCCAGCGACTGGCTGCTCGTTTGAAATCGCTGGTTCAACATTCTGTTTATTTCAGACTCCACCAGTACCGGCGGATAATCAATTACGGTAACGGCAGCCACGGCATCGAGCAGCTTCTCTTCATAATTCACCCTTTCCTGTTCTTCAGCCCTCTTTTTCATATCGGATAACGCACGCTCGCGGAGAGCTTTCATCGTGTCAAACTCGGCACCAACCGTTTTTGCGAACTCGTCATTCACTTCCGGCAGTATCTCCTGTTTGATAGCGGTGGCCTTTACCTTGAAAGAAGCATCTTTTCCTGCCAGTTCTTCTTCGGTATAGTCATCAGGATATTTAAGGGTGAACTCCTTCTCTTCGTCGCTTTTCATCCCCACCAGTTTTTCTGGAAAGCCGGTTACAGGGAACGACTGTCCGGCGATAACCTGGTACTGCGCTCCTTTCTGGTTAAGAAAGGTATTATCTTCAACCCTTCCTTCAACATCGATAACCACCAGGTCGCCGAAATCCACCGGACGTTCCACTGGCTCCCAGGTAGCGTGCTGATGACGAAGCTGCTCTACGACCTCGTCAACATTGCTCTCCGTCACCTCGATTGGTTCGCGTTCAACTTTGATATTCTGGTAATCACCAAGCTCAATGGTCGGTCTTAACGGGACGGTTGCCTTTATAACCAGCGGTTCCATCTGGCTTACTTCTAATTCCGGCCTGGCGATAGCATCAAGCTCCTTTTCTTCCAGGGCTTTCTCATACACCTCCGGGATAAGGTCATTAAGCGCCTCCTCGAGAAGACTCTCTTTACCTATATATCGTTCGAATATGCCACGGGGGGCTTTCCCCTTGCGAAAACCGGGTACCCTGGCTTTCTTGACTAGACGCTTATAAGCTCCCTGCATCGACTCTTCTACCTCTTCCGGCTCCATCTCGATAGTCAGAAACGCCTGACTATTCTCAGTCTTATCATTGGTTACTTTCATTCTTCCTCCCGTAGCCTTATATGCAGCTCGGCCAGTTGTTCCTCGGTAACCGGTGAAGGCGCATCCAGTGTCAGGTCCATAGCAGCCTGGTTTTTGGGGAAAGCTATCACTTCTCTGATATTTTCCTCTCCCGCCAGCAACATCACAAGGCGGTCGATGCCCGGAGCTATCCCTCCATGAGGAGGTGCCCCGTATTCAAAAGCCTTCAGGAGATGCCCGAAACGCTCTATAATCTCTTCATTTCCATAACCCAGCAACCTGAATATCTTGTTCTGAATCTCCCTGTCATGAATTCTGATGCTGCCGCTGGCCAGTTCATAACCGTTACAGACGACATCGTATTGTCTGCCCCTTACTTGTTCCGGCGCCTCATCCAGCAGGTGCATATCCTCTTCTTTAGGAGCGGTAAACGGATGGTGCATAGACTCCAGCTTTCCTGTATCCTCATTACGCTCGAACAGGGGGAAATCCACGACAAAGGCAAAACCAAGCAATTCGTTATCGATAAGCCCCAGGCGGCTGCCCATCTCCTCACGCAGTCGGCTTAATGCCAGGTTAACCAGTCCCGGATTACCGGCAACAATAAGCATGAGGTCTCCGGGTCCGGCACCGAGACGACCTGCCATTTCTTTAACCTGTTCTACAGTCATATATTTCGATGCTACCGATTTCACCATATCAATCGTCAAATCTTCCAGGCTGCCTGCGGAAGCATCCAGGGCGACTGTCAACAATCCGGGAACGCCAAGAGTCTTTACCATCTTATTAAGCTCTTCAAGCTGCCCACGGGTATAGCCGGCGCAGCCCGGAGCGCAGATACCCTTTACCTTTCCGTCATCGGCAATCGCAGAACGAAAAACAGAAAATTCGGTAGTTTCAGCTATATCGGAAATATCGGCAAGCTCCATTCCAAACCGCAAATCAAAATGGTCTGTGCCGTATCTCTCCATTGCCTCGGCATAGCTCAAACGAGGGAAGGGTTTTATTATCTTCAGTTCGGGTTTAACCGTTTCGACCATGGAAGTAAAAAGTTCCTCAATCAAGTTGAGTATATCTTCCTCCTCGACGAAGCTCATCTCCAAATCTAGCTGAGTATGCTCCGGCTGGCGGTCAGCGCGATTGTCCTCATCTCGAAAGCACCTGGCAATCTGGAAATACCTCTCCACGCCGGATACCATCAGAAGCTGCTTTATCTGCTGAGGCGACTGGGGCAGCGCGTAGAACTCACCGGGATGAATACGGCTGGGAACAATATAATCCCGCGCTCCCTCCGGAGTGCTTTTTATCATAATAGGTGTCTCAATCTCAAGAAAACCCCTTTTATCCAGGAAATCACGTATATACATCACCACCTGGTGACGGAGCACCAGGTTTTTATGCATCCGCTCACGTCGCAGGTCGAGATAGCGGTATTTGAGACGGAGGTTTTCATCTATATCAACGTCCTCGTTAACGTAAAAAGGCGGCGTCAGGGATGGATTGAGTACAGCCGTATTATTGGCGATAACTTCGATTTCACCGGTCGGCAGTTTGTGGTTCTCAGTCCCTTTCGGTCGTAGGGCTACCTCTCCGTCGACGCTGATTACGTATTCGTTACGCATCTCGCTGGCTACCTTATGGCATTCATTCGATGTCTCCGGGTTGAACACCACCTGGACTATACCCTCACTATCACGGAGGTCAATGAAGGTCAGCCCACCGTGGTCACGCCGACGGTCAACCCAGCCGGCAAGCGTTACCTTTTTACCGACATGTTCCCTGGTTAACTCCCCACAGCTATGAGTTTTAAGCAAATATCCATATCTCCTGCTAGAATAATCGTCGTCTCTCTAATAGAGATTATATCTTATGTGAAGGTAATTCTTCAACCTGCCGGGTTCACCTGAGCGTACTGCTTGCATCTTATTGATAGTTTTGACCTCACCCCTACCCCTCTCCAACCAGAATCATTGAGATGGAATGAGTAACTATCCTGGTTGGAGAGGGGAGTCAAAAAAGAGAGGGGGGCGAAGCCCCCCTCTCTAAAATACTCTCCCCCTCTCACGCATACGAATATTTATACAGCAAAAAAGGTGCCGCGTGAGAGGGGGATTAAGGGGGTGAGTAAAAATATCAGCCGAAACAGAACAATACTATTTGCCGGGCTTATCCTAGCCTTATTTGACACAGGTGCACCGATACTATAAAATTAAACCAATCTGGGATTACGGCATACCTGAAAAAGGAGGAAATCATTGCCGAACTGGAACGGACATTCCGGTCTTAACGGAGGGACATATCGTATGATGATGCCCTGGGCTTGGCATGCCGCCAGTTCGGGGACGATGCGAGTGTAATCCCCAGACTGGCAGAGGTGCTGACCAGGCCCGGGTACGATTGTATCCGGGCTTTTTATTTTCACCTGAAATAGCAGGTTGACAGCATATAACGCAGATACTAATATCATTAGGAGGCCAAACATGGCTAAAACCATCGAGCAGATAAACGATAAGATAAAAGAAGGTAAGGCGGTAGTTTTTACCGCTGAAGAGATAATAGACCTCGTTAAAGAAAAAGGCGTAAAAGAAGCCGCCCGTGAAGTGGATGTCGTCACTACCGGGACTTTCAGCCCGATGTGCTCATCGAGCGCCTATTTAAACATCGGCCACTCCAGGCCGAGAATAAAGCTTGGCGGAGGCAGGACATACCTTAACGACGTACCCGCCTATACCGGAATGGCGGCAGTAGACCTGCTGATAGGCGCGACCGCCATCCCCGACGACGACCCTAGAAACAGGGTCCACCCGGGTGAATTCAACTACGGCGGCGGACATGTTATAGAGGAACTCGTCGCCGGAAAAGACATCAGTTTGGTTGCAACCGCCCATGGTACCGACTGCTATCCTCGCAGACGGCTGGAGACGTGGATTAATATCAAGGACCTGAACGAAGCGGTCCTCTTCAATCTCAGGAACTCCTGTCAGAACTACAACGTTGCGGTGAACCTTTCAGACAAGACAATCTATACCTATATGGGCATGTTGAAACCCCGGCTGGGCAATGCCAACTACGCCACCGCCGGTCAGCTCTCACCGCTGTTCAACGACCCATACTATATAACGATAGGTATCGGCACAAAGATATTCCTGGGAGGCGGCACCGGATTCGTCGCATGGCAGGGCACTCAGCATAACCCCGATGTACCCCGTACCGAAAAAGGCGTGCCGAAAAGCGGAGCCGGAACTCTGGCGTTAATCGGCGACCTCAAGCAGATGAACTCCAGGTGGCTGGTAGGAGTCAGTATGCTCGGCTACGGCTCCACGCTCAGCGTCGGCATCGGCGTGCCGATTCCGATACTATCGGAGGAAATACTGGAGCACACGGCGATTACCGATGACGAAATACTGGCTACAATTATAGACTACTCCAAGGCATATCCCAATCTGGAGCCGGATACCCTCGGTGAGGTCAGCTACGGCCAGCTAAAGAGCGGATATATAAAAGTACAGAATAAGAAGGTGCCCACGGGATCTCTTTCCAGCTACTCACGCGCCGTGGAAATAGCGACCACGCTGAAGCAGTGGATACAGGACGGCAAATTCCTGTTAACTGAACCGGTAGCGCCACTGCCCGGTGTGGACTCCGGTGTTACCTTCAAACCGCTGAAAGAACGTCCGCTGGAGGAGTAAAACCCGTCCGGGGCGAACTGGTAATAACGAAAGGGGGAAAGAAGGGATGGCGACATCAAAAAGAATAGTACTGCGTTTTCCGAGACGGCTGGTAGACAGGCCTATAGTGAGCCGTCTGGTTAAGGACTATAACCTGGACTTTAATATACTGAAGGCTTCGGTAACGCCCGAAGAGGAAGGACTCCTGGTACTGGAAATGAGCGGAAAACAGGACGACTACGACAGAGGTATCGAGTACCTGACCAAAACCGGAGTACATATCCAGTCGCTCAGTCAGGACGTAACCCGTAACGAAGAAAGGTGCACCCATTGCGGTGCCTGTATAACCGTCTGCCCGGCAGGCGCCTTCGAACTGGAACCCGCCACCAGGCGGGTCAAGTTCCTTGACAAGAAGTGTATTGCCTGCGGGCTATGTATCAAGGCATGTCCTCCGAGAGCCATGGAGCTGCATTTTTAGCCGATGTACGAACCCAGATTATATCGCAGCCGGATTGCCGGCAAAGACATGGTCGCCTTTAACGTAACGGTTAAAGAGACTGACCTGTATATCCGTGCTTTAGAGAACCTTAAAAGTAAAGCCACCAGGCTGGTGATAAAATACCGGGAGATTCTGGAGAAATATATCGAGCGTAATCCGCTGTTTCTAACATCGCTCGAACCTTTCTCCCCCAGAGACGATGCCCCGCTGATTGTCAAGTCCATGGCGGATTCCGCCGGAAAAGCGGGAGTGGGACCGATGGCAGCGGTGGCGGGAGCGATTGCCGAATTCGTCGGTAATGAACTGCTGGAATTTTCACCTGAGGTTATCGTGGAGAACGGCGGGGATATTTTCCTGAAGAGCCTGAAAAAAAGAAAGGTGAGTATTTACGCCGGAAAATCCCCTCTCAGCGAGAAAATAGGACTGGAAATCGAGCCGGAAGAGACACCGCTGGGAATCTGCACCTCTTCAGGCACGTTCGGCCATTCTCTTAGCTTCGGGCAGGCTGACGCGGTGGTTGTCCTCTCATCCTCCACTCCCCTGGCTGACGCCGCCGCCACGGCGATAGCCAACCTGATTAACCAGCCGGACGACATAGAAAAAGGCATCGAGATGGCGGAAAGTATCCAAGGGGTAAAGGGAGTGGTTATAATAAAGGATGATAGGGTAGGAGTCCGGGGCGAGGTAAAAATTTGCCGGATGAGTTAATATTTATCAGTACAGTGCTTTCACCTGAAAACTTAACACGGAGGAAATTGCATTTAAAAGTCATTCTGAGGAATCCGCCCGGGCGGATGACGAAGAATCTCACCACAGAGAAAACCAGTAGAGATTTTTCACCCGCCTAAGGCGGGTTCAGAATGACATAAGGAAAGCACTTTTTGGGCGAGGATAACAAGGAGCGTATATAATGCTTGTTAAAGATGAACTGGAGAGATACGACCGCCAGATAATAATGAGGGGATTCGGCGAGGAAGGACAGGAAAAGCTGAAAAAGGCGAAGGTGGTTATCGCCGGATGCGGAGGTCTCGGCTCGCCCATAGCAATATATCTGGCTGCCGCCGGCGTGGGAAGGATAAGAATAATCGACCACGATAAAATCGACCTCAGTAACTTGAACCGGCAGGTCTTGCACTGGAACAAGGACATCGGCAGAAATAAAACCGAATCGGCCTCCAAAAAGCTAATTCAGCTAAACCCTGACGTAAAAATAGAAGCCCTGACGGATACAATAGACGAAACAAATGTCTCTGCCCTTACAGAAGGATATGACCTGATACTGGACGCGATGGACAACCTGCCGACCCGGTTTCTGCTGAACCAGGCGGCTATACGGCACAATATCCCCTTCATTCACGGAGCTGTCCACGGTCTGGAAGGAAGAGCCACCACCATAATCCCCGGAAAAACCGCCTGCCTGCGATGTATATACAAGGGGCATATCCCTGAAGAAAAATTCCCGGTGGTGGGGGTCACTCCGGCAATTATCGGCTGCATCCAGGCAACTGAAGCCATCAAGTACCTGGTAGGGATAGGCAAGCTGCTGGAAGACAGGCTGTTGGTCTATGACGGCCTGAATATGAAAACCATGGAACTCTACGTAAAAAGAGACCCCGAATGCGAACACTGCGGAGGATGAAAAGAATCAAGATGAGGGGCACCGATGGACTTTAACCTGACCGAGGGACAACTGGCAATCCAGCGGATGGCAGGAGAGTTTTCCGAAAGGGAAATCGAGCCGATAGCGGACAGACTGGATAAAGAGGGCAGACTACCCGACTACCTGATAAAAAAGCTCGCCGGACTTGGACTGCTGGGGATGACCGTACCGAAAAAATACGGCGGGACAGAAGCAGGCAACCTGGACTGCATTCTGGCTATCGAGCAGCTGGCTTACTCCGGGACGGGCGTCTGGTGGCTGGTAGGTTTCAATAACAGTATCCCCGCATCCATAGTCAAGTTCGGCTCGGAGGAGATAAAAGAGAAGTACCTCAGACCGCTCTGTGACGGCATGGCGTATGCCAGCATACAGTTCACCGAGGAGGAAACAGGCTCGGACGCCTCAACGTTCACCACCACAGCCGTACCGGATGGAGACAGCTATGTAATAAACGGCATGAAACGCTTCAGCACCTTCGGCGCCCGCGAGGGTTACGCCGTTACCTATACCAGAGACGAAGACGGCAACTGTACCGCCTTTGTCCTGGAGAAACTGAGGAAAGGGTATTCCGCTCCTAAAATATGGGAACTGACGGGAAGTGGAGGAATAGAAGCGGCGGACGTGTACTTCGATAACTTCAGGGTACCGTCAAATAACATGCTCGGCCAGAAAGGCAAGGGCTACGATATATTACTGTACTGGATAGCCGCGGAAAAGATACAGCAGTGCGCCGCATCCGTAGGGATAGCCCGGGCTGCCCTCGATGAAGCGGTGAAATACGTAAAGTCAAGAAATAGCCGCGGAAAACCGATTTCGAATATGCAGGGTATCAGGTGGACGCTGGCGGACATGCAGGCAAAGCTGGAAGCCTGTCGCTGGCTGACCTATAAAACGGCCTTTGCCGAAGACAGCGAGTCTCCTGACTGGCAGACGGAAGCGGCAACGGCAAAACTGTTCGTGGTGCCTGCCGCCATGGAGATAGTCGAAGCGGCAAGACGCCTCCACGGCGCCTACGGTTATACCGCGGAAACCAAGATTGAAAGACTATCCCGGGCTATCGCCGGATTCCCAGCAATCGCAGTCAGTCTGGAAATCAACAGGTCGATAACAGGAAGCTCGCTGGTAAGGTAAAGCGCTAACCAGCAGGTTTACGGCTTAATAGACCGGGTCGTCGGCGTTCCTGGCTCTTGATTTCAGCCACTTCTGTTTCTGAGCTATTCTCGTCCGTTCATCCGTGGTACGGTAGCCGGACAGAAATCCTTTCTTAAAAGAATTAAAAGTGTTATTACGAATAGCTTGCCTTGTTTCCGACATCAGTCTGGAGATAAAGGTCAGATTATGAATCGTTGCCAGCCTGTAAGCCAGTAATTCCCGGGCATTAAATAGATGATGCAGATAAGACGTTGAAAAAGTACGGCAGGTATAGCATTCGCATCCTGGTTCTAATGGTTCCTTCATCCTGGAGAAGACGGCATTCCGTATATTAACCCTGCCGGAACGGGTAAAGAGAGCCCCGTTTCTGGCCACGCGGGTTGGCAAAGCGCTATCGAACATATCGATTCCCCTTGAGACACCCTCCAGGATATCTTCGGGCGAACCTACACCCATGAGATAACGAGGTTTGTCTTCGGGTAGATGAGGCACGGTCTCGTCGATTATCGCCCCTGTCACTTCCTTAGGTTCACCGATACTCAGTCCGCCGATGGCGTAGCCGGGAAAATCAAGGGAAGCCAGATACCGGGCAGACTGACGGCGCAGTTCCGGCGAGGTCCCGCCCTGAACGATAGCGTACAGAGCCTGGTCGCTGCGTTTATGAGCTTCCAGGCATCTCTCCGCCCAGTGATGAGTGCGATTCATGGCAATCTGCGTTTTCTTGAAGCTCTCATCATGTGCCGGACACTCGTCCAGTGCCATGATAATATCCGCTCCGAGTGCTTCCTGGTATTCGACAGCCAGCTCCGGAGTAATCGGATGCTCGCTGCCATCGATATGAGAACGGAAGACCACTCCCTCGTCACTGACCCTGCGTAACCGGGCAAGACTGAACACCTGGTAGCCACCGCTATCGGTAAGGATGGCCCCGTTCCAGCCCATATATTTATGTAAACCGCCCGATTCCTCAATAATATCGATTCCCGGTCTGAGATAGAGGTGGTAGGTGTTGGCAAGTATCATATTAAAACCGATGTCAGTAACTTCTTCCGGGGTAAGTGTTTTAACCGTGCCCTGGCTGGCTACGGGCATAAACACCGGAGTCGGCACGGTACCGTGTCGCGTTGTCAGCTCGCCTGCACGAGCCCTTGTGTCCGGGCAGGTCTTCAACAGTTTGAATTCACCGGGACCGTTCATCAGCAGTCTATTTCATCCCGTACTTAGATTTTTCAGGTACTTCCTGAGTAACCACTTCACGATAGCCAGGCTGACGGAAAACGCAACGATAAATATAATTGTTTCGTATGTCCATTCGTGGGTGACGATACCGAGAGCGGTACCCGCCGCCGGCGGGTGCTCGAAATTGAAAACCGTCATCAGGAAGATTGACAACCCCACAGCAAGCGCAGCGGGAATCCAGTGAATTAACTCGTTAGACTCGAAAGTACCTGCCAGAGGGCTGGAGAAAAACACGTAGTAGCATATTATCCCGCATACAAGCCCGGTAATGTGCCCACCTATAAGACGTCTCGGTTCGGCGGCAATAGTCCTGGGCATAGCGAAAACGATAAAGGTACTGGCACCAAGAGCGGCGACAATAGCGGCATGGGCTAAGGCTTCGACGAAGTACAGGATTATCGCCACCGCCAGTACAGCCAGCAGACTCTGAATAACATAGTGCCCCGGGGATTGTAGAAAGGTCTTATCGATTACGTGTATTTTCATTCCTCAAACGCCGTCATGTTCTATAAAAGTCAAGATATAAATATACTTTATTGCTGTGTCCAAGCCAGTCCGCTCTGCGGATCTCTCCGTCCTTCGTCAAGGTAGGCCTGTAGAATGACGGCCGCGGCTACATCATCATCATGGCTTTTTTGCCGGTTTTTCCTGGAACGGGAAATCCTCATTATCCGCCTGGCCTCTACCGTGGTTAACCATTCATCCCTGTACTCTACCGGCACCTGTATCCGGGCGGACAGGTTATCTATAAACGACTTTACCTTTTTTGCCTGATGCCCGATACTACCGTCCATCGAGCGAGGCAACCCGGCTATAACCTGTTCTACCTGGTACTGCTCGATAATATCGATAATTGCCGCAATATCACGGTCTTCATCGGTACGTTTGATTATGGTCAGCGGGCTGGCTAGAATACCGCCCGGGTCGCTGAGAGCAACCCCTATCCTCTTGTCGCCGATATCAAGTCCCAGACTACGCGTGGTAATACCCCTTATGAAACACCCGATTCTTTAACTATCTTCGATACCTGTTTCAGAGCCTCGTCCAGCTTATCTTTTTGCCTGCCGCCGGCCTGGGCAAGCTCCGCTTTGCCTCCGCCGCCGCCGCCGGTAACCTTTGCCACCTGCCTGATAATATCGCCGGCATTATAGCCCTTAGCCACCAGGTCGGGCGTTACGGCGGCGACAAAAACAGGCCTGTCCTCATAAACGCTTCCCAGCACTACAATCACACTTTTCAGCTTATCCCTGAGCAGGTCGGTCATCACGCGAAGGACCTCGACCCGTGAAGACTTTATCTTTGCGGTAAGTACGTTTACGCCGTTTACCTTCTCAACTTTGTCCAGTAAGGACTCCGCTGTCTTCGCCGCCAGCTCTCTCTCAAGAGCTTCAGCACGACGGTTTTCACTCTTTATCTCGGATAACAGGCCTTTCGTTTTTCCTACAATCTCATCCGGCTCGGATTCCAGGTATCCGGCTACCTTCTCCAGGTTAGATAGACTCCGGTTTATATACGTCTCCGCTCCTCTACCGGTAAGGGCTTCGATACGGCGCAAGCCTGCCCCGATACTACTTTCACTAATCATGTAAAAGAAACCTATCTCGCCGGTGGTGGCGACGTGGGTGCCACCGCAGAGCTCGATACTGACCGGAGGTCTACCGATTCTCAGCACGCGGACTACATCGCTGTACTTCTCATCGAAGAGGGCTATCGCCCCTTCCTCGATTGCCTGCTGGTAAGGAATATCCTCGTCGTATACCGGCAGGTCACGGCGGATAAAGTCATTTACCATACGCTGCACTTCACCGATTTCCTCTCTTGTCATTGCCACCAGGTGAGAAAAATCGAACCTGAAACGTTCCGGGGCTACCAGCGAACCCCTCTGCTGGATATGCTCACCCAGCACCCGGCGGAGGGCCGCCTGGAGTAAATGTGTGGCGGTGTGGTTACGGGCGATATCGAGTCGCCTTTCTATGTCTACTTCGGCTTCCACCTCATCACCGACCGTAAAACTGCCGCTGCTGACCTGTCCCCGGTGGACAATGATATCCGGCGGTATCCTTACAGTATCGGTTACCGAAAACCGACCCGAAGGACTCCGTATCTCTCCGGTATCACCTACCTGTCCGCCCATCTCACCATAGAAGGGGGTATCCGCCAGTATAATACCCGCCTCCTGCCCTTCCTGGACAACGTCCACGGAGTCGTTGTTTACAAGTATGCTGAGGATAGTACTTTTCTGTCTTAGATTGCTATAGCCAGTACCTTCTGTCTCAGCTAACTCTTTCTCTATGGTTATCACCGCTGGCGTTAGTTCCCTTGGTTCCGCCTGAGTGGTGAAGATACCTACTGCCCATGAGCCGTACTGACCTTTCGTAGCAACCTTTCTCGCAGCGTATACAGGTTCGCTAATCACTCCTCTCACTCTCCAGTAGTAGGTAGTGGAGTACTCCAGAGGCTCTTCAAGCACATACTTGTTCAGAGTGGTGGAAGCAACAGTATCTATAATAGCGAAGGTTGGATCCCTGCTTAAGGCGAACTGGTAGCCGACAGCCCCAGGTATCGCATCCCAGGAAAATACTGGTATAACTGAGACATTGACCTCACCGAGGACTGGCTTACGTATCTTGAACTTCTGGGCTGCCTTCGCCCTTTCCCGCTGTTTCTCCATCTCCCGCTCGAAACCGTCCATGTCTACGGAAAGACCTTTGCCGGACGCAATCTCACGGGTAAGCTCTAAAGGAAAGCCATAAGTATCGTAGAGGCGGAAAGCATCCTTACCGGATATCTCCTCCTTCCTACCGGAGGTTATTCTTTCTATCAGCTCCAGCCCGGTCTTGAGCGTCTCACTGAACTTTTCTTCTTCGAGCCTGATAACCTTAAGAATGAAGTCCTGCCTTTGTACCAGTTCGGGATAGACATGTCCCATCCGTCTGATTACAGTACCGGCTGTTTCTGACAGGAAAGGCTTGTCCAATCCCAGCCTCAGACCGTAGAGAGCCGCACGACGCAACAGCCGCCGCAGCACATAGCCCCTGCTTTCATTGCTTGGCATTACGCCGTCGCCGATGAGGAAGGCGATTCCCCGGCTGTGTTCGGCAACCACCCGCATGGCGTTGTCCGTATCTTCATCGTCACCGTATTTCTTCCCCGAAAGAACGGAGATAGTATCAATCAAAGGAGTAAAAAGGTCGGTCTCATAGATTGAGCGCTTGCCCTGCAAAATAACCGATGTCCTTTCAACACCCATACCGGTATCGACGCTGGGACGGGGCAGCGGTGAACGGTTCCCTTCTTTATCCTGGTTATACTGCATGAACACCAGGGTACAAATCTCCATAAACCGACCGCAATCGCAGTTAGGATTACAGTCGGGCTTTCCGCAGCCTGCCTCCTCTCCGAAGTCGTAGAAAACCTCGGTATCCGGCCCGCAGGGTCCCGAGTCTCCGACAGGTCCCCAGAAATTGTGCTCCTCACCGAACCTTCGCAGCCTCTCTTCAGGGACACCCGTCTGCTGCCAGGAATCGAACGCCTCGTCATCATCAAGGTATACCGTTGCCCAGATACGCCCGGCAGGCAGTTTCAGTTCCCGGGTAATAAATTCGAATGCCCAGTCGATAGTCTCACGCTTGAAGTAGTCACCGACGCTGAAGTTGCCCAGCATTTCGAAGAAAGTAAGGTGGGTAGCATCCCCGACCAGCTCGATATCGGTGGTTCGAAAACACTTCTGGCATGAAGCCATCCGCACATTCGGAGGAACGGCTTCTCCGAGAAAGTAAGGTTTCATCTGGACCATGCCGGCGCTGGTAAGCAGCAGCGTGGGGTCGCCATGAGGTATCAGGGAAGAACTGGGGATAACAGTATGATTTTTCTCTTCAAAGAATTTCAGAAACACAGCCCGTATCTCATCACTGGTCACTTGTAAAACGCCGTCCTCGAATAGAATAACCTGCTGCTCCGGCAGCCACGGTTACATACGATTTTAGTGTAAGTGATACCGACTGTCAATGAGAGTAGCTCTGTTTATCATTCTGTTTTATTCTTATATTGAACTCACCCCCTTTATCCCCCTCTCACATAGTTGCGTCATATATTAAGCCAATACTCTATTATGTGAGAGGGGGAGAGAGCTTTATGAGAGGGGGCTTCGCCCCCTCTCAATTATTACTCCCCTCTCCAGCCAGGATAACTTCTTACCGCATCTCAATGGTTCTGGCTGGAGAGGGGTTCATCCTGAAGGTTCACCCTGAAGGGTAAGGGGCGAGGTTAAAATTAACAACCAAATATGAAAAACCAGAATTACCATCCAAGAGCGTAGACAGCCGCGCCGACTAAACCGGCATCATTGCCAAGCCGGGCAGGAACAATCTGCACCGATTTCGCCATCAGCGGAAACGCCTTTTCCCTGACGATTTGCCTGACCGGCTCGAATAGAAGGTCGCCCATCTGAGCCACGCTGCCGCCGAGAATAACCATGTCCGGACTGAAAATATGGACAAGGTTCAACACGCCTGTTCCCAGATAGTGCGCCGCTCCGGCGATAACCTCCAGAGACAGAGGGTCTCCATCTTTCGCCGCCAGATAGACTTTTTCAGCGGTTATATCATACTGTTTTCCCTTTACTAACTCATTAAGTGAAGACTTCTCGCCTTTACCGATACGCCTTTTCGCTTCTCTGGCGATGGCGGTGCCGGAAGCCAGGGCTTCCAGACAGCCTGTATTACCGCATCCGCACTCCGGACCGTCCTCTACAATAATCATGTGCCCGATTTCAGCAGCGCCACCGTATGAGCCGGTATAAAGCTTACCATCGATGATAATCCCTCCGCCTATTCCGGTACCCAGGGTCAAAAGCACAAGGTTATTCAGTCCTTTACCGGCACCGAATCGGTGCTCTCCCAGAGCCGCGGCATCGGCATCGTTAATCAGAAAAGTGGCGGTGCCGTATTTCTCCGCCACGATGCTTTTAAGGGGTATATCTTCCCAGTCGGGAAGGTTCGGCGCTGTGGTTATTATCCCCTCCCGCATATCTATAATCGCCGCAGCAGCGATACTTATGGCGCTCAACTGCTGTGGTATGAGCTTGTTTTCACCGAGAAGATAGTCAATGCCCTCGAACATCCTTTCGATAACCGCCTGGGGACCTTCACCGGCAACGGTACTCCGATCGTGCCTATCGATTATGCAGCCGTTTCGTGAGACGAGGGCAATAATCATCTTGGTACCGCCCAGGTCAACGGCTAAAACGGGACTCTCTTGAGCCTTCGCCATTCTATGAAAGCCTGCCCTCTTTACTCAGGTTGACGGCTGTCCTGATTGCCTCCTCCATGCTCTGTGAATCGGCGATACCCTTACCGGCAATGTCGAATGCCGTGCCGTGGTCCACCGAGGTCCGGATGAACGGCAGCCCGAGAGTGACAGCTACGCTTTTCTCGAAGCCATGCACTTTAATGGCAATATGCCCCTGGTCATGGTACATGGCAAGCACCACGTCGAACTCTCCGTCGATAGCACGTGGGAATATCGAATCGGCGGGATATGGACCGCGGGCGTCTATGCCCATACTCTTAGCGTCCTCGACAGCCGGCAGAATCTGCTCGGCCTCTTCCGAGCCGAAGAGGCCTCCGTCGCTACCGTGGGGGTTGAGAGCCGCCACGCCGATATGGGGATGCTCGAAACCCCACTGCCGGAATGAACTATTAACCAGCTTAAGTTTGGCAAGGATACCCTCCCTGGTTACCATTCCGCAGGCATCTTTAAGCGAATAGTGGTCGCTGAGATGTACCACCCGGAGCGTACCGGTAACCAGCATTGCGGCATAGTCGGCAGTGCTGCTGATGCGGGTAAGAAATTTCATATGTCCGGTATCTTCGTAACCCGCCTGTATAACTGATTCCTTGTTAATCGGCGCGGTGCTGATGGCTCCCACTTCACCTTTCATAGCCATTTCGGCTGCCCTGGCGATATACTCCATAGCCGCTGCGCCACAAGTCCCGCTTACATGCCCCATAACGACCTCTTTCACGTCGAGATTTTTAAGGTCGAGCAGATCGATGACGCCGTGCTTGCCCTCCATAGCATCAATAGTCTCTACAGGATTCAGCTTCAGGGGACTGTTTACCAGCCTGATTGCCTGCCGTATCACGCTGCTTTCACCCACCACCAGGGGACGGCAGATATTATATATTTGTTCATCCTGAAGGGCTTTGACGATGATTTCCGGGCCGATACCGGCAGCATCGCCCATCGTGACGGCTATGATAGCTTTCTCTCTCTTAGCCATTTCATCTCACTCCCGGTCTGGACTGGACAGGGCGACTCCCGCCCTGACTGCACAGTTCGGCGACCAGTATATTCAGAGCAAGTTCCCCGTCGTACTTCCCTGTCTTTATTGAAAGGTCGGTATCCAGGAGACGCCGGTATACTTCTCTGAGCCTTGGCAGAGAATACCGGCCTGCCTGCTCCATCGTTTTTTTCAGGACATATTCGGAGGTTATACCCAGCCTGTTTTGAATCTCCCGGTTGGTCCCTCTTTTTCTCATCAGCTCTTTAGCTCTTACTATCAACTGCACCTGCCGCGCCAGCATGTAGAGCAGATATACCGGGGCTAAACCGCTGAGGAACAGGTGCTGGAGCAACTGCTCCGCCCGTTCGGCTTTGAATTCGAGGATGGCGTCCATCATGTTATAAACGGTCGCCTGCTGATTATAACCCACCACAGCCCTGACGTCTTCTTCTTCGATGGTACGGCCGGCAGTAAAGAGGATGAGCTTTTCGACCTCGCTCGCCATAATCCACAGGTTGCTGCCCACCAGCCTCACTAAAAGCTGTACCGCTTTCGGAGAGATACTGCCGCCTTCATCCTTCATCTTCTTCTGTATCCACTCGCGGAGCTTCGCCTCTTTCGGCAGAGGAAAATTCCTGACCGTCGCCCTGCCGGCAATCTCTTTCAAGAGAGGATTCTTATCGGATATTGCGCCTTCGACCAGGACCAGCACGGTGGTGTCCGGCATCGCGTTGACGGAGTTACTGAAAGTTTTCACTTCTTCCTGATTTCCGTTAGTTTTTGGGGGTTTTCTCTGTCGGCGTGACCTGCCCTGTGTTTCGAAGCGACCCAGCAGGCCGTTGACGATAACCAGGCGCTTCCCGGTCATAAACGGCATCGTTTCACAGACTGTTTTCAGTTCATCCGGAGATACCTGGTTTTCAAGAGTTGTGGTACCTGCCGCTAACGACGCCTGGTCGCCGAGTTCCTGCTTTATCCCGTCTACTGCCCGGGCGATAGAGTAATCATCCTGACCCCATAATATATATATCAAGGGCTTATTCCTCATTTACTATTGTGTCCAATTTTAACACACTAAATCTCATACATAAATCGATATCTCAAAGATTCTATAAATTTATTGTCACCCCATCCCCTTGATTGAGGCTGTTTAAAAAATGTCATCGGTTCTGTTCGCATATGGTTGATTACACTGTCATTGCGAGGAGTGTAGCGACGAAGCAATCTCTTGTGATTTTATATAGATTGCTTCGTCCGCCTGAGGTGGGCTCAGAATGACACAAGAGAGGTACTTTTAAGACAAGACCTCTGAAAGGTGAAGAAACTAGAAAGAGGGGCGCCCGCCCCTCTTAAACACCCATTCCGGTTCGAACCCAGTTTGCTCTACCAATTGGAGTTAAATAAAGCACGGATAACAAGGCTGCGCTTTTTATAAGCTAATGTGGTATGTAAATGTTAGGGTGCACGGTATAATCGTGTGAGAATAAGCTAGTTATGATTCGTCAAGTTGAATAATTTGGCAAAAATTGATGAACTCGGTTCTGAAGTCCTCTGCTTGCTTGCTAAGGGTATCGTTTGAATCTTTAAGTTTCTGTTTTAATTCCTGAATGTCGTTAGAATCCTTTAGGAATCCCAAATAACTGAGTGGAATCAAGCGTCGCTCAATAGGTCTGTAAGCACGAGGGATATCTAATGTCAAGATATTGTGAACCTTCTCAACTGAAGAGTCCAAGGCTACTAAAAGCTGGTCCATAGAGTCGACTTGCTCTGGTAAAGCCTTTTCTCTAATATCGGACTGTACTTTCTTCAGTTGGTCAAGCAAAGACGTAGAATTAGTAAATTCCGCATTGGCATCGCGATACAATGATAAAAGCTTGGCCACAAAGTCTTCAAGCAGGTCGGAGGCACGCATTCCTACAAGTGCTATGTCGGCTTGGCGAAAAGCTGTGTCGAGCTCAATCCTTCCGAGTAAGAATTCTCTTCGAATGGTTGTCAGTATATCTAACGTGAGAGCACCTCTTGGAACCGAAACTACTCTAGAAGTGAGATAAAAAATAGCGGCGATTACCAAGGCAAACCTCACGTCGTATACAGTAGTGCCGCCGGGTGAAATCCAAAGAAAGCGGGAATGATACCAAACTGAAACTAGCATTAAAATGGAACAAATGATTGGCAATACTGCAGAGGAGAGTCTATTTCTCGTATCAAGGGGTATGGGAAATCTGGCAATGCTAACAACAAGGGCTGCAAATGCAAAAAACAAGAAAATCGAAACGGCAGCAAATGATATTATTGTAACTAAACCGCCTAGTTCTGTCGAAAACTGCTTAACTACAATAAGAAGAAAAGCGAATTGCGCAAGCCCCAAGATGATACCTAATCTATTTGCGCTTACCATGTAGGTAGGCATGAAACGTCCTCCAGATGAATGTGAGGATGAACTTTGGTTGATATAACCTTTAATGAAATTATAAGATATATGTAAGAACCATATAACAAGCAAAAGACTAGCAACTGCTTTTAGCGAGTATCTGCCTTCTTCGACTAGAGTAATTAGAACCCATATGAGCGCGGCCACAGCACCGGTCACTGCCCAAGTAGTCCAGCCCGGGCGCTGAATCTCGCTACGCAAGTTATCAATCTCGAAGTTGAGAAAACTAGTGAATTCTTCCTTGTTCATACCATACCTTTGAATGATTATAGTGAATCTGAAGTGCGGTTTCAATTATGGTATGTTCAAACAAAGATTAAAATTTCTTTTTTCGTCCGCCTTACTCTACCAGCAATCTCTCTAAATCCGGTATCAGACTCTTCTTCTCAAAGAAAAGTCCGGAATGCTTCTAATGTATTCAGGGTAGATCAGTTAGATATTATAACATTAGTAAAATCTACGCCGGTATGATTCCGTGCTTTTTGGCCGGTCGTTCTTCTTTTTTGTCCAGCAGCATCTCGAGGGTCTCTATCAGTCTCGACCTTGTCTTTGCCGGCTCTATTACGTCATCTACATGCAGGTGCTCGGCAGGCCGGTACGGGTTGGCGAACTCTTTCCGGTACTCGTCTATCTTCTGCTGCAGGAGCTTTTCGGGGTCGTCTGCTTTATCAAGTTCCCGTCTGAATATTATCGGGGCGGCGCCTTCAGCTCCCATCACGGCAAGCTCGGTGCTTGGCCAGCAGTAAACGAAGTCGGCCCCCAGGTCTTTACTGCACATCCCCAGGTAAGCTCCGCCGTAGGCTTTGCGGATGGTGAGGGTAATCTTGGGTACCGTTGCCTCCGAGTAAGCGTAAAGCATCTTCGCCCCGTGCCTGATGATACCTCCCCATTCCTGCTCGCTCCCCGGCAGGTATCCCGGAACATCGACCAGGTTGATAATCGGTATGTTAAAAGCATCGCAGAACCTGATAAACCGGGACGCCTTGTCGCTGGCGTCGATATCCAGGCATCCCGCCTTCGACATCGGCTGGTTGGCTATTATGCCCACCGTCCACCCATCCAGCCTGGAGAAACAGGTTATGATGTTGGTAGCGAACATGGGGAACAGCTCGAAATAGTTAAGTCCCTCTTTCCGCTGGTCGAAAACACTGGCAATTATCTTGTGCATGTCATAGGGCTTGTTCGGAGCCGCCGGAACAACATCGAATAGGGAATCATCGGTACGGTCGGGCTTATCTCCCCAGTCGACCCTGGGAGGTTTCTCCCGGTTGTTCGACGGCAGATATGAAAGCAGTTCCCTGATGTTCTGAAAACACTCTTCTTCACTGTTCTCGGAGCGGGAAGCGACACCAGCTTTTTTCTGCGCAACCGTAGCGCCGCCCAGTTCCTCATCACTCACTTCCTGTCCCATTACGGACTGGACAACCCGCGGTCCGGTGATATAGGCGAAGCTTATGCCTTTTACCATGAATATGAAGTCCATCAGAGCCGGAGAATAAACGGCGCCTCCGGCGTTCGGTCCCAGGATAGTGCATATCTGGGGGATAACTCCGGAAGCCATCGTGTTTCTGAAAAATATCTTCCCGTAACCGGCGAGGGCATCCACGCCGTCCTGAATCCTTGCACCGCCGGAATCGTTCATACCGATTACCGGACAGCCTGTCTTCATGGCGCTGTCCAGTATGGTACATATCTTTTGAGCGTGTATTTCGGACAGCGTGCCGCCGGTGCTGGTGAAGTCCTGCGAGTATACATACACCTTTCTGCCGTCGATTTTACCGTAGCCGGTAATCACGCCGTCAGCCGGAATATCGGCAACCGCCCCCCTGCTTTTAGCGAACATACCGGTCTCGCGGAAGGTGTTTTTATCCAGCAGAGCGTCTATCCGTTCCCGCGCCGTCAGCTTGCCTCTCTTCTTCTGCGCTTCCACGCGGTCGCTTCCGCCCATTTCCTCCACTTTTTCGCGGCGCTCCTGCAGTTCAGCCAGTTGTTTCTTTTTTATATCGGTATCTTCAGACACTACTCCCCACCGTATCTATTCGTATTATTCATATACAGGAATTCTGTAACGGCGCCGTTACTCTTCTTTTGCCCAGTTCTGCATCATCTGCTTTATACGCTGGGCAAGGTCCGGATTTGCCCGTAGACGTTCGATAAAGATGGGACAGCCCTCCAGTAACGAGTTCTGGGCGGCGGACGCCATGCTGGACAGCAGGTTTTCTATACCCAGATCAGCCTGCGCTGAGGCATTCATCCCCGGTGACGATTCTATCTGCCGGCGGATATCCTCCGCCGTGAATTTCATCGGCATTACGCAGGACTTATACCAGGGACACTCCTTACACTGGACTATCCCGTATGCTTCGTTAAAAGCATCCCCCATACTCCAACCTCCTTCATTTCACACCTTAGTTTTACAGCTTGCACACCAATTATCGGACTATCTCTCGAATATATGGCTCGATACTTTCTTTATCCGGGAAAGCCCCGATTACCTTCCCCCGAATTATACCATCCTTATCGATAAAGTAGGTAGTGGGGATACCGGTTATAGCGTATTTTGTGGCTGTCGCCTGTCCGGTATCGAGCAGGACTGGCATGGTCAGAATGTAATAATCCAGGAAATCGCTGACCTGCGAGGCACTCTCGCCGATATTAACGGCATATAACACCAGTCCCAGGCTTTTCCACTCTCTATATACCTGTTCCATATACGGCATTTCACCGCGACATGGACCGCACCAAGTCGCCCAGAAATTCAGTAACACCGGCTTTCCGCGGAAATCGTTCAGGGAAACAGTCTGCCCGGACATATCCTGCAACCGGAAGTCGGGTGCCCGCGAACCAACCTTGGGTGACCCCCCTCCGCCATCGCCGGTACACCCCGCAAACAGCAACATAAAAGCCAGTACCAGCAATAATACTATACCCGGCAATTTTTTCATTATTCGGACCCTCCAGTATGATTGTACCTTTAAATCACACCTAAAAACCAGTTCATATTATTGGTCAGGATAAGAATCCCCAGCGTGATAAGCAACAGGCCGCTGATAATATAGATCCAGTTCGAGTATCGGCCTATTTTTCTCAGCAAAGGCGCGATAATATCGAAAGCTGCGCCCATTAGCAAAAACGGGATTCCCAGACCCAGAGAATATATCGCCAGCAGATAGGTGCCGCGCCATACCGTTCCGGTACTTCCCGCCAGGGAGAGAATACCCGTCATCTGCCAGCTCAGGCACGGAGTCCAGGCAAAGCAAAATATACTCCCCGTTAAGAATGACCGCAGATAACCGCTGGTGGTACCCAGAGAAGGGGCAAGCCGCCTTTCATAGTTCAGCCAGGGAATCTTTAACGCCGCCAGCATAACTAAACCGAAAAGTATAAGTAGAATACCTACTACCTGTCGTATTACCGCAGTGTAAGCGGCAAGGACGGAACCGATAAGTCCCGCTCCAGCACCCCAGAGACTAAATATTATGGTTAATCCAATTACGAAGCTCAGGGAGTGAAGGAATATAGGAAGCCGTTTTTTCTTAGTCCCGGCATCGAGCACCCCGGGCCCGGCAAGGCTGGCGAGATATACCGGCGCCAGAGGTAACACACAGGGTGAAAGGAAGCTTACCAGTCCGGCAACAAAGGCGATACCAGTAGCGGCTAATAGTGAAGCGCTCTCTATCATAAAAATAAACTTCTAATACCATGCTAATTGATTCAAGTATAAATATCAAGGAAATACGGGGATATTGATTTAAGACACGCCTGAAACTAATTTGACATTGAAAACAGCTACAAATGTGTAGAGGAAAACAGAATAAAGAGAACGGATTATTGTAGATCAGTCTTTTTTGTAACGCCTTAATATAGCCCTGATTCTTGCTGCTAATTCGACTCCGCTAACTGGCTCCTGTACGTAATGGTCGACCCCCGCTTCTACGGCTTTTTCCCAGACCCAATCACCCTGTTCCTTTCCCAGTATAATAACAGGGATATTAAATTTGTTATGTAAAAAAGAACAAGCTTCCAGGTCATCTTCAGATAACGTATCCAGTCTTATTATAGCGATGTCATGTTTGGACTCTCCCAAACTCGATACAGCTTCGGAGTAATCTGAAACCCCGTTTACTTCGAGGTCTGCTTTAATCAAGGTATAGGTGATTATAGACCCGAAGAAAGGCTTATCTCCCACCAAGAGGACACTATAGATAACGCACCCCCGAACCGTGTGTCAGTAGTCCACATTATAGCGATATATTGGACAACTGTCAACCATAAAAGCGTTACCGGTGATATAGCGTGGAAATAATGATATTCAGAAAAAGATTACTTCGTTAAATCCCGTATTTCTCGGCCAGGTCGATAGCCCGGTCGAGGTCTGACTGGTAGTTTATGTTAAAGAAGGATAATAGCTGCGGGTCCAGTTTTTCGCTTTCCGTCCGCTCTATATACCTGACATGTACCTTATCGAGAAAAGCATGGATACTCAAATGGTTATTCTCCATTTGTTTTCCAATTGTACTCAGGCAATTACTGGAATACACGGCGTGAAGCGGCTCTATCATCCCTTTTTCCACCCGTGGCACAACCGCATCGAAGTCACTCGATAGACCGACCATGTAACTCAACAACTCCGTATTCAGAAAGGGCATATCACAGGCGACGACGATATTCGTCTGCGATTTCGAAGCCATCAAGCCGGTGTACAAGCCTCCGATAGGTCCCCTTTCAGGATATACATCTTCAAATATTTCCGCCGGATGGTTACCCGGGAGTTCGAACTGTTCCCCAGAGGTTACAACCAGAATCCGGCTGGAAAGCGGTGCGAGCCGCTCTATAACCCGTTCAACGAGACTCTTACCATTGATAACTTCCAGGGCTTTGCTTCTTCCCAGCCGCAGATTTTTCCCGCCGGCCAGAATAATCGATGTTATTTCCATATACTCGCTAAAATTAACGTGATATTTTTAGTGTGGATATTACAGTACCCCGCGATTCTTCAGGATAAAAAGGAGCGATTTCCGCCGACCTCTCCGGATTGAGAACTCTCAGACCTCTCGCAATCGCCTTACCAGTTTCCAGGCAATAATCTCGCTAACCACTGTTATATCTTCCGTCGAGAGGTAGTCGGTTATACTGGCATCGAAAATAATGTTCCCCTTGGGTTCGAACTCTTCATCACCGTGCCAGAGGACTATAGTTAAAGGAACGCGGCTGAAAGGATTGAGTGTTACCGCCGTATCCCCATAATCCGTCTCTATACCACCCAGCGCCTCGCTGACTTCCACAAGGCGGTGAGGTTCTTTGCCGAAGTTATCTTCAAGAGGTTTAACGGTTCTTTTTAGAAACGTGGGCAAATAAACCTTTCCTTCCGGCAGTTCTCTGAAAGTGATTAGCTCTCCGGAAAGCGGGGTGCCCTTTGCCTGTGTAAAGTAGTGGAGGATGAGTACTTTTTCTCTTAAAGGGACTTCCTCGGTGGAGTCCGCCGGTGTAATCTCGATATCCGGCAGTACCAGCTCATACAGCCTGCTCAGGTACCGGATACCGATTATTTTAGATGAACCTGCCTGCCGGTACTGGCTGTCACTTTCTTTACACTGCTGTTCGATGTCTTCTATCTTCAGCAGTTTATCACGGACAATATTATAGGCTTGCTCGAGGGAATATTCGTAATTCTTGTACTCTGGTACTTTAATACGTTTATTTTCCATCCGGTAACGGGACTCTACTAAAGTCCGGCGGCCTCGAGTATCTGGGGCACTCTTTTTTCCCAGCCGATAGCCATAATATGCACGCCCCGGCAGACATCCTTAAGCCCTTTAATCAGGTCTGCTGCAATCTGTATCCCGGTCTCGGCCTTATTCTCGGCGTCAGCCATCTTTTTAATCAGTTCTTCCGGTACGAAGACACCGGCAACACTCTTATTCATGAAGCGTGCCATACCGACTGATTTCAAAGGTATTATACCGGCCAGGATAGGTACTTTGAATCCCTCCACCCTCTTCATAAATCTAGCAAATGAGTCTACGTCATAAATTGCCTGGGTTTGAATAAACCTGGCACCGGCTTCTATTTTTTTCTCCAATTTTAGAATCTGGAAATCGAGAGCAGTATCGGTATCCGCTCCGGGATTAACCACCGCTCCCGGGAAAAAGCTGGTCTTACCTTTAAGCTCGTTACCCACCATATCGTAACCTTCATTCAACCGTCCTATTACCCAGAGGAGCTGTACCGAATCCAGGTCATAAACAGCCATCGCCTGGGGATGGTCACCCAGGGAAGGGAGGTCGCCGGTGATAGCCAGCACGTTTTCGATTCCCAGTACGCTGGCACTCAGAAGGTCCGATTGTAACGCTATCCGGTTTCTGTCCCTGCATGTCATCTGGAATATCGGTTCGAGTCCTTTTTCTTTTATCAGATAGCTGGTAACCATTGAGCCCAGCCTCATTACCGAGCTCTGCTGGTCGGTAACATTAGCCGCGTGGACTCTTCCCCGCAGGAGTTCGGCTGCTTCAGCTATTTCTACTGTATCGGTCCCCTTGAGCGGGCCAACTTCACAGGTAATAGCGAATTCTCCTTTTTCTAAGGTTGAACGCAAGCTCATATCAGGACCCTTCTTTTGCGTCAGTCTTTTCCAGCGCCCAGCGGGATGTGGACATCAATCCGGGTTCAGGCACCATCTTGCTGTAGTCTTTGGGTGCAATAAATTTCTTCAGTATATCCAGCCTGTTCAGGTCTTTCAGCCTCTTATAAATCAGTTCCCAGCCGCAGTCTCTTTCCGGGCTGAGTTCGCATTTCCCATGAGATGCGCCTCCACACTGGCCATTTGTTAGACCCTTGGTGCAGGCAGTCAAAGGACATATTCCTCCGGTGTATTCAAGCAGGCATTCGCCGCACTCCATACATCTCTCGCTCCCTACCCATTCTCCCCGGCTGCCACCCAGGTTGACCGTATCACAGGCGGGGTGGCAGACCTTATTAACCGAAGCGGCTGTCGCCTGGATACCGATACCACACGTCATAACCAGTATAGAATCGGCTGCCTCGATTTCTTTTATCTTATTTCTCAGCCTCGACTTTATCAGGGCTTTATTACAGAGAAAATCAATCACGTCGCTTCCGGTAACTTCCTTGCCGGCTTCTTCCAGCCTGGCTTTCATCTCCTCCACCTGCTCGGGACCACCGGTACCGGAAGCCTGGGCGCAACCGTTACAACCTAACAGGAAGACCTTCTTCTCTCCATTCAGGTATTCCAGTATCTCTTCCAGTGGTTTTTGTCTCGAAAGAATCATCTTTCCTCCTTAAAAGTCCGGACAGCTCATTAACTCATCCTGACACCATCACCTGAATATCTAGTGGATAGCGCAGGCCAGACAGGGGTCAAAGGAACGAACGATGCGTACTATCTCATACGGATTATCTTTGTCTCTTATTCTAGTCCCGATTATCGCCTGCTCGATGGGACCCGGATTTCCGTTTTCATCCCTGGGTGAAGCATTCCAGGTGGTGGGCACAACACACTGGTAGTTATCTACCTTGTAGCCTTTTATCTCTATCCAGTGTCCCAGAGCGCCGCGGGCGGCTTCCGTCAGGCCGAAGCCGGTAGCTTCTTCGGGGATTTCATTGTCGATATAAGTAGGCTCTCCGGGTTTCACTTCCAGTACCCATTTCTCAAGATTATCAGCGGTCAGCTTGGCGCATAAAGCCCGTGCCAGGTGCCTGCCCATAACCGAGAAGAGAGCCGCAAGCGGAGCCTTCAACTGGGCAAGAGCAGAATCTACTAGCTCTTTCACCACAGGGTCACCGTTGGCATAATTAACAGCCAGCCTCGCCAGGGGTCCGACTTCGTACACCTTGCCATCATACCGCGGAGATTTAACCCAGGAATAAGCTCCTTCTTTGTCCTGGTTCGGTTTGGTCTCTCCCACGGAAGGATGCTTCGCTCCCGGATAGTCTTCGTACCAGGAATGCGTTACATATTCGGCTATCTTATCGACATCCAGTTTCCCCGGTTTCAGGTCGGCAGAAGTAACCCCGGGTATATACAATCTCTTCTGTTTCGTGACATCCGGCTCTCCGCCCTCGAGGTCATATTGCCCGTAAGACAGGAGATTTTTACATCCAGTCCCGATCTCAGTATAGTCGGGATAGGCTCCGGCTACCGCCAGGACATCCGGAATATATACGTTATTGATGAAGTCCTGCACTGTTCTCAGTTTCCACAGGTAGGAAGTTATCATATCCATTGAGGGGGTACAGGTGGCGCCGCCGGGCATAATGCCGACACTATGGGGTATTTTACCGCTGAAGATACTGACCATCTCATGTCCGATACGCCTGATTTCAAGCGCCTGTATATAGTGGGCAGTCGCCATCTGGTTCACTTCCGGCGGCAGTCTGTAGTCGCCCTCGTACCGGGGTACAAAAGGACCCAGTTCGCCGCGTTCAATAAATGTTTTAACCGAGTTCAACTCGGAATCTTTTCCATCATATTTCGCCACATCGGTCACATCCACGTAATCGAGAGCAGCCAGGTGATAGAAATGCAGGATATGGTCCTGAACAACGTGGGCTCCCTGGATAAGGTTGCGGATTATCCGCCCGTTATCCGGTATCTGACCGGCGATACCGAATGCGCTATCCAGGTTTAAAGCCGCTGCTACGCCGTGCGACTGCGGGCAAACTCCGCATATCCGCTGGGTTATGACCTGAGCGTCTCTCGGGTCCCTACCCCGCAGGATAAGCTCAATGCCCCGGAACAGATTACCGGTGCTGCGAGCGTCTTTTACGACTCCGTCCTCAACCGTTGTCTCAATCTTAAGATGACCTTCGATTCTGGTCATCGGGTCAATGACTATCTTCGTCACTATTCGTCCTCCTCTTCACCCGTCCAGTAAGCACCGATTACCGGCAGTTCAACGTCAACCAGCTTCTGGTAAAAAGGCAGATTTGGAAATTCGGGCTGGGTACACCCCAGGCAGGGCGACCCGGCACCTATAACCCAGTTCGTGCCGTTATTCCAGCGTCGTATAGGACAGTCCGCATAGGTTATCGGACCTTTACAACCGAGTTCGTATAAACACCCCTCGTCACCGGGTTTTTTGGCAAATTTGCCTTCATCGAAATAAGCTCGGCGGGGACAATTCTCATGTATCAGTTTGCCGTAGAAAGCCAGCGGTCTGAGATTATCATCAAGGTCCTCAGCTTTGGGCAAACCGTTCAGCAAAATACTGGCTATGGTACCGACAATCCAGTCCGGATGTGGAGGGCAGCCCGGTATATTCACCAGAGGCTTATCGATGCCCTTGTCTTCGAGTAACTCCCTTACCGGCCGGGCGTTGCTGGGATTAGGTGCAGCCGCCGGGATTCCACCGAAGGAAGCACATGTACCAACCGCCAGGATTACCAGCGCGTCTTTTGCCAGTTCTTCCAGCCGTTCTTCCAGAGTTACCGGGCGGCCATTTCTCTCTCCCATAACACAGTATCCCGCCGTGTCGCCTGAAGGGATAGAGCCGTCAACCGCCAGAACATAGCTCCCCTTCTTCTCTCTGGCAGTATCTTCCAGAATCTGAATCGCCTGTTCACCGTTTCCAGCCATCACCGTCTGATGAAAGCGCAGGTTAATGTGCACCCCGGGGATTACCTCATCAACCAGCACATTCTTGATGGAAGGGCTGGCTGAATTCAGCAGCGATATGCTGCAACCGGTGCAAGAAGACGCTGCTAACCACACTACTGGTACTTCTTGAACCATGAGGACACCTCTTTTTTGCAGTGAATGATTTATGTTAAATTTCGAGCCATGAGTGAGAGTATAACGAGTCGCCGGTAAGAACCCTTACCGTTTTAGCGTATTGCGCTTCCTTTTCGTTCAATGACGAAAGGTCTGTTATCTCGCCGTCCATAGCTCTGTGAACGACGTCTACGATTTCCGGCATCTCACCCTTGGCTATCTTTACCAGCTCCGTATCAAAGATATCGACGATTGCTGAGTACAGCCCATACTTCATCAGCATAATCACGTAAGTTCGATTAAGCATAGGCCTGAGGGGAGTGGGGGCACCATTAGAGACATTAGATAATCCAACCGCAGATCTAGACCCTGGAACAATATCCTCGAGTGTGCTCATAAACTCCATACACGGCTTGGATTGATTTGCTTCGATATTAACTACCGGGGTAACAATGGGGTCGAACCAGATACGCTCATTAGGGATACCCATCTCACTGGCTATAGTCATAATTTCGGCGGCTATCATAGCTCTCTCATCAGCATCCCTTGGCATTCCCTCTCTTCCCCATAGCAGCCCGATAAAGTCACCATCATATTTCTTAACCAATGGCAACTCTTCTTCCATCCTTACCAGGGAGATAGAATTAATCAACACCTTGCCCTTGCACACCTTTAGTCCAGCCTCCATAGCCACCGGATTGGTTGTATCAAGCGAGAGTGGGAGGTCTGTTACCTCCTGGACGGTATTTACTACCCAATCCATCAACTCGTCCCCGTTTCTCCGGGCGGGGCCGATGTTCAAATCAAGGTAGTCCGCCCCGGCTTCAGCTTCAGCTTTAGCCATTTCCTGAATAGGTGTAGGGTTCCTTTCCCTCATTGCCGGACCGAGAGTCTTGGACATAATATTAATGCTTTCCGCAATAAGGATCATCTTTACCTCCTTATGGACTCCATCCTTTTAGATAAGCTGTAATTTGCGAACCTTCCCTTGGGCCAACCAGAACCTCCCAACCAGGCAGCTCCTCTTCCAGACCGCCACTTTCGGCAGCGGCGTATCCCGGTATTATTAACTTGCGATGTTTAACCTTGTCTTCAATACCACTCTTCTTGACGAATGGCGCGATAGCATCAGCTACAAACTTGCCTGCTGCCCAGGCAGTCATTACTGAAAGCCCCTCGGTATCCATAACCAGAAGCCAGCTCGGAATCCTGCTTGATTCTATTTCACCGGAGACAAGAAAGTATGTCAGCGAGAAATTAGTCGTAATGAGCACCGGAGAATTTTCGCCGGGCGTACCAATTTCATATATTCCCTCGGTGGTAGCTAACGGGCGCTGAGGGTCGGTGTAAATGTTGAGCCTCTCCACAAGCAGAGGGAACAGGCTCTCTCCCTGAAAATCGGAGAGCACCACGATACCGGCGTATTTTGCTATAAGCATAGAAGCTATCACCGCTTCCTTCATCGGGTTATCGGTCATTTCCGAAGGAATGGAAATCGTGGGAAAACCCAGCGGTTTGTATTTATTCATCAGAGCGGAACCCCTGATGATTACCTGGTCCTGAAACGCCTGCTTTACCGTTCTAGCCCCGGAATCGATAACAATATCATTTATCCCTGCCTCACCTAGTTTGGCAGTCAATTCAGCAGCTTCGTCCAGATTGGAACCTTTCACCGCTACCGGACAAGAATTCTCTTTTGCCAGGGCAGCCACTTTATCAAGGTTGTCCTTGGTAGCGGCGTAAAGCAGCGGTTTTTTATCGGCGCAGGCTTTCAGTCCGGCTGCCAGTATATCAGGGTTCTCGCTCAACAGGATAATACCCGCATCACTGTTCTGGACTATTTTACCAGCGAGTGCCTCGAATTTAGCGGCATCACCGGATTCGTCCTTTACCGCTACCAGCTCAGGGCGGAGATGAAGACCGACCCTTTCATACTGCAGCTCTTTGAATTTCTTCAGCCTGGCATCAACCTCGGCATCATCCATGCTATCTTTCACAAGAATAGCCAGACCGGGAGGGTTTTCAAATCTTTTTTCATGGCGGAACATCACCGTCTCGCCGCCGGCCTTCACTGCCGTATCACCAACGCCAATAGTTACTGCCCTGATTGGAGGTGCTGATGCTTCCTGCAGTTTTTCCTTTGCTTCCTCGGAAACATAGGGGCAATCACTTAATTCTGCTTTCCCAGCAGCTAGAGCCATGGCAAAGGCAAGGCAGGTGGGCACGCCACACTCCTTACAGTTTGTCTTGGGCAACAACTTAAAAATCTCTATTCCGGTAAGCGCCATTCTCGTACTCCCTCTCCGGGTATGATTTATGACAGGGATAAATGTGACATCTTCAACATCCATCCAACCTCAGCCCGGAAACTTATTTCTCTATCCTAGTAATGGGTCCATGGTAATAGCAGGGTGACCTTTCTCCTCAAGGAACGGAAGAATCTCTTCCTCGGTAACGCCCACTGTCTCATCGGCAATCATGTCCAGCAGGTCGGGAATACCCAGTTCCTCACCCCTTGCCTTAATACGGTCGCCGATTTCCTCCTTAAGACTCTTGGGCATCCAGACCATTCTCAAAAGACCACCGTCAGCACTAATGAATTTCTTCTGGCAAATATTATACTTGCCATGCCCGATAAAGCCGGGGGTACTGATACCACCACCTACAGTTCCGGCAAGGGTACTGAACTTCATCCCGCAAGGGGTCATATCGGTAAACTCCCGGTTTACCGTCATTACGCCGTTACACATAGGCAGGATGGCAGCAACACACTCGCAGCAGCCGCAGGTTGTCCATGGGTCATTCACTATACTGTACATGTTATAATGGTCCAGGGCACCACGGGAAGCCTTGTAGATAAACTCATTGACTCCCTTCCACTGCCCGAACTTGGCATCAAGGATTTCACCTTTCTCCACCGGTTGATTGGGTCCGGTAGGATTGATTTCGTAGGCAGCCTTACAGTCCATCCAGTTATATGAACCACAAAGCCCGGTTTTTTCCGGGGTTATTACACAAACATGGTTTGGTGCAAAGGACTGACACAGGGTACAAGAGTAGTATGTGTCAGTGGTTTCATCGGTCATACCCTCGATTCTGGCATCTCGAGCGGCATAAGTGGCCTTCGCCTGCTCTATTATATTCTGCACCTTGTCTTCTTCAGTGTATAACATGACCTGCATCTTATCGAATATTCTACCAAAATCCTGATGAAGCTTGGCATGGAGAAGGGTACCGATATGAGATATCTTGAAGCCTTTCCCCACTGCTTGTTTGCTTAATCGCCACCAAGCTATATCCCTCTGCCCGATGTGCATCGAACCCTGAGCGTAGTTAATAAGATGGTGAATCTGCCGCTCAAGGATAGGCTCATAGTCCTCCTCCATCTCTCTACCGGCAACTTCAACGACTATAGCCAGAGGTAATTTGGAACCGGCTTCAACATCGGTTACCTCGGGCCCAATCACTTCAATCTTCCCGTCCTCTACTTCATCCATCTGCTTGCTGGTAACCCATTCCACCATTGCAGTCCTGCCACCACCGCATTCAAGATAGATATCATCGCCACGAACCCTTTCTCCCTCAAAGGCAGGACCGAAAGCCACTGGGACTGGAACCTCGGACACCGAAACCTTCAGGCCTCTGACCTCTACCGCCTTGGCGACAAGCTGGTCATGGGGGATATTCGAGACAACATGCTCGTAGGTACAGATTCCTGTAGGTAAGACTTCTGGTATAGGGGTATCAGCTATCACGGGAAAACCAAAATTTATTGCTCCGGCGGCGTTAGCATACCATTCATCAGTAACATATCCCAGTGGTAGCGCGAATGCAAAGATACGGTCCTTGTTATATATAAGATGTTTCCTGTACTCTCCGGGCCCAATGCCACCGAATGAAAAACCCGCTCTGATGGCAAAGCCAGCAGCAAATACTGTAGCACTGGTATCGGGGCCGAAAGAAACCAGACGAGTCGGCCATCCGATTTGCACACCGGCTTCCAAAAGCTGATCGGCAAATCTCTTTCCGTTATACTCACCCCCCATAAAGACATACAGGTTCTTCTGCTGTAATTCCTGGGCAATCTGCGCCGCAATTTCGCTGGTCGGCGCGGCGCCAAGGATGGCAGCAAATCCAGGCGCAGTACCGTCAACAAACTCAATACCCCTCTTTCTGAGGATGACATCGTCAGCGGCGCCAAGCCAGATATTATCTTCGGTAATATCTTCCTGCTTGGTATAGAAATCCGGTTCCTCCAGATACCTTATTGCCTCAATGATTTCCTCGGCAAAAAAGGTTGCCATTCCAGCATCGAGAGCCGGTGCCAGATAAGGAAGCGGATGGGTCTCTCTAACCGGTGGAGGTAATAATGCCTTACACCGTTCAAGCACCTGCTCCATGTCACCGAGTTTCTCTACCGGTATGCCCAGCATTCCGTAAATGACCGGCAGATAGTAAGCAGTATTGGGAAAACCGACAGGCTCGTTAGCCCCGTATTTATCCATAGCTTTCTGCCACGTTTCTTCAGCCTGGCCTACGATTTTATGAGCCCCTCTGATAGCCGCTGAAGCGATAATTTTAGACATTTCTCTTTAGCCCTCCCTTTTTTCTATATCTGTCATGACATTTACACCTTATCCAGCTCCCGCCGCATCTCCATGTCATAAAGGATTCTTTCTCTCGCTTTATCGATACCCAGAGCTTTACGCTTCTTATCGATATGAGCAATCATCTTTTTCGCACCTTCAATCGGATCCGGCTCGAAGTCCCACATCCCGCCGTACAGCTCTTCCATCTCTTTGAACAGGAAGTCGGTTACTTCTTTGCTGCCGGTGGTGGGCCAGGTTACGCCGAATACGGTGTACACACCCGAGGCGACAAAGTACTGGCCGATTGAGATTGCTTTCTCGCTCATCCACTCAGGTGCGGCACCTGCTACCGGCAGGTCACTGATGTCATCACCTAGACCACCGTCCTTAACCATAGCAGTAGCCGCTATCAGGATTCGACTGTTGTCAACACATGAACCCATGTGCAGTACCGGCGGGATACCCACGGCCTCACAGACTTCAGCCAACCCTTCACCGGCGAACTCCTTAGCCGCTTCTGGAACCATCAGTCCGGCTTCGGCACAGGCGATTGCGTTACAGCCGGTCGTAATAACAAGTACATCATTCTTTATCAGCTCTTTAACCATTGCTACATGCCCTTCGTTATGCTTGGTCCGGGCATTGTTGCAACCGACAACACCGGCTACTCCCCTGATTCGACCGTTAATGATATTGTCATTCAGCGGCCGGTAGGAAGCACGAAACACTCCGCCGAGGAGGTAGTTGATGGTCTCGTGGCTAAAACCGGCAATCTGGTCAGTCTTATTATCAGGAATGTAGATATTCCCTTTGCGATTGGGGTAGTTTTCAATAGCAGCCTTAACTATAGTCCGGGCTGACTCTATGGCATTATGCTCGTCAAACTCAATATGTAAAGCACCGGGAATCTTTGCCTTGGCTGCAGTAGTGATAATCTTGGTATGGTAGCACTCGGCTACGGTGGTAATGGACTGCATAATGCACTGGACATCCACCACCATAGCTTCTACGGCTCCGGTTACTATCGCCAGCTCCTGCTGCAGGAAGTTCCCGGCTATGCCCACACCGTGACGCATCAGTATCTCATTGGCGGTGCAGCACATACCCGAAAGGTTAATTCCCTTGGCACCCTTCGATTTTGCCAGTTCCACCATCTCCGGTTCCTGAGAAACCGCTACAATCATCTCAGACAGCAACGGCTCATGGCCGTGAATGACAAGGTTCACCTCGTCCTCGCTAAGTACGCCCAGGTTTGCCGTACCCATAACAGGCGCCGGAGTACCAAACAGGATATCCTGAAGCTCGGTGGCAATCATGCTGCCGCCCCAGCCGTCGGCTATCGATGCCCTGACACCCTGTTTGAGCAGGTTCCGGTAGTCCTGGTCAACACCTATGTGAGTCCGGTGCATTATTTCAACAATTTCTCTATCTATACCCCGTGGCATGACACCCTGCTGGCGCCATAACTCCTGGCGCTTCAGGGGTGCCTTCCTTGTGGTTATAACCTCACCTTCCTGCTGGCCGAACTCTGCCAGGGCGATTCTACCGATATCGGTGGCTATCTCATTGTTGGTACGGTCGCCAATCTCGACACCCCAGTCCAGAGCCAGTTGCAGCAGTTTCTGCTCATCCTTAATCTCGTATCCGGGGGCTTCTCCCTTCGCTACCGCCACAAACAACTCGGCTACTCCCCGTCCGTGGTCGGAGTGAGCCGCCGCTCCGCCGGCAACCATACGGATGAAATTACGAGCTGCGATAGTCTCCGCGGTAGCGCCGCAGATACCCCGTCTCTTCAGCTTCTCTTCCGGCGTTTCCTCTTTACCTTTAGCCAGAGGTACCCGGCAGGGCCCCATACTGCAGTTCTTACAGCAACTGCCGACAGAACCAATCGGGCAGGGCTTCATCATATCTGCCCTTTCGAAGACGGTATTAACTCCGTCTTTAATCGCCTTCTCTATCAGCTCCACACTACCCTGGTCGATACTTTTTGCTTCATTCTCGTTATCTGCCATTTTATTCATCTTCCTCCCAATTCTTAATCTATGAAGCCGTTAATTCGGCTATCATTTCCTTAACCAGTTTTATTGCTTCAGGATGTCTCATTATTAGAATATCGCCACCGGCCAGTAATAACACGGTAGCCGACATTGCTTCCAGTAAAATGCCTCTATTCTTAGGATTTCCCAGAGTCGGGTCTTCTTCTTCAGATAGCTTCGCTTCCTTTGTCTTCCACGTTTCTTTGGATATGTTACAGATTATCGGAAACTGGAGTTTATCATCCTGCTGCGTCAACCCTGCCATCCTCATCCTCTCCATTACCGAATAGCAGTACTCGATACCGTAACCGATACCGCTGACCGTAGGGTCAATAATAATCGATTCGTCGGTCACTCCCAGATTCCCCAGCAATATATTAAGCTGTTTGGCAAGGTTTATATCTATAGGGGTCGAGGCAATCACGGTATGGTGATAAGCAAGAGCCGCTGCCCCTATCCTCTTATGGTCCGCTTCTTCGACCGGTCCCATAATCAGGCTTTTATCCTGTACCAGCTCTGCCGCCTGTCTCAGGACCTCGGTATCTTTATCGTGGTCTGCCGTGCCCCAGACAATCAACGGGACATCTATAGCATCCGATACCTTCTTGACTATTGCGGCGGCTTCATCGGCCGGCCGGTCCATCCCGTTAGGGTCTGTACTTATCATCTCCAGGGCAATCATCTCGGCACCATAATCACCGATGCATTTCTTAGCCCAGGCGACAGGGTCATCCGTCACCCCGGCAAAAGGCTCAAGGGCTGCTTCCGCCCAGTTATCGGGCGGGCAGTCCCAGACCTCCATGGCGATTCTTGGTATGTTGGGCATCTCGCCTTCAAAAAGATAAAAGGGGTAAGATGTCTCCCCACCAACCGGCACAGCATTACTTCCTTTACCCAGTGTTACCCCTTTGATTTTCCCGCTATATGATGTCTTAGGAATCTCTACTGCCATATTTACCTCCCTTAACAAAGGTTACTTACTAAACATATAACCGGTATTACGCCGGATTCCTCCTCTTCTCACTGCCGTACCAGTCGTCACTGTACCAGTATCTCTCACCGTTTTGTAGATACTTCAGCTTGTCTTCTCTGGAGCCAAGTTTCTGCCTCCACTTTCCAAGCCCCTCATCTTCAGGCACACCTTCCTCGAAGGTCTCTCCCAGTAATTCCACCTCATCTCTTCCCGGAGCGCTTACTTTCTTAACTTTATATTCCATAATGATACCCTCCCTTTTATGCTAGTCCGGCAGCCAGTTTTGCCGCTTTTACAGTATTCATCATAAGCATGGTTATGGTCATCGGGCCAACACCTCCGGGGACGGGGGTGATAGCCTTTGCTTTCTCTTTAACCGAATCAAAATCGACATCACCGGCGAGGATTCTTTTTCCTTCCGCCGTCTTCCCGATTTCATTCACGCCGACATCGATAACAACGACTCCTTCTTTTACCATGTCCGCCGTGACTGCTTTGGGTTTACCGGCAGCCACGATGAGTATATCGGCTCTCTTTGTGTGAAATACCATATCTTTAGTCCTGGTATGGCAGATGGTAACCGTAGCGTTGGCTCCCGGTGCCTTTTGAAGAAGCATGTTGGCTATGGGTTTACCGACGATATTACTTCTACCGACCACAACAACTTCAGCACCTTCAATCGGGGTGCCGGACCGTATGAGAAGCTGCTGGATACCGGCCGGTGTGCAGGGCAGATAATTCGGCTCGCCAATCATCAGCTTGCCCACATTTACCGGATGAAACCCGTCTACGTCCTTATTCGGGTCAATCGCGTACAGGACTTCCTCTTCATTGAGGTGCTTTGGCAGGGGTAGCTGTACCAGAATACCGTTAATCTTCGGTTCTTTATTGAGCTTATCGATGAGCTTCATCAGCTCTTCCTGGGATGTTTCTTCCGGCAGGTCATACCGCTCCGAATAGATCCCCAGTTCTCCGCAGGTTCTCTCCTTGGAGCCTACATAGACCTGTGATGCCGGGTCGGCACCGACGAGAACGGTAACCAGACCGGGCACGACGTTATGCTTTGCCTTCAAATCGGCAATCTCCTGTTTGAGCTCTTCCCTAATCTGCTTGGCGACCTCTGCGCCCTTTATCAGTTCTGCTGTCATCTATCTACCCCTTTCTTTAAGCATTAGACTTCTACCTTTTTGGTTGAGACCAGTTCGTCCATGATATTTTCGACAGCCATTGCCGCTTTCGATGTATCGGGTAATTCCACCAGAGGCCTGACTTCAAGGTCGAACTGGTATATTTCTTCATCCCTTGGTATTAAAATCGGTGACTCAATACCCAGCTTCTCCAGTTCATCTTTAACCATTGAAGCAAGTTCTTCAGGAGCGAAATTGATAATCACAACCTGCTTCTTTACCACCAGTTTAAGTTCATCAACCAGTCCCATTATCCGGGCTATCGTCCGGACACCTTTTACTGAGTGGTCGGATACTATCAGGAGCAAATCGATATTCTGGGTGGTCCTGCGGCTCAGGTGCTCCATACCCGCTTCATTATCCATTACCACATAAGCATAGTTACCGGCGAGTTGATCGGCAAATTTTCTTAAAAGCGCGTTAGGATAACAGTAGCACTCGGGCCCCTCACCCCTGCCCATTGTTATCAGGTCGAGTCCCTTACTCTCGGTAATCGCCCTGTTCAACTTAATCTCGAGATAAGCCTCTTTTGTCATTCCGGCAGGAATGTTTATCTTTACTCCGTTGAATGCGGCGATTATGGAGCCTATTGTCATATCTACGTCGAGCCCCAGGCTCTCAGCAAGGTTCGCATTAGGGTCGGCATCGATTGCCAGTATCGGGCCTGAACTGTTTTTACTCAGGTAGCGTATTATAAGACTTGCCAACGATGTCTTACCGGTGCCGCCTTTTCCGGCGACAGCGATAGAAAAACTCAAAAAACTAACCTCCGCTATTTTTATTATACAACAAACTAGAAGAGCCCCTGTACTTTACCGGTCTTGGTATCAATATCTACCCTTCTGAGGGCAGGGTCGGAGCTTGTTCCAGGCATCAGGGTAATCGTGCCTGCCACCGGACAGAGGAACTTGGCTCCGGAATAGATAAGCACGTCACGGACAGGTAGAGTCCATCCCTCTGGTACCCCCTTGACAGTCGGGTCGTGTGTGAGACTCAGATGGGTCTTGACCATCATGGTAGCGTATTCATCATACTTCGGGTCTTCCTCGAACCTTTTCGCCTTCGCTTCAGCCTCCGGAGTCCATGAAACCCCATCAGCCCCGTAGACTACCTTGGCAATCCTGTCAACGCGTTCTCTGAGCTTCATCTCGTTGGGGTAAAGGAACCTGAACTCATTCTCTTCGTTACAGGCTTCTATGACGGCGTCGGCAAGCTCGAGCGCGCCGTCACCGCCGTCTGCCCAGTGGCTGCTTTCGGCAACACGGGCACCGGCTGCCTCCGCTGCTTTCCTGACCACGGCAATTTCATCCGGGGTATCGGTGTGGAATTTGTTGATACAAACTACCGGATTGATACCGGATTCCCTGATGACGCCGATAAGGTGGAGCATATTGGGCAGACCCTTCTCTACCAGTTCTACGTTCTCTTTCATATATTCGTCCGGCAGAGGTATTCCGGCAACCACTCTGGGTCCACCGCCGTGCATCTTAAGCGCCCGTATAGTTGTGGTGAGTACGGAAACATGAGGTTTAAGACCGCTGTAGCGGCACTTCACATTCCAGAATTTCTCGAAACCGATATCGGCGGCGAAACCGCTCTCGGTAACGTGATAATCGAACATCTTCAGGCCGATACGGTCGGCTATAATCGATGACTGGCCCACTGCGATATTGGCAAAGGGGCCTGCGTGAACAAAACAGGGCTGGTACTCGGCAGTGCACAGCAGTGTCGGATTTATGGTATTACGCATCCAGGCAGTCATGGCACCGCCCACTTCAAGATCGCCGGTGGTAATGGGATTTCCCTTTTTATCATAGGCAACGGTGATATTGTTCATTCTTTCCCGCAGATCAGCAAGGTCGGTCACGATGGACAGCATAGCCATTAGCTCGGAGCTTACGGCAATACCGAACTTGGACTGCATGGTAAAGCCATCCATACGGCCACCGAGTCCGATGACAATGTTACGCAGACTCTGAGCACAGAAATCGATAATCCAGCCCATCTCCACTCTGGTGGGGTCTATATCGAGACGGCGCATCCTGGTCAGTTTCTGGAGACGCTCATCATCATAGTTTCGCTCGTGCTGCATCCTGGCAGTCAGGGCTACCATCGCCAGGTTATGGGCATTCATGATGTCATTGATATCGCCGGTAAGTCCCATGGAAAATTCGGTCATCGGGATAAGCAGAGAGTTGCCACCGCCGGCGGCCGTCCCTTTAATATTCATGGTCGGACCGCCCGAGGGCTGGCGTAAAGCACCACCGACGTTCATTCCCCGCTTACCCAGGCCTTCCAGGAGCCCGCAGGAGGTCGTGCTCTTTCCCTCGCCCAAGGGTGTGGGAGTAATGGCTGTCACCTCGATGTATTTACCATCCGGTTTGTCCTTGAGGCGGTCGATAATCTTAAGAAAATCGAGTTTTGAGATTCTACCGTAAGGAAGTACCTCGTCTTTTTGCAGACCCAGCTTCTCCCGCCACTCGTCCGGAGTCGGCATATTTTCCTCAGCTGCTTCGGAAATTTCCCAGTCCTTCATTTTTACCGCATCGTAAGCCATAAAACCTCCTTTTGTTTATCTACCTCTTGTAAATTTTTAGTTATTTTTAGTTCGGATATATTAAAAGAGGTAGAAAATCCTACCTCTTTATACCGTTTTGTCTAGCCAGTCGCCGGTGCCTTATCCGAAGCAGAAACCAGAGCCTGGTATATTTCCGCTACAGCAGTCTTAAGCTGCTCGCTGGAGTCAATTGGTGAAAGGTTCGCCTGATCCGCTTCCACAATTTCCTGGTCGTAAGGTATGAAACCCAGAAAATCAAAGCCGGACAGGTTAGAAGTGAGAAAATCCCTGTCCGACTGGTTTCTGACTTTATTAGCCACTAACGCTATATTTGTCAGTCCGATTTCCGCAGCCAGGGTTCTAATGCTCTCGGCAGTCTCAATACTCCGCCTCCCCGGCTCAACGACTACAATCAGTTTGTCCACCGCCCTTGCCGTTCCTCTTCCAAGGTGCTCTATTCCTGCCTCCATATCCATGATTACTACTTCGTCTCTGGCTATCAATAAATGGCTCATTAATGTCTGGAGAAGGGCACTTTCGGGACAGTAGCAGCCGCTACCGCCCCTTTTTATCCTGCCCATCATCATCAATCTTATTCCATCCAGTTTATGAGCATACCTCTCCGGTATGTCATCCACTTTGGGGTTCAACTTGAAATAAGGTGCTGATTGACCCGGTCGGGCTCCCGTTCGTTCCTCAATAAGGTCAGTCATATCAGAGATAGGAGTAATCTCTTCCGGATTTGGAAAACCGAGAGTAGCAGCCAGATTGGCATCAGGGTCGGCGTCAATTGCAATGACAGAATAACCGGCTTCAGCAAAAAATTTGGAAAGAAGAGATGCTAATATAGTTTTACCTACTCCACCTTTTCCGCTAATGGCAATCTTCATCTCATCCCTAACAAGACATAAGAAAAGCTGAGACTCCCGGGCATAGCACTCAGCATTAATAAATACCTGACTTCCGCTTACCCTAGACAGTATATCGTATGGCATAGGAGAAGTCAATAAAATCAACAGTGAAAGATTGGTTTAGTTTGTGAATCACTCTACGGTTACGCTCTTGGCCAGGTTCCGGGGGAAATCTATGGAACACCCTCTCTCCCTGGCAGTATAATAAGCAAGCAACTGTAAAACCACGATATTCACTATTGGCGAAAACAGCCTGTCAACCCGCGGTACGGAAATAACAGCGTCCGCCAACTCTTCGATAGTCTCATCGCCTTCTTCTGCCAGTGCTATCACGGGTGAGCCCCTCGCCTTTATTTCTTTTATACTGGTCAGCATCGCCTCATAAGTATCGTCTTCAGGCACTATTGCAATCACAGGTGTATCCGTGCCCAGCAAGGCAAACGGACCGTGTTTCAACTCCCCGGCGGCGTATCCTTCGGCGTGAATGTAGGAAATTTCTTTTAACTTCAGCGCTCCTTCCAATGCCAGAGGATAGCTCATACCTCTGCCGATATAGAATACGTTTTCGAAACCGGACAGGTATTTAGCCTGCTCGATGATACTGTCTTCATCGTCCAGCACCTGCTGTACCTTCCCGGGCATCTGCCTCAATTCCTTGACCAGTCCGGACAGTCTTCTGGCATCCAGCCTGGAGTATGATAGCCCCAGCCAGTAAAGTACCATAAGCTGCGCCATGAAAGTCTTGGTGGCAGCCACGCTTATCTCCGGACCCGCACCCGTATAAATGGTATGGCTGGCAATCCGGCTGGCGGTACTGCCTACAACGTTGGTTATGGCTATCACCCGGTTTCCCGCTTCCTTCAGCTTTCTCATCGCTTTCAGCGTATCGGCTGTTTCGCCTGACTGGATAATAGCCAGGGATACGCCTCCCGCCAGGGTATGGCTGTAGTAATTGAATTCGGATGCCAGTTCCGCCCTCACCGGAATCCCGAGCAATTCTTCAATGATATATTTGCCTACCAGAGCGGCATGATGCGACGTCCCGCAGGCGATTATTAGCATGGACTCTATATCCGTATCCTTCACGCCGAGCGTATCAGCCACCAGCTCCTTTTCACGCGTATATTCCCCGAGGATACTTCGTATCACCTTCGGCTGTTCATGAATCTCTTTAAGCAGGAAGTGCTCATAACCCGCCTTCCGGGCTTCTTCGACACTCCATGATACCTTGTGTTCTTCCCTTTCAACCTCTTTCCCGTCCCTTTTCACCTTTACGTCATTCCCGGTAATGAACCCTGTATCTCCATCCTCCAGATATACGACCCTATCGGTATAATCGAGTATCGCCGGCACATCGGAGGCAACGAAATTTTCTCTATCCCCCAGGCCTAATATCAACGGGCTGTCTTTTCTGGCAACCGCCAGTCCCGGTTCATCCTTTACCAGCACGATAAGCGCATAGGAACCTTCTATATCAGCCACGGCGGATTCAACAGCCTCCTCTATATCACCGTGATAGTATTTCTCTATGAGGTGCGAAATTACCTCTGTATCCGTTTCAGAGACAAACTTATGTCCTTCATCGACAAGCCGGGACTTCAACTCCTGGTAATTGCTTATAACGCCGTTGTGCACCACGGCAATATTGCCGGTGCAATCGAGGTGAGGATGAGCGTTAATCCGGGAGGGAGCACCGTGAGTCGCCCACCTGGTATGACCGATGCCCAGGGTCCCCTTAAGTTCAGGCGATGCTTTTCTCAATGCCTCGACTCTGACCGCATCCTTATATAACTCAATATTTTCAGCGGATATAGCTATACCGCAGGAGTCATAACCTCTATACTCCAGCTTCGCCAGGCCGTTAAGGAGTATGGGCTGAGCCTGTTTTTCGCCCGTATAACCTATTATGCCGCACATATCTAATACACCGAACTTTTATCAGGCAGGTTTCCGTGTATCAATTTCATCGCCTGGACACGGGTGTAATTACCCACGATAACTCCGGGTTGAGCTACCACTCCATTTCCAAGATTGCACCCGACGCCGAGCATCGCCCCCACATTCACGGAGTAATTGCCGTCATCGACCCGAATCTCCACCACCTCACTACAGGCAGTAAAATGCCCTCCGATAAAGCAGCTTTCATCGATAACCGAGTCCTGGATAATCGACCCCGGTCCGATATTCACATCGTTACTGATAACGCTGTTCTCAATCTCAGTGAAAGGAGAAATAACGACATTATCGCCGATACTTGTAGCCGGCATGATAACCACGTTGGGGCCGACATCGCAATTTGCCCCGATAACCGCAGGACCCGCGATATACGAGTTCGCCCTGACCACGGTGTCTTTACCTATCGACACAGGACCTTTTACCGTGGCGCCTGCCTCTATGGTACCTCCCAGACTCGGGGGTATCGTTCGGAGGATTTCGTTATTCAGGCTCAAAATATCCCAGGGATACACGACGTCGAACCAGGTTCCACCGGTTTCCTGGAAATTTACGTTATTGCCTTGTTCTATCATGTTATTAATAACTTCGGGAATATCCAGCTCTGCTTCTATATAATCAAATATACTTTTTGAAAAACTATAGATTCCCGTATTCACGATATCGGTTTCGGCTTCTCTGGGTTTCTCGACAATACTCCGCACTTCGTTTCCCTCGGTAGTCACCAGCCCGTATCTGGTCGGATTATGAACCTTTTTTACCAGAATAGCCTCAGGTTCCATATCGACGAAGCGGGAAATGGTATCGGCATCGATTAGATTATCGCCTGGCAGGACCAGAAATTCGTCGTCAACAACACCTTTCGCCTGGGTCAGAGCATGAGCCGTACCGAGTTGTTTCTCTTGTGTTATGTAAACTATTTCGACACCAAACCGTTCCCCGTTTTCCATATAATCGAATATCTGTTTTCTCCTGTAGCCTGCCACGATGACGATTTTCCGGATGCCGTTCCGGGCAAGTGCTTCGATGACATATTGGAGTATCGGCTTATCGGCTATCGAGAGCATGGTTTTCGACTTGGTAACGGTAAACGGTCTGAGCCTCTGTCCTTCACCGGCCGCCAGAATCACTGCTTGTTTCATAATTCTTCCTCATAAAATTTTCGAACCGGGCATAATAGTGCCGCTGGCTACGGCTCCCGGTCCGATGTGAGTATTATTACCAATCATGCTGCCTACATTAATGCTGGCATTGATTCCTGTTTCGACCCCATCCCCTATTATAGCTCCCAGCTTGCATCTTCCCGTAGCTTTACCGTTAACCGATATCTCCTGTCCGTCAAACCTTAAATTGGCAATCTTGGTACCGGCGCCCAGATTACATCCCTCGCCAATAACGCTGTCACCCACGTAATTTTGGTGAGGGATTTTGGTGTCTTTCATTATTATCGAGTTCTTTATCTCAACGGCGGCACCCACGTGACACCTTTCGCCTATAGAGGTAGCGGGACGGATATAGCAGTTAGGGCCGATATCACAGTCGTCTCCTATTATCACCGGACCGATAATATACGAACCGGACCTTATAATAGTATTTCTGCCAATAGAGACCGTGTCCTTAATTATTACGCTCTCCTCAATCTCGCCACGCATATCAGGTTCAATCTTTTCCATCAGAAACTCGTTTGCCGTTAACAAATCCCAGGGATAGCTGGTATCCAGCCAGTAATCGATTTTCCGGCAGGCTACACGCTGCCCGCGGTCTATCATTAATTGCAGAGAGTCGGTTATTTCGTATTCACCCCGCGGTGACGTTGAAGTCTGAAATACGGCGTTGAATATGTCCGGAGTAAAGAGATAGAGACCGGCGTTAGCCAGATTCGAGGGCGGTTTTTCCGTTTTTTCGTGGATACGGACTACCTTATCCCCGTCTGTTTCAACCAGTCCCAGACCTTCCGTGTTTTCCACCTCGAACAGGCTCATCGTTGTATCCCGCGCGTCTATCAGGCTTTTAATGTCCTCACGGTCGGCAATGATATCTCCGTTCACCATCAGGAAGTTCCCGTCTACGAGAGGTTCCATGGACCTGAGGGCATCGGCCGTCCCCAGTTGTTTACGCTGGGTACAGTATTCTATTTTCACTCCCCACCTGCCGCCATTGCCGAAATAGTCCCGTATCTGCTCATCATGGTAGCCGACGATTATAATAAACTCCCCGATTCCTGCTTTCTCAATCTCGATAAGCAGGTGTTCGAGGATAGGCTTATTTGCCACGGGCAGCATCACCTTGGGCCTGGTATAGGTAAGAGGTCGCATCCGGCTGCCCTCTCCGGCGGCTAAAATTACTGCCTTCATTACTCTTCTACTCTCCGCCTCCGTTCATGCATTCCCTGACTGTATCTTGCGCTGATTGTAACTTCCGTTTACCGGGTTGTCAATTCACGTGTGTTATTATGTCGTTTTGTTTCGCTTGTTATTTATACTCACCCCCCGCCTGCCGAAGTCTTCCGCCTAAGGCGGAGCGGGCAGGCCCTAATCCCCCTCTCCCTCTTTACCGAGGGGCGGTTTGATGATAGAATTAATCAATGAGTTTATTGTCCGGCTGAGGAGAAATTGTTATGTCAGGACATTCCAAATGGGCTTCAATCAAGCACCAAAAAGGAGTTACCGACGCCAGACGGGGGCAGCTTTTCACCAAACTCACCAGGGAAATCATCGTGGCGGTGCGTCAGGGAGGCAGCAATCACGATACCAACTTCCGTCTCCGGTTAGCTATTCAAAAAGCCCGTGATAATAACATGCCGCTCGACAACATTGATAGAGCAATCAAGCGGGGCAGCGGAGAGATGGAAGGCGTAACACTCACCGAAATGGTGCTCGAAGGTTACGGTCCCAGCGGAGCTGCCATCCTGGTACAGGCACTGAGCGATAACCGCAACCGTACCGTGCAGGAAATCCGGAATCTATTCTCGCGTCACGGCGGCAACCTGGGAGAGAGCGGCTGCGTAGCCTGGATTTTCGAATCGAAGGGCATGATTATTATAGAAACAGACAACCTTGACGCCGAAGAGCTTGCCCTGCAGGCGATAGACGCCGGAGCCGAGGATGTTAAGGTAGAAGACGGGTATATAGAAATATATACCAAGCCGGAGGACTTCGAAGCGGTCAGGAAAACACTCGACCAGGAGAGTATCCCCGTAGCCTCGGCGGAGGTCTCAATGGTACCCCAGAATACACTCGACCTTGAAGAAAAGCCTGCCCTGCAAACTCTGAGGCTATTGCATCAACTGGAAGAGCTGGATGAAGTCCAGCTCGTATCCAGCAACGTTAACTTTACCGACTCGGTACTGGAGAAGTTCGAGGAATAGTATTCAACTCTCCCGCCCTGTTTACGTGTTGATTTGAGCTTTATGATGAAAATATTAGGTATCGACCCGGGGACTATAGCCATGGGGTACGGGGTGATTGAGAGCAGCGATGGCGAACCGGTCCTTATCGATTACGGTGTACTGAACACTCCGGCGCGCTCCCCTGTGGGGGAGCGTTTGAGTTTTCTCTACAATAACCTCCTTGAGATTATATCGAAGTCGCAGCCGGATGCCATCGCCATAGAGCAGCCTTTTGTAGCCAAAAACGCCAAGTCGGCGCTGGCAATCGGCAGGGCTCAGGCTGTGGCAATACTGACGGCAGCCAACCGTGGTATTCCTTCTTATGAATACACGCCGACGCAGATAAAGCAGAGCGTGACCGGCTACGGCGCCAGCTCCAAGGAGCAGGTACAGGAGATGGTCAGGCTTCAGCTCGGACTGGAGACAGCACCGGAACCGAACGATGCCTCCGATGCTCTGGCGGTAGCCCTCTGCCACATCGGAGAAACCCACGTGAATAACCTGCTCTCGAGGCAGTGACTAAAGGAGAGATATGATAGCCAGTCTTCACGGCAAGCTGGAATCACTGGAAAGCGACGGAGCGATTGTAAACGTCAACGGAGTCGGCATTCAGGTGCATATGCCCACCTCTACCATCAACACGCTCGGTAGCGTCGGACAGGAGATACACCTGCTGACTCACCTGGTGATGCGGGAAGACAGCATCACCCTCTATGGTTTCGGTGCCGCCGGGGAGCTGGAGCTTTTCCAGATACTTATCGGCGTCTCCGGACTCGGCCCCAGGCTGGGACTCGCCGTCCTCTCGGCGATGAGCGTTGAGCAGGCAAGCACGGCTATCGCCAGCGGCAATACCGACCTTCTTACAGCCATACCCGGAATTGGCAAGAAGATGGCGAACCGGCTGGTGCTGGAGCTCAAAGATAAGATAAGCGCCGGACTGATATCCGTTCCCGCCGTCCAGTTTGCCGAGGAAAATGCAGAGGTCTTAGCAGCCCTTACCTCGCTCGGTTACTCCGTTGCCGAAGCCAGCCGGGCGGTAGCTACCCTTCCATCCTCCGACCTCGCCCTCGAAGAAAAGATAAAGCTGGCTCTCCAGTACTTCGGCAGCTAAAAAAAACGGGGAGTTTAAGAGGGGCGAAGCCCTGCTAACAATGAGAAGTCAAAGAGAAACGAGACCTGTATAATAAAGGGAAGTTAAAGAGGGGCGAAATTCGATAAGAACCTCTTCAATGTCACCCTGAGTCCGACTGAGGCGGACGAAGGGTCTCATCCCTTTAGATTCTTCGTCATCCTCCTGAGGCGGATTCCTCAGAATGACATATAAGAAAGATACTCCCCCCAGAGGTGAATGATATGGAAATTGCTCTGTACGTTATTATTTTTATCCTGCTGGTAATGGTCCTGGTGCTGGTATTCAGGCCCAGAAAGGCGGAGATACCGGGGATTGACGAGCTTGAAGCCAAGCTCAGGTATGCCCTGGCTTCAGCCGACTCCGTCAGGGAAATTCACAGCCTGCTGGAGGATATGCCCCACGATGTCCTGGCATCCATCACCCGCAGCCAGGGAACGAGGTCGGGCAAGCTGAACGAGCTTCTGGCAACACTTGAGCTTACCAAGTACGACCGCCTTTTCTACCTGGGCGACCCCATCGACTTCGTAGGCATCAAGTACGATGAAGGAATCGACTTCATCGAGGTAAAGACCGGCAGGGCACGCTTCACCGAGGACGAACTCAAGCTCAAAGACCTCATCGAGTGCAAGATGGTCAACTACCTCCCCCTCTCCGTCAAACGCATCAACATCGCCGAAGAGGTAAACACGGAAGAGATGGAGTAAGGGGAGGGGGATTAAAGTGTCGGTACAATATTGGGAAGTGAAGTAAATGACTACAGAGAATCCTAAATCGAGAGAAAGGTATTGGCTTTGTCCATTGTATTCGTTTAATTGCGATTGCGATAGTGTAGATTTTGAGGAAGGCATTAACATACGACGGATATCACGTGAATTCGTTAGTTATCTTGATAGACAATACTCTCATAAACTTAAGACAATCCCCAGCACAGCTCGATGGGTAGTGAGGCTACCCGTTATCAGCACTAACAGCGCTAATAATCTCAGTGAAGCGACACGAATCGGATATATCAATTGGGACAAAGTAAATAATTTGTTAGTAGATTTAATGACCGCTTTAAGGCTTTATCAAAAAGGTAGAATAGTCGCAGGATTATTAGCATCCGCCACACATCAGAATAACGAATGGTCTTTTGGGACATCTACAATCTGGCCATATGTATCAAGCTTGGATTTTTTTGAAGAAGAACCCACTTATGAATTCAAGCAGCAAGATTTAACTCAAGTTAACGATATTCTTATGAACATTCGCGAATCTCGTCAAAGCGGTATTCTTGATAAAATTGATATAGTGCTTAGAAGATTTCATTCTGCATATCATGGAGATATTGAAGACAGACTAATCGATCAAATGATAGCATTCGAATCTCTATATCTTGATAGTCCTCAAGAGCTTACATACAAATTAAGGTCTCGAGCTGCGTTTTTATTACGTAAAAGGAAAGACCATAGAATCATAGTTTATAATAATATAAAAAAAGCATATGATTACAGAAGCAAGATTGTGCATGGCAATAATCCACCTAGTAGAGTTGAGATAGGTCAAATATTACCTAAGACAGAAGATTATCTACGTCAGTCTATCGTGAAATTTCTATCTTTGTTGTCCAATGGACATTCTCCCAAAAAGCTCCGACAGGGAACTGGTGGGAAACTCGCCGAGCTTGATGAAAACATTTTAAGTAATGGCAAACTCCTCCCCTGAAAGGAAGGAGCAAGAAAAGACCGATGTCCAAAGACAATCGGGGTTTTGACGGGTGGGCAAATACGTATGATGAAGACATCCGGAAAGCGTCTGGAACAGATGACTGGATGTTCGGCAGCTATGACCGCGTGCTGGATAGAGTAGTCGATTACTGCGAACTGGACAGCAATGAATATTCAACCGTCCTTGATATCGGTGTGGGGACAGGCAATCTCGCCGGCAGGTTCTTTGAGAGAGGTCTTCAGGTAACGGGCATCGACCCGTCCGGAGAAATGCGTGGCATCTGCGCCAAGAAATTCCCTCAAATCAGGATAATGGAAGGGGATTTCCTCAATATACTTTTACCTCCCGGAAGCGCTGATATAATCGTCTCGGCTTATGCCTTTCATCACCTGACCCCGGAGCAAAAAGAGGAATCAATCCCCTTGATGCGCGGTGTTTTAAGACCGCAAGGCAGGATTGTCATTGCCGACTTGATGTTCAGGAATGAATCTGAAAAGCAGAAAATCAAACAGGCACTGCTTGAATCGGGTAATAACGAGACAGTCGAGGAGATAGAAGACGAATATTTCGGGCATTTCGATGACCTGGAAAATGCGTTCGGAAAAGAGGGATTCCGTTTTCAGGGGGGACAGCTGACCGAATCAATCTGGATTTTCCGAGCCCTGCTTTAGCGGTATATACCAGATTATCACACTAATTCGTATAAACTAAAAAATGAAAAAGCGTTCAGTCATATTCTGCATCCTGATTATCAGCCTCGCCGTCATGGCAGGCTGCACGACCGGTGACGAAACACCCATTTCCACCACCCCTGAAATCAGCCAGACCGAACCGGCTGGTGAGAATGTAGAGACAGAGCAAATAGATGAGGAAGAGGTTGAGATTGAGGAGGTGGAGGAGGAGACAATCGAACAGGCAGAAGAGGTAGACGAATTCGATGTCTGGTGGCAGGAGTATAAAAAGTCCTTTACCCTGGATGCCTCTGCTTATCCGGACTTTTACCGCGGCGCCTGGGGCTCGCGAATCGATGAACTGCGCGGCTATCTGATAAACGCCGATAGCCTGAGAAACGCCGGGTTCGACTCTATAATGCTCGGCGTGGATATCGTCTTCGACCCGGATACGGGGGAAGCAAAATCGCTGGGCGATGACGTGTTTATCTTTTATATTCAGGCTCTCAAGAAAGCAGGGTTCAGGATTGTCCTTATCCCCAACCCGATGCACCCTAACCTGGACATGGGCAAGGGCTACGAATGGGAAGAGTACGACCCCGAAGCTGCCTATCACCGCAGCTACGAACTTATCAAGAAACTCGATTCCGTCGTCCTGAAATGGGCGAAAATAGCCGAAGAATACCGCGTTGAGGGTTTTGTCCCCTCCAACGAGCCGTATAAACTTGTCCGCGATTATAACGATGCTTCAAGGTGGCTCCAGGAAATATTGCCCGGAATAAAAAACGTATATACCGGCAAAGTATTCGCCCTGGACACGATGTATGATACCGGACAGGGTATGAGCATCCCCTACCCCTACGATTACAGCGGTTACGATATCATTCTGGGAGGTCCGCCATGCGGCCGCAGGGATATCACCAGCTACGAGGAAATGATGGAGGGCTATATCGGTAAAGGTATCGAGTATGTCAGCACTTATAACCTGGAAGGTTTCGGACTGTACGAGTGGGGAGGTTATACGGGCGGCGTCTGGTTCGAGCCTATCCCGGAAGAGATAGTGCTCAGCCTTGAACAAGCCAAGCAGACCGTCGAGGCAACAGTGAGACAGGCAAATAGAAACACGATAGCCAGTTTCCCCAGGGTATCAACCGGCTGGATTGACTTCAACACTCTGGCTTTCAAAACCCTTGCGGACTGGTATACCGGCATGGGTAACAACATTATTCCCCTTGATAATAGAAATTGGACATACGAAGAGCTTATAATAATAGAGGAGAGACTCGCCGGGGAGGACTACAGGGATATCTTTCATATAGACTGAACCGGTTAAAGGAATTATATGCCTGACTTTGAGATAGTATCCGATTTTCAGATGACGGGTGACCAGCCGGAGGCTGTGGACAAGCTGGTAGAGGGGCTGGATAACGGCCATAAACACCAGACCCTGCTCGGCGTGACCGGCAGCGGCAAGACCTTCACCATGGCTAATGTTATCGAGCGGGTGAAGAAGCCCACCCTGGTTATCAGCCACAACAAGACCCTTGCCGCCCAGCTTTACCAGGAGTTCAAGGAATTCTTCCCCGGCAACGCCGTGGAGTACTTCGTCAGTTATTACGATTACTACCAGCCGGAAGCCTATATCCCCCGCCAGGACCTGTATATAGAGAAAGACGCCGAAATCAACGATGAAATAGATAAGCTGCGTCACGCCGCTACCCGCGCCCTCTTCGAACGACAGGATGTTATCATCGTCGCCTCGGTTTCCTGCATCTACGGGCTCGGCGCTCCGGAAGAATACTACAGCTTCACCTGCGTTATTAACAAGGGTGAAAATTATAACCGCTATAAGCTGCTCCGCAAACTGGTGGAGATGCAGTACGAGCGTAACGATATGGACTTCAGTCGGGGCAAGTTCCGCATCCGCGGTGATACCATGGAGCTGCAGCCCGCCTATGAAGAGCTGGGACTGCGCATGGAATTCTTCGGCGATGAGGTCGAGCGGATACAGCAGATAGACCCGCTGACCGGAGAGCTGCTCAGCGAGCTGGACTCGGTGACGATATACCCTGCCAAGCACTTCGTCACCTCCCAGGAGAAAATGGTAACGGCTATCAAGCTGATTGAGGAAGAGCTTGAAGAGAGACTCAACGGACTGAAGCAGCAGGGAAAACTGCTGGAGGCGTCACGACTCGAACAGAGGACCAACTACGACCTCGAAATGCTCCGGGAGGCTGGTTATTGCTCCGGAATCGAGAACTATTCGCGTCCCCTGTCGGGACGCCCGCCAGGCAGCACACCCTGGACACTGCTGGACTACTTCCCGGACGATTTCCTCCTGTTTATCGACGAATCACATATGACTATCCCCCAGCTTACCGGAATGCAGCGCGGTGACCGCTCCCGCAAGGAGACACTGGTCGAGTACGGCTTCCGCCTGCCTTCGGCGCTGGACAACCGCCCGCTGAGCTTTACCGAATTCGAGCAGAACACAAACCAGGTAATATACACTTCGGCAACACCGGGACCGTACGAATACAAGTGCAGCCAGCAGTTGGTGGAGCAACTTGTCAGGCCCACGGGACTTCTCGAACCCACCGTTGAAATCAAGCCCACCAAAGGGCAGATTGACGACCTTATAGACCAGATTAAGACGCGGGTGGATAAAGGCGAGCGATGCCTGGTAACCACGCTGACCAAGCGGATGGCGGAGGAGCTTGCCGACTACCTGATAGAGCTCGATATCAAGACCCATTACCTCCACTCCGAAATCGATACCTTCCAGAGGGTGGAGATATTGCGAGACCTCCGTCTCGGCGTCTATGACGTGGTTGTCGGCATCAACCTGCTCAGGGAAGGACTCGACCTGCCGGAGGTAAGCCTGGTAGCCATACTCGACGCCGATAAAGAGGGCTTTTTAAGGTCGGAGGGCGCGCTGATTCAGACGATGGGACGCGCTTCACGCCACATCGACGGGCATGTTATCATGTACGCCGATACCGTAACTCGCTCGATGAAAGCCGCTATGGAGGAAACGAAACGCCGCCGCCAGATTCAGGAGACCTATAACGAGGAATACGGCATCACTCCGCAGGGAATAAGAAAAGCCATAAAAGACATTACCGAGAGGGTGAAAGTGGTAGCCGAGACCCGCACTCCTTACGTGGCGACTCCCTCCACCAGGGAGGACATACTACGCCTCATAAAAGACCTGGAATCGCAGATGAAGATTGCCGCCAAGAGCCTCGACTTCGAGAAAGCGGCGCTGCTGCGCGACCGTATCTTCGACCTGAGAAAAGAATTCGATTTTGCGGAGATAAAAATTGGAAGACAATTACAGGGAGACAAGACAGGAACGCCGGGAAAGGAAACTCACCGCTAAACGCGAGAGGGTAAGGAAACACGGCCGGAACCTCGCCCGTATATATAAGGAAGCTATCATGAAACGGATAAACAAACTCCGCGCCAATAAACAGAAAGGGCAGGAGCAGTAATACCAAATAATGGGGAGTTCATGAGGGGCAAAGCCCCTCTTACCCAAAAAATCTTACCTTCAAATCATTAGAGGAACAAAATGACATCCGAAGAGAACCAGGAAAACATAATACAAATGCTTACCGAAACCGAGGAAGCTATCGGCAGGCTCTATGAGGCATACTCAAACACACTGCCGGAACATGAGGAGTTCTGGTTCGGTCTGGTTATGGAAGAAGCCGACCACTCCAACCTGATACACAGCCTTCTAAATAAGGTAAGAAAAGGCACAGCCGGTTTCGTCGTTGATACAAAACTGGCAGACGAGGTAAAAGATTTCCTCGAGCTCCTGAAACAGGAGCGGGAAAGGGCGAAGCGTGAGAACATGGCATTCACAGATGCTTTGAATACCGCTCTGAATATCGAGAAATCAGTTGCTAAACAGGATTTCTACCGGCTGTTCAAAAACCCTTCTCAGGACGTTAGCGATATTCTACATCAAATTCACCGGGATGCCGAGAGCCATATTAAATTTTTACAGAGAGAACTGACCGAGCAGGAAAAACGCCGGTGAATGTCCATATATATAATGAAGCACCATAGAGATTCTTCGCCCCGCCTACGGCGGGCTCAGAATGACAATGAGGAGCACTTTTAGGGCAAGGCTCCCTGCCGGTACGCCGGCAAGTAAATATTGAGGCGTAATATGCCGTACTGTCCAGAATGCCGTGACGAGTTCCAGGACTGGGTGAAGGTCTGCCCGGACTGCAAAGTGCCCCTGGTGGACAAACTGCCCGACCTGCCCGAAGAAGAGGCGCGCCAGGGACCGCTGGTACATATCGCCACCGCTCCCAACGAGATAGAAGCGCAGCTATGGAAAGGGATACTCGAAGATAACGGTATCTACTGTATGGTAAAAGTAGCCGAAGGGCTGAACTTATACCTCTCCCCCCTTGCCCTGGAGCACAAGGTCTACGTGCTGGAATCGGACGCAAACGAAGCAAAGGAGATACTAGAGTCTATAACCGAAGAGTGATAACAACAAGGAAATTCCTATATATAGACAATCAAAGATGAGGATAATTTTAATCACTCTTGACATTTGTGAAAAAATAGTAATAATGTGGTAACAAATGGAAAAAGATGAAATGATGACCCTTCTCAAATCAGGTCGTTCTTCTGAGTGGAACAACTACCGTGAACGTAATCCAGAATGGATCCCTGATCTATCTGGAATTGATTTGTCACACATTAATCTAATCCCCTCTAGTAAAGAACCTTTTAACCTATCGAATGCAAACTTATGTGGTAGTAAGCTAGCAAACACACTATGGTATATTTCAGAACAGGGTAGAGTTGTTGACCTATCTGACGCCAAGATTGATATTGATACAACTTATGCCCCCGGTTTTGACCCGGTTGCGAACGGAGCGGTATTCATCTCGAAATCTGAGCATGTATCTAGTGAGTATAACAAACCAAGGGTCTTTATTAGCTACGCTTGGGCTAATGAGGATGTAGTAATAGCTATTGACTCATGGCTTCGTTCAAAAGGTCTTCTAACGAAGATAGATAAACGTGATTTTTTTGCAGGTGCACGCATCCGCGATGAGATATTAAGAGTAATGGCAGAATGCGATGTCATACTAGTATTCTACTCTAAACAATCCGAAGGAAAACCTTGGCCTGAATTTGAGCGTGAATTAGCATCTGATTTAGAAATGTCTGCAAAACAAAAAGGTGAGTCTCCACCACGTATTATCTACGTAGTAATAGATGAAGCCACTCTACCAACAATATCTGAACTAAACAGATTAGCTGTTATGGCTAAAGGGAAACACTTCGAGTTAGTATGTGAAGAGATATATCACAATATTCTGAAATTACCAAAAGAAACAGACGATGTAGATTTATCTAAATGGAGTGATTACGTCTTTTAATATTATCTCCAAGTTAACAAATATCTGTTATCAACTCTGAGAGATTCCTATTTTCCAGCCGCCTCTGGATTAACGCAATTTGGCGGGGTTTCGCCGCGGAGGCCGGCAAGGAGGTTATCGGCAGCCATCAACGCCATCTTTTCGCGGGTCTTATAGCTGGCGCTGGCAATGTGGGGCAGGACTATCACATTATCCAGGGTAAGCAGAGGGTCGTCCGTAGATATCGGTTCCACCTCGGTAACGTCCAAGCCGGCAGCGAATATTTTACCCGATTTCAGCGCCTCATAGAGTGCCTTCTGGTCTACCACCGGACCGCGCGAGGTGTTGATAAAGACGGCTGTAGGCTTCATCAGGGAGAACTCGGCTTCGCCCATAAGATGGCGGGTTCCTTCAGTCAGCGGCACGTGAACGCTTATAAAATCGGCACGTGAAAGCAGCTCCGAAAGTCCGGTAATACGCTCCACGCCCAGCTTTCTGTCCTCTTCCTCACTGCGGTCTAATTCATCGTAATATAGCACCTTCATATCGAAGCCGCTGGCGCGCCGGGCAAGTCCGCTGCCGATGCGACCCAGCCCGATGATACCCAGGGTGGCGCCATGAATATCCTGACCCAGCATCACCGCCGGGCCCCAGGTCTTCCAGTTACCGTCTCGGGTATATTTATCGGCTTCAGCCACGCGCCGGGCGGCTGCCATCAGCAGGGTGAAGGTAAGGTCTGCGGTCGTCTCGGTAAGCACTTCAGGGGTGTTTCCCACGACAATTCCGCGCTTCGTCGCCGCGGGGACATCGATGTTGTCAAAACCCACGGCTATGTTACTTACCACCTTCAAATTGACCGCCGCCTCCAGAAGATTCTCGTCAATCTTATCGGTCAGCAGACACAATAACCCGTCGATATCACGTACCTTTTCCAGGAGCACCTCGTAGGGAGGCGGCAGCTCTTCCTGCCAGACCTCCATCTCGGTGGCTTCGGCAATCCGGTCAAGGGCTTTTTCGGCTATGATGCGGGTAACAAATACTTTCGGTTTTGTCATTTTCTCCATTAAGGCTATTCTACAACCCCTCACCCTTTATCCCTCTCCCCTTTTCAAGGGGAGAGGGAAGTTATTTATACAAAAGGGGCTTCGCCCCTTTTAATCCCCATTTAAATAAGTATTATATGCTTTGTTTATGTTCGGAAGTATTTTCTGCTTTATTTATGTTCGGTTGATTCAATTGTCATTGCGAGGAGTCCCGATTTCATTGGGACGACGTGGCAATCTCGATTGATTCTTATAGATTGCTTAATACCAATTGCATCGGCACTCGCAATGACTATATAAACCATAATCAATAATATTTTTTACCGAAAGCTCTAACAAGCTAGGCCGAAGCCAGTAGCTCACGCATTCCTTCACCCTGCCGCCGGCACCACATCGAGATTACCGAGGTATCCCAACCGATACAGAAATGGCGTACCCCCATCTCGATGAAAGGTTTCGCCTGTTCGAAATCGCCGATTTCCACGCGGGGAACTACGCCCTTCTTCAGGGCAAGCTCTATCATCTTGCGGTGCGCTCCCTGCACAGCAGGGTCGCCCATCTGTCCCGGCTTGCCGATGCTTATAGAGTAATCGGCAGGGCCGAACTGCACCATATCCACGCCTTCAACGGACAGGATATCCTCCAGGTTCTCGATAGCCCCTTTTTTCTCAATCATAATGGCGATAACTACCTCGTTCATCGCCTGCGCCCACTCGGCAAGGGTAGCCGCCCCGCCGTAACCGGTACTGCGGCGCATCCCGTAGCCGTGTATCCCACCCGCTTCGGGCATTTCTGACCTCACGAACCTCACGCATTCGCGGACATCATCCGCGGAACGGCAGTCGGTAAAAAGCACGTTCTGGATACCGGCGTCTATCGCCCTGGCGGCAATAAACCCCCTGGTCTGCTCTTCAACCTTCATCATCGAAGACATATCCGGGAAAAGCTCTATGGCGCGTCCGAAGTTGTCTATCTGCTCCAGACTGAACGGGGAATACTCGCCGACATACTCGACATAGTCGAAGGCACCCGAATACCCGATTACCTCGACAATACCGGGCCAGGGTGACAGGACGTGAGTACCCAGTGTCGGCTTACCTTCGTTTAAAAGCTCGCGGAGTCGGTTCTTCTTCATTTAAACTCCCATCTATCCGGATGATAAAGGACTGCTGTTTTCACTTTATGTTAAATGCCCTCTTCTTCCTCGTCCGGCTCGTTCATTTCCATCTCAAGCTGTTCCATAATGCGGGCGGCACGCGGATAACCGATACGCAGACGCCTCTGGAGAAACGAGGTGGATATATTCTCATGTTCTCTTGCCAGTTGCCGGGCTGCATCCATAAGCGAGTCTTCCGGATAGTTACCTTTTCTGGCACCGGTCGAGGAGGAAATAAGGTCTTCCGCTTTCAGCAGCGAAGCCATCTCACCTTTCTTCTGGTTGCCCCAGAAATAGACAAGCCTTTCAGCCTCGGCATCGGAGACGTAACACCCCTGAAGCCGCTTCGGCTTGGATGCTTCCGTGGGCATGTAAAGCATATCGCCGCTGCCCAGCAGTTTCTCGGCGCCGCCGATATCGAGAATCGTCCGCGAATCGACCTGAGAAGTAACGGCAAAGCTGACGCGGGTGGGGAAATTAGCCTTGATTAGACCGGTAACCACGTCCACCGAAGGGCGTTGAGTAGCCACAACAAGGTGGATACCTACGGCTCTGGACTGCTGCGCCAGGCGGCATAGAATCTGCTCAACCTCATCACCGCCGAGCATCATCAAGTCTGCCAGCTCATCGATAATCAGCACCAGGTAAGACATTCTGTCTTCGCCCTGCTTGTTTTTGTTATACCCTTCGATATTACGGGTGCCGGACGAAGCCAGAGTTTGATACCGGCTATTCATCTCACGGCTGAGCCAGCGGAGCGCCTCAAGCGCTTTCTCGGCGTCGACTATCACAGGAGTGGCAAGATGGGGGATACTGTTAAATGTAGTCAGCTCAACCCGCTTGGGGTCTATCATTATAAACCTTACATCGTTTGGAGTATTAGTCAAAAGCAGGCAGCATATTATGGCGTTCAGGCACACTGTCTTACCGCTTCCGGTAGCTCCGGCAATTAGCAGGTGAGGCATTTTCGCCATATCACCGGTTATCGCTTCACCACCGGCGCCTTTACCCAGCGCCAGAGCCAGTTTCGACTTCGCTTGTAGTTTCTGGTAAGGACTCGTTTCTATCACTCCCCGCAAACTGACCAGGCTTGAAATGGTGTTCGGGACTTCAATACCGACTATCGACTTGCCGGGCACGGGAGCTTCAATCCTGATACTGGGAGCCGCCAGCGCCAGAGCAAGATCATTCTGCAAAGAGCTTATCCTGTCGACTTTTACCCTTGTCCTGGATACTTCTTCCGTCCTCACCGTAATATTTCCGTCCTTATCCTTCTCCCTTACCTCCCTTGTTCTCCTATCCCAGCCGGGTTCCACGCCGAACTGGGTTACCGTCGGTCCCTCGTTTATCTGAACCACTTTGGCATCTACGCCATAGCTATCGAGAGCTTCTTCAATGAGCCTGGCTCTTTCCGCATTATCGGCCTGGCTGAACTGAATCTCCGGAGATACATCCAGGATCTCCAGAGGGGGTAATTTCCACCCGTCAACTACAACCAGGTCTGGCGATTCTCCGTACCTCCTCCATACATCCTGGGCAACCTGTTTCAGGTCCTGGGGAGTGGGAGCAGCAGTAGAGGCTGACACGGGCTCAGTCTCCGATTCCTCTTTTGCCTCTTCCTCTTTCAGCTCCTCTTCCGTCATATCAGGCACATCGGGGGCGAAAGGTCTTCGTGGTTCCGCACGCCTGGGAGTAATCCTTGTAGCCGGAGCGGCCTGCGCACCGGAAGAAGACAGTGGGGCAGTTGGAGGTAAAACTTCTTTCTCTTTCATAGGTTTGTAACCCGGTCGTTTAAACTGGTCCACCACCCACGACGCAAAATTGACGGCAAACCGGTACGTGGCTGCGGGTATCATAAAGATAATACCCAGGATAATCAGTCCGAGTACCCGGAAAACACCGACCAGGTCGGTATGCCCGATAATACCCAGACCGAACTTACCTCCCAGACTGACACCGGCAAGGGCGCCTCTACCCGGAATGAAAGAGAGTATTCCCCAGATAACAAGGAGAAAGATAACACCGCCAATCCAGCGGTTCCAGTATTCTTTGAGGAGATATGTTTTTTGCTGCCAGAATATTACTACCAGCGTGGCAATAACCGCGATGAGAAAGATAAGACCCCACCCGAATATCCTGAATACGTTGCTGGTAAACCAGGAAGTTATATTTCCCCACTGCCAGCAGATTACCGCAATTACGGCAACGAGCAGTACGAACTCCCAGAACCATGCTGAAGAAAGAACACGAAACAGCCATCCCCGGGGAGAACCTGTCCCGACACTACCCTTTTTACCCGACCTTCCTTTAGCCATATCAACCTCGTTCGGTAGTCTATTAACTACACCTTTACCATGAAAGGCAGTACCATCGGTCTGCGTCTGGTCTGCTCATAATAGAATTTGCTAAGAGTATCCCTGACCTTGGTGTTAATAAAACCCCAGTCAGCCGGTCTGACTCCGCCGTGGTCCAGAACCCGTACTACCAGGTCGCGGCTTTCATCAATCATATCATTTGACTCCCTGTTATCGACGAAACCCCGTGAAACGATGTCCGGGCGTCCCACCAGCTTACCCGTCTGCCGGTTAATGGCTATAATCACCATCACAATCCCGTCTTTGGACAGCATTCTCCTGTCCCTGAGGACAACACTGCCGATATCCCCCACGCTGAGACCATCCACATACACGTTACTAGAAGCCACCTTGTCCTTTACCTTCCCAGACTGCGGATTAAGCTCAAGGACATCACCGTCTTCAAGTACGAAAGTATTCTCTTCCGGAATGCCGACCGACTGCGCCAGCCTGGCATGAAAACTGAGGTGGCGGTACTCGCCGTGTATCGGCACGAAAAATTTAGGCTTCACTATATTCAGCAGCAGTTTCAGTTCTTCCTGGCTGGCGTGACCGTGAACATGGACGGATATAATTTTATCATATAGCACCTGCGCGCCCTGCTTGAGAAGGTTATCGATCGTCCTATTTACTACCGCTTCATTACCCGGAATGGGAGTTGCCGAGATAACCACGGTATCTCCCGGAATTATATGGACCTGTTTGTGGTCGCGGTTAGCCATACGCACCAGAGCCGACGTAGGCTCGCCCTGGCTGCCGGTGGTGACGAAAATAATCTCGTTACGGGGTAATTTCTTCAGCTCATCCATCCGGGCAAGCACTCCGTCGGGTGAGTGAAGGTAGCCCAGTTCCAGCGCCATCTTGACCGTATCGCTCATGCTGCGCCCGACAATGAAAACACGGCGTTGGTGCTTGACCGCGGCGTCTATAATCTGCTGAATTCGCGAGACGAGCGATGAAAACGTGGTGATTATCACCCTGCCGGGTGCCTCGGCGATAACACGGTCCAGGGTCTCGCCGACAACTCTCTCCGAAGGCGTATAACCGGGTAGCTCGGAATATGTGGAATCGGACATAAGAAGTAAGACTCCCTGGCTGCCAAGCTGCGCCAGCCTTGCCAGGGCGGTCGGCTCACCGCTGACCGGCGTATAGTCGAGCTTAAAATCTCCGCTGTGGATTACCGTTCCAATCGGCGTGTTAATTATCAGTCCTGCCGAATCCGGGATGCTGTGACAGACCGGAAAAAACTCCACGGTGAACTTCCCCAGCGCAATCTTGGCACCGAACTGTACCACCTTCAGTTTTGCTCCGGTAAGTGCTTTCCGCTCCTTAAGTTTTACTGAAATAATGCCCCGGGTCAGCTTGGTGGAATATACGGGCACATCAAGCTGCGGGAGCAGGTAAGGTAACGCACCTACATGGTCTTCATGTCCGTGAGTAATCACGATACCTCTTATCTTTTCGCGTCTCTCCAGAAGATACTGGATATCGGGAATCACCAGGTCTATGCCCAGCATCTCTTCCTCAGGAAACATGAGTCCGGCATCGATGATGATGATATCGTCCTCATACTCCATCACCATCATATTTTTCCCGATTTCACTCAGTCCGCCGAGCGGAATTATCCTCAATCTTGATTTGGCCATTTTATAAGTATATTACCTCATTTATTAGTTATTATGTAAATTGTTACATGTCGAACATTTTCAACTGCTCCGGCTCCGGTTCGGTCTCGACAATCTCCTTTTCCTGAGCCAGGAGCGACGGAATCTTGAGCATATCTGCCTCTATTACCTGACGGAGGCTCTGTTGGTGGAGGGCTGCCGCCGGATGGTACATGGCAAAGTAGATAACGTCGCCCTGTTTCTGAGCGGTACCGTGAATTTTACCTATACTCTTACCGGGAAAGAACATTGACATGGAGTAACGACCGAGCGTCACAATCATCTTTGGGGAAATAATCTCAATCTGGCGTTCCAGCCATTCCTGGCAATTACGTATTTCCACCGGTAAAGGGTCACGGTTACCCGTCGGGCGGCACTTAATCACGTTGGCGATATATACCTGTTGACGGTCCAGATTAATAGAGGCAAGCAGCTCATCGAGGAACTTTCCCGCCGGGCCGACAAAAGGCCGACCTTGCTGGTCTTCATGGTATCCCGGCGCCTCCCCGATGAAAAGGATTTCAGCATCCTCCGCACCTTCACCCGGCACCACGTTATTTCGGAATTTGGCTATTTCACACCGCTGACAGAGTTCGATTCCTTTATAAAGTTCAGTCAGTGCTGACATTTCTTCCCAGCAACCTGGAAGAGATTAATCAACCAGCTTTTCGCTTATGATAGCACGCATAATATGTCCAGTCAATTAGATAGCCGGGAGGTTATCGTTCTGTTTCGGCTGATATTTATACTCACCCCCTTAATCCCCCTCTCACGCAGCACCTGATTTTGCTATATAAATATTCGTATGCGTGAGAGGGGGAGAGTTTTATGAGAGGGGGCGGAGCCCCCTCTCTCTTTTACACCTCTTTCCAACCTGAATGAGTCCTCACCTCATATCAAAGGTACTGGTTAGAGAGGGGTTCATCCTGAGGGGTAAGGTAAGTAATCACCAACCAATATAGAACAATCCTCCATGCGAATAATGGGATGGTTCCTTCTTTCGTATTTCGCCGTATAATAACGTTACCTATTGTTGCTCATTATTGACAGTACAGGTGGGGGGTTGTAGACTTCCAGAAGGAGGAAAAATGAGTTTCTTAAGTCAGAGCGACCCGGAAATATATAAAGCTATCGAACTGGAAAGAAAACGACAAGAAGAAACGATAAATCTTATCGCCTCAGAGAACTTCCCGAGCAAAGCTGTATTCGAGGCGGAGGCTTCTATTTTAACCAGCAAATACGCCGAAGGCTACCCGGGAAGACGGTGGTACGGCGGTTGCGAAAATGTCGACGAGGTGGAAAACCTGGCTATCGAAAGGGCAAAGGAACTGTATCGTGCCGAACACGCCAACGTCCAATCCCACAGCGGTTCCCAGGCGAACATAGCGGTATATTACGCCCTTCTCGAATACGGCGATACGGTAATGTCCATGAAGATGAACGACGGAGGGCACCTTACCCACGGCGAAAAGATAAACTTTTCCGGCAGGAATTATAATTTCATCAGGTACGGAGTCAGCCGGGAAACGGAAAGAATCGACTATCCGGGACTTGAGAAGCTGGTCAAAGAGCATAAACCCAGGCTGATTGTAACCGGCGCCAGCGCTTATCCCAGAATCATCGACTTCGAGCGTTTCCGTCAGATTGCCGACCTCGTGGGGGCGAGATTAATGGTTGATATGGCTCATACCGCCGGTATGATTGCCGCCGGCCTGCACCCTTCCCCGATACCCTATGCCGATGTGGTGACATCCACCACTCACAAAACACTGCGCGGTCCCCGGGGCGGGTTTATTCTGTGTAAAAAAGAGCTGGCATCCGCCATCGATGCCGCCGTCTTCCCCGGTACTCAGGGCGGTCCCCTGATGCAGATTATCGCCGGAAAAGCGGTGGCTTTCTACGAAGCCATGCAGCCGGCATTCGTCGAATACCAGCGTGCCATACTTGATAACGCCCTTGCACTGGCCGAAGAGCTGAAAAGACTGGGTATGAATCTCATATCCGGCGGCACCGACACTCATCTCCTTTTAATAAGCCTCATCGATATGGGAATTACCGGCAGAGAAGCTGAAGAAGCTCTGGGCAGAGCCGGAATCGTTGCTAACCGCGATCCCATTCCGTTCGACTCGCGTCCGCCACTGATAACCAGCGGCATCAGGCTGGGGACACCGGCGGTAACCACCCGCGGCTTCGGGAAAGAGGAGATGAAACAGATTGCTTCGCTGGTCGTCAAGGTTATAAGCAATCCCGGTAATCACGATATCGAAAACGAGGTAAAGCAGGAAGTCAGCCGGATATGTTCCCGCTTTCCTTTACCCGGGATTACAGACTGAGGCCGGCTAGCAATCCCTTTAGCGGTAAACAGATTAACAGTCCGAATAATGAAAGACGGGAAACTGCCGGTATTCGAGAAAATCCTGGATGAAATAATCAGCAGGAAACAAAACCGCGCTTTTATCGTGGGAATTACCGGCATAGATACTTCGGGAAAGACCATTTTCGCAAATTCGCTTGAGAAATTCTTGGTTTCCAGAAATTATCCGGTACAGGCAATCCATCTCGATGATTTTCATAACCCCATGAGCATCCGGTATTCCGGAGGCAACCAGGCTGAAAACTACTTCAATAAAAGCTTCGATATCGAGACCATAATAAATAAGCTGCTGAAACCGATACGTGAAAATATAGATTTTCCTACCGAACTGACTTTACTCGATTTACAGACCGACAAATACGAAATCAGGAAAGAGTTCTCTTTCTCCGCAGATACGATAGTGATAATGGAGGGGGTCTTCCTCTTCAGGAAAGAACTATCGCCGTATATCGATTACGGCATTTTCCTTGAAATCCCCTTCGAGGAAAGTAAAAAGAGAGCAAAACGCAGAGATATCGAAGCAGTTCTTAAAAAATACGATGAGAAATACCTGCCCGCCCAGAAAAAGTACCTGAGAGAATACCCTCCTACGAAAACCGCCGATATGCTCATCGATAACTCAGACTGGGAGCACCCGAAAATAATACAACCCTCTTAAACTACCTGACCTGATTCCTTCCGGGAACCTGAACCTCAGTAAAACACCATAAAAAGGGGGTGAGGTTTGGGCTCTATAGTGCTATAATAGGCGTGTGCCCGAATATGACCAGAAGAAAGGAGTTAGTGTGGACGAGCTGAAAGTATTCACCGGTAATGCCCATCCTGCCCTGGCAAAAGCGGTTACCGACTATTTGGATATATCTCTCGGTAAGTGCGAAGTGTTCGAGTTCAGCAACGAGAATACATTTGTCCGTATCCTGGAAAACGTCCGCGAGCGGGACACCTTTGCCATCCAGCCTATCTGCTCTCCGGTAAACACGAGCCTGGTAGAACTGTTAATCATGATTGACGCTTTAAAGAGAGCATCCGCGGAACGCATAACGGCTATTGTTCCTTACTACGGTTATGGACGCAGTGATAGAAAAGACCAGCCGAGAGTGCCGATAACTGCCAGGCTTGTTGCCGATCTTCTCACCGTAGCCGGTGCTAACAGGGTACTGACGGTAGACCTGCATTCGGCACAGATACAGGGTTTCTTTAACATACCGGTCGATGAACTGACAGCCCTTTACATACTTAGTGACTATTATAAGAACAAACAATTAGAGAATCTGGTAGTTGTCGCAGCCGATGAGGGTATCTCAAAACGTGCCAGAGACGTAGCTCATAGAATTAACGCGCCACTCGCAATAATCGAACAAAGGCGCCTGGATAATAAGGACCACAAAGAGGCTCTCAACATTATAGGTGATGTACAGGATAAAGTAGCTCTTATTGTAGACGATGAGATTGACACCGGCGGTTCACTGGTTAATGTCGTCTCGCTCCTTCTGGAACATGACGTCAAGGAGGTATATGCATGTGCAACTCATCCGGTCTTTTCCGGACCGGCAATTGAAAGGATAGCGGCAAGCCCCATCAAAGAAGTTACCGTTACCGATACTATACCGGTAAGTGACGGGAAGAAACTGGATAAAATTACGGTATTGTCCATAGCTCCGCTTCTGGGTGAAGCTATCCGCCGCATTCATACCGGGCAATCCGTAGGAGAGCTATTCGAGTAGGAGTAAGAAATTCCATGCTGAAATGGCTTGGCAAGCTTGTTGATTCTAACGAAAAAGAACTGAAAGGATTACAGTCAGCGGTTGACGAGATAAATTCGCTTGAGTCCGAGTTTGAAAAACTCGACGATACCGCCCTCCGCGCTAAAACAGCGGAGTTCAAAGAAAGGCTCCAGTCCGGCAGTACCCTCGATGATATCCTTCCCGAAGTGTTCGCCGCTGTCCGTGAAGCCGCCAAGCGTACAATCGGCCAGCGGCATTTCGATGTCCAGCTCATGGGAGGAATGGTCCTGCACCAGGGGAAAATCGCCGAGATGAAGACCGGCGAAGGCAAGACGCTGGTAGCCACCTTACCTCTCTACCTTAACGCGCTTACCGGCGAGGGCGCTCATCTTATCACGGTCAACGATTACCTGTCCAGACGCGACCCGTACTGGATGGGACCTGTCTATAACGCCCTGGGAATAAGCGTAGCCAGCATTTTTCCGCAACAGAGCCCTGAGGAAATCATGCCAGCCCGCTTATACGACCCCGGCTACGATTCCGGTAAAGAAAATGACTCCTGGAGCCACTTCCGTCCTATCTCCCGGCGCGAAGCTTACCGGGCCGATATAACATACGGCACCTGCAGCGATTTTGGCTTCGATTACCTCCGGGACAACATGGTCGTTGACCTTTCGTACTGCGTCCAGCGTCACCTGAACTATGCCATTGTCGACGAGGTGGACAATCTGCTCATCGATGAGGCCCGTACCCCTCTCATTATCAGCGGACCGGCAGAGGAAGCAGCCCAGAAATACCAGGTATTCGCCAGACTCGTCCCCACCCTTAGGGTGGAGGTCGATTACACGATAGATGAAAAACACCGCTCAACGAACCTGACGGATGCGGGAATCAGCAAGATGGAGAACTTGCTGAGAAGAGAGGGACTGCTGAATGTCCCCAACCTGTACGACCCGCAGAACCACTCACTTGCCCGTCATATCGAAAGCGCCCTCAAGGCACATGTCCTCTACAAGAAAGACCGCGACTACGTGGTAAAAGACGGCGAGGTTATAATCGTCGACGAGTTTACCGGACGGCTGATGTACGGCAGACGCTACTCTGAAGGGTTGCACCAGGCGATAGAAGCCAAGGAAAGGGTTAAAGTCCAGCGGGAGAGTATGACTTATGCCTCCATAACCATCCAGAACTACTTCCGTATGTACGATAAACTGGCAGGGATGACCGGCACCGCTCTTACCGAAGCGGAGGAGTTCCACAAGATATACGAGCTCGAGGTGGTGGTTATTCCCACCAACGAACCGATGATTCGCCAAGACGCTCCCGACCGAATTTACAAGGACGAGAATTCGAAATTCAAAGCGGTGGTAAATGAGATAGAGGAGCTTTACAGGAAGGAACAGCCGGTACTTATCGGCACGGTATCAATCGAGAAATCCGAGGTTCTCAGCAGTATGCTGAAGAGAAAAGGCGTTAAGCACCTGGTGCTTAACGCCAAGAAACACCAGGAAGAAGCCGGCATAATCGCCCAAGCAGGCAGACTCGGCGCGGTGACCGTCGCCACCAACATGGCGGGACGCGGCGTGGATATCGTGCTGGGAGGAACTCCTGAGGACAGGACCGAGAAGGACTGGCAGCAGGAACACGATAAGGTAATCGAACTCGACGGACTGTTCGTCATCGGCACAGAGCGTCATGAAGCAAGACGTATCGACAACCAGCTCCGGGGCAGGTCGGGCAGGCAGGGTGACCCCGGGTATTCCCGCTTCTATGTCTCTCTGGAAGACGATGTTATCGCCCGTTTCGGCGGTGATAGAATCAAGGGCATAATGGAGTGGGCAGGCTTCGACGAGGATATGCCGATTGAGAACAAGATTATCAACCGCTCCATAGAGAGCGCCCAGACCAGGGTTGAAGGCTATCACTTCGATATACGTAAGCACCTGGTCGAATATGACGACGTGGTAAACCAGCAGAGGGAGCTCATCTATTCCGAGCGGAGGAAAATACTGGGCGGCGCCGACCTCAAGACAAATATCCTTTCAATGGTCGGCGAAGAAATAGAGGGAGCGGTATCCTCACACATTGGCGATAACCGCTATGACGGCTGGGAAATAGACGGGCTTCTCACCGAGGTATCCACAATCTATCCGCTGCCCCCGGAAATTAAAGCCGATTCTCTCTCCTCGCTAAAGCCGAAAGAGATTGAAGAGAAGCTGATTAACCAGGCTGATACGCTCTATAACCTGCGCGAGCAGGAGCTCGGTTCCGATAATACCAGGACACTCGAACGCCTGATAATGCTGCGTACCATAGACAGTCTCTGGATAGAGCACCTGACCATGATGGAGTACATGCGCCTGGAGGCGGGCTGGCAGAGCCTGCGCCAGGTGAAGGCCGTGGACGCCTACAAGAACGAGGGCTATAAGCAGTTCCAGGTGCTGCTGGACACGATACGGCACGACGTAGTCCATACCATATTCCACGTTACCCTGGCTAAAAGGACAGAGACCGCACAGCAACAGGCAACGCCGATGCTGAAGGTTACCGCCGGTGCCGGCGCCGCTACAGCCACCGGGAAGAAAAAGCAGAAAGTAGCCGGTAAAAAGATAGGCCGCAACGACCCCTGCCCCTGCGGCAGCGGCAAAAAATACAAACACTGCTGCGGGAAATGATCATATATTATGTCTTTCAAAATAACTTACTTACGAGGTCATCATTGTGGATATCTTGGATACACATCCAATAATTAGAGAAGGTAGTAGTCTTTACAGGACAAAACTAGACATCGGTTTTCAAAGAACATGTGATTGTAAACCAAGCCATATAAATTGCATGACTGCAAAAGAATGGCTTAAAAGTCAATTAGGTGTATGGCAATTCAATTATGAGGTTAGAGACATTCGTAACAAGAATATTCATCCAGCCACTTTTCCTATCTCCTTGGCTAAGAAAGTTATCCAGTTATTTACTCATGAAGGCGAGCTTGTACTAGATCCGTTTGTTGGTAGCGGTACTACTCTAGTAGCAGCAGGAGATACAAACAGGAACGCAGTTGGTTTTGACTTACAACAACGCTATATCGATTTATGTGAACAACGTACAGCTCAGATTAGTTTACTTTGTGAAGCTAAGCAGGTAACTATTCAGGATGACGCTAAATCCGTTCTCAAATATTTTGAACCAGAAACGATCAGTTTAGTAGTGACTTCTCCTCCCTATTCAAACTTACTGAATAGAGAAAGAAAGAACAAATCAAGAAGGTTCAGGAAAAATGAACAACTAGGAAAGATCGAGCAATATTCACAAGACCCCAGAGACTTAGGTACGATGGCACTTGATGAATACACAAAGTCTATGGGGGATATATTTGAGTCTATATTACCATTACTACGTCCAAAAGCACATTGTATTATTAACGTACCAGATATGTGGTGGGAGAATAAGCGGATCACGATACATGTCTCATTAATTGAAGAATTAAGAAAGCGAAACTACGAATTAAGGAATATTATCATATGGGATAGAACTAATTTAGTAAATCAAATTGGGATTTTTGGTTGGCCAAGTAATTATATCACTATGGGCGTAACTTTCGAATATCTTCTGGATTTTTGGAGAAAGCCGGAAAAATAATGAAGGTTTTTACTAAAAAAGGGCTAACTGAAGAAATACAATCTATTGCAGCACAAGGCTGGCATAGAAGTGTTAAAGAAACTCGGGATACTCGGAATGATGGTGCAGTAGGTAATACTCTAGAGACACTACTTGGGATCAAGGAGAACAACCTACCGATACCAAATGCTAGAGAATGGGAACTAAAGGGGCAGCGATCACACACTACCTCTCTTATTACGTTAAAACATTTAGAACCTTCCCCGACCGCTCTGGGTATAGTTCCAAATATCTTACTGCCACTTTATGGATGGAAGCATAAGCAGGCCGGTCTAAAGTATCCAATATCGGAAATGAGTTTTAGATCAACCACAAACGCTAAAGATTTTACAAAAAGAGGATTCAGAATAATTGTCGATAGAAATCAAGCCAAGATAAGATTCATATTTGATTCTAGCAAAGTGAATACAAGTCAACAAGAAACTAAAGTTTGGTTGAAATCCGTCGGTCAACGCGTTGGGCTAGGAACTTTCAAAAACGAACCTTATTGGGGATTTGAGGACCTAAAATATGCTGTCGGTGAGAAGATTAAAAGCTGTTTCTATGTTATTGCTGATAGTAGGCTCATAGATAGTAGAGAATACTTTCTTTACAAAGAGTTATATTTACTCAACGGATTTTCTTTCGATAATTTCTTAAAATGTATTGAAAATGGATACATTTTTGTTGACTTTGATGCTAGAACAGGACACAATCACGGTACTAAATTCCGTATTAAGCAAGGCCATTGGAGAGATATATTTTCTGATGTTACACAAGTTATATAAGCAATGATAAATTCAATTTTTTAAAAGTAGAAGATGAAAAACACTGAAATCGCCGCTGTTTTTACGGATATTGCCTATACTCTCAGATGTAAAAAGGACAATATCTTTAAAATCAGGGCTTACGAAAAGGTGGCGAAAACAATCACGGATATGACGGTAGAGGTGGAGGAGCTTGTCAGGGAGGACAGACTTAAAGAGATTCCGGGGGTCGGCGAGGCTATCAATAAGAAAATCAAAGAACTGGTCAATACGGGTCGTCTCGAGTACTATGAGAAGCTGAAGGCTGAGTCCCCGGAGAGGACAGGATAATCGGAGGAGAGCTTAAGAGAGACTCCACATTATAAGTTACTCTGAGGAAAACGCCTCAGGCGGATGATGAAGAATCTGAATCGATACGAAATAAGTGGGGATTCTGAGCCCGCCTCAGGCGGGCTCAGAACGACACAACCAGGGCAACCCCACTAAAAACAGAGGGATAAAGGGGTGAGGTTGATAGAGAACGCCGAAATCGATAGCCATTTAACACAGACCGGCGAAAATGAAGCCATCCGACACCTGAAGCGGGAAATTACCGGCGGCAAACACTGGTACCTCGCCCTGCTCGAAGCTATCGGTGAGTGGGATATTCCCGAGGAAAGCTTAAGCAACCGTACTTATTGCTACCTGATTGCCGGCGAAGCCTTCGACTGGCTGCTGCTTGCCGAGCGACTCTGCGAGGCGGTCGACGGCTTCCTGCCGGATACGGAGAAGGCTGCTTTCCTTTTCCACGGTGAACCGCCGCTCGACCTGTCACCTGAGGAATTCAAGGAATACATCGGTCATGGCAAGTACCACCAGTATCTTAACTATTATTACGGCATTACCGTAGAGGAAGCATTGATTCTTGCCGTGGAAGAAGAAGTACGCAAGGAAAGGCGGTCTTCAGGTATATATAAAGATAAAGACACCACCAACGAGGCTTACCGGCGCATCTACGATGCGACGAAAGCCGTAATGCTCAGGCGGTTCAGAAATGAAAAACGCTATCCGCAACTGAAGTCAATAAGGTTGAACGAGCTAAAGGAATTCACCTACTGGCTTTTCAAGCAGCGGTTGAAGCAATCCGACAAAGCCAAAGTAGCCAGCGATACCAAGAAAGCGCTCGACTGGTTGAAAAGAAAGGGCATTTCCCGGCAGCCGAACAATCATAGCTTCGTACCGGGAATCGTAGATATCACGCCTGACGGATTATAAGCACTGGTCTTCCGGGTTCCGTTTGAATCTGCTCGTTTCATCTGTCATTGCGAGTTCCGATTTATCGGAGCGAAGCAATCTATATAAATCTTCGAGATTGCCCCGTCGTCCGCCCAAGGCGGATTCGCAATGACAATAACAATTAAAATCGAATACTATTGTCTTTTAGCTATCCTTCGGTGACTTTACCACCAGCACCGGCCGGTTTCCTCCCCTCACTACCCTGTCGGTAACGCTGCCGAAAGCCCACCGGCTGAGTCCGGAACGCCCGTGACTGGACATCGCGATAAAGTCGGCGTTTATCCCGTCCGCCGCCTTGATTATCTCTTCGGCGGCATTACCCACGGCTACCTTTGTCTTCATCCTCGCCCCTTTTTCTTTCAGCGTTTTCCCGGCTTTTCTCAGGTAGCTCGCGGCTGCCTTCTCCATCTGTTTGATTTCCTGCTCGGTATAGTGAATCCGTGCGCTCGCTTCCCCGGCAACCACATAGTGAGAAAGTGACGACATCACCTGCATCAGCGTGACCTCCACCTTCGGCTCGGGCAGGAACTTACTCACCAGCTCCTCCACGTAAGGCAGAGCAGCCTCACCCACTTTGGAACCGTCTAGCGGAACAAGTATTATCTCTTTCATGGTTTCACCCCCTTAATATTTAAGGAGTTGCTGTTTCAGCCTCTCTATTTTATCCGTCAGCGTATCCCTCTTCTGGCGCTCTTTATCGATAACGGCGGCAGGCGCTTTTTCGAGGAAAGCCTTGTCCTGCAATCTCGACTCGAGGCGGCCAACTTCCGTCTGATTCCGTTCCAGTTCTTTCTCCAGCCGCTTCTTCTCCGCTTCGAGGTCGACCATGCTCTCCATGGGTATCACCACTTCGGTCTCTTTCAGCACCAGCACCAGTGAATTCTCACCAGCCTGACTCTCCTGCCCGGTATTATAAACGGTGACCGGTCTCGCCCTTGCCAGGGTCTCCATAGCCCGGGAATACGGAGTGATGAACGGCTCCAGTTCACCGGCATAGACTTGCGCTTCAACCCACCTGGAATTATCCACGTTGTACTGGGACCGGGCATTACGTATGGAGCGTACTATTTCAATTATCGACTCCATAATCCGCTCCGCCTCGGGGTCGATTACCTCAGTGTCATACTCAGGATAAGGAGCTATCATTATGGACTCGGTCGGCTGCCAGCCTTCCGGAAGTCTCCGCTTCAGGTTCTGCCACAGCTCCTCCGTTATAAAGGGCATACAGGGGTGAAGCAGCCTGAGTGCGGTCTCAAGGACATGTACCAGGACAGGCAACGGCGATGGTACCTCCTTATCAGGGGAGTTCAGACGTATCTTGGCAAGCTCTATATACCAGTCGCAGTATTCGCTCCAGAGAAACTCGTAAATCTGCCGCTGGGCTTCGGAAAACTGGAAGTCCCCCAGCAGCTTATCTACGCTAGATACGGTACGGTTCAGCCGGCTCAGAATCCAGCGGTCCTCTACCGGTAGTGAGTCCTTCTTTATATCCATACCTGCCTGACCGCCGTCAATACTCCTGACCACGAAACGGGTGGCATTCCACAGCTTATTGGCGAAGTTCCTGCCCGCTTCCAGCTTGGACACACTTAACTTGCTGTCGGTCCCTGCGGACGTTCCGGCGATTATCGAGTACCGCAAAGCGTCGGTTCCGTACTGCTCCAGGACATCAATGGGGTCCAGCACGTTTCCCCTCACCTTGCTTATCTTGTCCCCCGTGTCATCACGTACCAGACCGTGGAGGTATACGGTATGAAACGGTATATCGTCGACATCCTCCAGCCCCATCATAATCATCCTGGCGACCCAGAAAGGAAGGATATCATAGGCGGTCTCCATCACCGAAGTCGGATAGAAGTACCGGAGGTCTTCGGTATCACCGGGCCAGCCGAGGGTGGAGTGAGTTACCAGTGCCGAGCTGAACCAGGTATCCAGCATGTCCGGGTCCTGCTCGATATTTTTAGACTTGCACTTGCCGCAGGTCTCCGGCTCATCGACGGCTACCGTCAGCTCGCCGCAGTCCCGGCAGTACCAGACCGGTATACGGTGTCCCCACCATATCTGGCGGCTGATACACCAGTCACGGATGTTCTCCATCCAGTTCAAATAGACCTTGGCGAAGTGGGAGGGGATGATGGTAATGCGACCATCCCTGACAGCATCTATAGCCGGTCTTACCAGCGGCTCGATTTTCACGAACCACTGTTCGCTGACAAGAGGTTCGATAGTAGTCTGGCAGCGAAGACAGTGTCCCACCGCGTTAGCGTAAGGCTCGATTTTCTCCAGCAGGCCGTCCTTCTCAAGGTCGGCAACTATTGCCTCGCGGCACGCGTAGCGGTCCATGCCTACATACGGCCCGGCATTCTCATTCATGGTGGCGTCTGGATTCAGTATGTTGATGAACTCCAGCCCGTGACGCTGGGCTACCTCGAAGTCAACAGGGTCGTGGGCGGGGGTGATTTTCACCGCTCCGGTACCGAATTCGAGGTCGACGGCATCGTCGGCGATTATCTCTATTTCACGGTTGACAGCAGGGAGGATAACCTTCTTGCCTATCACGGACTTGAAACGTTCGTCTCCAGGGTTAACGGCAACGGCGGTATCACCCAGTATCGTTTCCGGTCGGGTAGTAGCCACGGTAATGAATCCGTCACCATCGGCAAAAGGATAGCGGACATACCAGAGGCTGCCCTGCATGTCTTTATGCTCCACCTCGAGGTCGGAAAGAGCGGTGGCGCAGCGCGGGCACCAGTTGATTATCCTCTCGCCCCGGTAGATTAAGCCTTTATTATACAGATTGACGAACACCGTCCTTACCGCCAGGCTGGGCCCCTCATCCAGAGTAAAATACTCCCTGCTCCAGTCGCAGGAAGCGCCAAGGCGAGAGTGCTGTTCGGTGATAATTTTCCGGCATCTCTCCGTCCACCGGTATATCCTCTCCAGCAACTTTTCACGGCCAAGCTGGTACCTGTCCGTTCCTTCCGCGGCAAGCTGCCTTTCGACGACCACCTGGGTGGCGATACCGGCGTGGTCGACCCCCGGCAGCCACAGTGCCGGCTCTCCCATCATCCTGTGCCAGCGGGTCATGATATCCTGGAGAGTCACATACAGAACGTGCCCGATATGCAGTTCACCGGTAACATTGGGCAGGGGCATTATGATAACGAAGGGTTTCTTTTCCGGGTCTATTTCAGGCGTGAAATAGCTCCTTTCCGTCCAGAATCGGTACCACTTCTGCTCGGTGTTGGCAGGCTCGTAAGCCTTGGGCATTTCATCCTGTATTTGTCTCGCTTCTGCCATAGTCACCTGTCTATTTAAGTGTTTTTATTAACTTCCATTTAAAAGACCTTCAACCCTATCCAGTATTTTATCCGCTACTTCTCTCTTGCTCATCAGGGGCAGGTCTTCGATATTCCCGTCTTTATCTATTATAAAGACCTTATTAGTGTCGGCGCCGAAACCGCTTCCGGCACCGGTGACATCATTGGCAACGATAAGGTCCATACCCTTCTTCTGAAGTTTCTGCCGTGCATTCTCCAGGAGGTTCTCGGTCTCCGCCGAGAAACCCACCTTTATAATATCGCCGGAAATATCACTGATGATATCGGGGGCTCTGACCAGCTCGATTGTCAGGGTATCTTGCTCTTTTTTTATTTTTTGCGGAGCAATGTGCTTCGCCACGTAGTTGGCCGGAGCAGCAGCCATAATCAATACATCAGCCTCAGCCGTAGCCCTGACGACGGCTTCTTTCATATCGATGACCGACTCTACATTGATTACTTCCATTCCCTCCGGCGGAGCTAAGGCAGTGGGAGCAGTAATCAGTATAACCTCTGCTCCCCTGTCCCTGGCTGCTTCCGCCAGGGCAAACCCCATCTTACCCGATGAGCGGTTGCCCATATAACGGATGGGGTCGATAGGCTCGCGGGTGCCCCCGGCAGTCACGACGATACGCTTTCCCGCCAGGCTCATTTTCCCTTATCCAGCACCAGTTTGACGGCTTCAATGATTTTATCAGTCTCAGCTAGTCGCCCTTGACCGATTTTACCCGAAGCCAGGTGACCATACTCGGGCTCGACAACGGTAAAATTCCTTGCCTTTAGCTTCGCTAGATTTTCCTGAGTAACAGGGTTATTGTACATATTATCGTTCATCGAGGGTGCGATAATGATGGGAGATTCGGTGGCGAGTACCGTGGTGGTAAGTGAGTCATCGGCGATACCGCAGGCAATTTTAGCTATAATATTAGCCGTCACCGGAGCTATGACAACCGCATCCGCTGCCTCGGCGAGGGCTACATGCTCTACGCTGTATTCAGAGTCCAGTTCGAACATATCCGTCACCACCGGCTGTCCGGTGAGATTGCGGAAGGTTAAAGGTGCAATGAACCTTGTTGCGGACTCCGTCATAATCGTTTTTACGGTCGCTCCCGCCTGGGTCAACTTACTTGCCAGGTCAGCCGCCTTGTAAGCGGCTATACCCCCCGTTACGCCTAACACGATGGTTTTATCACTAAACATCACAGCCTCCTCAAGGGCCCCTGTTCATATCGTATATAAGCCTCAGCCCTACCAGGGTTAAATCGGGATTCACTTTATCGATTACCGTCGTCTCTTTAGCTATAAGCTCGGCATAGCCCCCCGTCCCCACTACCAGAGCCTTCTCTCCCAGTTCTTTCTCTATACGGGCGAGCATCCCTTCAACCAGTGACGCGTAGCCGTAGATAATGCCCGATTGCATGGCGGCGATCGTATTGGTGCCGACAACGTGTCTGGGATGGGTCAGTTCCACGCGGGGCAACTGTGCCGTTCTTGAAAACAGCGCCTCGGCGGCGGTGGCAATACCAGTGGCTATAATTCCACCGATGTAGTCTCCTTCCTTAGATACAATTCCAAAGGTGGTTGCGGTACCGAGGTCGATGATAACTATAGGACCGCCATACAGATAGTGAGCAGCGGCTGCATCGGCAATCCTGTCAGCTCCGACCTCCCTCGGGTTATCCATCCGGATACGCACCCCCGTTTTGATACCGGCACCGACCACCAGAGGTGTGACATTAAAATACCTCTCGGACAGGTCTGTGAAAGTAGTAGTCAGCGGCGGGACGACACTGCACAGGGCTACCTCTTTAATATCCGATACTTTCAGGTCCCTATGGTAAATTAGATTAATCAACATGGCTGCATATTCATCCGCCATTTGATTGACCACGCTCGTCATACGCCAGGTAGCCCGGAGCTCTTCGCCCTCGAACACTCCCAGAGTGATATTGGTATTACCGATATCGATAGCCAGAAGCATAGCTCTTCTCCCCGATTTCGTTACCTCGCTATAATAATATTATACCCCGGCTTTATATTCCCGCCAGTCTTCTCTCAACCTCTTTATCGCCAGAGGGAGCACCGGCAACAGGTCGGAGGCAATCATACCCGTATCACCCAGCTTCTCTCTGACCATCTTTCCTGCTTCTGCACCAAGGTATACCCCGCAGATAGCCGCATCGGAATCGTTCAGCCCCTGCGCCGCCAGCCCGGCGATAATTCCACTGAGGACATCACCCGTTCCGGCCGACGCCAGTCCCGGGTTGGCTACAGGGTATATCGCCGAACGCCCGTCAGGCATGGTGACCATGGTACAGCCTCCCTTGTGAACAATCGTCTTTCCCCATTCGCGGGCATATTTCCCGGCAATATTCAACCTGTCCGCCTGTACCTCTTCAACCGAAAGTCCGGTCAGTCTCGCCATTTCACCGGGGTGTGGAGTAAGTATAGCATTACCGATTAACCGCCGCCACCACTCAGGCACGTTTGCCAGTGTATTGAGAGCATCGGCATCCAGGACCATATTCGGGACCGAAATGTTACGGTCAAGGAGTACGGATTTTACGAATTCTATCAAGGATTCACTCTGCCCCAGTCCGCAACCCATAAGCAATACATCATAATCATCAAGTTCCCGGCATAATGCTTCAGCCGCCCCGGGAGAAATAATCCCCGGTTCGGATTCGGGCAAGGGCAGATAGGTTACTTCGGTCAGCTTGGAGGCAAGGATTGGTTGCAGACTGGTAGGCGTCGCCAGCGTAACCAGGCCGGCTCCGACCCTTATGGCACCGCTACAGGCAAGATAGGCAGCCCCGATATAGTTTATCGAGCCAGCAACTACCATGACCCTGCCGAAGGTGCCTTTATTGGCACCGGGAGGACGGCGCGGAAGCAGCGGTCCGGCAAGCGCCGTGTCGATAAGCTCGATATTCACGTCTCCTGCCAGGTGGGGTGGTATTCCGATATCGGCAATCGTGATATTACCGGTATATTCCAGTGCGGACGGACAGTACAGACCCACCTTAGGCAAGCCAAGAGTGATAGTATTATCCGCAAAGAGAGTGGCTTCATCCACGGCCCCGCTATCGGCGTTCATTCCCGATGGCAGGTCCAGCGCAAAGATGTGCATGGATGGTCGCTCTTCCCTGGCTTTTTTTATCTTTTCGAGTGCCTGCTTGAAAACACCTCCGAGGGGACGGGTATTCCCGGTGCCCAAAAGGGCATCGATAACGGCGGTAGCCGATGATAACTTTTCATCAAGCCCGCCGAGGTCTTGCTCTTCATTAACCTCCGTACAGGCAATTCCCCGTTCACGGACCAGCACCAGGTTGGGGTCATCCGCATTTCTCTTTCCAGACAAAAAGAGGAAGACCTCCGCTCCCCAGTCATGAAGGTAACGGGCGGCTACCATCCCGTCACCGCCGTTATTACCCGGACCGGCAAGAACGAGGACACGCTGGGACTCGATATCGCCCATAATCCGTCTTACCTCACCGGCAACCGCTTTTCCGGCGTTTTCCATGAGCACGCTGGAGGGCAGACCGGCGGTGGCGCACTCCCGGTCTATTTTCCTCATCTGTTCGGCAGTTACAACTTTCACCTGAAAACCCGCATTCAAATTATGTAGTGTTTATTTTGAAGTGTAGCAATAACCTCACTTACGGTCAAGATAGCAGTAAATTTATCTTTAATTGTCATTCTGAGGAATCCGCCTGGGCGGATGGCTAAGAATCTATAAATTAATATATATAATAGTCTTCTACCCAGAGATCCTTCATCCGCCTTCGGCAGACTCAGGATGACATCAATAGGTATTTCTCAGTAATATGAGAATAATCCTTGTAAACCCTTTACATTCAACCCTGCCTGAGCTCCTCCAGTTTCCTGTTCATCTCCTGCCAGTGCGTGCCTTTCCAGTAGACCCGCCGACAGGAAGGACACTCTTTATACTCATCCTGAGTCTTGAATACAAAGGGCGGCACGCGTTCCTTCACCTGTTTCTTTTCTATTTCCACCAGGGGTGTATTGCATTCCAGACAGAGAGTAAACAGGCCCGACTCGCAGTCCAGGTCCAGGGTCTCAACCACCTGCCGCATCTGCTCTTCCGGCTTATCACTCTGGATAAGAACTGCCCTGAGCCTCCCGCTGGCTATCACACCTCGCCTCATAATCTCGGTGTCCCTGGTAAGTATTACCCTGCCTTCATTCAGGGCGGTAATTATCATCTGCCAGTCGTCATCGCCGGTAAAGAACAGGGTATCGTACCCCATCATTCTCAGCCACTTTACCAGCTTGCCAACGTTATGGTCGACGATGAATTTCATAGTACCGCCACAATACCACGGGCTTGTCCTAAAGGTTTATCTCCATCCCCTCGTAACCAACGGTAACCGGACTATTCAGCTCCTCAGCCACGACGGCTAATTCCGCTCTTATCTCATCCTCATAAGAAGGATTCATATGAACCGTAACAACCTCCGGCAGGTAACCCTTTATTCTCTGAAAGGCTATAAGTTCACGCTTTAGCAGATTGGGAGTCAGATGACCCGTTTCCTCGAACTTGTTAGGGTTAGTGACCTCTACAATAAGCAGCTGCGGTGAGACCTGCTCCCAGCAATCGGTCAAGCCGGGTCCGGTATCACTGGTATAGAACACGGCTTTACCGTCCGGGGAAGTAACCTGGTAACCGACGGTAGGCGCGGAATGCTTTACCGGGACCGCAAGAATTTCAAAGTCTGTTACCTGGAACGGTTGCAGAGGTTCTATAATGTTCAGTCTTAAGGTAGGATTCTCCCGGGGTACTTCAGAAAGGTTCCGGTATATCCCGCTGTTAAAAAAATGATCGGTAACAATCGTTATCACGTCGGAAATACTGTAGATATCTGCGGCTACTCCGGAATGGAACAGGTTTTCCCCAAAAGCTATTATATCTCTGATATGGTCATAGTGACGGTGAGTTATAAGGAGTGCCTTGATTCCGAGCTGAGCCTCCAGAGAAAGGCTGGAGGTAAGTCCGCCGGCATCGAGCACCAGACTATCATCTATCAAAATGGAAGACATCCTGGTTTGTTGCGATTCACTATTATGCGCCCCTAATAGTTTGATATACATCTTTATGTCAACTCCAGGGATAATTTAACCTGTCTTTATGGAGAAAGGAGAAAAGCTCGTTTCGTAATCATAGGTATCTCTCGCCTCTTTCTTTTTCAGGTAATTCACGACCATGTAAGTGACCGGGGTGGCCACTATCTCGATTCCGGTCTTTACCAGCCAGTGATGCAGAATCATCACAGGCGTAAAAACAGGAGTACCGATATAAGCCAGGACTATAAATACCACCGTATCAAGCCCCTCGCCTACCACCGTGGAACCGATAGTCCGGCTCCACAGCCAGCGGCCCCGGGTAAAAATCTTCATCTTCGCCAGTATGAAAGAGTTGGCGAACTCTCCGACTAGATAACCGCAGAACGAAGCGGCAAGAAGCCTCGGTGTATAGCCGAGAATCGTCTCGTACGATTCCTGCCACTCCCAGAAAGGGGCTGAGGGCAATATCTGGCCTATCCAGGCGAAGAGCACAAATACCAGGTTGCAAACGAAACCCAGCCAGATAACCCTTCTTGCCCAGCTATAACCATACACCTCGGTAAGAACGTCGCCGAAGATATAACTCAAGGGGAAAACGAATATCGCCGCAGGCAGAATAACGGACCCGTAGCTTATTACCTTTACAGCGATGATATTGGCGGTAATAAGACAGGTAGCGAAAACGGCGGCAATAACGACAAATCTATACGATACGTTCATCGTTCAATTACACGTAAGTCTCTGGTTAGCTAATATTCCGGACATCAAATCCAGTGGTGGCGTTTGAAGAAATACAGCATACCGCCGATGATGACCAGGCAGATAAGTAACACGTAAAGCGGCGAAAGCGGGGAATTACCAAAAGGTCCCAGCGGAATGTTCATCCCGAAGATGCTGGCTACCACGGTAATCGGCAGGAGAATGGTAGCGATAATGGTCAGCATCCGGATAACCTCATTGGTACGGTTAGTCGCCACTGAATCATGAGTATCATTCAACCCCTCGATTATCTCCTTATATTCATCCAGACCGTCCCATATCCTGTCCGTATGGTCAACCATGTCCCCGAAGTAAACCGTCAGGTCAGAATCGGTAAAGCGGTGGACCTTGGGTCCGAGACGGCTTATTACGGAACGCATCGGCCAGATAATGCGGCGGAAAGCGATGACGTCACGACGTAATATGGAGATTTCTCTTATACTTCTTGGCATTCCGGCGGAGAATATCTCCTCCTCGACCTTCTCGATGTTGTCACCGACCTTGCTCAATATCGGCAGGCAGTAATCAACCAGCCTGTCTATCACGCGATAGAGCAGGTAGCCGGAGCCGTAACTGAAGTGCTCCTGCCTGGTTTCCTCGTTAAGCTGGCAGTCCACGAACAGCTTTACCAGAGGTTTAAGGTCTCCCCTGTGCAAAGTAATCAGGTAGTTATCACCGATAAAAACCGATACCTGGCTGGAGGTAGTCACCCGTGCTTCCGGATTAAAGACCGGAAAGTGAAATACCAGAAACAGGTAGCTCGGATACTCGTCTATCTTGGGGCGCTGTATACGGCTGAGACAGTCATCCAGGTCCAGCGGATGGAAAGGATACTTATCCGATAAATACTGGATTTCGAGTTCTGTGGGCTGTTCGATGTTAATCCAGGTAAGGTCTCCCCAGACGACTGATTCGATATTTGGTTCTCTCTCTTTTCTTCTTCCCTGAGAAGCAGCCATGATATTAACCCTTCCTGAAAGAGTCCTGGTATCGCTCGTACCGGCTACACCCTACATTCTAGCACAATTACCGTCAGATAACAGCAATATGTAAACCCGTTCAGGGAAATTCATTTCAAAGATAAGAATAGTCCTTAAACCATCTGAAATCTTAGAGTACTAAAGCTTTTCGTCATTCCCGCCCGCCTCGGGCGGGCGGGAATCCAGTCCGCCTCAGGCGGACTAGAGGCGTACCAACCTGGATTCCGTGTCAAGCACGGAATGACAAATTCAGGCAGCCTGAAGAAGATGATTCTAAACCACCTTTATTAGGAGAGAAGGGATACTGCTTGACACTATTTGCGGTAGTGGATACAATAATAATTCGTGGCAGCGTAGCTCAGTGGTAGAGCAGGGGACTCATAAGCCCTTGGTCGCAGGTTCAAATCCCGCCGCTGCCACTAATTTTGTTTGTATTGATTTATTTCTATCCTTTATTAAGCTTATACAAGTCCTTAATTTCAGACTTTAACATATCTAATCCGAGTAATTTCGTGTCTTTGTTCCCTAAATCTTTACGAATCTGTAGACGCAAATTACCCCATAAATCCATAGTCTTCTTGGTATCTTGTTGACCTGACTCCTCCACCTTGTAGAAATGTTCCATCATATCAGTATAAGCTTTTACTACTTCATCAGATCCTAATAGAGTAAACTCAAACATAGAACGTCTGTAGTCATCTGAGAGTATCTGTTGTATTACTTCGTCCGTTTTTTCCCCTCTTACTATCTTGGCGAATAATAAAATATATGGGTCCATTAACTTGGCATATACATTTCTTCTTTCCGTATTCAGTCTTTCTTTCGTTTCTCTTAGTTCATCTAATCTTGATTTATACCATATTCCAACAATACCACCGCCACCTAACAGTCCAACAAATAATCCTACTAGTAACTCCCAGATATCCATAGTTCTAACTCCTGTGATTTATTTATTGATGAATTATTATAATATATATCGAATACCAAATAATAACTAATCTGAGCCTGAACTCTATACCACAATCCTGTTGACCTCTCCTGAGTTCTCTGTTATCGTCTCGCAGTTCGGACGAAAAGGAGGTCAGGTTCAAATCCCGCCGCTGCCACCAATTTTTGTTTATCAGTTAGTATTTAACAGTCTATGATGTTTGTTTTGGCCATTTCCAGGCGAACCAGGGAATAAATAACGCAACCAC
>Ga0315543_1000136_pt1 | contig 89863 bp, 81 predicted proteins | sample SalMarSW160210MG_2_FD_203098 | JGI IMG/M metagenome (GOLD analysis project Ga0315543, IMG submission 203098) | Salt marsh sediment microbial communities from the Plum Island Ecosystem LTER, Massachusetts, United States - Salt Marsh Sediment SW1601-210 ... | reverse complement strand
GATGGCGAACGCAGGCCGTCTCATCAGGGAAGAGATGCTGAAACTCTAACAGAGTCCGGGGGTAATCTGACATGCGTAGGATCATACCCCAAAACGCCGACCTGTGTCAACCGGATAGGCATGGTTTGTTTATTGGTCTATTCACCCCTACCGAAGCCGGTGCAGTCGGTGTCTTTTGTACCTTTATCGTTGCCATTGCAACTCGAAGGCTGACATGGAATGGCCTTATCAATTCTATTAAGGAAACGTTGAAAATATCATGTATGGTATTTGTTCTTGTCACCGGGGCTATCATTTTTGGTCGCTTTCTGGCAGTGACAAGAATTACGTTTATCGTGGCAGATTTTGCCGCTGCACTTCCAGTGTCGCCTTATGTTATTCTGGCATTCATATTGTTGATATATCTGATAGGTGGATGTATTATGGATGCCCTGGGGTTTCTGGTACTCACTATTCCTATTTTCTTTCCGCTGGGAATCGCTCTTGGATTTGATCCAGTATGGTATTCTATTATTTTAACTATGGTGACGACATTAGGAGCAATTACTCCACCTGTAGGCGTCAATATATACGTAGTAAAGGCATTGGCTCCGGAAATAGCCCTTGGTAGGATTTTTAAAAGCGTAAGCTTTTTTTTAATAGCCTGCATTGTCTCTATAATTTTTTTAATAGTTTTCCCTCAAATTGTTCTATTTATACCAGAAATGCTACATTAGAGCTTATTAGCTATGAAGAAAGGAAAAATGTTATGATGGCAAAGAGCTTTATGCCAACTATTACAACAGAGAAAGAGTTAAAGGATCTCCAGCTGAAAGGCTTACAGTGGACATTAAACCATGCCTATCAGGGTTCCGATTTTTATAGAAAGAAATTTGATGAAACCGGAGTAAAACCAGATGACATTCGCTCCTTAGATGATATTAAAAGATTACCTTTCACCACAGCCAAGGATTTACAGGATGGCTATCCCTTTCCATTGCGGTCAGTTCCCTTTAAAGATATTGTCCGCATTCATGCCTCATCCGGCACAACTGGCAAAAGAAAGGTGCTTTGTTATACACAAAAGGATATTGATGACTGGGGCGATTTCTTTGCCAGATGCTATGAGATAGCTGGATTAACAGAAGAGGACCGGGTACAAATTGCAGTTGGCTACGGGGTTTGGACAGCAGGTGTCGGTTTTCAGCTGGGCTGCGAAAAATTTGGCGCTATGGCTATTCCTGCCGGTCCAGGTAATATTGATATGCAATGCACCTTTTTAGTTGATTTTCAATCCACTGTGCTTTGCTGTACCGCTTCTATGGGTCTTCTTATGGCAGAGGAGGTAGAAAAAAGAAACATAAGAGATAAAATAAACTTAAAGAAGGTTATCTTTGGCTCTGAACGCTCAAGTGAGGCTATGCGAAGAAAGATCAAGGAGCTTCTTGGTGTGGAGCATATTTTTGATATCCCTGGTATGACAGAACTCTATGGGCCAGGCACAGGTCTCGATTGTATCTATCATGAAGGAATCCATTACTGGGCAGACTATTACATCCTTGAGATACTCGATCCCGATACCCTGAAAAAGGTTGAGGATGGAGAGATAGGAGAGATGGTAATAACAACCCTCAGAAAGGAAGGGGCTCCTCTTATCAGATACAGGACCAGAGATCTGACAAGGATAATTCCGAAAAGATGTTCCTGCGGGTCAATTCTGCCCATGCACGACGCCCTTTTAGGCAGGTCCGATGATATGTTTATAATCAGGGGGGTGAATATCTATCCCGGCCAAATAGATACTGTCCTGTCTCAGGTCCCAGGGGCTGGAAGTGAATATCAGATTGTCTTGGAGAGAAAAGAAGATGGAAAGGACTACATGTCTTTAAAGGTAGAGAGGTCTCAGGGAGAAGACCCATTGAAGGATATGGAATTGAAGAAAAAAATAGAAGTGGAGATTAAAAAACAGATTCTGGTAAGTGGTGCCGTTACAATAGTCGATTATGGAAATCTGCCAAGATCTGAGAGAAAAAGTCAACGGGTATTTGATAACCGAGATTCGGGTAAGTAGTTACGATACCTACTGCCTGTTTCTCTCTCAAGTCTTATTAGACAGACAGTAGGCGTTCACGGGTTCAAAGGTTCATGGTTAGAGTGATGAAGGAAGGCTTCGATTCTGTGTCCAATAAGGAATTAATTTGATTCTTTGGATATATCATGTGAGCTTGCACTGAAATTAAAAATGAAGAAATTAAGAAAAGGCCATCAACCTTGAATCCCGATTTCATCGGGAAACCCTGAACCTGTGAACGGTTATGAAAAACATTTTTGTAATCTCAAAATATTTTCCCTGTTAAAGACTTGAACAAGTGGGGGGGGAAATTAAACAAAGGAGACCTGAATGGAAATATTTAAAGATATGACTATTCTTTCGCTTGAACAGGCAACAACACTCCCATACCTTACCTATAGGCTTGCCCAGGATGGAATGAACGTTATCAGGGTAGAACATCCTATATATGGTGATCCTAACCGAATGATCGGAGAAAACTACCTTAAAGAAGAAAGGATGAATACCTATTATCTCTGTATAAATTCCGGGAAAAAGGCAATCACCCTTAATTTAGCAGAAGAAAAGGGCAAGGAGATCTTTAAAGAACTGATCACAAAATTAAATGTAGATATCTTTGCTACCAATCAACTGCCAAGGAACTATGACAAGCTTGGTATAGACCATGAGACATTAAAAGGAATTAAATCAGATATCATCTGGTTAGGTATGACAGGTTTCGGTCCGGACAGCAACGAGGCAGCCTATGAGCCGATTCTCGAGGCCAGGTCCGGTTTGATGAATCTAACAGGTGAGCCAGATGGTGATCCCCAATCACTTGGTATACCCTTGTCTGATATGGGTACGAGTGAGCATGCCTATGGGCTTTTAATGAAGGCCCTCTTAAAAAGAGAAAAAACAGGGGAAGGTTCCAGGATAGATATCTCGATGCTTGAATCTTCAACGTCCTGGCTCACAGTAGCAATAACACTGACAGCCACATTTAATCAAAAGATAACAAGACACGGAAATACCCATGAATTCTTTGCACCTGTTTCAGTGTTTAAGACCAAAAATGGGTATGTATACATGGCAGTTGGTAATGACCGGCAATGGAAGGCTATGGTAAATCTCCCACTTTTTAAATCGTTGGATAAACCAGAATATGAAAAGAATGAAGGAAGGATACAGGATGTTATGAACCTGAACCACTCCATAAGTGAAATAGTATCGACTGTTACCTCAGAGGAACTCATAGAGCTCTTTAATCAGATTGGGCTACCTATAAGCAAGATACATGGTATTCCTGAGGTGTTGGAAGATCCTCTCATCAAAAGGAGGCTTCTTAAATCAAAGGATTCTAAATCAGGACTCGAGCTTACACTCGCACCACCACCTTTTGTAACACCATTTCTCAAAGATTCTAACAATACCCTGTCCTTTCCACCCAGGTTCGGGGAACATAACAGTGAAATATACTCTACTGTGCTCGGTTACCCTGATAGTGATCTGGCCACATTCAAGGAAAAGGGGGTTATATAGGACTAATGAGAAATACTAAAGCCCAATGTTTGAGTGAAAATTTTCAATCTATAACTCACCGGCTTCACTGTGCGTTCATTAGCGGTGAGCGGCCAGAAAAGGAATAATTAAATAATCAAACTTAATTCAAAAGGGGAACGAAAGTGAATAATTTCGAATACCTCATGCCTACCACCATCAACGAGGCCATCTCCTTTCACGAAAGCTATGGGGACCAGGCAAAATACATTGCTGGTGGCACCGATGTCATAGTCAAAATCAAGGAGGGCAAGATCAGCCCCCAGTATCTGATTTCCCTCAGGCACCTTCAGGGCCTTGACCATATTATCTATGAGAAGGGAGAACTGAGAATAGGCGCTATGGTCACTCATAGCATGTTGGAACGCTCTCCAGTCATCAGAAAGGAATTTCCCATTCTGACTGACGCTGTAGAAAATATCGGCTCTGTTCAGATTCGAAATGTGGCGACCATTGGCGGAAACATCGTGAATGCAGTTCCATCGGCTGATGGTGCAGTTCCATTGATCACCTTGGGTGCTGAGGTTCGGGTAATAGGCCCCAAAAGGGAAAGGATTATGGCGCTTGAAGATTTCTTTATCGGACCCGGGCAAACCTCTCTGAAAAGTGGCGAAATCCTTATGGAATTTCTTATTCCGAAGCTTCTTTCCCATACAGGAGCGGCCTATTGGAAACACACACGAAGAGCAGCGATGGAATTGCCTATTCTGGGTGTGGCTGTTTTGATCAGTCTTGACGATGACATGAAAACCTGCACCGAAGCGAGGATCGGTCTTGGGGTTGTGGCTCCTACGCCCATGCGGGCAAAAAATGCTGAAGCCATCCTTAAGGGAAACAAGGTGGATGACGAGATTCTCAAAAAAGCAGGTGAGGCTGCCGCCCAGGAATGCAAGGCCAGAGACAGTATTCGAGGAAAGGCCTGGTATCGAAGGGATATGGTGGAGCTCTTTGTTCAGAGAATGGCAATAGTTGCTATGGAAAGGGCACATTAGCTAACTGGAGGTGCGTGGATGAAAAATGTATCGGTTTCTTTTACCTTAAACGGTGATATTGTAACGGCTGAAGTGCCGCCGAACTGGACACTTTTGAAGACATTACGCGAATACTTTGAATTAACCGGTTCAAAGGAGGGATGTGGGGTAGGTGAATGTGGCGCCTGCACGGTCATTATAGATGGGGACGCAATAAACTCATGCATCTATCCAATCCTTGAAGTTGAGGGTAAGTCAGTTACCACTATTGAGGGGGTAGCGAGTGAGGATGGAACCTTGCATCCCCTTCAAAAGGCCTTCCTTGAAAACAATGGCGTTCAGTGTGGATTCTGTACATCAGGGATGATCATGTCATCAAAGGCCCTTCTGGATCATAATCCCGATCCAACGGAAGATGAAATCAGGGCAAGCATAGCTGGCAACCTTTGTCGTTGTACTGGCTACGTTCAGATTGTCGAATCCATAGAGAAGGCTGCAGAAATGATCAAGGAGGGAAAATGATTTCCATAGGAGGGAATTATGTCCGATCTTTTGTACGTAGGAAAAAATATTCCAAGGACAATAGAGGTTGACAAGGTAACGGGCAGGGCTATCTATATCGATGATCTCAAACGCCCTGGGATGCTTTATGGGAAGATACTTTATAGCAACTATGCCCATGCAAGGATTAAAATGATTAATACCTCCAAAGCAGAAAAGCTCCCTGGCGTAAGGGCAGTCCTGACTGGCTCCAACATTCCAGATGTACGAGTCGGATTCTTAAAGGATCAGACAGTACTTAAGAAAGATATAGTTCGCCAGTTTAGAGATGAGGTAGCTGCCGTTGCTGCCATCAGCGAGGAGATAGCAGAGGAAGCGTTAGATTTGATCGAAGTGGAATATGAGGAATTACCAGCAGTCTTTGATCCCATTGAGGCGATGAAGGAAGGAGCAACCCTTGTCCATGAGGTAGATGCAAGAGGGAAGCCTATCAAGAGCAACATAATACCAATGCCCTGGAAATTTAAGGCCGGAGATATCGAGCAAGGCCGAAAGGACTCGGCATACATGGTAAAAGACAATCTGAGCACCACCTGGGTGAATCAATGTTGCATGGGGACAAGTGGATGCGTAGCCGAGTTTGATATGAATAATAACTTAACCCTATACAATCAAACCAATGTTCCCTTTCTGGACAAACAAAGGATTATGGAGCACTTCGCTGCTATCGGCCTTAAAGGAAAAAATGTGAGGGTTGTCAATGTCGTGGTAGGCGGGAGTTTCGGGACCAAACTGGATACAGATATCTATGAATTTATATGTATCCAGCTCGCCCTTAAGACCAGAAAACCAGTAAAGATACTATTTACTCGAGAAGAAGAATTTCGAGCATTGCCGCCAAGACAGCCTGCACGCTTTACCATAGAGCAAGGATGTGACAAGGAAGGCAGGCTTACCTTCAGGAAGGCGGAGGCTATTCTGGACAATGGGGCTTATACCTCCTGGGGTGTCACAACCCCATCTGTTATGATGATGCCCATGTCTTCACTCTATCGCGTGACCAATGTCTCTTTTGAGTCCACATGCGTATATACCAATAATATCTACTGCCAGGCAATGAGGGGGTATGGGAATCCGCAAGCCACCTTTGCTGTGGAAACTTCAATGGATAGACTGGCTGAAAAAGCCGGTATTGACCCGGCAGAATTCAGGCTAATCAACTGTAATCAATCGGGTGATGTAACACCTATGAGGCTAAAAATAACCTCTTGCGGCCTGGAAGAATGTATAAATTCTGTGAAGAAACGGCTCAACTGGAGCGAGAAGAAGAGAAAACAGAAAAGTAGAGGTGTTGGGATGGCCTCCCTTATTCATGTTGCAGGTGGCGCAAGGGTATATTTATCCGATGGCCATGGCATGATGATTAAGGTAGATCAAAATGGGCATATAGACGTGCTTGAGAGCGGAACGGATCAGGGCCAGGGTTCTCCCACGGTGATTTCTCAAATTGTTGCAGAGTCACTGGGGTTTAGGCCCGAGGATATTTCACTCACCTTGGGTGATACAGGATTGTGCTTGTGGGATGCAGGAACCCATGCAAGCCGTCATACCTTCATGGCTGGCAATGCTGCGATAAGGGTTTGTGAGAAGGCAAAAAAACAGATCCTTGAGATGGCTGTAGAACAAATGCCAAAGTTAATTAAGAACGGTTTTAAGCGTAAAAAGAGGAAGGACCCCGATTTTGTGGAACCGGACCTTGATTACAGCCTGATTTCAAGCCCTGAAAAACTGGATATAAAGAACAGGATGGTCTTTCCCACAACGGCTCCTGATCATCCTTACTTCAAGGTTGAGGTAAGCCAAATTTTAAGGAGCGGACTCCATGTAGGAATAGGGGAGAGCAAGGTAGTAGTAGCTGAGGCGTTTTATGATCCACCCACAGAGATGCTGGATAGAGAAATGAAGGGAAACCTTTCACTCACCTATGCCTTTGGCACGACCGGTGTTGAGGTAGAGGTGGATGAAAAAACTGGAAAGGTAAAAATTCTCAATCTGTTTGCTGCTCACGACGTGGGAAAGGCAATAAACCCAACCCTTGTAAAAGGTCAAATTTATGGTGCGGCCTATATCGGGGCAGGCTATGCCCTTACAGAGGAGATAAAACTGGAAAAAGGAAGGGTTATGAACCCCAATTTTCGTGATTATAAGATGCTTACTGCCAGGGATGCTGTCCCTGTGGAGCCGATTGTAATTGAACCAGGAGATAAGGATGGGCCATATGGAGCAAAAGGAATTGGTGAGCCTGGGCTTGTTCCAACTGCCCCAGCCATTGCCAACGCTGTGTACGATGCTATAGGGATCAGGATAAGAGATCTCCCCATAACGCCTGAGAAGGTCCTTGCGGCCTTAAAGGAAAAGAAGCAACAACAATAGCATTTATGCCCCTGATCATATTGAGGGATTTATTTTTCAGCAATCTTTCTGATTACTTTCGTGACATATTCGATATCTTGTAAGGTATTGAAATATCCCATGCTAAACCGAACTGTTCCTTCAGGATAGGTACCAAGGGTTTTGTGCGCCAAGGGAGCACAATGCAAACCTACCCGCACAAAGATGTCATATTCTATATCAAGGATATTGCCGACATCGGTTACGGGGATGCCTTCTTCCATCCATGCCAAATTGATTGATCCACAACCGCTAAATGCATGATCAGATCCGGTAGGTAAAATAGAATCAAATGTAACGGATACGGTTGCCGTCTGGCGCTCAGCCTTAAGTGGTCCATAAATTGTGAGGCCAGGCACGTCGTATAATTCCTTGAGCATCGCTGAGGTGAGGGACTCCTCATGCCTTTTTATTGTGCCTACTCCCTCCTTTAGGATGAAATCAACACCTGCACCAAGTCCAGCGATACCAGGATTGTTTTGGGTTCCACTCTCGAGGGCATCTGGTAAAAAATCTGGTTGTTCGATCTTTTCAGAAATGCTGCCCGTGCCGCCCCGTTTCAACGGACGGACTGTCAGGCCCTCTCGGATGTATAGACCTCCGGTCCCTTGAGGCCCTAAAAGCCCTTTGTGCCCGGTGAAAGCCAGAAAATCGATACCGTCAGCCGTAACATCGATCGGGTAACAACCAGCTGTCTGGGCAGCATCAAGCAACAGCGGAATGTCACCTATGGCCTTTTTTACTGCCCTTACGTCTTGAACGGTTCCACAAACATTTGATGCGTGGTTTAAAACCATCAAAGCAGTGTTTTTTTGTATAAGCTTTGGCAACGCATCAATGTCTAAAAACCCTTTATTGTCACAGGGGGCTATTGTCACGGTAATAACAGAGCTTTCCTCCAGATGTTTTAAGGGTCGCATGACCGAGTTGTGTTCCATTGATGAAATAATGACATTATCACCTGGGTTTAGGAAACCATAAATGATGATATTGAGTGACTCGGTTGCATTCATCGTGAACACGATACGCGTCGGGTTGGTACTATTGAATAGGGTTGCGAGACTCTCACGCGTGTGCTGTACAATACGGAACGCATCGAGAGATAATTGATGCCCTGATCTACCTGGATTAGCCCCTACTTCTTTCATATAATGAATCATGGCTTCCATGACCTGGGGAGGTTTGGGAAATGAAGTAGCAGCATTATCTAAATAGATAAATCTTCTCATAGAGTTATCTGGTGTTACCAGTTTAGGCGTTTCGTTTGTTAACGTCCTCGGTTTGGCAGCATATAATCAAAAAAGGCATTAAATCTTGGCTCCCGAAATTATTGATGGCCGCTTAGCTCCTCTCATCTATGGGCACATAATTCCTTTCTTTTAATCCTATGTAGACCTGACGGGGACGATGGAGCCTCCAATCGGGATCTTCGTGGCTTTCCTTCCATTGGCTGATCCACCCGGGGAGGCGCCCAATGGCGAACATGACCGGAAACATGTTTAACGGGATGCCAATGGCCCTCAGAACAATACCACTGTAGAAGTCTACATTCGGATAGAGATAGTGATCTATAAAGTAGCTGTCCTTCAAAGCAATCTCTTCCAACCGCTTGGCTATATCCAGGAGGGGATCTTTCTGTTTTAGCTTCTTCAAGACTGTATCACATATCTTTTTCATGATGCGCGCTCTCGGGTCATAGGTTCTATAGACTCTGTGGCCAAAGCCCATTAAACGGAAAGGATCATTCTTATCTTTTGCCCTCGACAAAAAGGGCGCCAAGTCTCCACCGCAATCATATATTTCCTGGAGCATCTCCACTACCGCCTGGTTAGCCCCCCCATGCAAAGGGCCCCAGAGGGCAGCTATCCCTGCAGAAATAGCTGCATACAGGTTGACGCGAGAGCTTCCCACCAATCGAACGGCTGCCGTTGAACTGTTCTGCTCGTGGTCAGCATGGAGGATCAAGAAGACATTAAGGGCCTCTACAATGTCATCGTCAATGGTATAGGGCCTGACAGGGGAATCAAACATCATGTTTAGGAAGTTCGCACAATAGTATAGGTCATTCCTTGGATAAACTACCTTATGGCCCAGAGAGATCCTGTATGACATTGCAGCCAGGGTTCTTATCTTGGAGATAAGCCTCGAGAATGTTATATTTACCTCCTCTTCCTCAGTTCGTTCCGGGATCTCTGGATAAAATGCCCTTAGAGCATTTACCATCGAGGCCAGGATGCCCATAGGGTGAGCGCCTCTAGGGAATTTTTCAAAGAAGGCACGCATATCTTCATGGACAAGGGAGTGATCGTTCAACAAGGCAGAAAAACGATTCAGCACTTCCCTTGTTGGCAATTCACCATTGATTAACAGATAAGCGGTCTCTATAAACCTAGAGTGTTCTGCCAGCTGCTCAACTGGAATTCCCCGGTAGCGCAAGATTCCTTTCTCCCCATCCATAAAGGTAATGCTGCTCTTGCAACTGCCGGTATTTGCATAGCCCGGATCAAGGGTAATGAGCCCAGTTTTTTCTCGAAGATTGGAGATGTCAATTGCTTTTTCACCCTCAGTTCCCGTTACAATGGGTAATTCAAAGCTCTTCCCGTCAACAATGAGTTTAGCCGTTTGTACCATTTTTCTGCTCCCTTCCCGTTTCTATAAAATTGATATGTATATCAAAACTCTAACTCTTTCTCCACCAAAAAACAAAACCTACCTCAACTTGATCAAATTATCTTTGATTTTGCTCAAATAATATGAAAGAAAGTAAGCATTGTTAGCATATAAACTCGTTATCAGCACTAATAGCGATAACTACTTTACAATCGGCAAGTACAATCCGCGATCACAAGATCGTATATCAACTTCTTTTAAATATGGGGAAAGGAGTGATAGAGTGGCATACAGAGATCATATCGTGGGGCAAATTCTATATAAACACCTGATAGAGGGTGAACTAATCCCCGGAACGGAGATCGGTATTCGGATCGACCAAACGCTCACCCAGGATGCAACAGGCACCCTGGTGTATCTGGAATTTATGTCACTGGGAGTTGATCGCGTAAGAACAAAGCGTTCAGTCTCCTACATTGATCACAACACATTGCAGACGGGCTTTGAAAATGCAGATGATCACCTTTTCCTGCAGTCCACAGCAGCTCGCTACGGAGTTCACTTCTCCCGCCCTGGCAATGGTATCTGCCATCAAGTGCATCTGGAGCGATTCGGTGCGCCGGGACAGACGCTTTTGGGATCGGACAGCCACACGCCTTCAGCTGGTGGACTGGGAATGCTGGCAATGGGGGCTGGAGGCATGGATGTATCCCTTGCCATGGGTGGAGCCTCATTTTTCATGGTAGTGCCCAAGATAATGCTGGTCCGTTTAATAGGAAAACTTCCACCCTGGGTGGGAGCGAAAGATGTGATTCTCTATCTTTTGAAGGGACTTACCGTCAAGGGTGGGGTCGGGAAAATCATCGAGTACGGGGGCCCGGCAGTAAAGGGCCTTAGCATACCGGATCGGGCGACAATTACCAACATGGGAGCTGAGCTGGGTGCCTGGAGTTCTTTATTTCCCTCAGATGAAGTAACAAAGCAGTTTCTCAATGCCCAGAAAAGGGGGAACGACTGGGTCCCAATCCATGCCCTTGAAGGAGCAGAATATGATGAGATAATCGAGATCGACCTATCTCAACTTGAGCCGCTGGTGGCATGCCCCTCCAGCCCAGACAAGGTCAAGCCTGTGCAGGCCCTGGCTCATGTAAAGGTTAATCAGGTAGCGATCGGCAGTTGCACCAACTCCTCCTACCGTGATCTCAAGCTGGTGTCCGAGCTCTTACAGGGGAAAAAGGTGCATCCACACGTTAGCCTTGTAATTGCTCCGGGATCCAGACAGGTATTATCCATGCTGGCTAAGGAGGGTAGCCTGGGAGATATGATAGATGCAGGGGCACGAATATTGGAGGTTGCCTGCGGACCATGCATCGGCATGGGTCAAGCACCTCCTTCAGGCGGCATTAGCGTACGCACATTTAATCGGAATTTTCCGGGTCGAAGCGGCACTCCTGACGCAGAAGTTTACCTGTCCGGTCCTCAGGTGGCTGTAGCTGCTTCACTGACCGGCCATCTGGTTCATCCGAGTGTGTTGGGCACCCTGCCTGTAGTGGAAGATCCTAAAAACTTCCTCATTGACGATTCGATGATTATCCCTCCACCTCACCACACAGAGGAAATTACTGTTCGAATGGGGCCCAATATCAAGTCCATGCCGGTATTCGAACCCATGCCAGACACGCTTAATCTCAAGGTGCTTCTGAAGGCTAAAGACAACATTACGACTGATGATATTCTGCCGGGAGGGTCAAAGATCCTGCCACTAAGGTCTAATATTCCTGCTATTTCCGAATTTGTCTTCGCCTCATTAGCCCCTGGCTTTGCAGAGAAGGCCAAGGCTGAATCCGGTGTGGCTATTGTGGGAGGCGAGAATTATGGCCAGGGTTCAAGCCGAGAACACGCGGCACTCGCCCCTCGATACCTCGGGGTCCACGCAGTGCTGGCAAAAAGCTTTTCCCGTCTTCACCGGGCCAACCTTATCAATTTTGGCGTTTTGCCGCTTTTGATCAGGGATGAATACTATGACAAAATGGCCGAAGGTGATTATATACAACTGACCGATCTGCACATGGGATTGACCGACAGGGACAAGGTGGTATTCATGGTCAAGAACAAGCATATTGAATGTGAGAGCAAGATAGACCTTTCAGGGCAGGAGCGTATGATTCTCTTAGCAGGCGGGCGCTTGAATTTTTATCGCAGGAAATTTGCAGAGATGGATCTTTCATCAAGGGTATAAGGCTAATGTGAGAGACTGAAAGTCTACTCTACTGCGGGACAAACAATATGACTAATGAGATGAATAAGACTGAGAAGGCCGGAGAAATCATAGAGTGGGGAGCAGATGGGCGGCCTATCGTACCAGACAATCCTATTATCCCTTTCATTGAAGGCGACGGAACAGGCCCGGACATCTGGGCAGCTGCACAGCCGGTATTTGATGCTGGAGTCTATCATGCCTACAAAGGTAGACGTCTAATTGTGTGGCATGAGTTGCTGGCTGGAGAGAAGGCACAAAAGGTCTATGGGTCAGACAACCCATTGCCAGAGAGGACATTTGAGGACATTGACCGGTATGGAGTGTCCATCAAAGGCCCCCTGACAACCCCTATAGGAGGTGGTTTCCGCTCACTCAACGTGGCGTTAAGGCAGAGATTGGATCTATATGCCTGCGTACGTCCGGTGCGGTACTTCCCTGGAGTCCCTGCGCCCGTTATCCATCCCGAGAGGGTAAACGTGGTGATCTTTCGGGAAAACACAGAGGATGTATACACAGGGATAGAGTGGGAGGCGGGGTCGCGGGATGCCAAGGAGGTTCTCGAATTGGTCAATAGAAAACTGAAAGACTCCGGCAGACAGTTGGTATCCATTGAAAGCTCAGTTGGAATCAAAACCATGAGCGAGTTCAACTCTCGCCGGCTGGTCCGTAGGGCAATCCAGTATGCAATTAAAAACGAACACCACAGCGTAACTCTAGTTCATAAAGGCAATATCATGAAGTGCACCGAAGGTGCATTCCGTGATTGGGGTTATCAGGTTGCACGTGAAGAGTTTTCGGAGCAAACAGTAACCGAAGCCGAACTATACGAGAAGTTTGAGGGTCAAACGCCTCAGGGTCGGATTGTCATGAAAGATCGCATCGCTGATGCGATGTTTCAGCAGTTGATGCTGCGGCCAAAAGAATATGGGGTGATCGCCACACCTAATTTGAACGGTGATTACCTATCCGATGCAGTCGCAGCGCAAGTGGGCGGTTTGGGAATGGCACCTGGCGGGAATATTGGAGATCGGTGTGCCCTTTTCGAGGCCACTCACGGCTCAGCACCAAAGTATGCAGGCCAAGACAAAGTGAATCCCAGTTCTGTGATTTTATCCGGCGTAGAGATGTTCCGCTTCATGGGTTGGGTACAGGCCGCAGAACTTATTATCCGGGCACTCATACAAACCATCGCCCAGAGAACAGTTACCTATGACCTTGCCCGGCAAATTCAGGGCGCTCAAGAGGTTAAGTGCTCTGAGTTTGGCGCTGCTATTGTAAAAAATATTTTAACTACTCAAGTTCAAAGTTCAGGGGTTTCCCGATAAAATCGGGATTCAAGCCTGCCCTGGTGCGATGTAACCTGCGCTTTAAACTGGTTCTTCTGAACACTGTGCCTAGGGATTCTATGAAAAGTACTGCTAAACCAGGTCTGGGCCAGGGGTTAGACTGATGGAAGAGGATTCGATTCTTGGACGAATGCGGAGTTCATCCAATTTCATGTACATTAACTCGCACTTCTCATCAATAATCTACTATGACGGCGGATAGCCCAATGCCTTTTGCGTTTCGCTCGAAATATAAAGAAGATCGTAAAGCAATTAATCCCGATTTCATCGGGAAACCGTGAACCAAACAACCTGAGTAGAATACAGTGGGCCGCAGGAATAGATTTCTTTATCCATTAGCCTTCTTCAAGGACTTCCTTAACCTTCTGGTTGCATCCACTTCTACCTTCATCGTGTCAGGATTGATCACAACACCATAGTCTTTTCTCGCACTCTCCAGGCTCACGTATCCATCAGCGACGTCACTTTCAACTAATTCCAGGTCGCGGTCCAGCGGGTCTCCATACCCTCCTCCACCTGCGGCATCCATAACAACTACATCACCGGGTTTCAATTGGGTCAAACCATAAGGATTCCCTGGCTCCCCATTTATCAGGAACTGTGCCTTTGATCCGTCCTTGCCATCAAATAGACCCTCGGGAGGATAGCGATATCTTCCGGACTGAATTCCCAAATTCACTGGTGGAGTAGGGGCATATTCATCGTCAGGAACCCTGAAAACCGCATGCCTTCCAAGACCTCCTTTCATTTTACCCAACCCGCCTGAATCAGTGAGAAGTCCTCTCGTTTCTACGATAAGAGGTGTATCATTCTCGAATATTTCGATAGGTGTATTGGCTCCATTGGCAGGGAATATATAATCGTAACAACCATCACTTGTGGAGCTGGCACCCATACCACCACCCCTGATAATCACCGAATGCCACGGTGTTCCATCGTTTCTCTTTCCGTAAAATACATTCATTGTTGCAGGGGTTCCACCACTTCCTGCGAGAACCCTGTCAGGTATAGCCTTTGCCAGAGCCCTATAGATTATCTCAGTCATAAAATGTCCTACCTGCATTCTCGCAGCAACAGCTACCGGAAATGTACAGTTAACCACACTGTCTTTGGGCGCCTCCATAGTGATAGGTACAGCACAGCCTTCATTGTTAGGTATATCCGGGTCAAATATACTTTTTATGGCCATAAATACATAGGCATAGGTAAAATTGTACACAACATTACCACCCCAGTCCACATGAGAAGAAGAACCATCAAGGTTTACTATTATGTCGCTTCCTTTTATCTCAACAGCCACCTTTATGACCACATTCTCTTTGCCCTCCATCTGCTCCACAATCCCTTCAGCCCGATAAAAGCCATCAGATATCTTCTCAATGGACTCCCTCATGCTCTTTTCTGTGCGGCCGATAATATCATCCGCCAAATCATCAAGGCCATCCATATTATACTCTTCAAGCATCTGACATATCTTTTCTGCACACACGTGATTTGCTGCTATCTGTGAACGGATATCGCCTATTACCTCATCAGGAGTGCGAACATTCCAGCGAATCATTTCAATTATAGCCTCATTAAGAGTTCCACCATCATAGAGTTTCACCAACGGTATGAAAAGGCCATCCTCATATACATCATGATTATCAGATGATACACGTCCACCGATGTCAGAATGATGGAAAACACAGGCCGTAAAAGACGTTAGTCTATCCTTATAAAAAATGGGGCTCATTACACAGACATCGTTTAAATGTCCAGCAAGGGCCCATGGATCATTCGTTATGAACACATCTCCAGGGCTGTAACTATCTGAAGGCAACTTATTAACAAGATTCTTGATTCCTAAGGCCATAGCCCCAGATTGGCCAGGGGTTGCAAAGGTGCCCTGGGCAAGTTCTCTCCCTTTTCCGTCAGTGAACATATTTGTGTAGTCATGGGCGTCTCTCAGCAGGCTTGAAAAGGCCGTGCGTGCAACAGTGCTGTCCGCCTCATCCACAATAGAAATCAATCTACGCCAGAGTATCTCTAACGTTATAGGATCAAACTTCTGTCCCATTTCTATACCTCCTTGTATAAGTGAGCTAAAGTGTCTAAAGTTATAAGTGTCTAAAGTTAAGGAAGTAAATAGCTTTTAACCTTATTTCAATTTAGGCAAGTCGATCCAAAGAAATCCAAAGTCGTCTACAGCGATAGGCGCATCTTCGCCAACAATGACGGTTGATTCTCTTTCTTCAATGATTGCAGGACCTTGAAATTTTGCACCAGGGTACAATTTGTACCGGTCATAAACAGTGTAGGGGATAAAATCCCTATGAATCCCGGAGTATGCCTGGCGTTTACCCTTTATCGCATCTTTGAAAGACCCTACCTTTTTTGTGGCCTTAGGCAGCTTTAGAAGCCGTTCTGGAAGGCTCGCTCTCACCTTGAAGTTTATAAACTCCACTGGAGAATCAGGATAGGTTCTGCCGTATAGTTTCTTATATATTTCATCAAACCGACTTCTCACTTCTTCTGTTTTTACTTCAATGAAATTTCTTTCAGGGATAGAAATATTGGTTTCAGAGCCCTGTCCCACAAAACGAACATCGACAGATCGCTCAAATGTAATGTGTTCCTCTGCACCGGACTTCTGTAGAGTCTTAGTCCCCTCTGCCTCCATCTCTTTAAAAATCTTTTCTATTTCATCGAAATCAGCCGCATTAAGAGCAACTTTATGGCTCCTTACCAGATCAAATGCCCTTGGTGCAGTGAAAAAGCCAAGAGCCGAAGCAACACCAGCATTCGGCGGAACAATTAGCTGAGGTGTGCCCAATTTTTTAGCCAACCCATAGGCGTGTACCGGTCCCGCACCACCAAAGGCAGCAAGAGTTGCAATCTTTGGATTACCACCCTTTTCTGCAATATGGGTCTTTGCTGCCGCAGCCATGGTTTCGTTAATGAGGTCATGGACACCCCATACAGCCTGTATGAATGGAACATCCAATGGCTTAGCAATCTTTTCCTCTATGCCACGTCTCGCAGCCTCCTTGTCGAGCTTCATCTCTCCACCCAAAAAGTAATTCTCGTCCAAATAGCCCAATAACAGATCTGCATCCGTCACCCCTGGCTCAGCGCCTCCCCTTCCATAACAAATAGGCCCTGGATCTGCTCCAGAACTCTCTGGCCCAACCTGTAGAGTTCCCAGTTTGCTCATCTTGGCAATACTGCCACCTCCGGCCCCAATCTCCATCAAGTCAACAACCGGCACCTGAATAGCGAGGCCGCTCCCTTTCATAAACCTCTGAACTCTTCCTACCTCAAAGGTGGGAACTACACCAGCAACTCCCCCTTGAATCAAGCATGACTTTGCTGTGGTGCCTCCCATGTCAAAACAAAACATTTCAGGGATATCAAAAAGCTTTCCATAATACTGACCTGAGATAACGGCCGCTGTTGGTCCTGACTCAATAATCCTGACAGGAAATTCCGCCGCTGTTTCAACTGATGTGATGCCACCGCTTGAAAGCATGATAAAAAGCTTGCCTGCGGAACCAATGGCCTGTAATCTTTCAGAAAGTTTGGACAAATACCTACCTGTTAAAGGCTTTACATAGGCATTTGTTACTGTCGTGCTTGTTCTTTCATATTCTCTTATCTGAGGTAAGACCTCGTAAGAAATTGAAACCGAAAGGTTTGGGGCCTGCTTTTTTATGATATCCTTGATCATCAACTCATGAGCCGGGTTCTCAAAAGAGTTAATGAGGCAGACAGCAATTGATTCAATGCCCATCTCTATCAATTGCCTTACAACCTCTCTCGCCTCCTCAGGATTTAGGGGTTTCAATACCTCGCCATTGCTTCGAATCCTTTCATCAACCTCTAATCGGAATCTCCTCGGAATCAGTGGTCTCGGAAATTCAGAAAATATATTATATGGGGCATATCGGATCTCCCTGCCAAGCTCCAGGACATCCCTGAAACCCTTTGTGGTGATGAGAGCGGTTTTCGCTCCCTTTCTCTCTATAATTGAATTGATGACAAGAGTTGTGCCATGTATCAACTCATCGAGCTTACCTATAAAGCCAGGGGTCTTTTGCTCCATTTCCCTTATTCCCTCTTCCACTGCATCCGAGGGATCGTGAGGAGTAGTCAGGCACTTGTTAATCTGTATCTCCCCTGTCTGGTCATTAAGTAAGACAAAATCGGTAAATGTGCCACCAATGTCACACCCCAAGCGATAAAATTTATCAGACATGTAATCCTCCAGTTTTTACCAACTACATAAGTTAATTATCAATTTGTCCTGAGTTTGTCAATTGCCTTCTCACTATAGAAAATAGATGTGAAAACCTACGTAAAATCATGCCTTGATATACTTTTAACTATAATCAGAAATTTACAAACTGATACTTGAACGTCTAAAAAAACTGATATTTCCCCTCCCCTCGTGGGAGGGGACAAAGGGGAGGGGGCCACCCTCTTCCCAGCCCTCTCCCATCAAGGGAGAGGGAGTATTTTTTCAGTTTGTAAATTTCTGATAATAACTTCTTGTGAACACTGCTGTTTTGTATTGAAATCTATTCCAATTTGGAATAGTATTAAAATGAATAAAATAATGAGCCATTATGAGCTTTAAATTGTCACCAGAATATGCCCTGCTCGGTATTCTCATGGCCGGCCCAAAACATGGTTATGAGATGCATATCTATTTCTCATCTCACATGGATCAATTCTGGCGCTTAAGTATGAGCCAGATCTATGCCTTATTGAAAAGGATGGAAAAAAATGGGGTGGTGATATCAAAGGAGAAATGGCAGGATAATAGGCCAGCAAAAAAGATATTTTCCATCACCCAAACAGGTAAAGAAGGGTTTCTAAATTGGATTTACTCTCCAGTCAATCATGTACGCAACCTGCGCATAGAATTTATGGCCAAGCTCTTTTTTATTAAGGAGCTTAAATTAAAGAGAGCCACAGATATTATTGATAAACAGATCGAAATTTTGCAGGAAAAACTACATTTTATACAGCCTCCAAAAGAAAAGATTATGGATGAGTTTCAAAAAGCCCTTCATTCTTTTAAAATTGCCCAAACCACCTCTGCTATTGAGTGGCTAAAGGAATGTAAAACCCTTTTTTCTTGTAAATATTGAGCCACTAAGTCCCTGGCCCAGACCCGCCTGTCCCGATATAATCGGGACGGGCAGGCCTGGATCGTAAAGCATGCATATATAGACCTTGCTTGTGAAATATTACAACGACCAAATTATTTTCCAACGATGTCGGGTCAGGGGGTCCGAGAAACAAAACGGGCATCGAAACCATACTCTGCTTAAGACAGCTGGAGGGAATAATTTTGACATTTGACATTTGGGTTTTGTCATTTGAACTTTATTCATCCGGGCAATTTAAATATCTACCCAACCCGCATATCAAACTTTGGCCCATCCCGCTACAGCAGGATGGTTTATAGTGTAAACAAAGGGGAATGTTGGTTCTAAATCAACTTTTGATATCTTTTGATAAGACTTGATTTAGCATCCATATCGTGGCAGATATTAAATAAAGAAGGAATAGGTAAAAGTTAGTTGGCGAAATTAGAATGATTTCCACAGGTCACTGACATATTTCAGTTGTTTTAGGAACAATGTCCCTTTTTGCATTGCGGGTACTGATCTTTGCTATGCACAAAATTTGTTAGAACTCATTGAGTAAGTGATAAGAATTGCTTGTTTAAAGCAATTCACCCACTAATTTTATAGAAAGGAAAGATACCAAACCTTGGTAAAGAAAAAAATATGCAAGATTTTGAACTCACTGAGGAACTCAGATCAACGCAAAATGTAGCAAGAACCTTTGCCAACAAGGAAATTACCCCTTTTGCATCTGCTGACGAAAGGGCTCGTACATTTAAAAGGGAAACCATTACCAAGATGGGGGCATTAGGCTTTTTTGGTTGTTCCATATCCGATAGGTATGGGGGAAACAATATGGGTTTCATTGCACATGTTCTTGTCTGTGAGGAAATTGCCCGAGCGAGTTGCTCTCTCGGGGTCGCTTTTAATACACAAACGATGGGAACAGCAAGAACCATCCTTGAGTTTGGGACTGAAGAGCAGAAGAGGAAATATATACCTAAACTTGTAAGCGCCGAATGGCTTGGATGTCTTGCTGTCAGTGAGCCAGATGCTGGAAGTGATGCCGCTGCAATGACCACTACTGCGACTAAGGATGGCGGTCACTACATAATAAATGGAACCAAGACATGGATCAGCTTTGCTCAGGTCGCCGACATAGGGCTCACGTTCGCATACACTAATCCTGAACTAAGACATCACGGAATATCTGCATTTATAGTTGACATGAATACTCTGGGGATCTCTTTTTCTCCAGATTTAGAGAAGCTCGGATGGCGAGCAGCTCCCACCGCAGAGATTTTCTTCGATCATATCAGAGTGCCTCCCGATAACCTGCTTGGTGGAATAGGGCAAGGCTTTAAGATTATGATGAGATGTTTCGATAATATCCGTCTAACAGCAGCTGCACGTGCGGTAGGCAACTGCCAGGCCCTTATTGACGAGAGCGTCAAATACGCGACCCAACGGGTGCAATTCAATCGACAAATTAGTCAATTCCAGATGGTTCAAGAAGTCATTGCAAGAATGGCGGTAGAAACCGAGGCAGCCAGATTGCTTACATATCGCTGCGCTCTCCAAAAGGATAAAGGCATGTTGAACAATACCCTAGAGACCTCAATGGCAAAGTATTTTGCGGCTGAGGCTGCCTCGAAAATAGCTGATGATGCCTTTAGAATAATGGGGGCATATGGCTGTTCCGGGCAAAACCCCGTAGGAAGGTTCCTCCGTGATGCTAAGATGCATCAGATCGTTGATGGGCCATCAAACATACATAAACTAATTATAAGCAACGACGTCCTGGGTCATAAAAAGGCTAATCGTTAGATAGTCAGATTTGGATCAATTACTTCATTTGTCAAGAGGAAAGGCCTGACCTCAAAAAATGCCAAGGGTAAACAGGTTGTTGCCGAAATTCCTTTTGGTTTGGGCAACAGTTTGTAAAAACTTAATCCCCTTCAGGTATCCAGAGCAGGGAGATCGGTGATTAAAAATAAGTAACGAGTAGTAGATGTTTATTGAAATCTATTCCAATTTGGAATATTTTAAAAAGGAATAAAATATCTGCCCAATATGAGCTTTAAATCATCACCAGAATATGCCTTGCTTGGGGTTCTCATGGCAGGGCCAAAACATGGTTATGAAATTCATAGCTACTTTTCATCCAAAATGAACCAATTCTGGCATCTAAGCATAAACCAGATGTATGCCTTATTGAATTTGAAAATATCCATGGTCTGGAAATTCATGCAGAACCACCTTAAGAGATAGCGGTGAGCATTATGGCCGAGATTATTACAACAGAAGAGAAAGGGAGCTTATAGGCAAGACGTGGGAAGTTTACGTGTAGAGAAGATGGGAAAATTTAAACTAAGGGGGTTTCTTATAAAGGTATTCTTAAAGGTATTATTTGCTTTACTGCTATTAGTAACTCTATTTGTCCCTTCGGTGGAAAGTGGCAGTCTTTTCAGGAAGGGAAGAGGGGAGACCATCCATATGGCGGTGGAGTTTGTAGACCATGCTGCCAGCGCCCACATAGCGAAAAGCAAAGGCTGGTTTAAAGCTAATGGCTTAGACGTTACCGCTTTTGATAACTACATAACCGGTATGGCCCTGGCCGCTGCCCTGACCCGAGGCGACATCAATGTAGCCTACGTCTGCATGATACCGGCAATAAGTGCCTATGCTAATGGCAAAGTGCCAATAAAGGTTGTTGCAGGAACACATAAATATGGCTATGGATTGCTTGTTAATCCGAATAAGGTAAAAGCAGTCAAGGATTTAGAAAAGCCAGATGTTCGCCTGGCCTGCCCGCGGGAGGGAAGTCCGACAGATTCAGTAATGCATAAGATGATAGAAAAATATAGACTTGATACGGATACGATACTAAAAAAAGTTCGTCGCATGCCTCCGCCTAAGGTGCTTCTAGCCCTCAAGATGGGGCAAATAGACGCAGGTTTTTGCTGTGAGCAGTTCCCCACAATGGGCGAGGAATTAGGGTTCAAGGTGTTCCTGACAGCACAGGACGTCTGGCCTCAGATGCAAGGGAGCGTTCTAATAGTTAGGGATGCCCTTATAAAAGACAATCCGGAGATAGTTAAAAAGCTGGTAAAGATAACAGAGCGAGGAATCCAATATATTCATGAACGTCCGGAAGATGCAGCTACAATTGCGGCCGGAGCATTAACGGTTGCTGGAAAAAAGGTGTTGCCCCTGAAGATAGGAAAAATAGCCAGCGGACTGGAGATTACCCCACAGGTTATATTAAGATCATTGACTACCAGAATGGAATGTACCACCGATATTGATCCGGTGCAGGTGCAGAAAAGCATCGATTATATGACAAAATTAGGCTACATAAAATGGTTTAAGGCGGAGGAAATTTTGGATTTGAGGTTTCTGCACAATGAATAAGTTTAATTGGCTAAAGCCCCAGTGGAGTATTTTACCAGTAGTAGTGTTTTTTGGAGTGTGGGAAGTTGTCGCCAGATTCAGGATAATTCCCGGGCATTTCTTTTTCCCCCCTTTTACTACTGTTGTACAGGAATTCTATCATTTGACAGCCAACGGGGTGTTAGTGGATAATTTTTTTAGCAGTTTGATTAGGGTATTGATCGGCTTTTCCACCGGCTCCATTGCAGGCATAGCAATGGGGACCTTGATGGGTTATAAGGAAAATATAGATAAAACACTTCATCCTATAATTAGTCTGCTCTATCCTATTCCTGCCCTGGGTTGGCTGCCCATTCTGATGCTGTGGTTTGGAATAGGTGAGCTGCTTCCCATCATAATAATATTTATCTGCTCATTTTTCCCGGTGCTTTATAATACCGTCACCGGTATCAAAACGGTAGATAGAAATCTTATCAAGGTTGCAAAGACCTTAGGGGCATCTGAAAGAAATATTTTGACTACAATAGCCTTGCCTCTCGCCCTTCCAAACATATTTACCGGTTTGAGATTGGAGGCGGGGATGGCCTGGCGGACAATTATAGCCGCTGAAATGGTGGCTATTCCTACTGGTATTGGGGCGTTACTTATGAGGGCAGAGAGTTTAATCCGTATAGATATTGTCATAGTATGTTTGATAGTCCTGGCGGGTATGTGCCTCTCGTTTGAACAGTTCTTTATATATATGGAGCACAGATTAACTGGAAAATGGAGATAATATGCCAACCATAGAGCTCAGGAATGTTAGCAATTTTATCTGTCGAAATATAAGCTTAAAGATATTGAATGGCGAGCTTTTGGTGCTTCTGGGGCCTACAGGCGCTGGCAAGACCACCCTGCTAAATATTATCTCCGGTTTAACCCCATATGAAGGATCAATACTCTTAGATGGTAAGCCTATAGATAAAAGACCAATTAGCAGGAGGGGAATTGGTTATCTATTCCAAGACCTGGCATTGTTCCCCCATCTAAATGTAAGATCCAATATTATCTATGGATTATTGATCAAAAAATTGGGGCAAGATCAGATTGAGGATAGATTAAATGAAATGTGCAACTTGCTAAACATAAGCCATCTTATGGGTAGATACTCCAAAGACCTGAGCGGTGGGGAGAAGCAGAGGGTAGCCCTGGCCAGGGCAATTGCTCCTTCTCCACGCATACTCATGCTGGATGAGCCTTTTAATAGCCTTGATGTGAAGACCAGGAAATACCTTAGGATCGAGTTTAGAAATATAATAAAAAAACTCGGCATCACAACAATCTTTGTGACCCATGATTTTAAGGAGGCTGAAGAGATGGGTGATCGCCTCGCTGTTATTGAGTCGGGTAGACTGGAACAAGTTGCAACGCCGCAAGTGATCTTCTTTAGTCCCAATGGGTATAAGGTGGCAGATTTTTTGGGAGCGCCAAACATCTTTGATTGTGATAACTACGAGATCTTAGATAATGGTCTCGTTAAGGCAAGCTGCGAAGGGCTTACGATAACAACGGTGTGGGATGGAGAAAAGATCAACAAGATTGCAATCTCTCCCGATGATATCTATGTTAGTGGAAATGAGCCCCCCGGTCCTTCAATCAATAGATTCAAAGGGACTATCGTGGAAGAAATTTCTCATAATTCAGTTGTTAACATTACGATAAAAACAAAAAGCAAAGAAATCTTTGCAAGGATAAGGAAGGAAGATTTCATTTCCGAGAATCTCGGTGCAGGAAGTGATGTCTTTTTTATATTGCCTCTAAGAAACCTGAGAGGAGTATAGATGGCATACATTACCGGCATCCTGTTAGGAGCAGGTAGTTCTGAGCGTTTTGGCTCTGAGAAGTTACTCACTCTTCTTCCATCTGGGGAGACGCTTTTAGAAAGGGGCCTTGGTATTCATCTACAAAGCCAAATTTTACCGTTGATAGTTGTAGTTTCACCAAGTCTTGGAAAAATTATCAAGCAGAAAACAGAGATATTTTCATTTTCCAGGTTAAGAATTGGAAAAAGGTTTGATACATGGCATGCCTTCTCATGCAAATGGGGAGGTGGACGCCTGATCATTAATGAAAATTTCCATAAAGGGATGTCTTCTTCCATTAAAAAGGGAGTGGGCTGTCTGACAGATAAAGAGAAGGCGGGCGGGCTTGTGGTTTCTCTTGCAGATCTACCTCTTCTAACCTCGGAAACAATCAACTTTCTTATTAACAAGTCCCTCGACGAAAGAATAGGATTTCTTCTTCCTGTTTTCAATGACATTCCAGGCCATCCAGTAATTGTCGATTTCAATCGATTCAAGAATGATATTGCCAAGCTCAGAGGAGATGTCGGTCTAAGGTCTCTCCTCAAAAAATACCCAAAAGCGGTAAAAAAAATACCATGGCAGGATGATTCAGTTATATGGGATATTGATACTCCCAAGGATCTCAAACGATTGGAAGTAATTAACTGATTCATTCAAAAAAATTCTGTGAGTTACATATCAAGGTGCGTGCTTATGATTAAATTATCAATCGAGAAGGCTATTGGAAAACCCCTGGCCCATGACATCACACGGATTATTCCAGGAAAATCAAAGGGGCCTGCCTTTAAAAAGGGTCATATCCTAACTGCAGACGATCTTCCTGTCTTAAGGGATATGGGCAAGAGCAATGTGTATGTTTTTGACCCTGACAAAGGCTATCTTCATGAGGATAATGCCGCTGAGGCCTTGGCTAAGGCCTTTCAAAAAAAATGGTTTACCCTTGAAGGTCCGAGCGAGGGAAGGTTTAATGTTAAGGCCCGGATTAATGGTCTACTTAAGATTAATCTTAGCCTGCTAACATCTATTAACCAGACTGAAACAATCATCTGCTCTACCATTCATCAAAATACTGTGTGTTTTAAGGGTATGGCAGTGGCAGCTACCAGAATTATACCAGTTACCATAGAGGAGTCCGAATTCTGGCCAATAGTAGAAGAAATCAAAAATAAGGGCCCTCTTTTAAGGCTTCTTCCATTCTCAAGAAAGCAAGTTGGGGTAGTAGCTACAGGAGAAGAGGTTTCCTCCGGCAGGGTTAAAGACTATTCTTTAGATATCATATCACCCAAGGTTCAATCCCTTGGTGGAAAAATTCTATCACACCAAATTTGCCCTGATGAAAAGAAAGCAATATCTCGCGCAATAAGGCAGATGGCAAAAGATAATTGTGATGTCATTATTACCACCGGTGGCCTTTCCGTGGATGCAGATGATGTTACCCTTGATGGAATTATCTCTTCAGGCGCTAAACTTATATCCTATGGATCTCCTATTCTTCCGGGGGCTATGTTTGCTCTTGCCTATATTGGAGATATTCCTATTCTTGGTATACCTGCCGCGCTTTTCTATTACAAGACCACCGTGCTTGATATCTTTCTTCCAAGGGCCATGTCCGGAGACACGGTTACCAGAGAGGATATTGTTGGCCTGGGCCACGGTGGACTATGCCTGAATTGCTCAAAATGTACGTATCCAATCTGCCCATTTGGAAAGGGATGATAATATATCAGTTTATATGAAAGTGCCTAAAGTGAGCTTAAGTGCCCGCCCGCCTCGCAAGCGAGAGCGTTGCGGGCAGGCCTAAAGTGCCTAAAGTTAACTCCTTTAATACTCAACGACTTAACCATTTGACCACTCAACTACTTTCATCCTTCGTTGTAGCCGAAAGGCCATGAGTGTTCATCAAAAAACACATATATCTAATTATTAAAAATGACAAATGACAAACTTCAAATCAAATCCAAATTACCAAATGTAAAAAATACTGATCGATGTAAAATATTTTGAACTTTGAGCTTTGACATTCATTTGACATTTGAGCTTTGACATTTGAATTTTAATATATGCAAATATTTGAGTGAAATAATGTGAAATAATGGGTATTCTTTTAAATAGATTTATAAAAGAGATGCGGAACCTTATTTTCCAACATGCCCTTGAAAATGAAATGGTTTCTGTTTTTGCACGGCCTCTAACGCCTGAGGAAGCTATAGGCAACCCAGTTCACAACGATTATCCGTTGCTAAAGGGGAAAGAGCGAATAATGCAGGCGGTCTTTCAAGGTGTTAAGGGCCATGCATACTCCGATCACACCGGAAATTTTTCCGGGAGTCTCTCTCAGGTAATTAATCTCCCCATGGATTCCAATTTTCACAGGGCCCTTTTTGTAGCCACTGCCAACGCTGTGTTAAGAAAAATAGGGATAATCAAGAAGAGCTGTCACTGCAAAGACGAGGATCCAGTGACATGTGCTACGTATCTAAAAGATGTCCTTTTACCCTTCTCACCTAAAAGGATAGGGATGATAGGACATCAACCACGCTTACTTGAGGAAGTATCCCGTAATTTTGAGGCAAGGATCTGTGACAGAGATCCTGAAAATATCGGGACCGTTAAATCAGGCGTAATGGTTGAGGATCCAGAGGCATACAAAGAAATCAAAAAATGGGCAGATCTTATTCTTGCCACAGGGACAACCCTGGTTAATGATACCATAGATAATTTTACAGGATATGTTCCTTTAATCTTTTACGGGATAACAATAAGCGGCGCAGCTAAACTTTTAAACTTAAACCATTTCTGCCCTCTGGGAAGGTGAATGCAGGCCTATAACTCATAAAGGGTCTCATCTTTAAATGGGGCTTTATTCTTTTCTCTTGCTAACTTTTTTTCAGGGATAGCAAATGGGTCCTCCTCCAAGATGTCTCCCATCTCCTCCTCAATTTTCTCAGGGTCCTCCCCGGCCTCAAGCCTTTTCATTGCCTCCTTCATCCCTTTTCCCATATCTAAACCTGTCATTTCAGAAAGTCTGCGCATTAAATGGGCTGCCTGTTTTGGATCATCTTCGTTAATATTTTCAGCTTCCTGCGCAAGCATGCCAACAGCCTTTTCCATTTTCTCCTCATCAAAGGGGAGAGATTCCTCACTCTCTCCTTGAGAACTTTCTCTTAAAACGAAAAAGCTTGATAGAAATCGTTTTAATTTCATTGTTCTGCATTTAGGGCAGACCGGTTGTTTATTTGTGCTTATTGATTTTGAGTAAAAATTAAAGATGGTATTACATCTTTCACAGTAGAATTCATAGATAGGCATTGCTTCTCCCTGCTCTTTTTTGACATAATATCAACAGAATTTTGCAATGACAAGAAAAATGAGATTCGTAGTTGAATGAGAAGATTCTTGCGATTACCCATTAAATCAGTATAATAAGGCATTTCCAAAAATATTAGAGTTTAATTCAAGAGATAAGAAGCCTCTGCCATAAAAACGGAGATCTTTGCAAAACCTGACAATTTTTGTCACCCGAATAACGAGGGTGGGCTTTTCTGAAGTGACTGGTGGAAGGGCGCTGAAAAGACCAGCCCGAGAGCCTTGGACCTGAAGAAAGGCCCATCCTCGTTAAAATAATATGATTTACGCAAAAGTCTCAAAAACCTAAACAAGGATAGCGATTATGCAAGATAAACCATTAGTAGGTATAGTCATGGGGAGTGTCTCTGACAGTGATATTATGGATGAGTGTGTAAAAACCCTAAAAGAGATGGACATAAATTACGAAATAACCGTATCTTCTGCCCACAGGTCCCCAGATAAAACAAGGGATTATGCTATGAATGCCTCTCATAGGGGAATAGAGGTCCTTATTGCAGGGGCTGGCTGGGCAGCGCATCTTGCTGGGGTGCTTGCTTCCTATACCACATTACCGGTTATTGGAGTACCCATTGACTCCTCTCCTCTTAGGGGAATAGATTCCCTCCTTTCAATAGCTCAGATGCCCCCAGGTGTTCCTGTAGCTACTATGGCAATTGGGAAAGGCGGTGCCCGGAATGCCGCTGTATTTGCTGCACAGATATTAGCGCTCAAATATTCAGATATTGCCAAGAGGTTAGATCAGCACAAAGAAAGCTTACAAAGGGGTTAGAGAAGATTGAGCTATGTATTTAAAATTACCTCAGATGAATCCTTAAGAAAGGGACTTATTAAAGCCGTTAAAATCATCTCAGAAGGAGGTATTGTGGCCTTTCCAACGGAATCGTTTTATGGTTTAGGTGTGGATGCCACCAATACTGATGCTGTTGAAAATCTTTTTAAGATAAAAAAGAGAGATCATAATTTGCCTATCCTTATTTTGATTTCTTCCTTGAGGAATCTCCCTCAATATGTTGCATATACTCCATCAAACGCAAAAAGGCTGGGGGAAAAATTCTGGCCAGGTGGCCTTACTATGGTCTTTCAATCTTCTCCTATCTTGGCATCAGCGCTGATATCGAGTACAGGAAAGGTGGGGATCAGGATATCCAGCCATCCTTTAGCAAATACCCTCTCAAAGGCCTTAAATGTTCCAATTACAGCAACGAGTGCCAATATCTCCGGAATGCCCCCTTGTATAAACGCTGATCAAGTTGTAGAATGCTTTAACGATGCTGTGGACCTCATATTAGATGGAGGCGAAACACAAGGAAAATACCCATCTACTATTCTGGATGTGACAACTGATCCTCCTTTAATAATTCGGGAAGGTATTATAAAGGCGGAAGAAATTATTAAAAGTGGTATTTATAAAAAGATAATAAATAAGAAAAGTCAGTAGTCAGTTGTCAGTAGTCCATTGTATTTTTATTTCTTCACAGTTAATATTAAACACAATTATTAGCATTTTTGTTGCTGTTTAGTTGAATTACTTTTCTGAATTCTTTCAAGGGACAACTCTCAACAGGCAATTCTACAATCTTGGATACGTGAAAAAGTAATTGCTCAATAATTTAAGGAAGGACATGGGTGTCTTTTTTTGTTATGCCCTTCTAACATGGCGCCTTGCTATGTCGTTTCAAAATTGGGTAATAGCCTCTCGGCCCTGAGCCTGTCGAGAGCCCCTCGGCCTTGAGCTCGAGGCCGAAGGGCAACTTGACCTTATAGTTATATGATCTGTCTATATTACCCAATTTTGATACGACAACTAATCTTAAGTTATATTTAAGGGCATAAGCAAAAAAAGACATCCATGTCCTAACAAAGCAATAAATTTCCACAGGATTTTGAGCATATACGTGAAAAATATAAAAATTACAATTATTACCGGCCTCTCAGGGTCAGGAAAAAGCACAGCGATAAATGCACTTGAAGATGCTGGTTTCTTCTGTATAGATAATCTTCCGGTTATCCTGCTACCCAAATTTTTAGAGTTAAAGGCCGAGACTTATTCAGAAATAACTAAGCTTGCCTTAGTTATGGATCTTAGGGAGAAAGAGTTTCTTCGGAGATATCCAGAAATTTTTCAAGAGTTTAGAGATAAAGGATATCTCTTGGAAATACTTTTTCTTGAGGCCTCTACAGAGGCGCTGCTAAGGAGATACAGCCAGACTCGAAGAAAACACCCTCTGAGTGAAGAAAAGAATCTTCTTGAAGGAATTCAGACCGAAAGAGAGGCACTGAAAGAACTGAGAGAAATTGCAGATCTGATTATTGATACATCAAATTACAATGTTCATGAATTAAAGGAGATCATCTTAAATCATGCCCTAAAGACAACACCTACAAAAAGGATGAAAATTTATCTTCTATCTTTCGGGTACAAATATGGTATACCCCATGATGCAGATCTTGTTATTGATGTTAGATTCCTGCCTAATCCTTACTTTGTTCAAGAATTAAAAAACCTTGACGGAACCTATCCACAGGTTAAAAAATATATGAATAGATGGAAAGAGACCCATGGTTTTCTAAAGAAATATTTATCCCTTCTTAACTATCTCATCCCTCTTTATGAAAAAGAAGGGAAATCGTCTTTAACCATTGCTGTAGGATGCACTGCAGGTACTCATAGATCAGTAAGCATTGCAGATACTATCTTTGAAGAACTTAAGAAAATAACAAATTCCATCACGCTAACACATAGAGATATTGAATTAGACAAATAATGGGAGATACCCTTAATCAATCAAAGATACAACAGCTTATAAGAAAAGGGGTGAGGATTGACCGCCCGGAAACTATTACTATTGGAGAAGAGGTATCTTGTGATCAAATATCAGATAACAGGGTTGTAATCCACTCCGGGTGTAAGGTTTATGGCTCTCATACAGTAATAATGTCCGGATGCGAAATTGGCTACGAGGGCCCTGTGACGATCGAAAACTGCCAGTTAGGTCCAGATGTAAAATTAAATGGAGGATTTTTTTCACACTCAACATTCTTAGGAAAGACTTCATTAGGATCAGGTGCCTATATTAGGGGCGGATGCCTATTAGAAGAAGAGGCCAATGTCGCCCACACTGTGGGCCTTAAACAAACCATCTTGTTTCCTTTTGTTACCCTTGGGAGCCTAATAAATTTCTGTGACTGTCTAATGGCCGGAGGCACAGATAGAAAAAATCATAGCGAGGTTGGAAGTTCATATATTCATTTTAATTACTCCCCGAATCAGGATAAGGCTACTCCTTCTCTTATTGGTGATGTCCCTAAGGGAGTCATGCTAAATCAGAGCCCAATCTTTTTGGGTGGGCAAGGAGGATTAGTTGGGCCAGTGAGGATAGGATACGGAACTGTCATTGCTGCTGGAACCATCTATCGGAAAGATTTCATCAAAGGAGATAGATTGCTTTTTGCCGGCTCTAATATCAAGAAACAACAGCCTCTTTATTTTGGGCTTTATCCAGGGATCAAAAGGATCATAACCAATAACATTAATTACATAGCAAATATCATTGCACTTAGGAGATGGTATATCGATGTTCGCTCACTATTTTTACGTGGTAATCCGATAGAGAAAGCCCTTTATCAAGGCGCCCTGGAAAAGATAGAAATGGTAATTAGCGAGAGAATAAAAAGATTTAAAGAGGTTGTTGACAAAATGCCCCGATCAATTGAATTATATAAAAAAATGATGAAAGAACATGTCTTGCAGACACAACAAGATCTCAGGAGAGAAATCTTCGAACAATGGTCACATATAGAACAATTTTTAACGGATAGTTATAAAAAGGAAGGAAATTTGGAAAAAAGGGATGCATTTTTAGATCTTATTCAACAAAAGATAGATGAAAATGGGAAACATTATATTGAGGTAATTAAGGGATTAGGCAATGCCGGGGCTGCCATAGGTACAGAATGGCTTCAAGGGTTAGTTGATGAGATCAATGATCAAATACCAAATATTATTCCCTCTTTGAGACCTTAAAAGATCAAGTTGCTCACTGAAGACTTATCTCATACTGCTCAAGATGAAAATCATTTTTTGGAATTATTGCAATACGCCGATTAATTCTTTTTTCCAATTCCATAACGGAGTATCTCTCTTCCTCCTTTAAAACTTTCTCTATCTCAGAATTTACCAGAACATAGACCTTGCCCTCCTCCCCTAATACCCACTCTCTTTCCAGATCCCTGAAGATATCATAACAGATTGTAGTAGGCGATTTAAGCCGACCTCTCCCCTCACAGTATAAACAAGGTTCGGTTAAAAAGAGGTTTATATCTTCTTTTGTCCTTTTCCTCGTCATCTCAATCAGCCCTAACTCCGACACCTCGATGACAGTGGTCCTGGCCCTGTCTTTTTCCAGGGCCTCTTTGAGTGTCATAAAGACCCTTTCCCGGTTTGCTTCCCTATCCATATCTATGAAATCAATGACAATCAGGCCCCCAATGTTTCTTAATCTCAGTTGATAGGCAATCTCCTTAACTGCCTCCAGATTTGTTTTTACAATGGTTTCTTCCAGGTTTCTTTTCCCTACATAACTGCCTGTATTAACATCGATAGAGGTAAGAGCCTCTGTTGACTCAATGACAATATATCCACCAGATTTCAACCATACCTTTTTATCTAAGGCCCTGTTTATTTCCATGTCAATGCCATATGCATCAAATATAGGTTCTCTCCCTTCGTAGAGTTCAATAGAGTATCTAAGGTTTGGGGCAAAGGTCTCTATGAATTCCAATATTGATTGATACTCCTCCTTTGAATCGATCACCAATCTATCGATCTCTTTGGTAAAAAGATCCCTTACAGCCCTTAAAGTAATCGTTAATTCCTTATGAAGAATGTTAGGGGCAGAAGACGTTTCTCTCCTTCTCTGAATATTCGCCCATAATTTAGTTAAAAACTCCATCTCGATTTTTAACTTTTCTTTAGGTGCCTGCTCGCTTACGGTTCTCACAATAAAACCTGTACCAGGTGGCCTTAATTTTTGCATAAGCTTTTTTAATCTCATTCTTTCTTTTTCATCTTCTATCCTGCGCGAAATACCAATGTGGTCAACGGTAGGCATATACACAAGGTGACGCCCAGGAAGGCTAATGTGAGAAGTTGCTCGAGCACCTTTTGTGCCCAAAGGCTCCTTAGAAACTTGAACTAAAATATTCTGTCCTTCTTGCAGGAGACCTTCTATATTAATATCACTTTCCTTTATAAAGCGCGTCCTCGAATTGATATCGGTCTCTAAATTATTCCCCTCATCTTCTTCTTGCAGCATAATCTGCTCCCAATGGTGAAGGTCGTTATAGACATCAGTGACATATAAGAAAGCTGGCTTATCAATACCGATATTTATAAAGGCCGCCTGCATTCCAGGTAAAACCCGTAACACCTTCCCAAGGTAAATATTCCCAACGAGCTCCTGTTCAGACCCTCTTTCTACATGGAGTTCAACCACCACTCCATTTTCCACCAAGGCAACCCTCGTTTCATATGGCCTTGCATTGATTACCAATTCATTGGTCATTATCAGACCTCAGATAATAATACTTTTTGTTTTTAAGACCCTTATTCCTTGTATCTGACTGTCATGAAGAGTAAACACATTCTTTATAATCTCAGCAGGCTTCAGTTCCGGCCCTTTTCCATATCTTAGAATTAACTCCAGCTCGCCATTGGATAACACATGTAATGCCTTCACCTGAGATCGAATATCAACTGTTGTTTCACCATTTCTGCGTTTCTTGACTGCTAAACAGGACTTTAACATCAAAAACCTATCCAGAGCTTCTTTGTTGAAATATCCATTCATCTGGATATGAAAATAGCTTTCTTTAATTCTGGGAGGAGTCTCCTTTATTCCTATCTCCTCCATAGAAAGAACCCTGATGCCAGATGGCAGTTCCTTATTAAGCTTCTTTATTATGAGTGATATATTTTGAATATTTTTAACCTGAACATCCACTATTTCGCTTAAGGATTCTGTTCCCACAGGGAGTGCTATTGCAAAAGATACCTTTGGCATAGGATGGTAGCCACTAGAATACACTAAATCCATCCCAGCTCTTCTGAACGCCCTTATAAACACCTTAATAAGCTCTAAGTGGCTAAGATACCTGGTCTTTTCAAGTTTTGTAAAACATAGCCTATACCTTTTCCCTTGCTCATTTGCTTGTTTAGGCTTTAGCCTTTCCTTTTTCTCCAAGGGATGCCATGTATCAAATAACACTAGGGAAATGGTATTGTCGCTACAGACCCCACAGTTCGAACAATACTCTCTGCAATCAGGTGTTTGTTTGCCCTCCATAGCCTTTTGCCACTCGCTCAGTAAAAACTCTTTAGATAGGCCAGAATGTATATGTTCCCATGGCAAAAACTCATTATGCTCTCTTTCTCGAAGAAGGTAAAAATCTGGATCAAGATTGCACCTTTTCAAGGCCTTTTTCCAGATATCTATGTTAAGTTGCTCACTCCAGCTATCAAAACGTGCACCCTTCTGCCACGCCTCAAGTAACACCTTGGTTAATCTCCTATCCCCCCTTGAAAAGATACCCTCTAACCAGCTCGCCTCTGGATTATTCCATTTAACCTTCACTCTATGGCTCTGCAATCGTTCTCTGATAAAATTGATTCTTCGTTTACCTTCTTCAAGTTCAAGCTGGGGCAACCACTCAAAAGGTGTATGCGCTTTAGGAACAAAGGGGGAAATGCTTACATTTAGCACATGTCCCTTTCTTCCTTGAGGCCCTAATCTGGAAATCTTTTTGCTTAATTCAACAATGGAAATAAGATCACTATCCTCCTCAGAAGGAAGGCCTATCATAAAATAAAGCTTGAGTAGGTTCCAGCCTCCCTCATAAATCTCTCTTGCTGAATGTAAAATCTGATCCTCTGTCAATCCCTTATTAATAATATCTCTCAGTTTCTGGCTGCCGGCTTCAGGTGCAACGGTAAAACTAGTCTTCCTGACCTTCTTTATCTCCTTCATCAATAAAGAAATGGCTGTATCAATCCTTAATGAAGAGAAACTAATAGCAACATGTCTTTCTGCCTGCTTTCGCATTAATGCCTTTAATAATGGAAGGATACAACTGTAATCACCTGAACTTAAAGAGAGAAGAGATAGATCCTCAAATCCTGTCTCATGTAAGCCTCTTTCAGCAATGCGCACTATTTCAAGGGGGTCCCGTTCCCTCACAGGTCTATATATCATTCCTGCCTGACAAAATCGACACCCTCTGCTACAACCCCTCGCAATCTCAACGGTGAATCGATCATGAACCAGCTCGGCAAATGGGACTATTTGCTTTGAAGGAAAAGGGTAGCGATTAAGATCAGAAACGATAGCCTTTTCAACGCCTTCATACCCTTTTATCAGCGATTCTATGTACTGTATGATTCCTTTTGTATTGTAATGCACCTTAAAAAAAGAGGGAATGTAAATGCCATTAATCTTTGCAAGCTCTTTTAATAACTCTGGCCTGCTATTTCGCCCATCCAATTTCCATTCCCTTACGGTTTGGCAAATCGAAAGTGCTGCTTCCTCTCCATCGCCTATAACAATAGCATCAAATAGCGCAGCTACTGGCTCAGGATTAAAGCATGCAGGGCCACCAGCGATAACCAGAGGGTGTATGGATTCCCTCTCTTTAGCTAAGAGGGGCACGTTTCCAAGATCAAGCATAGATAGAATATTTGTATAACAAAGCTCATGCTGCAAACTAAAGCCAATAATATCAAATTCAGACAGAGGTTTTCCTGATTCCAGGGAGGCAAGAGGAATGCCTTTCATTTTTAACACAGATCCTAAATCTACCCATGGGGCAAAGATTCTTTCTGCTGAAAGCCAGTCCTGTAAGTTTAATATATGATATAAAATTTTTAACCCCAGGTGGGACATCCCGATTTCGTAAACATCAGGAAAGGCCAAAGCAATAGAGACATCCACAGCGGAAGGATCTTTCTGAATAGAATTTATTTCATCCCCTAAATATCTACTCGGGTGTATTATTTTGGAAAACCACGCTTGTTGATATACATGCATTCCTAAATCCCAAATTCCATGTACTTCGATCCAGAATTTTAGATATTACCCTACATTAAGCACTTCTTTATCTATAGAAACAGGTAAAATTATGGTTATCGTGGTCCCCTCACGGGCCAAATTTTCACCTGAAACCTTACCGTCAAGACCCTCGACAAGCCTTTTAACTATAGCCAAACCTAATCCAGATCCATCTTTTTTAGTTGTAGAAAAAGGTTTAAATATATCCTTAGCTATTTTCGGGTCTAAGCCTGGTCCATTATCCTCAATTTTTATCCTTACTGACTCTATTGATTCACTTGAACTCTTAAAATCCGTTTCTTTTTCTGCACTAATAGAGATGAGTCCACCTTTTGGCATAGCCTCGGACGCATTCAGGAAAATATTCCAAAATACCTGTTTAAGCTGCTGTGGATCTGATTTAATCTTTAAGGGGCTTATAATTTTCGTCTCTATATCTAAATGCTCAGACCAGCTCTGGCTATTTTGAAATAGATAGAGGGTATCCATAATCAATTGATTAAGTTCAAATTCTTCAATTTCTATCCTTTGCGGTCTAGCAAACTGCAAAAAATCATTTACAAGATGATCCAATCGGCTTACTTCTCTTAAAACAATCTCTATCAATCTTCTGTTAATATGGGTTTCTTCTTTTGACAGGCTATCATTTAACACCTGAATTGAGCCACTTATTGAAGCTAAAGGATTTCTTATCTCGTGGGCGATTCCAGCGGCTAATTCTCCAAGCATGGCCATATCTTCCATTCTCTTGACCTCTTGTTCCATCTCCCTGATGCGTGTCGTGTCTTGAAATACAAGTATTTTTCCTTTATTGCTCCCATCATATTCTTTTAAATGTGAAATATTTAAAAGAAGATCAATTTGCTGGCCCTCCTTCCCTTTATAAGAGAGTTGGCTGAACTTATGTGGGCTATGAACCTTAAGATACGGCATTATATGAGGGATAATATCGCTAATATCCTTTCGGATGGCATCTCTGGAATCAATATTAAATATCTTTTCCGCTCCCTTATTAAAGACAATAATTTTGCTATGCTCGTCTAATGCAACTAGTCCCGAGGAAATATTCTGAATAATATTTTCCTTGAGCATCTCCAGATCAGCTATATCTTTCTGTTTAGATTTGAGTTCAACCCTGCTCTTCTGAATCTGCTCTGATAGAAAACCACTCAAAAAAGCTACCAAATAAAAGGCAGCTGCATTGACAAGAATCATATAAAAAATTTCACTACTCTGGTATTCTTGGGCATAGGGAAAACGATAACCAATGGGATTAATCAATCCATAGTAACTTAAATCAAGGAATGCCCCATAGAGAATGCTGCTAAAAGAGGCGATTATCATTCCTCCATAACGATAAAGAATTATTCCCCCTGAGAATATGTTCAATAAATAAAGAAAGGAGAATATACTTTCAATACCGCCTGTCGTATAGATAATGGCTGTTATGAAGATGGTATCGATAAGAAGCTGAAGATACGCAAACTTGAAGAGATTTTTTATGTACTTAAGTGCAACTATATAAATAAAGGTGAGAAAATAGATTGAGGCAATAAGGATGTAGTGCGCATTTAAAATCTCACCAAAATAGGTTTTTGTTTCCCTTACCTGAATTACAATCGCTACTCCTAAAAGGAGGGAAACAAATCCAACCCTCAGAAACATCAATAATTGAAGACGGGAAAGAGTCTCTTTCTGGTCAAGGTCTCGATCCGTTTTGACCATAATTGTGTGCGTCAGCCCATTGCCGCAGCCATCTGGAAGATAGGAAGATACATGGCAACAACCAGGCCTCCAATTGAGCCGCCTAAAAACAACATTAAGAGTGGTTCCAGCATAGATGTCATAGCAGAAACTGTAGCATCAACCTCATCGTCATAAAAATCCGCTATCTTTTCTAACATGGCATCCAGAGCACCAGTTGACTCTCCAACAGAAATCATTTGGGTTACCATGCCAGGAAATATGTCTGTCTCGGAAAGAGGTTCGGCAATTGTTTGCCCTTCAGCGATGCTACTTCTTGCGTCAAAAATAACCTCTTCTACTATAACATTACCTGCTGTTTTTGCTGTTATCTCTAAGGCATCTAAGATAGGTACACCACTACTGACCATAGTGCCAAGAGTCCTTGTAAATCTTGCAACAGCCACCTTCTTAATAAGTTCACCAAAAATTGGGAGCTTGAGCAAAATACTGTCTATGTTCCTTTTTCCTGAACTTGTTTTCCTATATCTCCTAAATGCCCAGACAAAAACAATCAGGCCCACAATCATATAATGTATATTTCCCTTAAAAAAGTCGCTCATGGCAACCACTACCTGGGTTGGCACTGGTAGTGCCTTTCCAAAACTGGAAAACATATCCTGAAACACAGGGATGACGAAAATCATAATTACGGCAATAACAATAATGGCGATACCTACTACAACAATAGGATAGGTCATAGCGCCTTTGATCTGAGATTTTAGCTTTTCTGCCTTTTCAATATACGCCGCCAGACGCTGCAAAATGGTATCAAGAATCCCCCCAACCTCTCCTGCAGCAACTAAATTGACAAACAAGGAATCAAACACTTTAGGATGTTTACCAAGCGCATCTGCTAAGGTCGAACCACCCTCCACATCCTTTGTTATCTGTTTGAGCATATTCCTAAACGTCTTATTCTCTGTCTGCTCTCCCAGAATATTCAATCCCTGAACAAGAGGAAGGCCAGCATCAATCATTGTGGAGAACTGCCTGGTAAAGATAACAAGGTCTTTTTTAGTGACCTTGGGCTGCATAAATGAAATATTTTCAAAAAGGTCTTTAGACTTTGGTTTGAGTTTCTTAACTTCGATACTTCTCTTCTTGAGCTGTATCCTTGCTATCCTTTCATCAGCAGCCTCGAGTTCACCTTTTAAGGAACGCCCCTTTTTGGTCTTGCCAGCCCAAACATAAATAGGCATGGTTCGCCCTCCTGTCTATTTACATTAAATTTATTCAGCAGTTATTGATGATTAGCTTAATTATGTTCAGAGCTCATGTCAAGAAATCTCTTTTATTTTTCTAATCAGTCCCTAAAATAAAAGGATTTTTAAATAATTCTCAAACTAATCCGTCGGAAAATATTTTTTTAAATCAAGGGGCTTGACATTTTTATTTTAGTCATTATCCTTTTTAGATATCTGTAATATTGAACGAAAAAATAAGGAGGAATGATGAAAATTCAGCCACTGCACGACCGTGTAATTGTAAAAAGAGTTGAAGAGGAAGAAGCAACCAAAGGTGGTATCATAATTCCTGATACAGCCAAGGAAAAACCAATGGAAGGAATCGTTGTTGCTGTTGGAAGCGGAAAGAGCGAGGGAGAGGGAGAAAAAAAGATACCTTTAGAGGTTAAGAAAGGCGATAGAGTCTTGTTTTCCAAATATGCAGGAACTGAGATTACAATAGATGGCGAAGACCACCTTATCATGAAAGAAGAAGATATTATTGCTATTGTTAAATAATTATTTTTAATTTTAAAATCTCAAGGAGGATTTCATTATGGCAGCAAAGGAAATTATATATGATTCCAAGGCCAGGGAATTAATATTGAAAGGCATAGACACACTGGCTGAGGCAGTTAAGGTAACTCTTGGCCCAAAGGGAAGAAATGTTATCTTAGAGAAGTCCTGGGGATCACCCACTATTACTAAGGACGGCGTTACCGTGGCTAAGGAGATAGAGCTTGAAGATAAGTTTGAAAACATGGGCGCTCAGATGGTCAAAGAGGTTGCCTCTAAGACATCAGATGTAGCAGGGGATGGAACAACAACAGCCACTTTGTTGGCCCAATCAATCTACCGTGAAGGTGCAAAGCTTGTCACAGCAGGCGCTAATCCTATGGCCCTCAAGAGAGGTATTGAAAAGGCAGTAGATGTAATCGTAGGTGAACTGAAAAAGATGTCCAGAATAACAAAAGAGCAGCAAGAAATTTCTCAGGTAGGCACAATCTCGGCAAACAATGATCAGACTATAGGAAATATTATTGCTGAGTCCATGGCAAAGGTTGGAAAAGAGGGCGTTATCACTGTTGAGGAGGCAAAAAGTATGGAGACAACCCTCGAGATTGTCGAGGGAATGCAATTTGACAGAGGTTATCTTTCCCCCTACTTTGTAACGGATGCTGAAAAGATGGACGTCTCATTAGAAGAGCCTTATATCCTGTTACACGAAAAAAAGATCAGCAACATGAAAGATATGGTTCCTCTGCTTGAACAGATCGCCAAGATGGGAAAACCTCTCTTAATCTTAGCCGAGGATGTAGAGGGTGAGGCCCTTGCTACTCTGGTGGTTAACAAACTGAGAGGGACAATAAAAATAGCAGCTGTTAAGGCGCCTGGCTTTGGAGATAGGCGTAAGGCCATGCTTGAGGATGTTGCTATCCTCACAGGAGGTAAGGTGATCTCAGAAGACCTGGGCCTTAAACTGGAAAATGTAAGCACAGCTGACCTTGGCACAGCAAAAACCGTCAATATCGATAAAGACAATACAACTATTGTCGATGGCGGTGGAAGCAGAAGTGATCTGGAAGGAAGGGTAAAACAAATCAGGAGTCAGATAGATGATACCACCTCTGACTATGATAAAGAAAAATTGCAGGAAAGGCTGGCCAAGTTGATTGGTGGTGTTGCCGTTATTAATGTCGGAGCCGCAACAGAGACAGAGATGAAGGAAAAGAAGGCAAGGGTTGAGGACGCCCTCAATGCTACCAGGGCAGCAGTAGAAGAAGGGATCGTGCCTGGTGGCGGTATTGCATTAATCAGATGCATTTCAGGCTTATTAAAGCTAAAATTGGAGGGAGACGAACAGCTTGGAGTAAATATAGTCAAAAGATCCTTAGAAGACCCGGTACGTCAGATTGCAAACAATGCCGGCTTAGAAGGATCAGTCGTGGTGGAGAAGGTGAAAGAAGAAAAAGATGCCTTTGGTTTGAATGCTGAGACAGGTGAGTATGAAGATCTCGTCAAGGCTGGAATCATTGATCCAACCAAAGTTACACGATATGCCCTTCAAAATGCCGCTTCTGTCACTGCCCTTATGCTTACTACCCAGGCTATGATAGCTGAAAAACCAAAAGAAGAAAAAGCAGCGCCAGCAATGCCTCCAGGAGGTGGCTATGGTGGTGGAATGGAAGGAATGATGTAATTTTTAGAAAAAATAGCTGGGCTTTTATCCTTAAGGCGGCCAATTACTGATTGGCCGCCTTTTTTTATATCTAAATCAAGATAAAATAGTCTATAATGGATTTAGAGATTTCGGCACACTATTCCATATGGGTGGCAAAAACTAACATTTCAATAAATTAGAGAATTTTCGAGATAACGCAGTAATGAAATTCCTTTCTCAATTAATTGACATTATCTATCCCCCACGCTGCCATATCTGTAATCGGTTCTTGTCTAATGATGAAAGGGTTCCCTCCTCGTTTCATTTATGTTCTAGTTGTTTAGATAGCCTTATCCCTATTACCCATCCGATGTGTACTGTCTGCGGTCTGCCTTTCCAAACCTCAACAGGATCAGATCATCTCTGTGAAAATTGTCTTCGCAAAAGGCCCTGGTATGATTTCCTCCGATCACCTTATCTTTACTCAAGCCCACTTATGGAATGTATACAAAGATTCAAATACAATATGGAAACTCACCTAATGTCCTCTCTTGGACAGCTACTGTCCTCCTTTGCCAAAGAATGGATACCCGATCTAAAGGATTTTATAATCATCCCTGTACCTCTCCACAGGCGCAGACTCAGAGAAAGGGGCTTCAACCAGAGTCTTTTGTTGGCCAGGGTGTTATCCTCAGACCTTGGGAATCGATTAGATTATCTATCCCTTATCAGAAACAGATATACGCAAGCGCAGACAGGTCTGAAGAAAAAAGAAAGGAGAAAAAATGTTAAAGATGCCTTTTCCATTATACACCCTGATGCTATCAAGTATAAAAAGATACTATTGGTTGATGATGTCTTTACAACCGGGTACACCTTGAATGAATGCGCACGAACCCTGAAAAAATCAGGGGCTACAACTGTTATTTGTCTAACACTCGCCAGAACTCTGGTTAATTGAAGATGAAATGGTAAATTAGATACGTTGTTACACATCCAAAAAAGGTTGCAATCCATATAATCAACTGTTAACGTAATTGCACTTTATTTTCCTGGAATGGCCAATGATTGAACAAGGTCAAATAAATAAACCAAGAGCAGTAAATAATCATATACTTGCAATTGCTGGTGGAAAAGGGGGTACTGGTAAAAGCCTTATTACCGCAAGTATAGGCATCTGTTTGGCTGATAGAGGCAATGGTGTTCTTCTCATAGATGCTGATTTGGGAACAGCTAATCTACATACCTTTTTGGGATTAGAACCTCCGAAATTAGGTCTTTCTGATTTTGTTAGCAAAAAAGAATCAACTATTTCTGGTATCATAACCAAGACAGGGATAAATAATCTTAAACTAATTTCAGGGGCTAAAGATATGATAGGGATCGCTAATCTATCCTATGGGCAAAAGGTAAAGGTATTGAACAATATCAAAAAATTGAATTATAGATATATCTTATTAGATCTTGGCCCTGGCACATCCTTTAATATCCTCGATTTTTTTTTGATTTCCCATTGCGGTATCCTTATAACATCACCGGAACCCACATCTATTGAAAATACATATCGCTTTACAAAGGGGCTTCTTTTTCGCCATTTAAGAAAGACTATTAGTAAAAAAGTGGTGAGATCCCTCATAGACAATGGGATCAGGCAGAGGAATGGGCACAAATTTGAGTCAGTCTTTGATCTCCTGGAAACCATAGAAACAATCGAACCAAGGCTTGGAGATACTATATCACGCTATCTCTCAACCTTAGATATTAAATTAATTGTTAACCAGGTGCGCACAAGTAAAGACAGGGCCATAGGGCAAAAGATGGCTATCGCGATCAAGAAACACTTTGGTATCCAGATTGATTTCTTGGGAAACGTAAGTCATGATAATACACTTAGGAAAGGCCTACTCCAGAAAAAACCCCTCATGGCTTATTTGCCACACTCTAAGGCATTTAAAGAACTTACTGAAATAACTCAAAAAATATCACCACGTTATCAATTAGGATTAGGCTTTCCTGCTGATTAATGTTTTTACCTAAATATCAGGCAGCTTATGAAGAGATTAACCGAGCAAGACTATTACAATTTACTTGACATTTCTCCCAAGGCCTCTTTTGGGGAAGTTCGATCTGCCTACGACCAAGCCATGAGTATATACTCGAGTGATTCTATTTCCACCTACACTCTTTTTACACAAAAGGAAAGGAAGCTCATCCTTTCCCGTTTGGCTGAAGCGTACAGAACCCTGACTAACAGCCAGCTCAGAAAAGAATACAATCATTTTTTGATTGAAAGAGGTGAGCGTTCTCCTCAAGAAATCGGATTTTTATCCATGGAAGATTCTAATATAGCCAAAGGTAAGCTTCTGGAGGTAAGTGTAGAAAGCCTCACCCAGAAACAACAAGAAGCAAAGGATGAGCGCTCTCCTTCTAATAAAAACCTTAGCCTCTTCGACAGCCAAATTTCGGTTACTGGGAAAGACATTAAAACAATTAGGACATCCAAAGAAATGGGCCTTGAAGAAATATTCAAACAAACAAATATACCACGAGAAACATTAGAAGATATTGAGGAAGAACGTTTTGAAAAGCTCCCAGCCCTTGTCTATCTTAAAGGATTTTTAAAGGCCTACGCTAAAATACTGCAAGTTAATCAGCCCGAAATGGTGGAAGGATATGTAAAAAGGTATCTCGAATGGAAGAATACCTATCAAAAATAAAAACCCAATCAGCAATGAAAAAGGTAGTGGAAAAAGCAAAAGCAGAAGGCAAAAAAATAGTTTTCACCAATGGCTGTTTTGACATCCTTCATCAAGGTCACATGCGTTATCTTTCTGAGGCCAAGAAGTTAGGAGATTACCTGATAGTTGGCGTAAATAGCGATAGATCTATTAGAAACATTAAAGGAAATAATCGTCCCTTGATGACTGAGGAAGCAAGGGCGGAATTGCTTGCCGCTCTCTGTTTTGTTGATGGGGTTGTTATTTTTACTGAGGATGACCCTCTTGCCATCATAAAATATCTCCAACCTCATATTTTAGTAAAAGGTGCGGATTGGGCCGAAGATAAAATTATAGGGGCTGAATTCATTAAAAAAACAGGGGGTGAGGTTAAACGAATACCCCTTATCGAAAATATTTCCACCTCAGATATTATTCGCCGAATTATTGATCTCAATTCCGCTCAAAATAGCTAAGTGCTTCGATTCGCAAATACGGCTACGTATCTTTATGAGAATAGTCTGTGGGATTGTCTTCGACCCAGAGCGACTCGACATGAGCTCGTCGACATGTCTCAGACCGAAGGGCTCACTCAGCACTTAGTCCTGAGTGAATGAATACGTCATCGAATTTATGAACCGATGGACTAAGGCAAGGCAGCTACCTTATTAAGATAAAGGGGTTAATTTTTAGTATGTGCGCCCATAGCTCAGCTGGATAGAGTAACGGACTACGAATCCGTAGGTCGGGTGTTCGAATCACCCTGGGCGCACCAGCAAAATAATTAATCAGATACATCAAAACATCTATTGCCAGCTCTTAGATTATCTTAAACCTCGATGAAATCCCCTAATATATCAATAACTTCTCGCTCCATTGATGGTGAGGACTTAAAATAGGCAATGTAGTTCAGTTCGATATCACCGCTCACAAACTGAGCAAGCGGCAAATCAGCATAATTTTGTTCTTATTGATTTTTCAATTGAGAATATTTTTCCCACAGTGTATGTTCTTTTTTACATTACCCATTTAAATCTTAATCCTGATTCATCTAAAGGTTTCTTACCTTTATTAGAGGTTAATTTTGAAAGGAAATATTTTATAGAGTTAAAAGAAGGAGGAAAGCTATTATGGAAAAGAATCATTCAGTTGAAGATGTTACGCAGGCAATAGCAAAGGTAACGCATCCATCTATAGATCGAAGCCTTACGGATTTAGGTATGATCCGGGATATCGCTTTGACGGGAAATACTGCCTCTTTAAGCCTGTTACTCCCATTTCCAGGCATCCCTATCTTATCTTTCTTAGAGAAAAGCCTGAAAGAATCAGTAATCCCGCTGGGAGTAGATCTTGAAATAAAGATAGAGCAAATGAATCAAGAAGAGATCCAGAATTTCCTGACTATGGAGAAAGAGGCCTGGAAGGGATTATAAATTTAGAAATGTTTCACGTGAAACAATCGGTCGCGCTCATTGAAAGTTTTCATTTGTCCATCGACACAAGAAACGAGCAGTGATCACAAATACAGCAGACAGTAATGAGGTTGTTTATTTCTACTGTATCCTGACAGCTGAATTTTTTCCAAAAATATCATCGTATCCATGGGATCAATAATATCTATAGTGAATCAAAAAGGAGGGGTTGGAAAAACCACAACAGCTGTAAATCTATCCTCATCTATTGCGGCTGCAGAAAAAAGATGTCTTTTAGTGGATGGTGATCCTCAAGGAAATGCAACTACCTCGTTAGGAATAAACCCGTCAAGCCTTGAGCCAAGCCTTTACGACTTAATATTGGGGGGATATGTAGAAGACAAATTCATTCTTGATACAGAAATCCCAATGCTTAATCTTATTGGAGCCAACCCTGATTTATTTGGGGCAGAAGTAGAGATGTTTTCTAAAAATAACAAAGAGTATCTTTTACACAATGTCTTGTCTCAATTTAAAGATAAATATGATTACATATTTATTGACTGTCCCCCTTCTCTTGGGTTTCTGACACTTAATGCCCTTACCGCCGCTGATTTTTTTCTTGTACCACTTCAATGTGAATATCTTGCTATGGAAGGATTAACCCAGTTGCTTAATACGGTACGATTGGTCAAAAAAAGTCTCAACCCATCACTCATATTGATAGGTATTTTGTTAACAATGTTCGATAAACGCAACAACCTGTCTCACCAAGTAGCGGATGAGGTTCGCCGCCATTTTGGAGCCTCTGTGTTTCACGCAGTTATCCCACGTAATGTGAGTCTAAGCGAGGCATCAAGCCATGGAAAGCCAATCATTCTTTATGATATACGATCAAAGGGGGCCCAAAGTTATTTAGAGCTTGCAAAGGAAATAATCTTAAAAGGAGGGGATAAAGGTGGCCAAGCGTAAGGCGCTCGGAAGAGGACTTTCAGCCTTATTTCCAGAAACAGTTATTTCAGAAACTGATAAGGGTTTTTTCTACTGCCCTATTGAATCCATTTCTCCTAATCCACACCAACCGAGACAAAATTTTGGCGACTCTGACCTGATAGAATTAGCAGATTCTATAAAGGAGAAAGGCCTCATCCAACCCATATTGGTCAGCAAAGCAAAGGATGGATATCAACTTATTGTAGGAGAGAGGCGTTGGCGTGCAGCTCAAAAGGCAGGCCTTGATAAAATCCCCGCATGGATAAGGGATGTATCTCCTGCAGAGACATTGGAATTAGCACTGATTGAGAATATCCAGCGAAAAGATCTTAACCCTATCGAGGAATCATCAGCTTACCAGGAGTTGATGCAAAAGTTTCATCTCACACAAGAAGCCCTTTCAAAAAGGGTTGGAAAAGATCGTTCCACCATTGCCAATTTCTTAAGACTGTTGAAGCTTCCTGCTATTATTCAACAGGATCTTATCGATGGTCAATTGACCACAGGCCATGCAAGGGTTCTTGTTGCTATTGAATCTCTTTCAGCCCAAAAGGAGGTCAGAGATCTTATCATAAAGAAATCTCTCTCTGTTCGCCAGACAGAGGACCTGGTTAAAAAGATTTTGACACTAAAAAAGCCAAAAATCCAAAAAACAGAAACAGACCACTATATAGAGTCTTTATCCAAAGATCTTCAAAGGTCATTAGGCACTAAAGTAATTATAAAACGTAATGGTAAAAAAGGTAAAATTATAATCGAGTTTTATTCTGATGAGGATTTGGGCCGTTTGATTGATCAATTATTGTAGTGTTGCTTTCTGCCACCTTCTTTCATTTCCCCGGATTAATCTTCGAATATTTTCTCTATGCTTGAATGTAATTAGGAAGGATATTATCAACGAAAGGATGATTATAACATTGGGATGACCCATAAAATATAAACAAAGAGGCATGGTAAGGGATGCCACTATTGATCCTAAGGAGATATATCTCCATACCCAGACGAATATAAAAAATATCATACCACACAGTAAGCACGAAATTGGGGAAATAGCTAAAAAAACTCCAAGATTTGTAGCTACTCCTTTGCCCCCTTTGAAACGATTATAAATGGAGAATTGGTGCCCTAACAAGGCCGCGAGACCAATCATTCCCTTTAAGGCCTCGTTTATTTCTGCTGATGACCCTAAAAGATAATAGGCACATATAACAGGAATGAAACCCTTTAACGTATCTGCCAAAAAGGTAATAATTCCCCATTTGAGGCCAACCTCACGAGCCACGTTAGCGGCTCCGATATTTCCGCTGCCTACTTTGGTTATATCTAATTTAGCCACCTTTTGACTGATCAACAGACCAAAAGGAATTGAACCTAAGATATATGCAGCTGCCAATAACGCTATGAAAAGTACCCACATTTCTGTTAATTCCAATACAAAAAGAAAATGTGTAACATTATAGGTGTTTGAAAAAATTGATCCTCAGTTAAAGGGAATAATACCTTTTCTTTTGTTCCGAGTCTCACGGACTGGTCTTTTCGTCAGTCACTTAAGAAAAGGCATCATTCCTTATTTGTTCACAGCCATCTTTAAAAATTTAAATTAATGAAAAAGTGTTTTTAAATTGAAATTGTCTGGTATATAGTTATAAAAAGTTGCCAGAATCGCTGATATTACCATTACCATAAACAGGTTTATTAAATCTTTCAATCCAAATCTTTAACTAAAGGGGGTCTTCTTTGAGTGTATTAATGGTTATGGACGGACAAGGTGGCGGAATAGGAAGAGTTATAATAAAAAAATTACGGGATGCCTTTGGTGAAGAGGTAGAAATACTTGCCCTGGGCACAAATTCTGTTGCCACCGCACAAATGATGAAGGCTGGTGCCAATCGAGGGGCAACTGGAGAAAATGCAATCATCAACATGGCTCCTGGGGTTAATATCATAATTGGTCCATTAGCTATAATCATGGCTAATTCTATGATGGGTGAAGTAACTCCAGGGATGTCCCAGGCCGTCTCCTCAAGTAAGGCCTTTAAAATATTAATCCCATTGACCCAGGAGAGGGCTAAAATCGTGGGTGTATCTGGTGAACCTCTTCCCCATCTTATTGATCAAGCCATTGAAATTATTAAGGAAGGAGAAAAAAATGTGTGAGGCATCAGCGTATGTTATTCAGGATGGAAAAGAGACGCTTATTTTAGAAAATGTAGATGAATTACATAAAGAAGGTGACACAATTAAGATGACAAATCTTTTCGGAGATCAAAAGGTTCTTGAGGCTCAAATAAAAATGATTTCCTTTGTTGATAACAAAATAATCTTAAAAAAAGCCAAAGAATAGGAAGTGCTCGAAAATAGTTCTTACAGCTCTATTGCGTGTCAATAATTGATTATCTTTCAGTCATTGATTTTTCAAATTCTTTACTATCTAACCATTCAACTGATTGACCACTAAACTTATAGCTATTGCTATCAATCTTTTTGGGAAGTGAGAGATAAAAATTTCCCTCTTTTATTTTTCCTCTTTTAATACATCCCTCGCCATATATCCTGCATTTGATAGATAATTCCTCCATAGCCTGGCGTGTTTGATCTTGAGAAAGTATTCCACTTTTAATCAGTCTAACTATAGCCTTAATCCTAAAGCGATCCATACCAGGGAATTGCCTGGAGAGCTGATCTTCATGTCCTCCTTCTTTAACAACCAACCCCTTGTCAATTAAGTAAATAGGGTACCGGCACGATATCCTCAACCACAGATCAAAGTCCTCAGCTGCTGGAAGGGTTTCATCAAAAAGACCAACATTTTCAAAAAGAGACCTCTTTATAATCACGCTTGATGGGCTAACCAGGCATAATTTTAACGATTGTGCAAATATATTTCCTGATGGTTTTTTATGTCTTTTCTTTGGGTTGACGCGTCTACCATTTTTTATCCATATTTCTTCTGTCTGGCAGGCTACAGTATTAGGATTTTGATCAACAAATTCTATCTGAATAGATAACTTTTCCTTAAGCCAGTAATCATCAGAGTCTAAAAATGCAATCCAGGGTGCTACCGAACTCTTTATCCCTCTATTTCTTGCTGCTGATACTCCCATGTTGTCCGACTGTCTTACATATTTTATCGAGGACATATATTTGGACAGAGCTTTATGGGTGTTATCAGTTGATCCATCATCAACTACTATTATCTCGAAATCTCTAAAACCCTGGTTAAGGACAGATGACACTGCCCTTACCACCTTCTCAGACCTGTTAAACGTTGGAATTATTACACTAACCGTGGGCATTTTCTAAAGCAATTCCCATATGAATGCAAACACTCCTGCCAAAAGGAGATTGACTTCGGCAATGGATTGCAGAAGATATCCATCTCTCATCCACCCCTTATTGTAAGCTTCAAGATAAGAAAACGAAATCATGAAACACACAATATAGAAATAACCTAAATTTGAAGCCATTCCTATAGCCGTTGATGCTAATAATAATATACCAAAAAGACTGTTTAATAATAATAAAAGCTTAATAGCCCTTTCCTCTCCAAGGGCAACTGGAAGGGTTTCCTTGCCAACGATTAAATCCCCCTGCATATTGAGGATGTCAAAGAGGCCAGACCTTATGTAACACATAGAGGAGACAAAAAAGAAAGAGATCAAAACACCAGGCCAAAAAGGCTTCGGCCATCCAATAATAGGAAGTAGCGAGCTGATTGTACCCCAAGCCAGGGCCTCTGCTATGTTTTTTGAACCAGGAAGGTCCTTTATTTTTCCATAACGGCCCAGATATCCAAGTCTCCATGGTATTATTGGAATGCTATAAACCAAGCCAAGGATAGTCAAAGCAAGAAAAAGCAGAAACTGGGCTACTCCCAAAGAAAGTGAGAGAATTAGGCCTGCACATATTCCTATCAGAGAGGTAATTATAAGAAAAGTTTTGTGCGTGGTATAGAAAAGAGCTGTACCAGGATCGTTATAAGCACTAGCCTCTTTATCAAGAAAACGGTTCAAGACATGCATGCTAAAAACATACAATAGAGCAAGAAATGGATGGATAAAATCAGCATTTCCTCTTGAAAGAATAAGCCCCGCATAGGTAAGAAAAAACGCCCCTATTGCCTCAGGAAGGGTTATCTTCACTAAAAATTGAAAAACCCTTTTGAATATACTTCTAAGTGGATGTTGCCTGGTTTTACCCATGGTTTTCAATCTATCAGTCACACTTTTAATCATCCAATTGGGTGTTGAGGCACCGGCTGTAACCCCAGCTGTTTCTGTTGATGAAAACCAGGAGTTCTGTAGCTCCTTGTCGGTCTCAATATGAAACGTAGGTTTACCTGTTGACTGTGATATCTGATATAGCCGTTTGGTATTACCACTGTTATATCCACCGACTATTACCATGCTATCTACCTCAGAGGCCAATAATCTGACTTCTCTCTGCCTTTTATATGTTTCATCGCAGATAGTATCGAATATTATAGCGCCTGGATAATGTTTCTTAGTAGCATCAATTATTTTTCTGTAGGCATCTACATCTTGTGTTGTTTGAGATACAAGAATTATTTTTTTGTTATCAGGAAGTTTTTCGACCTCTTCAACAGAATGTATAACGATACCCTGACCCTTGCTATACCCCATCAAACCAATAACCTCCGGATGTTTGGCATCTCCAAAAATGACGGGAGTATAGCCTTTATTGCTATATTTTCTTATTATTGCGTGTACCTTTGCCACTCTCGGACATGTTGCGTCAATTAAGGTGAGATTTGAAGACCGTATCTTTTCCCTTTCAGCCGGTGTAATACCATGAGCCCGGATAATTATCCTTCCTTTGTCATGCGTATTAATATTTTCTTTGACATCCACCCCTTTAGATCGAAGGAGATCTAAGACCTGTTGATTATGGATTATAGGTCCATATGTGAAAAGCTTTCCGTCACCTTTGTTTGCCTCGGATAGGGCAATTTCCATTGCCCTTCTCACTCCCATGCAAAATCCAGCAATTTTTGCTAATTTAACCTTCACCAGCCATCTCCTCCCTGATGTATCCAAAGTATTTATCTACAATAGAGATCAATTTTTCTCTTCCATCTATCTCTGGAATAAGCCCCCTTAATAATCTTCTATTTGGAAGACCCTTTGTGTATAAAAGCAGTAAGCCTTTTATAATATTTATTGCCCTATTTTCTCTAAAATATTCTATGAGAAGCGAATAATGATCCATGATTAACTGATACCTTTCATCGAGGCTTGGGACTTCAAAACTTCCCTTATCTTGCATATCTAAGATCTGCTTGAAAATCCATGGATTAGTTAACGCTGCCCTACCAATCATAACACCATCACAGTTCGTTTCAGAGCGCATCCTTAAGGCTAAAGAAGGCCTTGTTATATCACCACTACCAATAACAGGAATTTTCACTGCCTTCTTTATCTTGGCAATTAAGGCCCAGTCAGCATTTCCATAAAATCCTTGACTCACAAAGCGTGGATGAATGGTAATCCCATCAGCTCCACTGTCTTCAATTATACTCGCAATCTCAAGGGCATTCGCCTCTTCTGGTGACCAGCCAGCCCTGATCTTTACCGTCAATGGAAGGGAGCTACTTTTTCGCACAGCAGCGAGAATCTTCGCCACCCTCTTTGGCTCCCGCATCAGGGCTGCTCCTGATCCTGTCTTAATAACTTTTTTTACTGGACAACCCATGTTAATATCAACAATATCCAGTCCTTTTTCACCTACCATCTGCGCCGATATAGCCATTGTATCCGGCTCAAATCCAAATAACTGCGCAGCAACAGGTCTTTCAAAAGGATGACTTTCGAGATAGGCGTGGGTTTTTGCCTGCCCCCTGGAAAGACCAATAGCACTGATCATCTCTGTAATAACAAGGCCGGCTCCCATTTTTTTAACAATAAGGCGAAATGGGAGGTTTGTCTTTCCTGACATGGGAGCCATAATAAGCCAGTTCTTTAAATGTAACGTACCAATAGTTAACATAATATTATTCTAAATGAATCTTTCTTTCATTACAATCTAATAAAAGATCTGTCTTCTTCCTCTTGACTTCAAAAGGGCTTTCAAATATTTCTATCTAAAAGATCCTAAAACTGGAGGAAATAGATGGAAAAAGATTTAAAGGATAAAATAGAGATCGTTCAGGGAGATATTACAAAGATGGAGGTAGACGCCATTGTAAATGCTGCTAATACTTCGCTTTTAGGTGGTGGAGGTGTTGATGGGGCGATACACAGGGCAGCCGGTCCTGAACTTCTTGCTGAAACGAGAACGATAGGTGGTTGCCCAACTGGTGAGGCCCGTGTAACAAAGGGGTATCGGTTGCCAGCCAAATGGGTTATCCATACAGTCGGTCCGATCTGGTCCGGTGGCTATGGAGAGGAGGATGAGTTGTTGGCTAACTGCTATATGCATTCCTATAAAGCAGCATTAGAGTTAGGTGCAGTAACGCTTGCTTTTCCATCCATAAGTACCGGTGCCTACAGATTTCCCCTGAAAAGAGCAGTAAATATTGCCTTAAGAGAAACTAAATTCTTCCTTCAACACAACCAATCCATTAAAAAAGTTACCTTTGTCTGTTTTGGTGGTGACGTGTATAAAAAATATCACGAACTGTTTGAAGAGATCTTTGAGTAACGAGCCGTAAAGCTTTGTGTGTGCAGCATAATTAACAAATCGGAATTTTCAACTCTTCCCAATGTGGGCAACCCTATGCACTGGATCTGCATCAAAGTCTGCCCCTTTGGGCGTTAAGGCCTTTATTTTATTGCTATATTTCGCCTTTTATATTAGAGATACCTACCAATCATAAGTATCAGCTCAATATTTAGGGGAAGCAGAGCGGCTTCAGCAACCAGCCACGGGGCAGGAGGGCTTTTCTTCCTATCCGAGCCTCCCGGGCTGGTCTTTTCAGTGATTTATCTGCGGGGGATTCCTACCCTCTTCCCGCTTCCGGCGGGATTTCCCCCACTGATAAGTCACGAAAAGACGGCGCCCTCCCGACAGTCGCGTCAGAAAAACCCTCCTGCCCCTTTTTATTGAGCTATTACAATCATAACCTTATGTCAGGCCAAAAAATAGTGACCAAGAAATATAATAACATTTTAGATACGATTGGAAATACACCTATCGTTCCTATAAAAAATCTTAACAAAAAAGATAAGGTCAAGATATTTGCCAAACTTGAGTCATTCAATCCCGGGGGATCGATTAAAGATAGGATAGCCTTGTCCATGATAGAGGAGGCAGAGAGAAACGGTCAATTAACCAAGGATAAAATAATTGTAGAGGCAACAAGTGGTAATACAGGAATAGGCCTCGCGCTTGTTGCTGCTATTAAGGGTTACAGCCTTGTGCTCACCATGTCCGATTCAGTTAGCGATGAAAGAAGAAAGATACTGAAGGCATTGGGTGCGGATCTTCATTTTACCCCATCCCGCCTCGGCACTGATGGTGCTATTGAAGAGGCATATAGTCTTTTCAGAAAAGAGCCAGGCAAATACTGGCTTGCAGATCAATTTAACAATGAAAGTAACTGGATGGCCCATTACAACGGAACTGCTGTCGAGATTTGGGAACAGACTGGTGGAAAAGTTACCATGGCAGTAGCTGCCATGGGTACTACAGGCACAGCAATGGGCCTTTCTAAGAGATTGAAGGAATATAATCCAAGAATCGAGATAATCGGAGTCGAGCCCTATCTGGGACATAATATCCAGGGAATGAAAAATATGAAGGAATCCTATCGCCCAGAGATATTTGATAAAAATCTTCTGGATCGCATTGTCCATATTGAAGATGAAGAGGCCTTCCAGATGACAAGGAGGCTTGCCAAAGAAGATGGCATGTTTGTTGGTATGAGTTCAGGTGCAGCCATAGCCGCTACTCTTAAGGTAGCGCAAGAGATAAAAGAGGGTGTCCTTGTAGTTATCTTTCCAGATGGCGGTGAACGATACCTGAGCACCAATCTATTTATGGACAAAAAAAAGACTGACATCAAATTCTATAATACATTGAGCAGGCAAAAAGATGTCTTCATCCCCATAAAAGAAAATGAGGTCTCTATCTATTCCTGCGGACCCACAGTATCAAAATTAATTGATCTTGCTAATTGCAGGAGATATGTCGTCGCTGACCTTATGAGACGTTACCTTGAGTTTAAGGGTTTTGCTGTAACACATATAATAAATATTACCGACCTGGATGATAAAACCATCCAGGGAGCAGAGGCAGCGGGTGAAGAAGTAACTACGTTCACCCAAAAATATTATCAGGAATTCCTTAAAGATATGGACAGTCTTAATATCAAACGGGCAACCAATTACCCCTTGGCCAGCGAACATGTTGAAGAAATGATAGATATTACTCAAAAACTTTTAGAAAAAGGTTTTGCCTATGAAAGGTTACGCTCTGTTTACTTCGATATCTCTCGTTTTAAGGACTATGGTAAACTTTCAAGGGTAGATTTAAACAAAATCAGGGTCGGCAAAACAGTTGACCTTGATAGCTACGAAAAAGATAACCCGAGAGACTTTACCCTGCTTAAGAGATCAACATTGAATGAACTTAAAAGAGGGATATTCTTTTCTACCAGATGGGGAAACGTTCGACCCAGCTGGCACATAGAATGCGCTGCTATGGCTATGAAATATCTTGGCGAAACCTATGATATTCATACTGGTAGTACCGACATGATCTTTCCACATCACGAAAACAATATAGCTATCTTAGAATCCCTTACTGGTAAACAAATAGTTAGCCACTGGATTCATAATGAATTGGTAAAAGAAAAAACTATCACCCTTAGAGATGCACTAAATAAAGGCTATTCTGGAAGAGAAATTAGATACTGGCTTATCAACATGCATTACAGAAAAGCTATTGATTTTTCATGGTCAAAGCTAACTATAGCAAAAAATACCGTCTCCCGTTTAGATAGATTCGTCTATAAACTCCGCTCCTGCCAAAAAGACCCACATAATAGCGAAATCGATCAATTGATCTATGATCTTAGGCATACGTTTACAGAGGAAATGTCTGATGATCTTAATATTGCACCTGCCCTGGCTGCGCTTTTTGAATTTATGCATCATATCAATCGTATAATGGATTCCAAAGGCTTAGACCCATCTGACCGAGATAAGATTGAAGCTATTCTATCCAAGCTTAACTCAGTGCTTATGGTAATGGATCTTGCAGAGCCAGAAGCTTCTAAACAAATAGAGAACTTAATAAAAGAAAGGACCGATGCTCGGCAAAAAAAGGATTGGGCAAAGGCTGATAAGATAAGGAATGAACTAAAGAAATTGGGAGTTGAGATTATGGACACCAAAGATGGAACAAGGTGGAGAAAGATTACATGAATACCTTAGATGAGAAAATGATATCTTGTGGCGGAGAGAGAGGGATTCGAACCCTCGGTAGAGCTTTCGCCCCACACTCGCTTAGCAGGCGAGCGCCTTCAGCCGACTCGGCCATCTCTCCACGAATCCACTTATGTAGATTACAATTTGCTAATAGCTTCTAGCTTATGGCAATATATTAGCACAAAACCTTTCTGCTAAAAGCTAATTGTTATCAGCCACTGGTGAACTTTGATCCCGATTTATCGGGATTAAAGTTCCTGGCGGAGGGAGTAGGATTCGAACCCACGGTCCACCTTAAGCAGACAACGGTTTTCAAGACCGCCTCCTTAAACCACTCGGACATCCCTCCATTGTCTATGTGTATAGCATACTATCAAAACACCGTCAAAATTTTTCCTACCCACCCCAATCTCTCTGATAAATAAGACCAAATTCTATCTTTTATGTAATAAAACTTAACATTCGCTTGACAAATTATCTTACATAATATATATTCTTTACACAAAGATATTTTATCAGGAGAAGATGATGATTAAGATTGGTTATAGGATAAAGAAATTAAGAGAACAATTGGGAATGAACCAGCAAAGACTTGCGAATCTATTAGGAGTTGCCCGCCCTACTATATCCCAAATCGAGAATGGAGAAAGAAAAGTTTCTGCTGATGAATTGATAAAACTATCTGAAATATTTAATCTTTCTGTAGAGAGTTTACTAAATTTGAAAAAAGAACCAAAGGTTGTTTTAAGTGAAAACAAAAAAAGAAAAGGGCAGAAGTCTCAAATTAGAATCAATGTTCCCCAAAAGAATTTAGAAAAATTCAAAGAGACCTTTCTTTATATTCTTAATAAGATTGGCTCAAAATCGAATATTGGAGAGACTGTAATTTATAAGCTTCTCTACTTTATTGACTTCAATTTCTATGAAAAATATGAGGAGCAGTTAATCGGTGCCACTTATATCAAAAATCGTTATGGACCAACTCCTATAGAATTCAAAAAGATAACTGACAAAATGATCAAGGAAGAGGAAATCGAAAAGGTTGAAAGCAAGTATTTTGAATACCCCCAGACAAAGTACTTACCTTTGAAAAAAGCGGATCTCTCTAAATTAAAGGCCAATGAGATTGAGGTAATTGACGATGTTTTAAACAGGCTTTCTGATATGACTGCCTCTCAAATCAGTGGATATTCTCATAACGATGTTCCATGGTTAACAACAGCGGATGGAGAAGCAATTGAATATGAGTCTGCTTTTTACAGAACACCTCCCTATTCGGTAAGAGAATACGATGAAGATATTCCATGAGGTTTCCAGTCTTCCTGAATTTGAAAAGGATATAAAAAAGCTTCTCAAGAGATTTAAAACACTTGAAGATGATCTAGAAATCTTTATTAAAAACGAGTTGAATCTCTATCATAAACTAAAAATAGATAATAAGGGGGTTTTTCAAGTTCCGGGTTTAAAGATTGAAATCCCTAAAATCTACAAAGCCAAAAAGTTTGCATGTCGCTCCCTTAAAGGCAAGGGAGTCCAATCTGGTATCAGGGTAATTTACGCCTATTTTGAGGAACAGGATAGTATTGAGTTAATTGAAATCTATTATAAAGGCGATAAGGAAAATGAAGATAGGGAGAGGATATTAAAATATTACGCCTGCTGACCAAAAGAGACAGAAAGCCGTATTTGCCGATACATAATTCTCACTACGAAATTTATAACTATTTCATTTTCCTATTGATTTTTGGTATCTTGTTTTAGCGAGATGTAAAATACTATGCCTTTTAGAGCGTATAATATTAATGTTAGGCTGGTTATCAACTTATGAATAAGGGATCTTGTGTTGAAAAAAGAAAAGGCAAAACACTGTGGTCAGTGCTACACTCTTGACAAAATGAAAATTGGTTGTCAAATATGTAGCCTTGATTCAATCTTTCCAGTTCATTTTATGAAGACATAAGGAGTTAATCATGAATAGTTATCACCGTATTGCCCTTATCTTGGGTGTGGTTATGGTATTTACTTTAATAAAATCGGATGCTTTTTTGCTCGCATATGATCATGAAATGTCCCGTTTAGCACTTCGTGATCTACAAGGGGTTTATGTGCTGGTAGGTAAGTTAAACCCTGAGATCGAAAGAGAAGGCTTAACTACACACCAAATACAGACAGACGTGGAGTTAAGGCTTCGGATGGCGGGGATTAAGGTACTATCTCATGAGGAAATTTTGAAGATGGCAGGTGTGCCTTTTCTTCGTATAAGCGCCCACGTTGTAGAGCGCAAAATCGTAAAGTCTTACATTTACAATACCCATGTTGAACTTTGTCAAGATGTGTATCTGGTGCGAAAGCCTGAAATCAAGATTGATGATGCTACTGCTTGGTCAAGCTCTCATTGGCTTGGTTTGACTTCCGACTTGGACCAGATTCGAGCGAGGGTAAGAGACCAAGTAGACTTTTTTATCAATGCCTACTTATCTGTAAACCCGAAATAAAGTACGAAAAGAAAGCCTAAGAAATACCCCTTAATCAATTTCCAATGGAATAATGCCTACTAGTAGCCAAGTTCGAAGAGAGATTCGAGTTTTCACAAAATTTGCTCCCAATTTCCCTCTCCCAATTGTTATGAATTCAATACAAAAAAGAAAGCCACCAGAACCTGACATTCTTTGTTGCCTTGAAGACGGAACAAAAATAGCCTTTGAATTGGTTGAAATAATTGATGAAGGTCTCGCCAGAAGAACTTTTAGCGCAATTAATCTCAAGTGTGTGTTTGACGACCATCTCGAGAATCTTCCGGCCAATGTAAAAGCTCAATTCAACCAAAGATATGGAAATGCTTTGATTTGTATCGTCTTTAAAGATAAAATTTCAGCAACTAAGCGCAGGAATTCAATACCAATAATCTTTGAATTTCTTTTAACCCTGGATAGTAAGAGTGAAGGCAAGTATACCCTTTCCTCTCATAATGTCTTGGGTAAAGCAGTTTGTTGGGTTAATATCTCAAGAGGGGGCTTTACTGGGCCATGCTTCGATGTCGAAGCTGTTGGGTCTTTTGCTGAGCCAGCTTACAATAGGATCAAAGATAAGTTTACAAAACAATACTGTCCAAGATCTATTGTCGAGCTACTAGCTTACTATGAATTACAGCCGGAGCTACCTAAAAACTACTGGTTGCCATCACTCAAATATTTTTTAGAAGCAAACCTCAAAAATTCTATCTTCAATAGGGCTTGGGTTTATTCATTATCCCAAGATAAAATTCATTATGTTTATCCACCACATTAAAAGACCGAGAGAGTGTCATGCCTTAAATTTTAAAAATTAGGATTTGCTTACTGTATACATTTACGGCAAAAATTGGTAATTTGCCTAACCTGGCTCTACACCAGACTCGGGCCACTACACGGCCCTCAAAGGTGAGAGCCGCCGTTAGGTGGGGATGAAAGGATGAATAAACCAGCAATTCCATAGATGACTTAAAAAGGTAAGACCTTTTTTCTCAGAAAACAGAGGAAGATTACACTATGAGGTTAAACAAGGGAATCGCCATCTCAAAAGTGGCGACATCCTAGAGGAAAACTCCGGGAACTGGGGCCGAAGAGCCTAACAGATACTGAACTCCCGGCCATTTTGATTTCCTCAGGGATCAAAGGCAGGCCTGCTGAAAAGATTGCTGAAGAGATTCTCACCAACTTCGGCTCATTTAAAGGAATGGCAAATCTACCTCTACACAAATTCCTTGAGATAAAAGGACTAGGCGATGTAAAAATCATAAGGATTGCTGCTGCCTTTGAGATTGCACAAAGAATAGTAAATCAAATAAATTAGTATGCATAAAAAATCAATTCTTACCTATCTGAAAGATATAATTATTATAATGTAGTTCTATGTAAGGAAACAAAGCTGATGTGGGCAAAATTGGACATGGATTATCAAAAGATCCAATGTAATTGTATATGGTAGAAATAGCTGAAGATGTTTGAACCTAAATTTAAATACACAAATAATATAGTCCGGTTGCTCACTAAAATATCTGGTGCAAGAGAACTAATTCTCAATTCACCTTTGATTCCCAGATGGGAAGTTGCTTTAAGGCGGGAAGCAATAATTCACAGTGCCCATTCATCCACGAGCATTGAGGGAAACAGGCTGTCCTTGGAACAGGTAAGCGACTTAGCGCAAGGAAGAGAAGTAATGGTGACCCGAAAGGATAAACAGGAGGTCTTGAATTACCTAAACAGCCTGGAAAATATCGGGGAATTGATAAAAGGGGATTCTCTATGTGAGCAAGATGTTTTAAATATCCACCGTATAGTGACAAAAAATACCTTAGATAATCCAAATGATTGTGGGTTTTATCGTAATCGCTATGTTGTAATTGCAAATAGACTTACTGGAGAGGTTTTTTTCAGACCACCAAAAAATGAGTATGTGCCAGGATTATTAAAAGATCTACTTGAATGGATAAATTTAGAGGAAGCAAAAGAACTTGATCCCATTATTGAAGCTGGGATTTTTCACTACGAATTTGTCAGAATTCACCCCTTTGTTGACGGCAACGGGAGAACAGCGAGGGTCTTGGCAGCTTTGATTCTTTACCAGCAAGGCTTTGACACCAAACAGTTTTTTTGCCTTGATGATTACTATGATTCTGATAGACAGGCATATTACAAAGCATTACAAAGTGTTGATCAAAAGACATTCGATTTAACCAACTGGTTGGAATATTTTGTTGAAGGGGTGAGTATAAGTATCGAAGCAGTTAAAGAAAGAGTAGCTAGATTGAGCAGTGAAAGATTGAGAAAGGCAAAAAGAGGACAGATTGTTCTAACTGAAAGACAAATGAGTATTGTGGAATTTTTAAACCAAAATGGTAAGATCGCAGCAGGCGATATCGCTAAGATGTTTAAGATCAGCAGACAGGCTGCTTTGAAAGAGATAGGAAAACTAGTAAAGTTAGAAGTTGTTGCCCTAAAAGGAAAAAAGAGAGGGGCGCACTATATCTTATTATAGAAGTAGTTGTCATTTTGGTTGTCATTTTGGTTGTCATTTTGTTTTGGATAGGATAAGCAAATTAGAAAATGAGTTGTTGATTCTAAAACAAATTATTATTCATGGTACCCCGCTCGTAACTCTTTCTTCATCTTTTTTGGAAAACTGATCATTGTTTTTTATACCTCTACTATGCCCCCGATATTTTCCCTCATCAAAGCAATTGTTTCAGCATAGTTCGGGCTCCCAAAGATGGCATTACCTGCCACAAATACATTGGCGCCAGCCTGGGCTACCTGAGCTATATTTTCAACGTTGATCCCCCCATCTACCTCTATATCTATCTCCATGCCCTTTTGGTCTATCATTTTCTTGAGCTCCTCTATTTTTGGTAGAACCTCAGGAATAAAACTCTGACCACCAAAACCGGGATTAACAGTCATCAAAATTACCATATCCAGATTGTTAAGCACATGACCAATGCTACTCAATGGTGTGGCTGGATTAAGGGCAGCCCCTGCTTTAATCCCCGTATTTCTTATAACCCCTAAAAGCCTATGCAGATGAGTGACCGTCTCTACATGAACGGCGATTAAATCGCTTCCTGCTTTAACAAAATCATCAATGTATCGCTCAGGATTTTCTATCATCAGGTGAACATCTAATGGGAAATCGGTTACCTTTCTTGCTGCCTTTACAATCATAGGGCCGACTGTGATGTTTGGTACAAAGTGACCATCCATAACATCTATATGTATGTAATCTGCTCCTGCCGCCTCCACTGCTTTTATCTCCTCGCCAAGTTTGGTAAAATCAGCAGAAAGTATTGATGGTGCTATTTTTCCCATACTAAATTATCCCTATTTTCCTAAAATGCTTCCCGTACTTAACTTGCTTCCTTTTAAAAATTCCTTAACAGGCAGCCTCTTTTTTCCAGAGGCCTGAATTTCTTCAACGATTATAGATCCCTTTCCTGTTTCTATCTCAAGTCCTCTTTCAGTCAAAGATTTCATCTGGCCTGGCACTGAAACTGTTTGTCCATCACCTGCGAGGGAACAACCAAACAGTTTCAGCATCTTTTCATTATGATATGTAAAGGCCCCTGGCCAGGGATCCAAACCCCTGATTAATCCATACAACCGCTCAGCCGGCCAGGACCAGTTTATTAGTCCTTGATCCTTTGTTAACTTTGATGCATAGGTAGCAAGAGAATTATCCTGTTTTCTCTCTGTAATCAAGCCATTAGCTAACCCCTCCAGGGTTTTAATAAGTAATCCGGGTGCCAGAGAAGAAAGCCTATCATGTAAATTACCTGCTGTCTCTCCTTCTAAGATATCTACCTCTTCTTGCATAAGGATCGGGCCAGTATCAAGGCCTTCATCCATAAACATGGTTGTCAGCCCTGTCTTCTTTTCATTATTAATAACAGCCCACTGAATCGGGGCAGAGCCCCTGTATTTTGGCAATAAGGAGGCATGGATATTTATCCCTCCCCATTTGGCTGAGCTCAGTATCTTGCCTGGAATTATCTGTCCAAAGGCAACAACAATAAGAAGATCAGGCTTTAGGGGAAGAAGGAAATTTAAAAAGCTATGATCTAACCTCTCTGGCTGAAGGATAGTAAGGTTATTCTCTTCGGCAAGAATCTTTACCGGTGAAGGTGTCAATTTCTGGCCTCTCCCCTTTGGTCTGTCCGGCTGGGTAACTACAGAGAGGATCTTGTATTCTTTATGAATAATGGTCTGTAATGTAGGAACAGCAAACTGAGGTGTTCCCATAAAAATTATTTTTGGCCTTGATGGAAATAAATCAGAGGAGCTTAGGTTGTCCATTATCTGACCTTTTCATCAGCTTATCTGCTTTTCTCTTATATATATTTCTCTTTAGATGGCTCACATGATCAAGTATCAGTGTACCATTAAGGTGATCAATTTCATGCTGGATACAAATAGCAGTCAGATCTTCTGCCTCAATATCAATGGATTTACCATTCCTATCCACTCCCTGAGCCTTGATGTATTTTTTTCGGGTAATCTTTCCCTGAAAATCAGGGACACTGAGGCATCCTTCTTCGAATACTATCCTATCTTCTGCTAAGATAATAGTTGGATTAATTAAAACAGTTAGATCTTTCCCTTTCTCTTTATAGTTTATATCAAAGATAATAACCCTTTTTTCTACCCCAACCTGGTTTGCTGCCAGGCCTATACCTGATGATTGATACATCAATTTGCTCATATTATCGATGAGGTTCTGAATATTTCCATCAATATTTTCTACTAACTCCGCCTTTCTCTTTAAAACGGGATCAGGATACGTAACTATCTCAATCATTTATCACCTTAAATAATGTTTTCTCTTGTTAAAACAATTTAATCCCTTCCCTTTCAAAAATCAAGTTACTATACGGCATCACCTGTAAAATCCTTATATCTTGACAATGATCTATCCCGAAATTATTCTGATATTTAGATAGAAATGGCACAAAATAGATAAAAATCGTAAGAAAACGAATATAGGGATTACGAATTAAAAGATATTTCAGGAAAAATGAAACCCGAAGATCGCCAATTATTAAAAAAAGGTGCCAGTGAGTTTGGGGTTATGCTTTCAGAAAAACAGCTCTCCCTATTTGATCTCTTCTTGGAAGGTTTATGGTCATGGAACAGGCGAATGAACCTTACAAGCATATCAGAAAAAAGGCAGATGATTATAAAGCTTCTTCTTGATCCTCTAATAGCACTCCCATATCTTTCACCAGGTGGTGCAGTGCTTGACATAGGTTCAGGAGCCGGTATCCCAGGTTTACCACTCAAGATAGGGCGACCAGAATTTGAGGTCCACCTTCTTGAATCAAAGGCTAAAAAGATAAGCTTTTTAAAAGATATGATCAGGAAATTAGGCCTCAAAGGGATTGAAGCGTGTAAAGGTCGGGCAGAACAAAGGGATGATTTGCCAACACTATTTCATTTCTATGATATTGTGACAGTACGAGCCCTGGCACCTCTAAAAAAAACGATCAACATCTGTTCTTCTTATCTTGAACCGAGTAGCCTCCTGGTTACCTTCAAAGGTTTACGTGTTGACCGGGAAATTGAAGAAAGTAAACAATTAATGAAGGAATTAGATTTCAAAATCAGTAAAAAAGTTTTCTATAGCCTCCCAGAAACACAGGGTAATAGATGCCTTCTTATCCTGAAAAAGGAATAAATTAAATAAGGAGATACTATTATGGCAGTTGTTACTAAAGAAGTTGAAATCGATACAAAAGGATTTAATGATATTCATGATATCACATCGCTGGTGGATGACTTTGTAAAAAAACTACCTTTCTCCGAAGGCTCTGTTATTATATTTGTCCCTGGTTCCACCGGTGGGGTAACAACTATTGAATTTGAATCAGGTGTTATTGATGATTTGAAAGATGCCTTTGAAAGGCTTATCCCTCAAACAATAGAATACAGGCATAATCTAAGGTGGGGATATGGAAATGGCTTTTCTCATGTCAGATCAGCGATATGTAAGACCTCTCTCACAATACCCTTCATGGCCAACAAGCCTCTAACAGGTACCTGGCAACAGATTGTCTTTATAGATTTTGACAACAGAAAAAGGCACAGAAGATTGATATTCCAGGCAAGCGTCTAAAAAGCTCTTGTAATTATTTTCTTTGTGATGAAAAAGGGTTGTTTTTTAGGTGGAAATAATAGGGTATTTCTAAAAAAAGTGTGTATTTTATTTCAGGCGGTAGGTAATTAATCCATGCGCAGTATCGTAAGGGGAAACACTAATCTGAACCTTGTCCCCAATTATTACCTTGATTTTATTCTTTTTCATTCGGCCGGAAAGCACACCAGTAATCTTAACCCCTTTATCACACTCAATCTCCATAGTTCCCCCGCCTAACATCCGTGTGACCACGCCTTCTAAATGTATTAGATCGTTTTTGCTCAATTCCTTCTCTATCTCTTTATGTCTTCATGTTTATTAAAATTTTCATCTATATGACATAAAATACCTTTTATGTCAATATGTTATCTTAAATTTTCTAAATTTGCTAAGATTGAATATATAATCCTTATTTTTCCTAAAAAAATTTCAATTAAAATTTTATTTATCTTTTTATTTTACCGGTACTATTCTGCCACTAAGTCACCAAGACCCGCCCGCCTCGCCTGAAGGCGAAGCCAATGGCGGGCAGGCACAAAGTAGAAAAATTAATTATATTTACCCATCAATAAGCGAAGATTCCAATACAAAAAATAGTAAATTCAGCATATGCTTTACCTAAGAAATTAGGATGAGGTTTTCTTGAAAAACTTTATGAAGCTTTTTTAGTGTTTATTTCCACTTCAACATGCCGATCATCAAACAAAATATAAAAGAATTCTACAATAATCTTAGTGGCAACGTGTGTTGGTGGCTTAACAGTAAATTTTGACGAATAAAAGAGATTTGTGTATAAACACAAATTAATAAGGGGTGGTGTAGCTATCATGAAGGAAAAATCTGAGCACAATAAACTTTACGACCACATCACAGGGGTAATATTAGCTGGCGGATCCAGCAAGCGATACGGGAAAAATAAGGCCTTTCTAAAAATAGGTAGTGCCCGATTGATCGACAGTATAATACAAGAAATGAAAACTATCTTTAAACGTGTTATCCTGATCACAAATGAGAAGAAAAAGTATGGATACCTTGAAATACCAATGTTTGAGGACCATGTCAAAGGGTTAGGTCCCTTAGGAGGAATATATACAGGATTGATGAGCATGCCTGACCAGGCAGGATTCTTCGTTGCCTGTGATATGCCACTTATCAACAGGCAATTAGTTCGTTATATGGTTGATATAAATAAAGATAGTTATGCAGCCGTGGTCCCATTAGTGGCAAGTGAGGTAGAACCTCTCCATGCTATTTATACTAAATCATGCATGAAACCTATTAGAAGCCTTATCGACTCTCACCACTATCAGGTCAGACTATTTTATGACTATATACCAGTCAGATATGTTAAAGAAGATGAAATACGCAAATTTTGTTGCCCGAGCAAGGCTTTCCTCAATATCAATACACCTGATGAATTTGCCAAAATTCAATCTCTTATTAAAGCGTAAAGTAAAAACGGTAAAATGATCATATCTACCTACCAACCATTTTTTGCTCCATTTTCTGCATTCTTCGCAAAGGCTTATCTTTCTGACATGATGATTGTTTTGGACAACGTCCAATTCCCTCAGAGGACAACCTGGATAACCAGAAATCGCTTTAAAAACGACCAGGGAATCCTATGGATTACTATCCCGGTTTGGAGAAAAGGACTGGGGCTCCAAAAAATTAACGAGGTAAAGATATACCCTGAGGGGAACTGGAGAAAAAAACACACAGCAAGCCTAAAAAAATCCTACGCCAATGCCCCATATCTCAAAGAGCATTTAGGTTTTGTGGGTGAGATCTTTTCAGACAGATTTGAAAAATTAATAGATCTAAATATGAGTATAATCCATTATCTAAAAAAACATCTGATGATTCCTACGCCTCTGGCTCTGCAGTCCGATTTAGGCATTGAAGGGAAAGGGAATGAGCTTCTCATTAAAATTTGCAGGAAAATAGGTGCATCTGATTACCTGGCCCAAAAGAGTGCAGAAAAGTATTTGGATAAAGATCTATTTTCTCGCGCAGGGATAACGTTACATTTTTTTACACCCACACCTCCTGTGTATCCCCAGCTCTGGGGTGCATTTATCCATAATCTCTCTGCCTTTGACCTTCTGTTTAACTGTGGTCCAAAAAGTCACGACATCCTGCGCCCAGAGAAAAACCTATAATACTTTGGAGACAATTTAACAATATTGGTTACTATCTCTTTCTTTGTTGTAATGTCGGCATTGAAAATAAAATCACCCAATATCTTAAAAAAGTCCTTTCTAAATCTACTCTTCCAGCTTAGATAATTTATGTTTCCAGCTATCATCTCAGATAGAATTTCTCGTATTGGTTTGCTGTCCCCCGCCAGGACACCCATGGTCTCTATTAACTCAGCCTGGTAAAAATATTCAAAAGTTTGGCTGGCTTTGACCAAGTTTTCACCAAAATGTTTCATACATAATTGCTGATAAAGGGATAAATCGTTTTTCAATATACATCCCACAAGTATCTCAGCTGAATATATGGCATAATAGATCCCCTCACCGCTAATTGGTTCCACAAAAGAAGCTGCATCACCAATCAATGCCCAATTCGTGGAGCAGATAGACACATCTTGAAGATTTTTTGCGGAAAAAAAGGGAATATAGGCGCCTCGCAAGGAAATTCTTTTTGTCTGCTCAGGGTAATATCTCTCGATAAAATGAAGCAACCTCTTTTCCATATCCTTAACATTCGCTTTTCCGCAACGATTTGATACTATGCCAACAGCAAGATTATTAATTCGAGGAAATGCCCACAGGTATCCTTGAATATCGGGAAAAAACTTAAATATGGCAACATCTCTTTTCACCTTTAAAAAACACTCAAGGGCAAAAAAGGCATCTTCTTTCACAGGCAATACATTCAGTTTCCTTCCTGTTCTACTTAAGGCCCCATCTGCCCCAACTAAAATCTCGGCTTTATAATCACCTGTATTTGTAAAAATCCTCCAGGAATTACCTTCACGGGCAAAGGAGTGAACCTTTTCTTTCTTAAAATGCGCACCCAATTCCTGTGCGATTGTAAGAAGGGAATAATCCAGATCCATTCGATTAAATATAGTGAGTGGTTTTTCCAGGTCTATTGTCACCACTCTGTCTTTCGGAGAAATCAAGGTAGACTTCCAGATTTCCTTCCTGGGAATAGAAAGTTCGCTGATAATTGGAAATTTTTCAATTGTCTTGTAACTCACTCCTCCTCCGCAAATTTTCTCATGGGGAGCTCGAAAATCAAAGACGATTGTATCTACCCCCTGTTTGCTTAAGCAATAGCAAAGGTAAGACCCTCCAATTCCCGCACCTACTATTCCAACTTTATACATGATGTTTGATTATCCCTGCTTTCTGTATTTTATACCGATATTCTCACACCATTTATGGCACTATTATAAATTATTTTAAGTAAAAATAATACATTGGTCTTTTGTATTTTTTAATTTTTTACTAAAATGAATTTTCTCTGAACCATTATTATTATTGACCTCTGCGAGGGTAGAGTCATGCTCATACATAAAAACATTCACATAGATGGCAGGCACGGTGAGGGAGGGGGTCAGATCCTTCGAACAGCCTTAACATTATCTTCCATCTGTCACGTGCCACTCCACATTCACCACATCAGGGGTAATAGGAAAAAACCAGGGCTCAGGCCCCAACACCTCATAGCACTGCATTCACTGGCAACTATTACCAAGGCGAGAGTTCAGGGTGCTACAATCGATTCATCTGAGCTTATCTTTGAACCTGGCACAATACATGAAGGAAATTACTCATTTCATATTGGAACTGCCGGCTCAACTGGTCTCGTTTTGCAGGCCATAATTCCAGTCCTGCTTGTAGGAAAAAACTCATCTCAAATTCGAATCACAGGAGGAACCCATGTTCTGTGGAGCCCATCGTTTCATTATCTGAAAACTGTGTTTCTGCCCGCCCTTAAAACAATGGGAGCCAACGTTACCGTAGCAATTGATAAATGGGGATGGTATCCAAAAGGCGGCGGTACAATTCGTGCCGTAATAAAAAATACCCAGGGCCTTAAGGCAATTCATCTCTTCAATCGAGGCAAATTACGCTATCTTCATATTCTTTCTGCTGTTTCCAATCTTCCATTAAGCATAGCTGAAAGGCAAAGAGATCAAAGCGTAAAAAGGCTTGAACATTTTAGGCTCAACCCCACCACCTCCATTGAAAACGCACCATCCTCTGGTCAGGGCACAGTTCTTTTTTTACATGCTCAATGTGAAGGAGGCGGAGGAGGATTTACCTCGTTGGGTAAAAAAGGAAAAAGGGCTGAGGAAATAGCGAATGAAGCCTGTGATGAGTGTATCAAATTTTTAAATTCAAGGGGTGTTATTGATATTCACCTTGCTGACCAACTTGTTCCTTATATGGCTCTGGCCAAGGGGCGCTCAACATTGATAACTGAACGCATAACCGAACATCTCCTGACAAATATCTGGATAATAGAGCAATTTCTTCCGGTTACATTTGATATAGAGAAAGAAACTGGAAAGATAGAGGTGGATGGAATAGGATGGAGGATTAAGTCGTGACAGCCGAGTATCAAAGAAAAGGAAGTTTTTCCTTTTTTCGGTATGCCAGGGCCTGACATGTAGCTATTAAGATATTATTCTTTCCCTCAGTAACCCTTATGTCATAGGTTGCCGTCTTTGCTGATCGATGTATCTCTTTTGATTCCGCCCTCAATGCTCCTCTCTTTGTTGGGGACCTATGATAGGTAACTGCCACATTCAGGGCAACGGCCACTGTACCGTGAGTATTGCATGATATTTCAAAGGCCTCATCAATTAAGGAAAATATAGCTCCCCCATGGGTCATATCAAAAATATTTGCCATATCATCCGCTAATTTCATTTCTACTAATGCATATCCGGGTTCTAATTTGAGTAACTTTAAACCCATTTTTCTGGCATATGGTTCGTTGGCTACCCTTTGCCTAATAGCTTCTATGGCATTTTTACTCATTTATCCCTCAATCCTTCCAAACCGCCTAAATAATCTAGTGTTGCACTTAGTAAGATCTGTTGAAGCCTTACAAGATAACTGAAATACTCTGGTAGACTACCTTGCATTTTTTTGCAATTTATTCAATGAGATACTCCAAGTCAAGAATAATTCAAGTTTTTCAAATTGAGGTAATTCTATTGGATGTGGAAAATTGTCAAAAGGAGAAAAGACTATGATCAAAAAATGTTCAGCAGATATTCATCCCTGTCAATGGAGGTATAGGTTGTACTATCAGGGAGACCAAGTGATCTTCTTGCAAAATTAAATACCTTATCATAGTCGAAGTAAATCCCCATCTTCTGGTAGTACCTCTCTAAAATCCTCTTTGGTCTGAATTCTTTAAACTTGCATGGGATTGAAAGGGTTGGAATACCGGCTTGCGTAATCATTTTTTGGATACTGTTGCTATTGTGGTTTATGAGGGGTATAAAAACTGTGTAGCCCTCTTTCATTTTAAGTAAAGGATAAAATCTCTGGGCTCTTTCCATAAACCTCTTATTATTTCCAGGATCTATAGAATCTGGAAAAAGATCATTCAGTATATGTTCTATGGAATAACTGACAATATCCCAGAGACTATAGCCTGTTACAAGGACAAGACTTTCCCAATCATCAACTATATCCCCCAATATAGTCTTCAGCATCTTTTTTCGTAGGATCTGGCATTTTAGACATGGATTAATCTCATTTCTTGTATAGTCATCTGCCTTACCCAAATCATACTACTGTATCTCTATGCCTCTTTTGTTCCAATAGGATTCAATCCTTTTCTTTTCCGTGCCTGAGTATCTGTGGACCAAGTAAGCTCCGGCATGTGCTGAAAAACCAAACCCAAATTCCTTTTTTGCCCTTAAGATAAAATCCAAAGCCAGAGATGAATCCTTGCCACCAGAAAATAACATCAGTACATTCTTATCATAGAAGGTCTCCAGCGCTGATTTGTATTCTTCCTTCCATTGAAGATATTCTATAGTTGAGTTCATACCTGCTTCCATTAAGATAAAGGGTTCGAGATCGTTACACTGGGAGAACCGTTACTCAAACGCATTAAGCTTTCTTTATTAATCTTTACACCAAGTCCTGGTCCATCAAGGGGTCCTGCCTCACCACCCGGCCCAAAAGATACATTTTCAAGTGTAATATTTTCCTTTAGCAAGAATTGATCATAGGAACCATCATAGTATATGGCATCCTTACAGAGGAGACTCAGCGCTCTACCTGCTGCAGACAGAATGCCCGACTCACCCAGGTGACAAGCAATTTGAAAGGAAAGTCCACTAGAACGCAAATGATCAATTATCCTGAGCGACCTTCGAAATCCGCCACATTTAGATAATCTGATGTTGATCATTTTATAACACTCCTCTTTTATAACTTTTTTCACATCTTCTAAGGAACATGCCGACTCATCAGCCATTAGGATTACCTTGTGAGTTTGCATTGTTCTGGCAAATTCGACAATATCCTGATCATCAGACCTCATAGGCTGCTCCACGATCTTGACCTTGTATTCCTGAATTAGGGGTATATGCTTTAAGGCAAGTTTATGATCCCAAACACCATTGATATCTATCTTTAGATCGTAATCATCCCCAAAAATTGAACTAACTGTTTCAATCGCTTCTTTATTTCTTTCAAAATCTTTACCCATTTTAATCTTTATCCTATTAATTTTCATTTTCTTAATCAATCGACATATTTCCATTATCCTCGCTTTATTGGAAAGAGGAACTGCGGCTCCATAATAAACTTTGTTGGTATAGAAATCTTTAGGGAAATATTCTATTATATATTTGTCTTGTCTCTTGCCTAAAGCATCCAACAAAGACATCTCAAGGGCACAAATTGCCGAATTATGTTCCTTCCTATCAGGAAGTCTATCAACAAAATCCCATATCTGGGAAACATTATTCAGCTCCCAGGGAAAAGAATCCTCCTGTAGTAGATGGTTTATATTTTTGATCACACTTTCTTGTGATTCCGCTGTGACATACAGTCTGGGTGCTCCTTCTCCGTATCCTTTTATTTCTCCCTGGTTAGCAATGACCTCAACAACAATATTATTTGCACTGGCCCCTTTCTTACGAGAGTGAGAAAAGTCGTCTGAAAAAGTAAGAGAAATCTTGTAGACATTAATCTTATCAATGTTCATGGGTTGTATCTTTTCGCCTTACTTGATAATCGCACCGAAGGATCAATGGGGATGTTTAGAATAAATTTTGTCCCTTTGTTGACCAAGCTTTTGACCTCAATCGTCCCCTGATGATCTTGAACATTTTGATGAGCAATAAACAAGCCAAGACCAGTACCATTATGCATATTACTTTTATGTTTGGTTGTAAAATAGGGGTCGAATATCTTATTAATCACGGATTGTGGTATCCCTATTCCATTGTCCTTGATCTCTATTCGAATACTTTCTTTACTTCCATTTATGGATTCTTTTGCTGTAGAAATCTCGATCCTTCCCCCTTCTGGTGTAAAGTCTACAGCATTAGAAAGCAGATTTAAGATAACCTGTTTCATCTTTTCGGAATCCATCTTTACTTCTCCTATTGAAAAATCAAAGTTACGGACAATCTCAATATCTTTTGCCTTGGATTGGGGAGAGATCAGAAATATCATTTTATCAATCATATCATAGAGGTTGTTTACCTCAAAGTGTGATTCTCTTATATTAATAAGATCAAGAAGTTCTGTAATAAGATTATTCACCCGGTTTGTCTCTTCCATTGCAATTTTATAGAAGTTTGTTCGAAATTCTTCATCATTGAATTTCTGGGGTAACATCTGGAGGAAGGTCCCTATTGCTGTCATCGGATTCTTAATCTCATGGGCCAATCTTGCAGCAAGGTTGCCCAAAAAAGAGAACTTTTCTGCCCTGCTCAAGAGGGCATGTGATCTTTTGAGTGCTTCCATCTGTTCCTGCAGCTTGCGGTAAAGTCTTGCATTTTCAATGGCTATGGCGATCTGGGGTGTAAATACTTCCAGTGTTTCTCGGGTTTCCTTTGGCACGCCTTCCTCAGCAACAGCATCTGTAGCAATAACCCCAATCACCTTAGATCTTGTTATTAATGGTACCACATACACCGATATGGGATTTCCATAAGTCAAGATAATGTTTTGCTTTCTCAGAGTCGAACTTTTAACCTCAGGAATATACTCTGGCTGCCCTGTATCAGCCACCCTTGCCAGGATGTTGCTAACCCGACGGAGAGGGACCCTGTAATTTTTAAGCTCTTCCGGGACTTCACCGTCAAAGCCCACACCATGTATATACTCAAGATACCCTTCCTCTTCATTCACAAGCATGATTATAGCACGATTTATCCGGCATACATTAGAGAGAATGTTCATAATAACACTTAAGAGCTGATTCAAATCCAGCACGGAAAGAATGGCCTTTCCGGTCTCCTGTACAGCTAGGAGTTGTTTGATCTTTCGATTTAGATCCACATTTAGCCGGTTGACCTCTTCGTATTTTTGCTCAACAACCTTCTTGTCTTCTTCCATTTCCGTTATTGTTTCCATTAGAACAGGCTTTGAAGTATAAAACCTTGAAAAAATTTCATGAAGTCTGTTCCTAGAAGGCCATTTCAAATGATATTCACAGTATGGGGCGCCCTCAAAGTAACAACATTTCTCTTCGAAGGCGAGGGGCTTTCCTCCCCAGATGACCGGCAGAAAAGTATACGTCCCCTGGTTCATTAGGCATAAATCTTTTGATACATCCATTCGGTGATTCCAATGCAATCTAACAATAGCCTCGTTTCGCTTGATTTCTACAAGCTCTACTTTCTTGTTCCTGTTCCATTTGTCATTTATTTTTTGGGCATGTTTGAGGGCTTTTTTAGATGACCAAAATGCCTTGACTATTATCCTCTGGGCATATCCGAGAGAAAAATTCTCAACAGCATATTTGGCAATCTTATAGGCAGCCATTTCATCATGAAGGATCAATCTGGCCCTCTCATATAATTTGCACGCTAAAGTGCAAGAAATCCAATTATTGGGATCTCTCAAAAAGCTTTCAGAATCAGAGAGGGTATCAATCTCAGGGTCAAGGTTACACAGGATGCCAGAACAATCGCCATTATTATATTCCTTTACATATTCCAGGATGGCTCTGGAGTTTATGCAGTTTACTTCCTTTTCCATGTAAAAACTCTTTTTAATAACTAAGTGTTGAGAACGATAAATTGCGTGTACTTCTTTGGCTTGACATCAATTTCTTATATTTTTCTGTTAGCCTTGGTAATAAATCTCTGTAAATAGAAAGGCTTGCTCTCTGTACATTAAATATCCCTTTATTATCACCTCTGAAACATATATCAGGAATCATATCATCCTGTAAAGCAGGAGCCGGAAGCCTAAAGAAAGGCATCATATTAAAGAGAGTTGACTGTAATTTGATAGTATTATTAGATAGGTTAAAGATCTCCCTCATATAAGCAAGAACGGTTTCAAAGTCTAAATCTTTAGAGGGCTGTCTGACGATATTCTCTCCAAAAACACCGTCATTATCAAAAACAACATCCGGTGAGGTGAAGGCAAGCTGGTAAAGCCTGGTTTTTGGGTATACCCGGCATTCTCCAATCTTGAAGACGTGTCCACCTGGACCACTATTTTTTGATAATTCTCTGGTAAAAAGAAGGCTTTCTTCAAGGTCTTCCTCTGTGTCGCCCGGATATCCGGCAATCATAAATACCATTATAGGAATCTCATATTTAACAGCTTCCTTAAATATGTCGATGGTGTTGGAAATGTATTTCTGATAATGAGCTCTATCTCTTACCTTATTCATACGCCTTAATGTATTATAGCTTGCAGATTCAAACCCAAGAGCCAATGCCCCACATATATCTGCAATTTGATGTATGATAGATGGATCCAGGACATCGCAACGAGTCTCAAAATTAACCTTCATACTTAATGATCGAAGAAAAGGAAATAAATCAAAAGACTTAAAAAGGGCATCACTGATCATCAAGTTGTGGGTGTTGCTTTGTAGTGACAAATCTGTAAGATCACTCTTTATAATCTCAGAAGGGACCTTTTTCCTGATAGGTCGTATGAATTCTTCCATGCAAAAATTACAATGGTAGTGACATCCACGACTGAAGGCATAGGGTAATATATCATATGCCTTAGGATATCTTAATAATTCCAGATTGAGAAGTGCCTTTTTATTAAGATCAAAACGCCCACTTTTTTTGGTTAAATGGATGCGCCCATCTTTTTTCCATGCCAAGTTCGGGACATTGTCGTTTATCGGGTCTTTATCCCTTTCCAAAAGTTCAATTATCTTAAGAGCGGGTACCTCACCTTCACCGATCACTATTAGGTCTACCGCCGATGTTCTGGAAAATATCTCCTCATAGTAGATGGTTGGAAAATAGCCACCTAAAAAGATAAAAATATTGGGATCGTAACTTTTAATGAGCTCACATAATTTGATGACTTCCTCGGCCTGGGCAATAGCTGTACACGAAATGCCAATACCCTTTGGTCTTACTTCCGATATGTCCTTTAGAAGTTCTATATATATCTGCTCTTTTCCTTTTTTGGTAAGAGGTAGACCATAATCCATAGGCATAGAAATAATACCAATTTCTACTTCAGGGAGATTAAACTTTACAAAACTTGCTATCTCCATAAGGGGTAATGGGTATGCAGGCACATACATATCTATATTCTTAGAAATCGGCTCAATTAATAAAATCAAAAAAACCTCCTGCTTAAAATTACGTTTAACTGTTTTGAACAGCTTGATTCATTGTTATTAAGCTTTACTGAGAGAGTGTTTCAATAATGATAGAGGTATAGATCCTTCAACCTTAGCATCATAGGATGGAGGTATTTTCATCTTTGTATATTTTTTCCATTGATACCATTCTTCAGGGCACTTGTATATGTACCGCTCCAAAAATTTCAACACCACTTCTCCAATAGACATATTTACTGAGCGCCTGAATTGTTTTGCCATTTCTTCCCATGAAGTTATAACAAATTTATATCGCTGGTTTGAGTCTCTATGTATAATACCAAACACAATAGAGGCATCTCTCCTTTTCAATAAAACATTTATAGTCTTGTCCAAACCAATCTTTTTACCCAAAAAAAGTATTTTTTTATGACGAGAAGGTCTCCATTCATCTATCTCATCACAATGTGTAATTACAATTCGATTCTCTTTCAGGCTATCATAAATAGCTTTCATAATATTAGAAGTATTGTCAGCGTCAATAATTTTCGCTGAAAATTTGTCTGCTTTCCTAATCGATATATCCCGTAAATAGTTTGATGAAAATCTAACTATAGTCGTTACAGGATAATTTTTTGCAGCCAGATAACCTGGAGTAAACTCCACACCTCCAAAATGGGCTGTGATTAAAAGCACTCCTTTTCCTATGCCAAGTCCTTCTTCTATTATGTTGAGCCCTTCACTTTCCATGTTTCGATGAAAAAAATCCTCCAACATTTCAGCAGAGGAAAAAGCATTAAATAGTTTTTCATAATAATGAGATATTATCCCTTGAAAAACGTTCTTTTTGATTTTTTTCATTTCGTATCTGCTTCTGAGGTCTTTAAATACGGTTTCAACAGCTTCTTCAATTTTATACTTCTCTTTTCTATTGAAGAAAAAGTATAATTTTCCAAGAATGATTATATAAAGAAAGACACCCTCCCAGCTCAATCTCTTATAAAGAAAAACATTAAATCTCAACTGCAAAAATTTGCTCAAGTTGATGTGCATAATAATACCCTCATTTTTTAATTAGTTGATTGTAGTTTGATCCTCTCAATATCTATGCCAACTTGTAAATTATTCGAACTCTCTTCAAAAATGCTACTGATAATACTTTAAGTAAGTTCTTAATTCTAAGCTAAAGAAAATTAGTTATTATATGCACAGAAATCTGTGCAAACATGCACAATATTATGTGCATGTTTTAAAAATTTGTCTTGATATGATTGATTTTATCTGGATCGAAAATCTTGACGTCCACTAAATTCTATGTTCAGATATATAGTGCTCGTTGATAGTTGTCCGTTGAAAGGAATCGTTAAATTAATTAATTAAGCTACACAGCAACAAAGAAACAGGCAATTATGAATTTTCAAGGTTACCAAACCAAAAATTGGGTTAAATAATGGCAGAAGTCGATAAAAGAGCTACGATTCTTGTTGTTGATGATGAACACGGGGTTCGTCAGTCCTTTTTTATGGTTTTAAAAGATGAATTTAAAGTCCTTTTAGCTGAATCTGGCAACGAAGCAATAGATATCTTTTTAAAAAACACTATCGATGTAATCCTTCTTGATATCCTCTTACCTGATAGTGACGGCCTCGATCTCCTGGAGAAACTAAAGGAGATGGATCCAAATACCGAAATCATCATGGTCACTGCGGTCAAAGAAATTCAGACAGCAGTAAAGGCAATCAAGCTGGGTGCGTACGAATATATCATTAAACCATTCGTTGTTGATGAGGTATTATCAGTTATTCACCGAGCCCTGGAAAAATACAGCCTTGTGAAAGAGGTTGCCTATCTTAAGTATGAACTGGAAAGGTATCACCCTTTTGAAAAGATGGTGGGTAAAGATAAAAAGATGAAGAAAATCTTTGAGTTGATAGCAACAATCGCTCAAAGCGATGGAACGGTTCTTATCCAGGGGGAAAGCGGAACAGGAAAGGAGCTGGTTGCCAGAGCCATACATCGCCGCAGGTCCAGAAAGGATCGTCCTTTTGTAGTTATCAGTTGCGCCGCTATTCCATCAACGCTTATGGAAAGTGAAATCTTCGGTCATAATAAAGGGGCCTTTACAGGAGCTATCCATACCTCCATAGGGAAGCTGGAGATTGCTCATAAAGGGACTGTCTTTCTCGATGATATTGACTCTCTGGATATCAATATGCAGGGCAAACTCCTCAGGGTTATTCAGGAGAAGGAATTCGAAAGATTGGGAAGCACCAAAGTAATCAAGATTGATGTAAGATTCATTGCCGCTTCCAATAAAGATTTGGAGGAGCTCATCTCAAAAGGAGAATTTCGCGAGGATCTTTTTTATCGGCTGAATGTCCTTCCAGTAAACCTGCCTCCCCTGCGAGAGAGAAGGGATGATATTCCTTTACTCCTGGACCACTTTTTGAAAATTTATTCAAGAGATAAAAACCTACAGGCAAAAAGCTTATCTCAGGGTGCTATTAAAATATTGATGAAATATGATTGGCCTGGCAATATTCGGGAACTTGAAAATTTAGTCGAAAGATTGTCTACCCTGTGTAAAGAGCCCATTATTCATCTCAAAGATATCCCGATGTTTACTATGACAAAAACAGAAATCAAGGATATGCCTCTCAAAGAGGCAGTCAAAACCTTTGAAAAACAGTATGTTGGTGCTGTCCTTGAAAGCGTTAACTGGCGCAGAAGCAAGGCCGCGGAAATACTCGGTATACATCGTAACACGCTTTTAGCTAAAATAAATGAATTAGATTTGAAGATATAACAATTATATTTATCCCCCTTTTTTTCCCATCTATTTCTCCATAAAAAATTGCAAATCAGACACTGAATGCACAAAAAATTGTGCATTTTTGCACAAAGTAATTGGCATGTGATATTCGTAATATAGCAAAATTATAATAATATCAATAAGTTATGGATGGCATGACAATTGCTTTTAAATTGCGAGGGTATTATATTGAAAATTTTAAGGATGCTGGCATTACTCACAACTTCATTTATAGTAACTCAGGTTTAAAGTTCCAAGGTTTCACGATAAAATCGGGATTCAAGGTTAGAGAGATAAAACACTGTCGAATCACCAATCTAAAGTATTTGGTTTCGATCTGAAGATAAATGAGGAGTTCATCCGATTCTTGCCAAAAGCCAAGCCGTATTGCATGGATGTTAACTGTGAACCACGCCTGCCGTCCGGCGGGCAGGCTTGAACGGTGAACCCTATAACCTGAGTATTTACCATTTATAAAGATATTGACAGGCCTTAATCATACATAAGGAATCAGGAACATCTATCTATAATAGAGAAAGCGAGGGGGTATGAAATTATCTACTAAAAGAAGCGTAAGCTTCAAGGAAAAGGGATTACGACACAACCTTTTCATTATTGAATCTCTGGTTTTTGTTCTCCCTATTTGTGCCCTCTACTATATTTTTTATAGAAATAATTTCTATTTAGAATCCTCTCAGATGGTTATTTTCGCCTTTACCCTTATCCTTATTTTAGCCGGTTTGATTATCCTCCGTCAAATTTTCGACAGACTCTCCACACTGGCCATCTCAATTAAGCTGGCAAAAGATGGAGATATGCATTTAATAGACATGCAAAAAGATACAGCCGAACTCCATGAGATAACCCTTTCTTTTAACAATCTTATTGAAAAATTTGGAGATACGAACAGGGAGCTACAACATAGGGTATTTGAACTATTTGCCATCAAAGAACTCACCGAAATCGCCAGTAAAAGCTTAGATATTGATGATATCTTGAATAGCCTTATGGAAAAGGCCATGGCTGTAACTAAGGCACAAATCGGATCGGTGTATATAGTTGAATCCAAAAAAAAGCGATTTCGTGTTATAGCATTAAGGGGATTGAAAACTGGACTCAAAAAGAACTCTTACATAAACATCAATAAATCCTTGGAACAATTTGTTGTATCTGACAAGAAGCCCCTCTTAGTTCAAGACATTGAGACCGATTCAAGGACCAAAAAGCCAAACGATCCTAAATACGGACCGCCATCATTTCTAAGCATGCCGATTTTGGTAAGAGATGATGTAATAGCAGTTTTGAATCTTTCCCATAAGGAAACAAAGCAGGTCTTTGACTCAAAGGACGAGCACATTCTTTCCATAATGATTGGCGAAATTGGCTTTGCTATAGAAAATGCCCAGCTTCACTCACAGGCAGTTGAACATATAAAAGATCTTCAAGAAAGCACAACAGAACTGGCGAAGATCAAAGATCAGCTTCAACGGGAGATCATTGAACGCAAGCAAGCTGAGGAAGCGCTAAGGGGGAGCGATGAGAAATATCGCGCGATACTTGAAACCATTGAAGAAGGCTACTTCGAGGTTGACCTTGCTGGGAACCTTACTTTTTTAAATGATTCGCTGTGCAAAATATTAGGATATCCCCGTCACAAATTACTAGGTATTAACAACCGGTACTACACTACTCCGGAAACTGCCAAGAAAATGTATCATGATTTTACCCAGATATACCGGACTGGGGAATCTACAAGAGTAAAAAATTATGAAATCATTAGAAAAGACGGAATTAAAAGGGTTGTTGAGCTGTCTTCTTCTCTTATGAGAAACGATCAAAACCAGCCGATCGGATTCCATGGTATTTTCCGTGATATCTCTGAACGCCTCCAGGCCGAGGAAGAAAAAAAGAAGCTCGAGGCCCAACTCCAACAAGCACAAAAGATGGAAGCTATAGGAACCCTTGCTGGTGGTATTGCCCATGACTTTAACAATATCTTATCGGCCATCATTGGGTACACCGAGCTGGCAATGGGTAATTTACCTGAAGACAGCCGTGCCCGGTCAAATATGAATAAATTGCTCAAGGCAGGGGATCGTGCAAAAGACCTTGTAAAACAGATCCTCACCTTCAGTCGTCATACCGAACAGGAACAAAAGCCGATTCTAATCCACCCAATTGTCAAAGAAGCGCTCAAATTACTGCGATCAACCTTACCAACTACAATAGAAATCCGCCAGAACATCTCTTCTGATAACATGGTACTGGCTGATCCAACGCAGATACACCAGGTGATAATGAACCTCTGCACCAATGCATATCACGCTATGAATGAAAAAGGTGGCGTTTTAGAAGTGAGCCTTACTGACATTGAGCTTGACTCTGAATTTACAGCCAAGCATCTGAACACATATCCGGGGCCATACCTGAGGCTTACTGTAAGCGACACAGGTCATGGTATAGAAAAAAAGGTCATAGATCGAATATTTGAACCCTATTACACTACTAAAGGGAAGAGTGGGGGAACAGGGATGGGGCTTGCTGTAGTTCATGGAATTGTAAAAAGTCATGGTGGGATAATTACTGTCTATAGTAAGCCAGGCAAAGGGTCAACATTCAATGTGTTTCTTCCCAGAATTGAGCCTGATGAAGCAGTGGAAGAAACCGAAATTCGACTTGGAAGGATTCCGACAGGAAAAGAGCAAATACTCTTCATTGATGATGAACCAGCCATTGTTGATATTGGCAAAGGAATGCTGGAGCATTTGGGGTATAAAGTCGAAGTTAGAACAAGTCCAATTGAGGCTCTTGCGGCCTTTAAGGCACTGTCTGACAAATTTGATCTCATTATCAGCGATATGACCATGCCTAAGATGACAGGCGATGAATTGGCCAAAGAGCTCATGGCTATTCGCCCTGATATTCCAATTATCCTGTGCACTGGGTTCAGCGAACATATCAATGAAGAGAAGGCCAAAGCCATAGGCATTCGGAAGTTTGTGATGAAGCCTTTTATCATGCGTGAGATGGCGGAGGCTATTCGGCAGGTGCTGGATTCTTGATCGTGGGCCCTATTATAAAAAAATCATCAAAATCAACGCCCTCCGGCTCTGGAATACCCACCGCCCGGATAGAAAAATCATCCGCCTGCAGGATTGGAAACAGAATATTTAAAGATAGGATGCGATTTGGTAGCAGCTATTGTGTTATGCAGATTCTGCTCAGCTCGCCCATTTATGCAATGAGGTGATAAAATGGAAAGAATTAATGGCCGTGATCCTAAAGAAAAACTCATGGAAGATCCCCTTTCCGCTTCTTCAAAGAAAAAATGGTACGAAAAACCTTTCGAGTTAGTATTGTTGATGGTAATTGCCATTCTCATAGGTGGTTTCTTAATCCATCTTTTCGGTTGGCAGTGAGCTGAATCAAATACCAAGTAATTATGCCAAACATTAATCCACTTTGTCGAATCTGCTAATCTTTGGAATGTATCAGGATATCAATAACGTATAAATTCATCAAAATGCCCATGAAAATCAGTAATATAAAAAATTCAATCATATTTTAACTCTTACAGTTCTTTAGACTTTGTATAACCTCTAAGGAACCACTCACTACACCAGACCAATTATCGCTGCGCTTAACTGGCAGGTGAGTTTGGCGTTATATGAGTAAAATGAGTTCTGTAAAAACCGAAATCATCGACCTATGGGGACATTATACTAAACAGGCAAAAATCAAATCCCCATAAGATAGTTCAGTTTAAAACACTGAATGATGATAACTTTTATACTCGGAGCTCTATCCGTTATTAAGAATATGAGTTGATAAAGGCGCTCCGTTAAATTGATCCTATAAGCCGGAAAGAAGAAGCAAATACTTGAAAAAACTATAAAAACATTGACAAAGGCAGTTGGAGAGATGAAAGTAAAAATACGTAGTACAATCTAAAAAACTGCAGAAGCCGGCTCATGAAAAAACATCGTTTCTATGGCGGCCTGTCCGTTAATCTTTTGCTCATCACAACAAGTTGTAGCTATCTCACAAACAATGTAGAAAATACCAACAATTACCCTCCTCCCCTTGAACAGGCAAAGCACGCACAGGCCGAACTGCTGGCAATCCAAACCACATTCGGCAAAAAATCCAGCCCGTTACTCCGTTTCCTGAAAAACTATAAAAGAAAGATCAGTGTCCTTTTGGGCCTTCTCTGGCTCTGGACATTAGCCAGATTTTATTCAGCAGAAAAGAGGCGCCGGATCCCCGCATGGCAACTGGAGGACCTCGCCCTTCTGAAAATCATCAAAACCAACGCCCTCCAGCTCTGGAATAACCACCGCCCGGACAGAAAAATCATCAGCTTGGAGGATTGGGAACAAAGTACTTATAGCTCGGATGCGATTTGGTAGCTTGATAGCGGTTATTGTATTATGCAAAAAGCGGAATTATTGTCACATCGATGATCTACCTATTACATATTAAACCCAAGAAGATATGGAGGGGCTAATGACAACTATTAGATTTGGCAGTAACACTTTCTCGGCGGGCAATAGCTTCACGATAGTCGGCGTGGATGAATCGGAGCACCTTATTATCGGAGGCTTCGGTCCTCCTCCGAAGACGCCGCTGGTTTGGATTCACTTCAGGGAAAACGGGGCGTACTTGAACGCTAATCTCGCCGATGCGAATGGGGAGACAGTTCTCGAGATCAAGGACAATGTCATAACCTACAATCAGGACAATATCTATAACATCCAACAATTCCCGGAGAATCAGATACCGCCTGATAGAGTCCTTGTTGTAAACCGATTTGGGGAGACGGCACTTGATCTGGCGCGTGAAGGCGGTATTTGGGACTTCAATGGAGACTTCTATCACGGCCAGTGGCATATCGTTGCCACCCCCAAGGGCACAGAGATCAATCCAGCATCTCCTCGTGTGTAAGAAGAAACAGAAATCGGCTTAATCGGGTAGCAACAGTAAAGGTAAAGGGATCGAGTTTTTTTGACAATTCTTAGGCAGCAAATCGCTCTGGGAAGGCCAGGGGGTCGGGTCCTCCAGAAAGTAATCAAACCCCTGTCCGCCGTGTTTATGGCAGGCTTGTCCACCTCCGGCGGATTGAAATATAACATCATGAATCTTTTTATATTTTTGAATTTTTTCCATAACCGCTCAATATAATGGAATTAATTCCAATCACTCATTGTTATGCAAACGAGAGTTTATTCTTAAGAAAACCATGTCAAACGCCAATACCTTAACTGCTATAGCGGGAATTCATGCGACAATTCTCGCCATATTGATAGGGATAACTTCAGCGTATCTCTTACATGTTTATGCAACAGTTGGAGAGCTGAAGAGGCAAGCAATAAGGGAGGGAGAAAAAGTAAATAAGATTGAATTTTCGGCTATATGGATTAACTTTCCTCCTTACAAGGAACCTTACATATCAAATAATCCTGAGGACAAAAGGCAACTGGTGCACCAACTTGTAAACCTCATTAATAAAAATTCATCTATGCCTACCGAACCTGAAAATAGAGCTAATGAAGCCCTGAGCATAATAACAGTTCTATCTCATCGTTATCCTTTCCCAGAAAAGCTCGTCGTAGATGAAAAACGTAAAACATGGAGCACCATTAAGAGAAAGCCGGTACTTTTCCCAACCGAGGATGCAGTTCGCCGTTGGGCGGCTGATTTTGAAAATATTTTTGGATGGTTTGTAGCAAATTCTAGGTTCGTCGGCCTAGGATACCTAATTGAAGATATAGACAGATGGTGGGAAAAAAACAAAGATCGTTTTGGCCCGCCCAATACAGGAATTCCCAAATCCTCCCCCTTGCCTTTTGAAACCCGACTGTCAGCAGATGGAAAATTCTTGGCACAGGAATTCTTGCACAATGTATCCTTGGCATACCAGATTTCTATCTCTGCCAATTATTATCTCGAAAAAGTCTATGCTTTAAAACAGGGACTTCCATCAAAGAAGTGGGTTCTGTTCGTCTTAAGTTTCGCGGTGATAGCATTCTTTTCAGGAGTTCTACTCCCATTGATAAAACCGAAAATAAGCAAAATCTTTTATCTTTGGGTACCGATTGTGTTTTACGTATTTATGTTTGTCTGCATTTTTTTCAGTGTCATCAAGGGGTATTAGGGTCCTAAATGGGGTCAGGCTTGAATAATTAAATATTTAGCTCAAATGGTAATTTGCCTAACCCGTCAATCCACCTACCTCTATTCCGCTGGCGCTCCATAGGGGTAGATGATCTTCATCGTTATGCATAAAAGGACATGATCATGCTATACGAAATAGACTTTTTGCCTGTCGGGGAAGGAGAGCAGTCAGGTGACGCAATTTGTTTACGTTACTCATTTGACCAGGGAACAAATTGGTACGTAGGTGTAATTGATGGGGGAGTACAGGAGTCGGGGGAATCCTTATGTAAACACATAAATACATATTACAACACAAACATAATAGATTTTCTTGCTTGCACTCATCCTGATCAAGATCATGCATCAGGATTATCCTGCGTTCTTGAAAAACTCACTGTTAAAAAAGTTTTAATGCATTGCCCTTGGGATTATGTGGATTATATCTATGACTCTGTTACTGATGGAAGGATAACAAAAGAAAGCCTGAAAAACAAGCTTATCGAAGGATATCCATACGCATATAAGGTATATGAATTGGCGAACAATAAGAACATTCCCATATTTCATGCTTTTTCTGATATCCAAAACGCTGACATACCATGTTTATTGATAGCTGGTCCAGCTTCTACCTTTTACTTTCAGCAATTGATAAATTTTCGATCAATAACTGATGTTACAGAGGATGTTGATAAAGGCTATGGCTTATTGAGGGGCGTGATGGGGGCAGCAAAGAAGGCAGTAAATTGGATCGCAGAAACATGGGACGATGAAAAACTTGTAGATCCAGAAGATGATGCTACTTCAAGTGAAAATAACTCTGGAATAATATTACAGTTCGACTTCGATGGGAAAAAGATTCTTCTTACAGGTGATTGTGGAGTTCCAGCATTAGCACAGAGTGCAGATTACCTTGAAAGCCAAGGGATAGCGTTACAACATTTTTCATTTATTCAAGTTCCACACCATGGTAGCAAAAGAAACATAGGTCCAACAATATTAAATAGATTGGCCGGACCTTCTTTAGCACAAGAAGGTGAGCCTAATTTTACAGCGTTTATTTCTGCTACAAAAATGGAAAATCCAAAGCATCCAAATAAGCGGGTTGTTAACGCCTTTATTCGTAGAGGAGGTAAAGTAGTAGCTACTCAAGGGTCAACAAAGCTCCACCACTCCAATGGAACACCTGATAGAGGTTGGCAAATAGCTGAGCCATTACCTTTCTATTCAGAAGTAGAAGAAGGCAACAATGATTGATCTAACAAAAATTGCAGATCCATATGAAAGAAAAGCAAGAATATATCCAGGCCTTATTTGTTTGTTCCCATTATTAATAACCGTTTTTGTTGCGTATCCTAAGATATTCCATTTATGGTCAAGTTTAGTTGCTTTGTCAGTATCCTTTGGCCTCCTCCAGTTTTTAGCACACTTAGCCCGTGATCGTGGTAAACGAATGGAAAAAAACTTATTTCAGGAGTGGGATGGAATGCCATCTGTAAGATTTTTTCGTTTCCGTGATCAAACAATCCCAAACCCTATCAAGCAACGATATCACTCTTTGTTGTCGCAAAAGACAGGTATTAATGCGCCGATGTCTGATTTTGAGAGTAACAAACCAACGGAAGCAGATGAAATATATCTATCATGGTCTGACTATTTGCGAGGCAAAACTAGAAGTGTAAACAAATACCCTTTGGTTTTTAAAGAAAATGTCAATTATGGTTTTAGACGTAATCTATATGGGCTTCGAAATTTATGCTTGTTGGTGAGTATAGTTTGTCTATTACTAATTATCGCTAAAATATACCAATTATATCAAGCATCGCCATCAATAGGTGCGACGATAATCAGTACGGCAATGATTATAGCTGTGTATCTGTTAATCTTTCTATTTATAGTTAACAAAAATTGGGTCAAGATGACCGCCGATGCATATGCACGGCAATTATTGGAATCATTAAATACATAACAAACGGCTGAAGCAGGATTGGCAAATCCGCTGCGCTCCATTGCCAACCTCTTAGCCGCAACGTTGGGTGTAAGAAAGGAGGATGTGATGGGTAAAAAACGAGATACTGTCACCTATGACCTTAAAGATGGGATAAAAATTGTTTATCGTGGGACAACTGATGATCCTGAACGAAGGTCGGAGGAACACAAAGAAGATGGGAAAAAGTTTACTAAATTAACGGTTACATCTCGTAAAATGACTGAAGATGGAGCTAAGCAAAAAGAGACTGAGGCTTTAGAACGTTATAGAAAAAGTCACGGTGGTAAAAATCCAAAATACAATAAGGATTCTGATGGATGATCTTTCTTAGTTCAATGGGAAGTTAAGAAAGGTCGAAAGAATTTTGATTTTTAATTACTTCCGTAGGGAATAGAATAAAATGGAAAATGAAAAGCCAAAGATTGTTGCTTTGGCACACAAGATAACTGACCGAATAAAGACGGAGTTGCAAGAAGCTGCAGCAGGAGGAAAAAAACGTAAATTTGCTCGCTTCACTTTAGCTGCTCTAAGTAGTATCCCATGGGTAGGCGGTTTTTTGAGCGCAACAGCTGCCCTTGATGCTGAAAAAGAGCAGGGCGTAGTCAATGAATTTCATCAATTGTGGTACGAAGAACATAAGGAAAAACTCTTCGAGCTTGGGAAAACAATTACAGATATTTTAAACCGGCTCAGCAATTTTGATGAAGAAATTAAAAATAGAATTGAATCTCCTTCATATCTATCGCTTATTCGCAAAGGATTTCGCTCTTGGGATCAGGCCGACACACAAGAAAAAAGGAATTTAATTAAAAATTTACTAACGAATGCTGGTGGGACAAAACTTTGTCCAGATGACCTTGTCCGCCTCTTTATCGAATGGATAGATCATTACCACGAAGCACATTTTATGGTTATTAAAGAAATATATATAAACTCTGGAATTACACGAGGCGGAATATGGAATAGCATACATGGAGACAGACCAAGAGAAGATTCAGCTGAGGCCGATTTATACAAGAGGCTCATCAGAGACCTCTCAACAGGTGGAGTAATACGGCAACATCGGTCAACAAATATTCATGGCCAGTTTATTAAAGAATCTACAAAAGGCCGACAAAGATCAAGCTCCAGCACATTGAAATCGGCTTTTGATGATCAAGAGCCCTATGAATTAACTGAATTGGGTAGGCAATTTGTTCACTATACCATGGATGAGCTTGCACCACAGATTGGGAGCTAAAAATCACCCAACCTGACAATTCACTTGACACCGAGGGCCTAAGCCGGCCCTCGGTGATGGTGAGTTTTTCGTTGGCCTTATGAAGTGGTCAAGTCTCCGTTTGACTTTGTTGCTTTTTTGACAGGGCTTCAGGTGTGCTTTTGACTCGTAATTTTTTAAAGAATTTGTGGCTTAAGTTGTTATTCTTGCCATAAAGCGGGACGCCCTCAGAAAGGCTATACTATATTGATTATTGAAACTAAGCAAATTTGCCTTATATGTAAATGTTCGCTTTAAAATAAGGAGGGGGAAATGTTAATCACAGGAAAGAGAAAGAGAAAATTGGATAAAAAATTACTTTCGTTTGCAGACGGGTCAAAAGTAATCCCAGGGCTAGCCATTAATGACCAGTTAAAAGAACTCCTTTTTGAAATCGGATTTACAACAGACCTAAATGTTGGGGAAACAGTTTTACCTCCTGCCAAATTTGGTCCGGTATGCAGATACAATGCTGAAGGCAAAATTGTAATCCACAAAGACAAGCCAATGGAAACAGCATATAGGCAAGTTGAGTGGACATGGGAGCAGTGGGCAGGCCGTTGGGAAACTGAAACTCAATCAAAAATTGTTGATGTGCCATATCAAAGATACCCAAGAACTCTTATTCCACCGCCATGCATAGAGCTTTCTGTAACTCAAAATCCAGAGAATGAAAAATTCATCGTTGCTCCTGATCACGAAATTAATTTTCAAGAACCTGACGCCTTATTGCATGCCATAAATATTTTTTTAGAAATTTTTGGGCAGTGTCAAGTGCTATCTGAAAACTTGGAAGGTTACACAATAGCCAATGTGACACGCCTAAATTGGAGGATATTACCGCCAGGAAAGTGGCCATGGAAAAAAGTTGAGAAACATGTTAAACCATTGGTCAATCAAGCATCTGAACAGAATCAAGTCGTTATAAGGTACAGGCTTCAAGCCATCACAGCCTTCGATCCCGAGTTCGTTGCCATTGGACAGGCCGGTTTCTCTGGTTACCTCATTTTTGGATTTCCTAAAAAGAATCTATATGTCCTTGAATCACTCTATTCCGGTAATGCCACATATATATTTGAGGAAGAATGGGAAGAATTATCGAAATTAACAAAAGCACAAATTCTGCAAGAAAATCTACAGAAGGATAGGATTATCCACAGGGAACCATGGAAAGCAAAAATGGATAAGCTATTGAGATAAAAAAAGCAAACAAGAGGTTGAAGGAAGACTGGCATATCCGCTGCGCTCCTTTGCCAACCTCTTAACCGAGTCGTTCGAGGTATGAATACGGGTGAGCTTTAAGACTAAAAAAATAGTCTTGTCTGTATATGTGGCGAAGGACGGATTTAAGGCAGCAGAGCAAGTACTTAAGCCCGATGCTGAATTCACGAAAACCTCCACCAACCCTGACGGCAATGAGCTGGGTACTCTCTTTATCAAAAATAGCACGTCTAATACTCCACCTTGGGCGCCTCTGTTCTCTGGTATCGTGGCTCCAGAGAAACTAGGTAGAAATCAATCAACTGGTGCCCTTTTCGTTGTAAAAGAGCAAGGGCGGTTGTTCCTGATCTGCTTTGGTCAAGGGCGTTATCTGTTGAAGACAGGGTGTATAGAACCGAATTTCGGTCTTCATACAGCTCTAAACATCCTTGAGCCAGAGAGTATACGAAGCATTGATAAATCGTCGTTGGAGGCTCAGCCCAAACAAGCCAGGGAACAGTCCGGAGAAGCGGTAGGCCTGCAGTTTTTCGGTATCGACATAGAACGCGACCTTTTACGGGCAATAACCGGATCGCCCAAGGAGAAATATTTTGGGAAGCGGGTGTCCGGTGGTGATCCCTTCAAAATTTCGGTTGAAATCCAGCTCAGTGACATAAGGGAGTTGCTTCGAAAGATTTGGGCTGCTTACAATGATGACTCTTACAAGAACGGACCATTCTCATGGATTGACCACATTGGGGAAGTTAAGGATAAGGAACTTCATCATGACCTTGACAAACAACTTGTAGAGAAGCTGGATCTGCGCGACATTGTCCATGTATGGCTTTGCGCACCAAGAATAATTGACTGGGATAGAGTGGTCGGGTTCAGGTATTCAAAAGGCAATAAGGCTATTCAATACCATGATACTCGTATTGACGAATGCCTTGATGAAATAGCAAAGAAAGGTTTCGATATTGATTTGCTTAATAGAAGAAGGATTTTGGCAGTCGATGAAAACGGTTACACTGTATTTGAAGATACAGTTTACCGCTTCATTTATGCAGAGCTATGGCGCGATGGATTAGCGTATATTCTGAATGCTGGAAAATGGTATGCAGTTAACGAGGATTACGTTAAGAGAGTACAAGAGCAATATGAAGCAAGCCAGTCAAAGCGATACAAAAAGAAGTTACCCCAATATGATGATAAAACGGAAGGTGCTTATAATAAACGCGTTGCTGATAGTGATCCATCTGTATTTGCCTTATTGGATAGAAATAATATATTACTCCCTGATGCAGCGAGTCCTATTGAGCCGTGCGATCTGTATCGGCGTGAAAAAGAATTGATCCATGTTAAACGGTATGGTGGTTCAAGTGTTTTGAGTCACTTATTTAACCAAGGATTGGTCTCAGGAGAATTATTACAGAGTAGCATGCAGTTTAGAAAAATGTTTAACGACAAACTACCGAATCACTTAAAAATCGATGATATCGAAAACATGCCAGATCGTCAGGAATATACCATTGTATATGCGATTATCAGTGAGCAAGAAAAGGGATTGAACGTCCCTTTCTTTTCAAAAATTAGCCTGAAACACGTAGTAAACCGACTGGAGGCGTTTGGTTTCAACGTACGGCTGGCAAAGATACCCGTATCAGATATCAAGAAAAAAACCAAGTTATGTCCGCCTGCGTAATAACGTCCCCGAACACTTATAAGGCCTCCGGCTGTCAATAGAAAAACTACTCCATTACGAAAAATATACTTATTTCGCTAAACGTGCAACGAGCCTTTGTTTCTGTTGGCAGCCATTCTGACTTAGTTTCAAAGCAGG
>Ga0315543_1000133_pt1 | contig 92007 bp, 106 predicted proteins | sample SalMarSW160210MG_2_FD_203098 | JGI IMG/M metagenome (GOLD analysis project Ga0315543, IMG submission 203098) | Salt marsh sediment microbial communities from the Plum Island Ecosystem LTER, Massachusetts, United States - Salt Marsh Sediment SW1601-210 ... | reverse complement strand
CAGGCAGAATCATCAGGAAATTGATTATTGAATTCTTCTATTGTAAACTTTTTCATTATACACCATCCTCAAAGACATTAAGGTAATTGTAACATATCAATTACGTGATGTCAAGGGATAATTGCCTTATATTATAGTCCAACATATTTATGCGAAGCACACACTCCGCTATATTGTTACGCCAGAGATAACAAAACAGGCAATTGTTACCCAATAATTGCCTCTATTGTGATATTTGTTCACCTAGCTACTATATGGTTAATCCCTGGTGGGTAGCAACTTTGATGTAACGAAAGATTTAAAGGGCTTAAGAACCACAGACTAATAAGCTCTGTGCCACAATAGCTCTTAGTATTGACAAACCGAATTACGTGTGGTAACATCGGGGTTGGTCAGGCATTTCCCAGTTAAAGCAAAATCTTGAGAAAGGATGGCAAAAATGGCCAAGCGAATCATTCTTTACAATCTGGCGGAAAATGTGACTGATGAACAGTTCAAGGCTTACGTGACTAGTGAAAAAGGTCCTCTAATAGAGAGCCTTCCGTCCGTCAAGAAATACGAACTGGTCAGGATAACGGGAGCCGTGGCGGGGGAAGTCCCCTATAGATACGTTGGAATCCTGCATCTAACCAGCCTGGATGAATTCGAAGAGAAGGCTGCCAAAACTCAAAAATACGAAGATTTTTTGAAGAAATTTATACCGATGGTAACCGACCTTCAAATCCTGTCCGGGGAAGAAATCTATTAATTGAAAGGAAGGACAAATGCTAAGCCAGACCAGTCAATGGTACAAGTTACAATACCCGGAGTGCTTCGTCAATGAAGAGCTGCGAATGATGCAAAATACGCTTGCCGATTTTGTCGACAAGGAGATTATGCCGGTCCGGGAAAAGATTGACGATGATGTCACCCATGAAAAGGTGATTACCCCTATCCTGAAAAAATTACAGGTAGGACTTGGCTACCAGAAAAACAAGATACCCAAAGACTTCGGCGGCAACCAGCAGCTTTCCATGGTTGGGGATGCCCTAATACAGGAGCAGCTTTCCCGCGCTGACTATGGCATAAGCCTCCACTGCGCCTGCACCGACTGGGGGTTGGTACCAGCCATCCTGGCATACTTATCACCCTCGCCAACAGGGAAGGCATGGGGAAAAGCAGTGTTCGATGAGTTCGCCCCCAAGTTCACCGGCAAGGAGCTAGCCGTTGCCTGCATGAACTTCAGTGAAGAAGACTCCGCCTGTGATGTTGAGAACCCGATGAATGAGAGCAGGACGGTAAAGGTGAGGGCCGAGCTTAAGGGCAACGAGTGGGTGGTAAACGGTAATAAGTTATGGGCATCCAATGCCGGCATTGCCGACCTCAACTGTGTTGTCTGCAACATGGACCCCAAGCGGGGAATAGACGCCTTTACACTGGTCTATGTTCCCGAGCCCTGGCCCGGGGTCTCCCATGGCAAATTCGAGGTCAAGTGCGGGGCTAACGCTGACAGGAATACTCCCACCTATTTTGATAACGTCAGGGTGCCTAAGGAGTGGGGAATACAGGGTCCTGAAGCCTGGGCCATTTTCACGAATACCGTGTCCGCCCCCATGTCCCTGAATGCCGCCAACGCCGTTGGTCTTCTGCAGGGAGCATTTGACGTCCTGGTTGAGTATACCGGGCAGAGGGTGGCGGGGGGCAAACCGGTCAACCAGCACCTCCACGCGGCGATGATACTGGGCGAGATGGCCTCGTTTATATCCGTGGCCAGAGCCGCCGTTCTAGAGATGGCTTACCAGTATGACCACATGGATATCTATGGTATGTGGAACACGGAAAGTATGATGGCTAAAGGGCATGCCGTGCACGCCTATATCACCCGCACCGTGCCCGACTTGGTTTCAAGGGGTTTAGAGCTGATGGGTTCCTTTGGCCTTGTCCGGGAAAACGGTTACGAGAAGTATTACCGTGATGCCGTAGTGCTGAAAATAGTCCTGGGCGGCTCACACCTGGGTTACTTTGAAACCTGCAAGCAGTTCTATGACCTGGACTATTCTGCATTTGGCCCGGGAAAGCTCAAGGAACCGGCTTGAGGCAAAAAAGGCAGTACGGGAGTTTTGCCAGGCAAAATCCTTAATGGGAGGTGCCGATATGAACCTGAAGGGAAAGGTAGCCCTGATCACCGGGGGAGGTACCGGTATAGGCACTGCCATCGCTGAACGATTTGTTGCCGATGGAGCCAAAGTCTGTATCACTGGCCGCCGCAAAGAAATGCTGGAAAAGGTGGCTAAATCACTTCCCTCGGGGACAGTGGTCATATGTCAGGGAGATGTGTCCAAGGAGGAAGATGTAAAGCGCATGGTGGATACGACGGTGAAGTTTGGCGGCAAACTGGATGTGCTGGTCAATAACGCCGGCACCAACCACCCAGCAACCGTCACCGAGCTTGACCCCAAGTTGTGGCAGGAGGTTATCGGGGTGAACCTTACCGGCCCTTTCCTGCTCATAAAGGCGGCAATACCACACATGCTCAAAGGGGGAGGTGGTTCTATCATAAATATTGCCTCGCTGGGTGGAATGCGCTGCCTGCCCAGCCATCCGGTCTACTGCAGCTCAAAAGCAGGCCTGATTATGCTTTCTCAGCAGGTGGCACTGGATTACGGGCGTCGCAACATCCGCTGTAATGCCGTGTGCCCCGGCGGCGTCAAAACGGAAATGACGAGGAAAGACTTTGGTCAGTTCGGGAAGATGCTCGGCATAGAGCCCGATACCTTCATCGACCAGATAGCAGTGGAGATACCCATGCACCGCTTCGCCGCTTCACCCGAAATCGGCGGCCTTTGCAGTTACCTGGCCAGCGATGATTCATCGTTTATGACCGGAGCAGTTATCACCATCGACGGCGGCACGGCTGTGGTTGATGCGGTCGGGGCGGCCATAACGGCGGCGATGAGGAAGGGTGGCCTTGTTGATTAAAAGGGGCCAAGCCGGCCTTTTAATTTAGGGTGTAAAAATTCTTAGAAAGGAGTAGTGGAGAAAATGGCTAAATATTACAAGAACCTGGTGCAGAAACCGAAGTATGAGGCGCGTACTGAATTTGATGACGTAAAGGGTCGACAGTATCCCACCATGACCTTTATGAGCAACGAGCTCGTGCCCGGAAGCAACGTGTATATCGAAATGGGCTGGGTATATGCTATGCCCGACCCGAACCCTCATATACCCGAACATTCTCACGCTGATTCTGACGAATTCGTCCTGCACATTGGTTCCGACTATAAAAATCCCGAAGACCTCGGTGGGGAAATAGAGTTCGTGGTGGGGGGCGAACCGCTTAAAATCAACAAGACCTCAGCCCTCTACGTGCCGGCGGGAGTAATACACGGTCCCCTGACCTGGAAGAGTGTTACCCGACCGCACCTGCAGATGACAATAATAATGGGGGCGGGCACTCTTGCTGAAGCGGCACCGGCGGGATACAAAGGGTAGTAGAATAGCCGGGCTATCCCCTTATAAAAAAATTGTATATTGAGCCTCCTGACAGAAAGACAAGGCCGAAAGAGAGTCGCCCGGAAAAAAAGACGCTGAACTGAGCCTTTTTCCCTTACTTCCGCCACTGCACTTCGTTAGCCTCGCAAGCATTTTTGTGCCGCGATTTCTACAAAATGTCAGAAGTCAAGGCATATGCAGCTACCCAGCTTTGGGATTGGGAAAATAATTAGTGAGCTACATCCCTGAAGCTAAATTATAGTTAACCGCATAAATCATTACAATCCTCCCTCCTCTAGGGGGAAGGGAGTTAGAGGGAGGGGGAAAGCTCGCATAGTTCACCCTCACCCTGACTCTCTCCCATCAAGGGAGAGGGATTTTATATGAAATTATTATGTGGAAGATTATATCATACAGGGCGTAATATTGATCGTCATAATGTTACTGGCACCGCAGGGTATCGTGGGCTCTATACGCAAGACCCGAGCTTACCGCTCCCTGTTACAATTAGCTACCAGGCGCTGAAGTGAGCCGTTCCGATCCTTATGAGATTGCACAAAACGCTACTTTGTGTGGTTGCACCTATATGGCGATGGCCAGTTGTCCCAATACAGGCTAGTCCCTTTATGTATACCGCCGCACAATGCGGTATACTGCAGACAAATCCCAGGTGAAATGTGAGGAGCAGCTAGTGACATAGGTGAGAACTAGGGGGACTACAGGAGGAGCCATACCGAAAAGGTGCTTCCCGCCCCGACCTGGCTCTCCACTTCTATCTTTCCCCCATGAGCCTCAGCAATGTGCCGGCATATTGCCAGGCCCAGCCCACTGCCTCCCTCAGCGCGCGAGCGGGATTTATCGGCCCGGTAGAACCGTTCAAAGATGAAAGGTATGTCTTCTGCCGGGATGCCAACTCCGGTATCCATGATGGCAACGATAGCCATTTGCCCTTCACGGCGAAGCGAGAGGGAAACAGTCCCTGGAGCGGGGGTATATTTGATGGCGTTATCTAAAAGGTTCATAAACAGTTCTCTCAGCCTGGCTTCATCGCCTTTCACTACCAAATCCTGCGTCTGACCTAATTGAAAACTGAGCCCTTTTTCCTGGCAGAGGACCTCTACATCTGTACTCAGGTTAGTGATGAGCTTACCGAGATCGACTTCCGCGAAGTTCCATTGCTCCTTTCCGGCATCAGCACGAGCGAGGGTAAGCAATTTGTCAATAAGGGAAGACATTTGTTTTGATTCCTGAGAAACAATCTCCAAAGATTGCCGATAATCGCTTGGTGGTCTTTCCTTCTGGAGCGCCAGAGTGGATTCAGCTTCAATGACCGCCAGGGGAGTACGTAACTCATGTGAAGCATCACTGGTGAATTGCTTCTGGCGCTGGAACGCTTTTTCCAATCGTCCAATCATTTCGTTCAGCGTCGCTGCTAGCCTCCCCAATTCATCCTTGGTGTTCACATTAATCCTTTGACTCAAGTCACCTTCCCCAATTTTCTGTGCTGTCTGGGCAATCTTGTCTACAGGCTTAAGCGCTCGGCGGGCTAGAAATATGCCACCTCCAGCGGCTAATGCCAGGGCCAGCGGGACAGCGATGATAAGGGTGCGCACCAATCCATGCAGTGCTTGGTCTATCTGTTTTGTCGAGCGACCAATAATCAGTGCACCTGGCTGGGTACTAAGTGGCAGTCCCGCTATGCTAAGGTGTATTGGGGCAGCCAGGAGACGCGACCCTTCGCCTTCCGCCGTCTCGATAGTGGTAAACGAACTCTTGCCGTTAATGGCTTGGTAAATGAATTCGTGACTCAAGGGAATACTTATCCCTGGGGGAGACACCTCCACCAATTGGTTACCAGAGTAAAAGTATAATATGACGATTTCCCCCAGTTCCTCTTGGAATTCTCCTTGCCAGATGCTTTCCAGAATAGGCGGGACACTACATATCTCCATTGAACGTAGTTCCAGTGAATCATCCAGATTCTGGTAGAGGCTTCGAGAAAGATAAAAATATACCCCGGCACTGAGGGCAGTCAATAAAACTGCCAGCACCAACAGGTACCATATGGTAAATCGGAATTTGATGCTGCGAATGAAGCTCATAGTGCTTTCAGCCGATAGCCGGCTCCTCTCACCGTCTGAATCAGGCTATCCTCCCCCTCGTTGTCAATCTTACGCCGCAATCTGCGGATATAGACATCTACCAGATTAGATAGGCTATCGAAGTCGTAATCCCAGGCATGTTCTTCGATCATGGTCCGCGTAACTACCACGTTGGGATGGCGCATGAAGTACTCCAGGATGACGTATTCCTTAGTGGTCAATTCAATAGGTCTTTGTCCTCGCCAAACCTGGCGGGTAAGAGTGTTCAGAGTTAAGTCTCCCACCCGAAGCTCTGGCGATTTGGACATTCCCTCTCGCCGCAGGAGCGCCCGGACTCGGGCAAGAAGCTCACTGAAGGCAAAAGGTTTAACCAAATAATCATCGGCTCCTGTATCTAGCCCTCTGACCCGGTCCTCCACAGTGTCTTTAGCCGTCAACATCAGAATGGGGGTATTAATCTTCTTGGCGCGAAGCTCATGGCAAACTTCGATGCCATCTTTATTGGGTAGCATGATGTCTAGAATGATGAGGTCATACGGATTGACCTCGGCAAGATATTCTCCTTCCTCTCCGTCGTAGGCTAAGTCAACAGCGTAGGCTTCTTCCAGAAGCCCGCGCTTGATGATAGCACAGAGTCGTCGGTCATCATCAACAACCAAAATTCGCATAACAAACTCCCAAAACAGATTATATTACACCAAGATGAACATGAGATGAAATGACTCAGTTGTATGCTTTTTCTGCCGTTCACTCCCGTTTCATGGTGGGTTCATGTTGGTGTGATAAGCTTGATTTGTACTGATGGGGGACTAACTGGAAAAGAAGGATGGATATGTGTGGTTTGATAACGGAAAGAAGTGATGCAGTTTTGAAAACTTTAAGAAAGGGGGAGAAAAAGTGAAGAATAGAATACTTTTTATCTCATTAGCGGTGGTGCTAGCTCTCACCATGGGTCTTATCGGCTGTGCGCCCTCCGAAGAAGAACCTGAGATACCGATCGGAGGTATAGCTGGGGGAGTAGTTGCTGCCGCGGATGATAGCTCAAGCAGTACTGAGGACCAGAGCCAGCCTTCCGATCGATACCAGGCGCTTCTGGACAGAGCGTGTGCCATCTATGAGGAGGAGACGGGTGTGGCCGTCGACTCAGAGCAACTAAAGGATGCTCTCGATCAGGCTCAAAGTGAGATGCAGGTTGAAGCTCTAGAAAGCTGGCTGCAGAACTTCGTGGACGAGGGCAAGATAACTCAGGAAGAAGCTGATCAGTACCTGGAATGGTGGCAGTCCCGGCCTGACATCGAATTACCATTACCAGGGCTTGGCGGACGTGGTCATGGGGGTGGCATGATGTGGGGTGGTGGTTTTCAGACTTGGGATGGTCCGCGTTTAGCTGGCGAAAAGACCGATCCTGGCAACATGAGGCAAACTGGGTGGTTTGGAGAAGTAAATATATGACAACCTCAACCTCCTTCTTCTTTCCCTTCCTTTCTACTATGGTGTTAGAGGCTTCCAAATGGAGGCCTCTAATACTATCTGGATTTTACATAAGGGGATATTTTGTAAAGTGATTACTATATAGGGAGGTGTGCCTCTGATGCTTCCGATGAAGCAGGCAATTAATAAGCCGCCGGGGCAGAACTTGTCTGGAGAGAGGGGGGTGGGTCATCCCCTCTCTCCTTTGCAGTAACCAGGACTCAAGTCTAGGAAAATAGACTTCAAACCGAAATGAAGGAAAAGAGTGAGAATAAGAAGTAATACAAAGAGCAGAACTCAACTAAGGGAGAGAGTCGATAAGAAGTTGTACTATGCTTTCATAATAGGAGGGCATGGAAAATGACTAAGCTAAAGTACATTGTAATAGGTGTCGTTTTGCTTGTTAGTATCAGCCTGGTTGTTGCCTGCACCCTAGCTAACCCCCCAGTTCCGCCTCAGAATATCTGTATGTTGATGAGGGAATTGGCCCCGAGCTTAGTACCCAGGAGTTAGTAGCAGAGGTGGCTCCTGCCGTGGTTTCCATCGTTACCGAAACGGTGAGCTACAACTGGTTCTGGCAGGCAGTCCCGCAGACAGGAGCGGGAAGCGGGATAATAATCAGCCCTGACGGCTATATTGTGACCAATAACCATGTGGTAGAAGGTGCCCAAAAAGTGACCGTAACTCTTAGTGACGGAAGTGCTTTTGCGGCAACTGTAGTGGGTACAGACGCACAAACTGATTTGGCGGTAGTGAAAATTGACGCCAGCAATCTTGCCTACTTACATTTCCTGAGCAACTCTCTGGAGCAGCTTAGCGTACTTGACCCGGTAGTAGCTGTGGGTAATGCTCTGGCTTTGCCGGGAGGTCCTACCTGGACTACCGGCGTGGTCAGCAATCTGGGACGCTCTATTGAAGAGAACACCGGAGTGGTGCTCAATGACATTATTCAGACTGATGCGGCTATTAACGCAGGAAATAGCGGTGGACCGCTACTAGACACGGCGGGGCAAGTGGTCGGCATCAATGTGGCTATCGCCAGCAATGCCGAGAATATTGGCTTCGCCATAAGTACGGATACTGCTATTCCTGTAGTGCAGAGCTTAATAACGGAAGGAAAGTGGTTCGCCCTTGGCTTGGAGTGGCAGTGACCACCGTTACCTCAACTATCCAGCAGTACTACAACCTCTCAGTCAACAAAGGAGCTCTCATTACCAGTGTAGCTAGCGGTAGCCCAGCAAGTAAGGCTGGACTAAGAGCAGGTGATGTTATCACTAAGATAGACGACGAGGATATCAGCACTGCCGCAGAACTGTCCTCAGCCATAGGTTCCCATCAAATAGGCGACCAGATTGAGATTGTCTATTACCGTGGGAATGTACAGGATGTAGCTAATGCCACGCTGGAGGAGTCTCCCTCTTAGGCCGACAACGAGTAGGAAAGAAGGAGGTTATTATATATGGGTGTAGTTCGCAGGTCAATACGTAACATTGTGACTTACTGATCAAAACAAGCAAATGTCCCCCAACAAAAGACTCTTTAGTTATATCTGATAACCTAGCAGGTATATGGCTAATCCTCCGGGTTGGGCGAGGTTGGCAAAAATAAAAAAAGCCCACTACCGTTAAGTAGAGGGCTCACAGTTGCCGGACAGGCTGAGTTTTGTCAATTCTACGGGCTCATGCAGTTACCTCCAACCTGGTTGCCTGCGCATCATCAACAATCAGTATGTTTTCTTGCTTTGCCACTATTTTTCTAGCTGCTTTAGAGCTTTTTCCACTATTGCTATTAGCTCCTCGGGGGTAAATGGTTTTGGTAAAAATAGCCTACCACTTTGCTCTATAAAAGGCATGGTTTTCTCGTCTAGCACATTCCCGGTAGTGAATACTACCTGGTTTGCCACACGCGGATATTTTTTTTGCAGCCATTGGTATAGTTCTGTACCGTTCATTTTCGGCGTCCTGATATCAATCAGACAAATGTGATATTGCCTCTCCTCTATCATATCCTGAGCTAACTTCCCATTTACGGCAATGTCCACCTCAAACCCTTCCCTAGTAAGGACTCTTCGGCACATATTGCCAATCACTGGTTCGTCCTCGACTACCAAGATTCTCTTCGTGGTGCGATCAAGAGTATTTATCGTACGCTTCCTTCTCTTTACTACTTGCTGATGGGTAATTCTACCACAAAAGTAGCTCCTTCACAAGGCTCGCTCTCGGCGTATAACTTGCCACCGTGTTCAGTAACTATCCCGTGACAAATACTTAGACCAGGCCCGGTGCCTTTGCCCACCTCTCTGGTGGTGAAGAACGGAGTGAAGAGTTTCTTCATGTTGTCCGGGCTGATTCCCGGGCCATCATCAGTAATAGAAGCCCGAACTATATCCCCAACCCGTTCTGTAGCAATGGGATGTGGGCTTCTAACGTCCTCTGGTCAAGACTCGCTTCACTTCTTGCTTTAGCTGTGTAGCATTGAAGGGCTTGTCAATATGGGCAACTTTGGTCTCGGCGAAGAACTTCTCCGTATCCGAACTCAAAATATCGCCGGTGATGAAGATTACTCTCCGGGCTAATGACTTGGCAATCTTTTGAATACGCCGGTACAATTCAACGCCATCCACGCCCGGCATCTTGATATCCAAAAGGATGAGATTGTATCTCTGGCTTTCAATCATCTTCAGAGCATCGTCAGCGTTATCTACAGTATCTACCTCGTAACCTTCACCAACCAGCACCCGTTTCGTCAGGTCCCTGATCACTTTCTCATCATCCACCACCATTATCTTGGCTTTGGCCACCTTCTCAGCCTGTTCTACAACTGGCTCAGCCGGCTCAGCCGGCTCTGGTACTTCGGCTTCGGTGACTATGGGCAGTTCCACGATAAAGGTTGCACCTTTGCCCGGCTTGCTTTTAGCGTATATCTTCCCGTTATGTTCGGCTACTATGCCATAGCACAGGCTCAAGCCCAGCCCGGTGCCCTGTCCCACCTTCCTCGTGGTGAAGAAGGGGTCAAAGATTCTATCCATGATTTCCGGCTTTATCCCCGGCCCATCGTCTTTGACTGATATTTTTATGGTGTTATCGCTCTTCTCTGTGGTTATAGTGAGCTTGCCCTTGCCGTGAGCTAATTTCATCTCTGTCTCGGCGTTGACTATTAAATTGAGTAGCACCTGCTGGATTTGGCCGGGGTCAGCCACGGTTGGAGGCAAATCAGGAGCCAGCTGGGTGGTGAGCTTTATGTTACTGGTTATCAGATGATAAGCCCGCAGTGCCAGGGCGCCCTCTATAAGCTCATTGATACCCACCAGCTTCTGCTCCGGCTTGGTCTGGCGAGAGAAGGCAAGCAGCCTCCTGATGATGCCAGCCACACGTTGGGCACCATCGTTGATGAGCGCCAGGTCCCTCTGGATGTCCGCAGGGATGTCCTTTCTATCCATAAGCAACGGGGCGTAGCCGGTAACTACGGTGAGTGGGTTATTTATCTCGTGGGCGACGCCGGCTACCATCTCACCCACAGAAGCTAAACGGCTCGCCACCTGAGCCTTTAGCTCCAGCTCTATCTTCTCTTCTTCAGCCTTCCTGCGCTCGGTCATATCCCGTAACACTGTGATGAGACCCACAGGCTGGTCTTCCGCCCCGCGCAGGAAGTTTGTTCTGGCTTCCGTCCATACAGTGGAGCCATCCTGGCGCATGACTTCCAGCTCGAGTATCCTTGACCTAGTCGGGTCTCTGGGTTGCCTGTTAGCTATCTCCAACTCTTCCACAAAAGCCTTTGTGGCGACCTCGAGGGATGCAGGAGTCAACAATTCCTCCAGTGACATGGCCATGACCTCCTCGGTGGTGCTGGTTGTCAGATATTTGATAGACGGGCTCACATAGGTAAGCCGCAGATTCATATCTGTAGTGATGATGACATCCCTGGTGTTTTCAGCAATCAAACGGTACCTTTTCTCACTCTGTCGTAGTTTCTCCTCTGCCTGCTTGCGCTTGGTGATGTCGCGGAAATTCACCACGATCCCGCATACAACCGGGTTGTCAAGCAAATTGTGCCCCACTACTTCGATAGTGCGCCACGATCCGTCCGTATGTTGCGCCCTTACATTGATGCTGACTATACCTCTAGGGTTTTTAAGAAGATAATCGAATTTTTCGCTCACAAGAGCTGCTTCATCGGGATGCACATCCTTGAGCATATCTCTGCCTATTTCGCCAGTGGGGGCGCGTCCCCAGACCGCTTTATAGTTAGGGCTCTGGTATCGCACGGTTCCAAGCGAATCAATAACAGTAATGACATCTGATGAATTTTCAATCAGTGCCTGGAAATGTTCTTCCCTATATCTCAGTGTTTCCTCGGCCTGCTTTCGGTCGGTGATGTCTATGATGGCTCCCTGGATGGCAAGTTTCCCGCCATACTCGATACGGTTAGAATGCATCTCCAGCAAGCATACTGTCCCATCCTTCCGAATGCCGTGATATTCATAATGTGGAGGCACTGCTTTACCTGCCAGCCGGTCACGGAAGCGCCCCCAGACGAGAGCCTGGTCTTCGGGGTGTATCATCGCCTGCACTTTTGCCGGCGGCAGTAACAGTAACTCCTCAACACTATACCCGGAGATTTCAGCAAAGGCATTGTTGGCGAAGACAATGCGGAAATCTTGAAGCACAACTATCCCCATCAGAGACTGCTCGGTTAATGTTCGATACTTCTCTTCTGACTCTCGCGGTGCATCCTCTGCATGCTTGCGCTCGGTGATGTCAGTAGCGATGTGGATGGTCTTCTCCAGCTTGCCGGCAGCATCGAGCACCGGCGTGCAGGAGACCAGGAAGATGCCGCCCAAGGCTTCAATCTCCATCTCCACTGTCTCCAGATGACCAGAGCGCAACATCTTCTCAAGGGGGCAACCTGGCGGAGGCTGGCTGGTTCTGTGGAAGATTTCCCAGCATTTCTTGCCCACAAGTTCTGCTGTTGACCTGCCTGTGGCCTTGATAGCGGCAAGGTTGGCAGTTATGATTTTGTGGTCAGGGTCAAGGATCAACGTCGGATGCCCGATAGCCTGAAAGATGGTTTCCCATTCCTCGCGGGTGCGGATAGGCTCCTCTTCCGGTCGTTTGCCCTGGGAATTTCCCGGGCCCTCGCTTGCTTTCATCTTTTATTCCTATGCTCTACCCACCGGGATTGCTTCGGCTGACTTCCTTAATGTCGCATTGACGAGGCGCAGAGAAAAATAGAGTTGACCCCCTTTGTGTTACTAATATTTCTTATTTATACTATTCTTATATAGTCTATTATACTGCTATCTAAGGAATTGTCAATTGTTTTTTGTGCGGCGTCCAAGACATCCTATAGAGTTAAGGAGTCGCAAATCGCTATATTGTCAAATTCTCCTTTGAATACGGCATGGCATGTGGCTTCGTAAAGCGGCTAGTTGAACTTGCTCATGGCTGACTCTATCCCCTGGGTAAGAAAACAATCGATGGCTTCGGCCACCTTGGCAATCACAGGCTTCATTATTGCTTCTTCTTGGCGGGAGAAATCGCTGAGCACATAATTGACTACAGCGTCCTCGCTAATGGATTGTTCTTCCGCCTGGGGTCGTCCAATCCCCACCCTGATTCGGGGGAAGTCCTCGCTTCCCAGGGCGGAAATAATAGAATTCATGCCCTTGTGTCCTCCCGAACTTCCGTTCTGACGCAGGCGAATCTTGCCCAATGGCAAATCGAGGTCATCGTATATTACCAGCAGGTCACTCAAAGAAATGTCATGTTTATGCGCCAGGCAAGCCGCAGGGTTGCCACTCAGATTCATGAATGTCCCTGGCTTGGCCAGCAGCAACTTCTCGCCCCTTACTTTGCCGATGCCTACTCTAGCCCGGCATTGCCTGTGGTCAAAGCGAATAGAATGAAGCCTGGCGAAGTAATTCAGGCACCGGAAGCCAGCATTATGGCGATTATGGGCATAAGCCTTGCCTGGATTGCCTAAACCAACGATGAGTTTCATTGACTTAGAGTTTATGGGAATTCAGTCACCTGATATTATGGCTGATTCCATCGACACTAAGCAAATGCTACTCACCCTAAACAGCAAGCTTGGTTGGCTAAATGGCCTTGTATTCCCAGCACTTAGCCTTAACGCTTTAGAATATCCTATTTTAGAAAGGCTGCATAAACTAACTGGCCTAGGCCATTTAGATGAAACTAGAACTTAAAGCGTAGAAATTTCTGAATACTCCCCGGCCTCCTCTTTTGTAAAGTTTCTTAGACTCAAGCTTCACTGAGCTAGCAAGTGGTATAATTAGGATTAGGATGTATGCTGTGGCTGACGGGTAGCCCAGTTGGGATTCCTTCAGTGCAACTACAAAAATTTGGAGGTGGAAGGTGAAGACAATAGTCAGTTTGAGGAGACACTATCACGTGGCAAGAGTTAGCATCTTTTTGATTATGATAGCCTTGATTGTCGGGATGGTAGGCTGTGCTCCTGTTAAGTACGACCTCACTATCGCCAGTATCTGTGGAGGGTCGGTAACTACCCCTGGAGAGGGGACTTTTACCTATAGCAAGGGAAGAGTGGTGAGACTGGTGGCTAGGCCGTGTGTCGGCTACTTTTTTGTCAAATGGACCGGCGATGTGGCGACGGTCAACATTGTCAATTCCTTCTCAACAACCATCACCATGAACGGAAATTACTCCATAACAGCTAACTTCGTCGGATGTGGCTGCGGAGGCTGAGATACATGGGTAACACTCATGGTGTGTATAGTGGATAATAAGTTGCCATGGGAGTTACCGGAATCAAGAAGTCAGCCAGCCTTCACTTCTTTGAAAGAAAACCCGTTGTCTCGACTTATCCGGGCGAAGAACCTCCCCCAGTTGTAGAACGGCATATTATATGTCATTCGTGGATAATACCTATTGGCAATAGCCTTATATTCTGCGCAATTTAGCCTTTATACTTTAATGAAGACTATTTTAGAAAGGCTGCATAAACTACGCTAACTTAAAGCAGCCCGAAGATGAGAATTAAAGCGGAGAATCATTTGCCAAACTGGCTTAGCTAACTCCAAAACTCGAGATAAACATTCACTATCCTCTCTTCATTGGTATCATCTTGATCCGACCAATATGCAACAACAATTAGCTTATAACTTCCTGTATCAAGCGGAACTTCAAAAAGAGACCTCAAGACACTCTCTCCCTTCGCCACAGTCCACCCAGATTCGGAAGGCTCCGGGTATAAGTAGTAGTTAATTTTCTGTCCACTTATCACATCGACGAATCCCTTTAGGATCCCAGTACTAGTTACGTTGAAGCAGACCTCGGGGGCATTTTCCACTCCAACTGGGACAACGAGAGTCTGTTCCGCAAGTATGGTAATAAGTGGGGTCGCGGGAGGTTTGGTGCAAGCAAGTGCTGTAGACAGCAGGAACAACACTAGCAGTCTAGCTACTAACCTGTTCAACATATCAACTGTGTCCCTAATCTAGCGGTATTTCAAACTCCCACGGGCAGTATATAAGACGCACGCAACTTCAATCCCGTAAAGTTTACCTCCTAACTATAACATTATATCAGCAGGTCGGCTAGTAACGCTGTAGAGGCGGGTCTTCTCGCCGCACGCACATATTATGGGAACATTAGCTGTAATTCCCATAGCACCTAATGGAATTGCTTCAATGTAGCTCGGAAAATTTTCAGGAATGCGAATGCTCATCATAACTGTTATAGTTTCACCCGCTTTTATCGAAATGTTTCCACTTAGATTGTAACTGACAAGTTCATTAAAGATAACATCGCCCTGCTCAATCCTAAGCCCCCAAGGACTCTTTGGGTCTATGTTTACTTGCGCTTCAGTAACCTCAGGGGTGTGAGAAACAAAATGGAGGAGGATATTTATGTTTATCTCTCCCCCTCTATCAATAAATAGAAGGCTTGGAGAGTCAGAAGGGTAAGTAATCTCTAAATATCCAGTGACCCCATACTTCAAGGCAATCTCAGGGTCACGTATTTCCATACCCGTTAAGCAAGGCACACCTACCATTTCTTCGAACTTTGGTTCATTTGGCTCAGGCGATGAGCTTACAAAGAGCGGAGCACATGCTAATAAAGCAAGCGCCACAAATACCAAAATCATGAGTCTTAAATTAAATTTTTCTCTCATTTACCCCCCTCCGTCTGGCTAAGTTTTGAGATTTTCCACTTGTCTCCCCAGTGATTTTTGAGTGTGGTAGTATTATCAGTACGACTAATTAAATTGTACCATTTTTAGGCCTTATTGGCTAAATAGCCTTATATTCTACGCAATTTAGCCTTACACTTTAATAAATGTCGTTTTAGAAAGGCTGCATAAACTAACTGGCCTAAGCCATTTAGATGAAAACTACGAACTTAAAGCGTAGAAATTTCTGAATACTCCCCGGCCTCCTCTTTTGTAAAGTTTCTTAGACTCAAGCTTCACTGAGCTAGCAAGTGGTATAATTAGGATTAGGATGTATGCTGTGGCTGACGGGTAGCCCAGTTGGGATTCCTTCAGTGCAACTACAAAAATTTGGAGGTGGAAGGTGAAGACAATAGTCAGTTTGAGGAGACACTATCACGTGGCAAGAGTTAGCATCTTTTTGATTATGATAGCCTTGATTGTCGGGATGGTAGGCTGTGCTCCTGTTAAGTACGACCTCACTATCGCCAGTATCTGTGGAGGGTCGGTAACTACCCCTGGAGAGGGGACTTTTACCTATAGCAAGGGAAGAGTGGTGAGACTGGTGGCTAGGCCGTGTGTCGGCTACTTTTTTGTCAAATGGACCGGCGATGTGGCGACGGTCAACATTGTCAATTCCTTCTCAACAACCATCACCATGAACGGAAATTACTCCATAACAGCTAACTTCGTCGGATGTGGCTGCGGAGGCTGAGATACATGGGTAACACTCATGGTGTGTATAGTGGATAATAAGTTGCCATGGGAGTTACCGGAATCAAGAAGTCAGCCAGCCTTCACTTCTTTGAAAGAAAACCCGTTGTCTCGACTTATCCGGGCGAAGAACCTCCCCCAGTTGTAGAACGGCATATTATATGTCATTCGTGGATAATACCTATTGGCAATAGCCTTATATTCTGCGCAATTTAGCCTTACACTTTAATAAATGTCGTTTTAGAAAGGCTGCATAAACTACACTAACTTAAACCAGCCCGGAAGATGAGAATTAAAGCAGAAAATCATTTGTCAAACTAGGCGGGTTGTATGTTTCTAACTAATCCATATGTTCCAATGTCTTTTGCGGAGGCACGGGCTCTTTCCCGAGCAAGATGAGACCAAAATGCGCTAGCTTCTGTTGCGTTCTGGGGTCTACATCGTGCCAGCGGGCCATGAATTCTTCTTCCGTCATCCATGTTCTGTGAAAAGATGACGGGTCTTCAAACACAATAACACCATCATAGTGGGCGATAACAATGACGTAATGGCCATCGTCGTTATCCCTCTTCCAATCTTCAAGTGTCATATACCTTTCTGCCCACGCCTGTACCAGCACAATCACCGGATGCTTTTCATCCACAAATCGTTTTACTTCTTCCAAAGAGAATCCACTTTTCCTGATGACCTGAAACCCTTTTGCTTTAGCCACAGATATCATATTTTGCACAGGGGTTCCGTCGTTGTCGCATCTAAGTTCTTTCATCAATTCGCCTTCGGGAATATCTATGCCGTAATAAGCCATGAGAATCTGCAATGCTTTTGCTCCACAGTCAAAATCAAAGGTCTGTCTACCTATTGGTAGCTCAATCATTGCCATGCCTCCTGGTTGTCTATATATATGCGAAACACTCTTGGGCAATTATACCAGACTATCTTTCTAAAGGAAGCTACATGTCTATCAATCTAGTCTTGCCGATTCTATCCGCTACGATGTATGCTGTGGCTAGTGAGTAGGCTAACAAGCCCGCTTAGAGAGGTAACATTTTGGCTAAATGTTGGATTATAGGCGCACTGGTTTTCAGCCTGTGTTTTTAGCACTGTCGACATCGCTTGCTTCCGTCACATTGTGATTCGGGGATTTACGGGGGATAACTTCGCCTTTTGATGACACCCATCCTTCGCCAGCTATCGTGCTACCCACTGTTATTACGATACCTGTAGGTTCTCCAGACGCATCTTTTACCATCTCCATAATGCCGGCATTCTCCAAGCCATGCAGTACTAGATTGGTGAGCCGATGAAGCCTAGTAGCCTCTTGCTTTAGCTTGTCCCCTGCTTTTTTGTAGTAAAACCACGATACGAACCATGTAATAAACCCACCAATAAGTACGCCAATAAGTGCAGGAATTATGTTGTCTAGATTCATTTCAGACCTCCGATAGATTACACGTGTAAAAAGTGCTTGAGCATTACCTAGCTGACAATTTCACTGAAAATTCACACATCCTTATTGTCACGAAGAGGGGATACTAACGACATCTGTGAGTAATTTTACCACAATTACGAGAAATTCAGATACCCCTTGAACCTTCTGACTTTTGTTATGCTTGTGACGAAAGCCAAATCCCTTCTCAAAAGTTGCTCAATCGTCCGATAAAGCCTCAAGCTTCACTGAGCTTGCAATTCACAGCTTCTTCTACATTAGGTTTGGCTGGTGGTATAATTGAACTAAGAGAAAGTTAATGAAAATAGCTATTCTAATTTACTGTATTCTTGCTTTGGCCTTGTTAGCCTTGTTAGGCTTATCATACACTCCGGGGACTTCATTTGAGGTTTCCGTAACTGACATAGATAATGGGGTCATAATTCAGAATGTAGGAAACATTCCTTGCCTTGTTTTTGTCAGTTCACCTGAGGGTGAGCAGCAGTTTGAAGTGGCTGTCGGCAAAAATGTAACGGTTACCGATATATCACAGCCCATTGATGTTTCAGCAACTAGCAACCTAACGACTAGCTGGGGGGATTGGGAGAAGATGAAGAAGGCACACGAGAAGTGGGTGAAAATCAAATATGACTTATCCTCAAACTTCACTGACCCCTAGCCTGGGCGAACCATATTCCAAATATCGTAGTTTGGGAACTTCCGTCTTGGACTTAACGAACTCAAAGCAAAGCTAGAACGTTATAGCCCAATAAGATTAGTAAATGCAAATCTGATAAACTTAGAGTTAAGAGTGTTTCTGTAATTTGCCTTCAGCCTTGTTTAGCAAGTCTAGGAACTCAGCTTCGCTGAGCGTCTCTATCCCCAACTTCTTTGCTCTATCCCGCTTAGAGCCAGGGTCAGCGCCCACCACCACATAAGAAGTCTTCTTGGTGACATCCGAGCCAGCCTTGCCACCGAGAGCTTTTATTTTCGCTTCTGCTTCGGAGCGAGAGAGGGATTCCAGCTTCCCGGTTAAAACAAATTCCAGTCCGGCTAAAGGTAACTTCTTGGGCTTGGCTTCTTTAGCTTTCTTTCTTTTCAGCTTTACCTTGGCTTTCTTTAACTTTTCGATGATTTGGATATTCCCTTCCTGTCTAAAAAAGGCGACGGTGCTTTCAGCTATCTTGGGGCCGATAGATGGAATGGTTGAAAGGTCTCCCTCACTCGCTTTAGCCAGGTTGTCTATTCTGCCAAAATGCTCTGCCAATAATTCGGCATATTGGTCACCCACGTCTATTCTGTCAAAATGCTCTGCCAGTAGGTCGGCGTATTGGTCACCCACATGGGTGATACCCAGGGCAAAGATAACCCGGGCTAAGGGTCTGTCCTTACTACTCTCGATGGAATTAAGCACATTGGAGGCACTTTTATCCGCCATTCTTTCCAGACTGAGAAGTTGCTCCTTGGTAAGGTAGTATAAATCGGCAGCATCCTTGATCAAGCCGGCCTCGAACAAAGCCTGGCACAGCTTTTCACCCACACCATCTATATCCATTGCCCCGCGGCTGACAAAGTGCTTGATTCTCTCTAGGGCTTGAGAGGGGCAGGCAGTGTTGGTGCAGCGGTGCATAGCTTCACCCTCTGGCTTTATCACCTCGCTGCCACATACGGGGCAGCGGCCGGGCATAGAGAAGACCTTCTCCTTGCCGGTACGGCGGCTGACGATAGGTTCGACAATCTCAGGAATAACTTCACCAGCCCGCTGCACAACGACCCAGTCGCCGATGCGGATATCTTTACGATGTATATCTTCTTCGTTGTGCAACGCTGCTGAACTGATAACGACACCACCTACTCGAACTGGCTCTAGAATAGCGTAAGGGTTAAGGCTTCCTGTCCTGCCAACATTTATGCCAATGTCAATAAGACGCGTGGTGCCCTGGATGGCAGGAAACTTGTAGGCAATGGACCATCTTGGCTCGTGAGCCACAGTGCCCAGCTCTTGCTGAAGGGCAATAGAATTGACCTTTGCTACTATGCCATCAGCCTCGTAAGGAAAGTTTTTCCGGCTTTCTGCCCAGCTCTGATAATATTTCTCCGCTTCATCGAGGGAGTAGCGTAGGGCAATATCGGGGTTTATCTTGAAGCCCAAGGACTTGAGGTATTGCATAATCTCCCAGTGGGTGTCGGGCATTGCTTTACCTTCGGCCCATCCGAGAGCGTAGATGAATATATCCAGGGGGCGTTTGGCAGTGATGCTGGAATCGAGCTGCCTTACCGAGCCGGCAGCGGCATTCCTGGGATTGGCAAAAAGCGGCAGCTCCTCTTTGGCCCTTTCTTCGTTAAGCTTTTTAAAACCAGCTTTAGGAAGATAAACTTCGCCTCGGACTTCAAATCTGGGCGGCGCCTCTCTGGGTACGGAAAGGGGAATACTCCTGATGGTTCTCAAGTTTTGGGTGATATCCTCACCTCGGTAGCCATCCCCCCTGGTTGCTCCTGTGACGAGCAAGCCATCAACGTAAGTCAAGGCTACTGCCAGCCCATCAATTTTGGGCTCGCAAACAAGGTCGAACTGGCGCCCGCCTAAAAGTTTGCTTACTCTTTTATGCCAGGCTGCCAGTTCTTCGTAAGAAAAAGCATTGGTCAGGCTCAACAAGGGCTGGGGATGTTCGACAACTCCAAACGCTTCTACAGGAGGTGCTCCAATCCTTTGCGTTGGAGAGTCAGGGGTAACAAGCTCAGGATACTCAGCCTCAAGCTGCTGGAGCTCCCTCATCAGTTCATCATACTCGGCATCGCTGATTTCAGGGCTATCCAGCACATAGTAGCGGTAATTATGGTGATTAATTCCCCCCCGCAGCTTTTCTATCCTCTGCTTGACCTTATTTATGTCCCCCATAAAGCTAATCCCTATTTATAGTATAGCAAAACTCCCCACTATTAATCTTGCCTTGTGACTCTCTCTTCTCTAATTTATTAAACCTATGCTGTGTGCTACAATGAGACGCGTCTTATGGGGAACGATTTCCCTCGCTTCATCTGGCGAGCAACATCGGGCTCGTATATCTAAAAGGACGAAAGCATGAGTGAGATCAAGTACAAGCCAATCGGAGTTATTCATTCTCCGTTCAAGGAACCCAAAGGCACACCTATACAGCCTGCAGGGGCTAAAGGTACCAACGGGATAGTCGATATATTCCCGGAATATGCTGAAGGTCTGAAAGATGTTGAAGGTTTCTCTCACATTATTTTGCTATACCACTTTCATTTATCCAAAGGGTCGACGTTGATAGCAAAGCCCTATATGGATAACGAAACGCATGGAGTCTTTGCCATGCGAGGTCCGAGTAGGCCTAATCCTATTGGCATCTCGGTAGTGTGCCTTGTCAGGGTTGAAGGGCATATGCTCCATATTCAAGATGTGGACATTGTAGATGGGACACCACTTCTGGATATTAAACCTTATATTCCCGAATTTGACATAAGGGAAGTGAAAAGGATAGGATGGCTAGAGAAAAATGTGCATAAGCTTTCAGCATCGAAAGATAATGGGAGGTTCACAGAGTGATTTGTCTGACTTGCGATAGCAGGACATATGAAGTTCCAGCTCTTGGCTCTTGTCGCACTGACTTATCACATCCGTGACACATTGGGCAACGACTGAATTATTTTGGGGGTGTGAACATGGCTACGAAACCAGTTGTAATTAGATTCTTCGCTCCAGTGATTGATGCCACTGTCAATGCTCTGATGAGTGCCGTCGACCAGAAAATGAAGCAAGGGACAAAAGAGTTCATCATCCTTATCTCTTCGCCTGGCGGCTCTGTTATCCATGGTTTAAGCGCATATAATTATTTGAAGGGATTGCCTGCTTCCATAACCACACACAATTTCGGCAGCGTGGACTCAATAGGCATTGTCATATACTGTGCCGGTTCGAGAAGGCTATCAGTACCCCAAGCGAGATTTTTATTTCACGGCGTTAGTGCGCAGTTTAGGGGGGAGCAGAATTTAGAGGAGAAACTGCTGGATGAAAGGTTAAAGGGGTTGAGGATTGATATGGAGAATATTGCCAAGGTAATCGCAGCCAATACAGGTAAAAACGCCAAAGATATTACCGATGCCATGATTGAGAGGACAACTTTGAATCCAGAGGAGGCACAGTCCTGGGGCCTGGTGCACGAAATTAAGTCAGAACTATTTGAGGCAGGAAGCGAAGTAGTCGCCATACAGTTTCAGCAACAACCACAACCGCCGCGGAAGCCGTAACATTAGCCGGGAAGTATGTACCCCACTATGCCCTGTTTTAAACAAGCGCCGAACCGTCATTTGGCAGGAAGTTGAATATTGGAATGCTATTTATTATATTAGCAGGTGTTGACTTTAGCCCTTCAATAGATAAAATCGTGGTCAACCAAATATGAAGTTGGTAAGGAGGTGAGTATGTCAAAGCATATTTGTAGAGGTCTGGCTGCTATTCTTATAGTTCCATTATTAATGATATTGACTGCGGTACCCGTTCTGGCATTTGATGCTCGCAGTGGAGTGGCTGTCACCGTCGCTAGTGGAGAGGTAGTGGACGATGACCTTTATGTGGCTGCCGAGACCATTATTATTGATGGCACCGTTAACGGTGACCTCTGGGCTGCTGGTAATACGATCACCGTTAATGGCATAGTTAATGGCGGCGTCATGGCTGCTGGCTGGATAGTCAATATCAACGGTGATATTACACACGCTGTGCGGGCAGTGGGTGGAGCCATCAACATTAATGGCGATGTTGGCGGCGATGTGATAACTGGTTGTACAGAGGTGAATATAGCCAGCACAGCCGGAATTGGTGGCGACCTTCTTTTTGGAACTGGTATTGCCCGCCTTGATGGACCTATTGAGGGTAACATCAAAGGTAGCGGAAGCGAGGTCACCATAAGCAACGGGGTAAACGGAAATGTTGAACTCGAAGTCGAGAGCCTAACCATATTGTCTACAGCGAATATCGGAGGTGATCTAAGCTATACCAGTGAAGAGGAAGCCGATATTCAATCAGGTGCCCAAATCGCCGGCGCCACTACCCATAAGCTGCCCGAAGTGAAGAAAGATGGGGCTAAGGTCTTCCCCTTCGTCCTATTCTCTGGCGCGCTGGGCAAGGTGATGAGCTTCTTAATGGCTTTGGTAACAGGGCTAGTTATCATTCTCCTGGCTCCGAGGCGATTGACGTCTATCGCTGAGGCTATAGGCAGCAGACCCGGGCCAAGCGCTGGCTGGGGAGCTCTCATCGTGTTTGTTGCCCCTATCGCTGCCGTATTAGTGTGCTTCACAATTATCGGTATACCCGTGGGACTAATTGCCTTAGTTCTCTATGGGATAGCTCTTTACGTTGCTCAGATCCCTGTGGGCTTATTTATCGGGCGCTGGATTATTGGCCGCTTCAGAGTTGTGGAAGGCAAAGCTATCATGGTTGGAGCCTTGGCCATAGGTCTCGCCATTCTTAAGCTCTTAAGCCTAATCCCCTACTTCGGCTTCGTCGTTGGAGTGGCCGTCGTCATCTTTGGTTTAGGAGCAGTAGTGGCAGCAGAAAGGAAGCGGCGGGCCGAGGCGAGAGAAGCAGCTTCAGCTTAGCTATAAAATTTGAAAAGAGCCGGCTAAACTCTGCCCAACAGTATGCGCTAACTGGAACTTAAGTTCTTTGCCTCTTGCTACGCAATATTTCAAATAGACGTAAATCATTATGGCACGTTGACAAATAGAAAGGCATAGAAATGATTCGTAGCCTATTGCCTTCAGATTTCGATGCTATACTCAAGGTTATAAATGATGCTGCGCAAGCTTACAAAGGAGTAATCCCGGATGATAGATGGAAGGAACCATATATGTCGGCCGGGGAATTAAAAGAAGAAATTAAAGCTGGCGTACGATTTTTTGGGTGGGTGGAAGGCGGGCATTTGCTCGGAGTGACAGGAATTCAAGCTCTTAAAGATACCACCTTGATCAGGCATGCTTATATGCTTCCAGGATGCCAGAGAAGGGGAATTGGCACGAGGCTACTTGAATATCTCATGGACTCGGCTGAGACTCCGGAAATTCTGGTAGGGACTTGGGCTGATGCTACCTGGGCTATTCGATTCTACGAGAAACATAATTTCAAACTGGTGTCGTCCAGGGAAAAAGATAAGCTCTTGCGGACATATTGGAACATCCCCGAGAGGCAGATTGAAACCTCAGTTGTGCTGAGGACAATCTCCTCTTTCTAGTTAATGGAATGCTTTCTCAAGTTGTCAATAGCTCCTACGCTTTTATTATATTAGCGATACCTTGGCTTTTCCTCATTGCCAAGCAATCTTGTTTTGGTCCTATCCCGCAGCCACCATAGCAGGGGCTTGCCATATACCTCTTATTGCGATATACCTCTTATTGCGATATACTTTTTATTGCGATATATTTTCACAAGATTTTCCGGAGGCAAAGATGAGTATTAAAGAGGCTCTAGAAAATACTGCTAGGGAAATACCACATAAAGAAGCCATTGTTCTTGGTTCTCAGAGGGTTACTTATGGGGAGCTGGATGAGGCTTCTAACAAAGTAGCCAATGCTCTACTGGAGCTGGGGATGAAAAAGGGTAGTCATGTGGCTATCTTAATGTGCCATAGCCCCGAGTGGGTTATCAATTATTTCGGGGTGATTAAAGGTGGGGGCGTAGCTGTGCTGCTTAGCGACGCGCTTAAGGCTCCTGAACTTGATTCTTTGCTGCGAGACTCCGACTCGGAAATTCTGATAACGGCGAAGAAATTTTCTCAAATGCTGTCCTCAGTTTTGCCTACCATTCCTTCGCTAGAACACATAATTGAGGTTGATGCGGATTCTTACATCAATATGGTAACCAACAGCTCTTCCAGATCGCCGACTATCGATATAAAAGACGAGGATGAAGCTGTTATATTTTACACCTGCGGTGTGCTGGGGAGGTACAAAGGCGTGGTACATACACATGCTTCCATTATGGGAACTCCCCCCATAATTTCCGCAAGCATACAGCGGAGGAGAGAAGATGTTGTCATAGACCTTGTTCCCTTTTTCTATCTTTTTGGCTTGTTCGAAGTTCTTTTTGGTTCGATTATCACAGGTTCTACCGTTGTGCTTGTCCCCAATTTCACCCCCGAAGCTGTCCTGGAAGCTGTGGAGAAAGAAAAGGGAAGCATTATCTTTGGGGTTCCTGCCATGTACAATGCCCTAGCCATGGTGCCTGACGCAATTTTGAGAGGATATGACCTGGGCTTGCTGCGTTCGGCTGTTACCGCCGGGGCAAAGTCCTTCCCTGAACTAATGAAAGCGTTGGAGGACAAAATTGGCTTAGCTGTTTATGAGGCATATGGTCTTACTGAAACTTCAGGCGTTTCCATATACACCTTTAATAGCCGTAAATGGGGAACTGTCGGCAAGCCAATTTGCGGCATTAAGATACTGGATGACAGCGGCATGGAGGTTCCCCGGGGCGAAATAGGAGAAGGTGTGTTCAAAGTCCCCTGGGTGATGAAAGGATACTACAAAGCGCCTGAAGTCACGGCTCAAGTCCTTAAGGATGGCTGGTTTTATACAGGAGATTTGGTCAGAATGGATGAAGAAGGCTACTTGGAGTACATAGAGAAGAAATCGTTCATAATAGTCACGCCTTCTGGACTTAAAATCAGTCCATCAGAGGTTGAATCCGTGCTGCTGAGCCACCCCAGCGTAGCTGAGGCAGCCTATGTGGGTATTGAAGACAGTTGCGGGGGACAAATACGCGTAGCCTTGGTGGTGCTGGAAGAAGGACAACATGCCACGACAGAAGAGCTGTCCGACCTTTGTTACCAAAACCTAGCCAATTTTAAGCTTCCTAAAAGAATTGAATTTGTAGACAGTATCCCTAAAACTAGCTCGAGGGAGATAGATAGAAAAAGGCTCAAAGAAAGAGAGTTAAGCCGGATCTAACTGGAAGAGTATCTATTAGCTTTGTATATCTTGTTCTCAAAAACAACCTCAACTGCCCTAGTTGACATCCTGATTACCTTGTGTTAAATTAGTAAGTTAGCGTCTACTAGAAGGTAAAAACGTAGAGAGTTATAAAAGCCGGCTGGCTGAAGCCGAGCAGATTTTCCTAGAGTAGACCGGCACATAACCAGACGGCTTTTTGATTGCCTAAAATAGGGGAATATAGGAATGCCAACAGTTAATCAACTTGTTCGTAAAGGGCGGCAGAAGCTGAGAAAGAAAAGCGATGTCCCAGCATTGCATTATATCCGAAATACGATGAAAGGGGAAATTAGATGGACTCAAGGATCGCCTCAAAAAAGAGGTGTGTGCGTCTTGGTAAAGACAGTTACACCTAAGAAGCCCAACTCGGCATTGCGTAAAATTGCCCGCGTTAGGCTGACCAACGGTATGGAAGTAACCGCTTATATTCCTGGCGAAGGACATAATTTGCAGGAACACTCGGTAGTCTTGATTCGTGGTGGCCGAGTTAAGGACGTTCCTGGAATTCGCTACCATATTATCCGTGGCACCTTGGACACTGAAGGAGTAGCTAATCGCAAGCAAGGTCGCAGCAGGTATGGGGCCAAGGCACAAAAATAGCAAGGATGTCAAATGCCAAGAGGAGCTAGAAAAATAGTAAAAAGAATACCACCACCCGATGCTAAATATAACAGCATCACGGTGGCTAAATTTATTAATAGGCTTATGCTACGAGGGCAAAAAGCTACAGCCGAGCGCATTGTCTATAATGCCTTGCAACTCGCTGCTCAGCAAGTGAATAGCAATCCTGAAGAAGCCTTAGAGCGGGCGATTAGAAATGCTGCGCCGCTTCTCATGGTTAAATCACGCCGTGTTGGTGGGGCTACCTACCAAGTTCCCATGGAGGTAGGGGAAGGTCGGGGGCGCGCTCTTGCCATGAGGTGGCTCATTGCTTCAGCGCGAGCTCGTAGTGGCAAATCTATGGAAGAAAAGCTGGCAAGCGAGTTGGTTGATGCTGTCCAAGGGCGGGGGGCAGCAATCAAGAAACGTGGTGATCTTCACAAGATGGCAGAGGCTAACAAAGCCTTTGCTCACTATCGCTGGTGAGAAGTCGTGTTAAAAGCAGTACTTGAGGTAAAGGATAAGCTCATGTCGCGGAATTTCCCTTTGGAAAAAATACGGAATATAGGGAGCATCGCTCATATAGATGCTGGCAAGACCACGGCTACGGAAATGATATTACATCACACAAGGCGTACTTACAAGGTCGGAAGCGTAGATGAGGGAACTGCAGTAATGGATTGGATGGAGCAAGAAAGAGAACGAGGTATTACCATTACTTCAGCGGCTACCACATGTCACTGGCGCGAACATCGTATAAACATCATCGATACCCCTGGGCATGTAGATTTCACCGCTGAGGTGGAGCGTAGCCTCCGTGTATTAGATGGTGGTGTCGTGATTTTCGATGGTGTAGCTGGGGTGGAAGCTCAGTCAGAGGCTGTATGGCGCCAGGCAGATAAATATGGAGTGGCCAGGATTTGCTTTATTAACAAAATGGACAGGATTGGCGCTGATTTTCATCACACGGTGACCATGATTAATGAAAGGTTGCGGAGCAAGGCGTTACCTATACAGCTCCCCATGGGAAGTGAAAAGGACTTTCGAGGCATCATCGACCTTGTGGAAAACAAAGTCATTGCTTTCCCGGTTGATTCTAATTCAGCTTCAATTGAGGAGGGCAGTGAGACTTTGCTGGCCAAGCATCGTCAAGCATTAATTGGAAACTTAGCTGAACTCGATGAGCAGATTATGCTGCTCTACCTTAATGGGCAAGACATCTCCACCTCTCAAATTAAGGCAGCTATAAGAAGGCTGACCATTTCTAACTGCATTGTGCCTGTCCTTTGTGGCAGTGCCTTGAGAGATAGAGGCATCCAGTTATTGCTTGATGCTATTGTAGATTACCTCCCCTCGCCGCTAGATGTTCCTCCCATCTCGGCTACAGATCCTGAAAGTGGAGAGAAAATCCTTCGTCTGGCGAGCGATGATGAACCCTTTTCTGCGTTGGCGTTTAAAACGGTTTTTGACCCGTTTATGGGCAGACTGGTCTACTTGCGTGTATACTCAGGCAGGGTAAAGGCCGGAGCACAAGTCTTGAACTCCAGCATAGATAAGAAAGAGAGATTGGGAAAACTATATGTTATGCATGCCAATCGCCGTGAGGAGATCGACCACACTGAGACCGGAAGCATTGTAGCTAGTCTGGGACTTAAGACGACCTCGACAGGTGATACCCTTTGTGAGCCCACACGGCCAGTGCTTCTTGAGGCCATACGATTTGCTGAGCCGGTGCTTTCCATGGCTGTTGAAGCCAAAAGTAAAGTCGACCAGGACAAGTTAGATGATTCCCTGGCTAAACTTGCTATGGAGGATCCCACCTTCAAGGTTTACTATGACAAAGAAACAGGTCAAACTCTGATTTCGGGGATGGGTGAACTTCATCTCGAAGTGTTAATGGAGCGTATATTTCGCGAATATGGTGTAAGGGTCAATGCTGGTAAGCCTCAGGTCGCTTATAAGGAAACAATCGCCATTTCTGTGGAATCTGAAGGGAGATTTATCCGTCAATCCGGTGGTAGGGGACAATACGGGCACGTTTGGCTTAGAATTGAGCCAGGCGAGCGTGGCAGCGGATTTGAGTTTCGTGATCAGATTCGAAGTGGGGCCATACCTAAGGGATTTACTCCCTCAGTAGAAGCCGGTGCCAAGTCAGCTTTACAAAGTGGAGGATTAGCTGGTTACCCTGTAATAGATGTAAAGGTGACTTTGTATGACGGGAGTTTTCACGAGGTCGATTCTTCAGATGTGGCTTTCAGGATGGCAGCCTTCATGGCTATGAGGGATGGGATAGATAAAGCTAAACCTGTTATTCTCGAGCCAATTATGGAAGTGGAAATAACAACTCCCAATCAGTTCCTCGGGGACATCATTGGCGATTTAAACTCTCGAAGAACTCATATCGAAGGCATTGAGAGTCGCGACGAGGCCTCCACTATCCGTTGTCTTGTTCCTCTAGCGGAAACATTCGGTTTCGCTGGAGATTTGAGGTCGCTCAGTCAAGGGAGGGCGAGTCATACTATGTGCTTTCACCGCTATGAAGAATTGCCTCAGAATTTGGCTGAGCAAATTGTGGCTAGAATGGGAAGAACCAGATGACCGAGCAAAAAGTTCGTATCAAAATCAAAAGCTTCGATCATAGGTTGGCTGATCAGGTAGTAAGGCAAATAATAGATGCAGTGGAGCGTACCGGGGCTATCGTGGTTGGCCCAGTACCTTTACCCACAGATATCGAAAAATTTTGTGTTATTCGTTCCCCTAATATCGATAAAGATTCCAGGGAACAGTTTGAGATCAGGACTCATAAGAGGTTAGTTGATGTTTTGCAGCCAAGTTCCAAGACTATAGATGCCCTGAGTCAGCTTGACTTGGCATCTGGAGTGGAGATAGATATTAAGTTATAGTTAAAACCATGTTTCCAGGCATTATTGGTAAGAAAATAGGCATGACGCAACTGTTTCAGGAAAGCGGAGAGACGGTGGCAGTAACCGCTATTCAAGCTGGGCCTTCTGTGGTAACTCAGATAAAGAGCCGGGACAAGGATGGTTATGATGCTATCCAAGTGGGCTTTATTGAGAACAAAGTGAAGCAATCTCAGCTTAGCTCTCCAGAGATGGGACATCTTCGAGGCTTAGAGAATGTTCGCTATCTTCGCGAATTCAGGACTGATGATATTAGCTCGGTCAAGCGTGGTGACAAAGTGGATGTTGGCTTCCTGAAGCATGGTGACTTGGTAAATGTCACTGGCCTTTCTAAGGGCAGGGGCTTTGCTGGCGTGGTTAAGCGGCATCATTTTGCAGGTGGGCCAAAGACCCATGGCCAAACTGACCGCCATCGCGCCCCTGGTTCAATTGGGGCTACCACTTTTCCCGGTCGGGTGCTTAAAGGGAAACGCATGGCGGGGCATATGGGAAATAGGAGAGTAACAGCGCGTAAGCTCGAGGTAATTCAAGCTGACCCAGAGCGCAATTTGCTTTTGGTGAAGGGTGCAGTACCTGGAGCCAATGGGGGGCTGTTAGTAATTGAGAAAGTAAGGTAACAGGAAGTGCAAGTGCCAGTTTATAGCTTAGACGGTGAAGTTGTTGACCAAATAGAGCTTAGCCGAGCCATTTTTGCTCTTCCCTTTAATGAGGCGGTAGTTCACCAAGCAATGACTAGACAATTAGCCAGTAGGCGCCAGGGTACTGCGTCTACCAAGACAAGGGGGGAAGTGAGTGGGAGTACAAGAAAACTTTATTCCCAAAAGCATACCGGCAGAGCGCGAAGGGGGGATATAAAATCACCTCTTCTCAGAGGGGGTGGGGTAGTTTTTGGCCCCAAGCCACGCACCTATCGCCAATCGATGCCTAAGAAAATGAGGAAGTTAGCTTTGAAATGCCTCCTCTCCGCTAAAGTTAGAGAGGGAAATATAAAACTGGTACAGGAACTTGATTTTAAGGGACCAAAGACAAAAGACATGATAAATGTTCTGTCCTCGCTCGGCATCGGTTCCCCCACTTTGATTCTTACTGCTCAGTCAACACCCAATGTGGTTAAATCAGCGGCTAATTTGCCTGAAGTTAAAGTCCTACCTTCGGCTCTAATTAATGTATTGGATTTGCTTTCCCATGAAATGCTGGTAGCCACTGTACCGGCAATACGCAACATTGAGCAAATTTGGGGTAAATAAATTGCATCTTTACGAAGTTTTGCGGCGCCCTTTAATTACAGAGAAGGCTACTTCGCTTAAGGAGAAAGATAAATATGCCTTTGAAGTAGCAGGCAAGGCTAGCAAGTCTCAGATTAAGGAGGCAGTGGAACAAGCTTTCAAGGTAAAGGTAAGCAAAGTCAATGTGATGACGGTGCCCGGGAAGACAAGAAGGTTTGGCAGGAGACAAGTAACTAACTCACCCTGGAAAAAGGCAATAGTTAGCTTGGCACCGGGACACAAAATTACTTTTTTTGAGGGTGTCTAATGGGCGCAGTCACTAAGTGGAGAAGAAAGAAGATGTCAAAGCACAGGCATAAGAAACTTCTTAAAAAGACTCGCTGGCAAAGGACGCACAAATAAGGAGCGATTTGTGGGATTAAGGACCTATAATCCAACTTCTCCAGGCAGGAGATTTATGTCTGGCGCTACTTTTGAAGAGCTAAGCAAGGTAGCTCCTGAGAAATCCTTACTGGCGCCGCTGAAAAAGAAGGCAGGGCGTAATAGCCGAGGTGTTATAACTGTGCGTCACCGAGGTGGCGGCAGTAAGCGTAAACTTCGCCTTATCGATTTTAAGAGGGATAAAATTACCGTTCCAGGGAAAGTAGCTTCCATTGAATATGACCCTAATAGGTCAGCTCGCATTGCCCTAATTCATTATGCTGACGGAGAAAAGCGCTATATACTCGCCCCTTTGGGCATCAAGTTGGGGGATACCATACAGGCAGGCGAAGATGTTGATATAAAACTTGGGAATGCTCTGCCATTGGAGTCCATTCCTGTGGGAACTTTAGTGCATAATGTTGAGTTTGAGCCAGGCAAGAGGGGAAAGCTTGTTCATAGCGCAGGAAGTTCTGCCCAAATTATAAGCAAGGAGGGCCAATATGTTGTGCTTAAACTCCCTTCGGGTGAACTGCGTAAATTTCACCACAAGTGCTGGGCTACTATTGGTCAGATAGGCAACGTTGACCACGAAAATATAAAATTAGGCAAAGCTGGAAGGAGGAGATGGTCAGGTTGGCGACCTTCGGTCAGGGGTTCTGCTATGACTCCCCGAGACCACCCACATGGGGGTGGGGAGGGCAGGGCTCCCCGAGGAATGCCTCCGAAAACCCCCTGGGGAAAGCCAGCTTTGGGGCCTAAGACACGCCGCCATAAAACGTCGGATAAAATGATTCTTAAACGGAGGAAGCAAGATGTCACGGTCGCTTAAGAAAGGGCCTTTTTGCGATGCTAAATTGCTTAAGAAAATAGAAGCGCTTAGTAATTCGGGCGAGAAAACAGTGATAAAGACATGGTCCCGTGCCTCTACTATTTTGCCTCAAATGATAGGTCATACTATTGCAGTGCATAATGGCAGGAAGCATGTGCCCATTTTCATCACTGAAAATATGGTGGGGCATAAATTGGCAGAATTTGCACCTACCAGGACATTCAGGGGTCATGTCACCAAAGCTAAAATAACTGAACAGGCGAGGAAAAAATAAGGCGCGATGAAGGTAAGAGCTGTAGCTAAGGATGTTGGCATTTCGCCTCAGAAGGTGCGTTTAGTGATAAATATGGTTAGAGGCAGAAAAGTCGACGAGGCTTTGACTATCCTTAGCTTTTCGCCTACCCCCACAGCCAAAGCTGTGGCTAAGGTAATCAAATCAGCAGTAGCCAATGCTGAAAGCAATTTTCAAATGTCGCCCGCTGAGCTTAGAATCACTGATATATTTGCTGATAAAGGGCATACCTTGAAAAGATTCCGCCCTCAGTCGAGAGGTAGAGTGAGTCCTATCTTAAAACGGGCTAGCAATATTACAGTTTTCGTTACTGAAGAGGAGGTATAGTTTTGGGACACAAAGTTCATCCTTACGGTTTCAGGCTAGGTGTCAACCAGGATTGGCGAGCTAGGTGGTATGCTGAGAAGAACTATACTCGGTTTTTGTTAGACGATTTAAGACTACGCAGAGTTGTGGAACAAAAATGTCTTGGAGGAGCAATTGCTCGGGTGGAAATTGAACGTCCGGGAGACGAGGTATATTTAACTCTTTACTCAGCTCGTCCTGGCATCTTGATTGGCCGAGGGGGACAAAATGTAGAAGCACTGAAGTCGGACCTGGAGAAGGTCAGTGGGGATAAAATTAGATTGACTATTAGAGAGGTTGAACACCCTGAGCTCGAAGCTTCTTTGGTAGCTCGGAGCGTAGCTGGGCGGCTTGAAGAGAGAATCCCTTTCCGCCGAGCTATGAAGCAGGCAACCTTTCGAACTTTGCAAGCTGGTGCTAAAGGAATAAAGATAAGGTGTGGTGGAAGACTTGGTGGGCTCGAAATTGCTAGAACTGAGACCCTCCATCAAGGTCAAATGCCGTTGCATAAATTACGTGCCAATATCGATTATGGTTTTGCTGAAGCCCATACCTTGATGGGGCGTATTGGGGTTAAAGTGTGGATTTATAAGGGCGATATTATTCCTGAAATGAAGGAGAAAAGTGCTACAGCCGAAACGAGTGAAGTATCGCAAGACACATAAAGGAAGGCTAAAAGGCGCCGCCCAGAGCGGAGATACCATTGTTTTTGGTGACTTTGGCATGAGGGCTGAGGAATCCGCTTGGGTAACAGCGCGACAAATCGAAGCAACCCGTCGCGTATTTGTGCGCTACTTGCATCGTGGTGGTAAACTATGGATACGAGTTTTCCCTGACAAAGCTGTTACTAAGAAACCTGCAGAGACAAGAATGGGCGGTGGGAAAGGCGCTCCAGATCACTGGGTAGCCGTAGTTAAGAGAGGCAAAATTCTGTTCGAATTGGCTGGTGTAAATGAGGAGATGGCTTCGGAGGCAGCCCATCTCGCCTCCTCCAAGCTTCCTATAGCTACTAGTTTTGTCACGAAGGAAAGGCAGAAAATTGAAAGCTAGCGAAATTCGCACTCTCAACAATGAAGAGCTATTAACGAAGCTCGAAGAAGCTCATGAGGAACTTTTTAACCTCCGTTTTCGCTTGGCCACTAGACAGTTGGGGAATCATCGGGAGATTCCTGAAGTGAAGAGAAGGATTGCTAAAATCAAGACTATTTTAAGGGAAAGGGAGCTTGGCATAGGATGAGTGATCTCGGGAAAAGAAAGGTTAGAGAAGGCTTGGTGGTGAGTGACAAAATGGATAAAACCGTGGTGGTAGCTGTGGAAACCAGGAAAGTCCATCCACTCTATAAGAAAGCTGTCAGAGGTACCAAAAAATATAAGGCTCATGACGAAAATAATGCCTGTAAAATTGGGGACAAAGTGAAGATTGTCGAGACTCGCCCTTTGTCCAAGGAGAAGAGTTGGCGGGTAGCGGAGATAATGTCTAAGAAGGAAATGGTTGAAACCAGACCAAAGAAAAAGAAATGATTCAGACTTATACCAGACTCAAGATAGCCGATAATACCGGGGCTAAGCAGATTATGTGCATTAATGTGGCTATTGGGGCAAGAAAATATGCCCGAATAGGCGACATCATTGTAGCCACGGTGAAGCGAGCGGTGCCCCATGGAATGGTGAAAAAGGGCGAGGTAGTGCGAGCTGTGGTTGTACGTGTGGCTAAGCCTTATCGCCGCTCTGATGGCTCCTATATCAGATTTGATGAGAATGCCGCAGTCGTTCTTGGTGAGAAAAATAATCCTAAAGGCAGTCGCATTTTTGGTCCTGTAGCCCGAGAACTTAGAGATAAAAACTTTGCCAAGATAATATCCTTAGCCCCAGAGGTTCTTTAGAATGAAAATCAGGAAAAACGATACTGTTATCGTAATCGCTGGCAAGGACAGGGGAAAAAAAGGGAAGGTCCGCCGTGCCCTCCCCAACGAAGATAGAGTGATAGTGGAGGGACTCAATATGATTAAGCGCCACTCTCGAGCCCGCAGGGCTGCCCGACAAGCCGGCATAATTGAGCTTGAGGCTCCAATCCAGGTATCCAACGTAATGTTATTGTGTGATAAATGTGGCAAACCTACGCGTGTCAGTTTCCGCTTTCTGACCGATGGCAAAAGAGTGCGAATTTGCAATTCATGTCGAGAGGTGATTGACTAAGGGGTTTGATCGTGAAATCTCGCTTGGAGGAAAAATATTTGACCGAAGTGACTCCCCAGCTTAAAGCTAGGCTTGGATATAATAACATAATGCAACTGCCTAAGTTGAAAAAGATTGTGCTTAGCATTGGTTTGGGCGAAGCAACACAGGAGCCTAAAGCTCTTGAAGTAGCGGGGAAAGATCTAGCTACAGTTTCGGGGCAACGTCCGGTGACCACACGGGCGAAAAAGTCTATCTCCTCTTTTAAGCTGAGAGTTGGTATGCCTATTGGGATGATGGTGACGTTGCGAGGTAAACGCATGTACGATTTCTTCGACAAACTGGTTAATGTTGTTCTACCGAGGTTTCGGGATTTCCGCGGAGTATCACGGGATTCTTTCGATGGTCAAGGAAATTATAGCCTGGGCATAAAAGAGCAGATAGTTTTCCCTGAGATTGATTACGATAAGGTAGATAAAATTCGCGGCCTTGAGGTAACCATTGTTACTACGGCCAAGAACGATGATGAAGCCAGGACTTTGTTGGAACTAATGGGCACGCCTTTCAGGAGAACTTGATATGGCGAAGTTATCTAGGATTGTTAAGGCAAAACGGCCACCAAAGTATAAGGTGCAGCAACGTAATCGTTGTCAATTATGTGGCAGGCCGCGTGCTTATATGCGTAAATTTGGCTTGTGTCGTATTTGTTTTCGAGAACTTGCTGTAACTGGTGTAATCCCTGGGATAAGAAAGTCAAGCTGGTGAGAGAGAAATGACAGTTACTGACCCCATCGCTGATATGTTGACCAGGATACGCAATGCTATCATGGCAGATCATGATGGTGTGCTTGTGCCTTCCTCTAAAATGAAGCTCTCTGTCATCAAAATACTTGAGGAAGAGGGTTTTATTGACCGTTATGAAGTGCTTAAAGGGAAACCACAGCCAATGATAAAAATCCACCTCAAGTACACAGATGACCAGCCTGCAATCTTAGGTTTAGAAAGAGCGAGCAAGCCGGGCCTAAGGGTCTATGTGGAAAGGCGTGAAATCCCTCGCGTCTATGGGGGCTTGGGTATTTCCATTCTATCCACATCCAAAGGCATTATGACTGGCCAAGAGGCATGGCAGCAGCATCTTGGCGGTGAGATTCTGTGCTATGTATGGTAAATTAATTTAGGAGTTGTAAATTATGTCTCGTATTGGATTGCTTCCCATTGCTATACCTCAGGGTACCGAGGTAAAGATCGATGGAAGCGAAGTTGTGGTAAGAGGAAGCAAAGGAGAGCTCCGTCGTCGATTTCACTCTGCCATTTCTATCACTTTGAAGGATGGGCGCTTGATTGTAACCCGGCCTGGTGATAGTAAGATCCATCGTTCTTTACATGGGCTCACTCGCAGCCTTTTGGCAAATATGGTTACAGGGGTGAGTGAAGGGTTTGAAAAAATCCTGGAAATAAATGGCGTAGGCTATAGAGCGCAGAAAACTGGCGACAAGCTGTTGCTCCAGGTAGGATACGCCAATACTGTGGAGTTCCCCCCCCCTCCTGGTATTAGTATCACCATTGAGGGGACAAATCGCATTCGCGTCACTGGTATTGATAAAGAAGTAGTTGGGGAAACGGCTGCTAAAATTCGGGCGATACGCCCTACTGACTCCTATAAAGGAAAAGGCATTAAATACTTTGGTGAGGAACTGCGTCTTAAACCTGGCAAATCGGGCAAAATAGGCAAGAGATAATGATTATAATGAGCGGGAGAGATTCAAAGGCAATCAGAAAAATACGACACAGACGGGTGAGGCGAAAGGTAACGGGAATAATATCACGACCTCGATTATGTGTCTTCCGTAGCCTGAATCATATCTACGCCCAGCTTATTGATGATTCTAGGGGCCAGACTTTGGTCTCAATGAGCACTCTTGACTCTCAGGTGAGAAGCAAGACCGATGGAATGGGAAAAAGCAAGAAAGCCGGAATAGTGGGAACTTTGCTTGCGGAGAAAGCATTAAATAAAGAGATCAAACAGGTGGTTTTTGACCGTGGTGGCTATAGATATCATGGCAGAGTTAAGGCTTTAGCCGAGGCTGCCAGGAAAGCTGGATTGGAGTTTTGAGAGTTAGCTTATGAAGGCGGTTACTAAAGTAAGAGGGAAGAGGGCCAAAATTGATACCTCAGAACTGAGTCTCGAAGAGAAACTGTTAGGCATCGACCGTGTAACTAAAGTGGTCAAAGGTGGTAGACACCTTCGGTTCAGAGCTTTAGTGGTAGTTGGCGATGGCCAAGGGCATGTCGGATTTGGTTTAGCTAAAGCGGCAGCGGTTCCTGAAGCAATTCGCAAAGCAGGTGCTGTGGCGCGGAAGGGGTTGATTGAGGTGCCTATCAAGGACGGTACCATCCCTCATGAAATTCTAGCCAAGTTTGGTGCGTCCAAGATCTTACTAAAGCCGGCGGCACCTGGCACAGGCTTAATTGTCAACAATACTACTCGAGCAGTGCTTGAATTGGCAGGCATAAAAGACGCCCGTGGCAAATCATTAGGTGGACCAAGCAAAATCAACGTAGCTAAGGCGACGCTGCTTGCCTTGGCTAACTTGAGGAAAAGTGAGGAAGCGGCAATTCAAACTGATTTTGAAGCTCAGGAAGAAAAGGTAGATGAAACAGAATGAACTAAGCCCTCCTGTAGGTGCTAAGCACAAGAGAAAGCTCGTAGGTCGAGGAGATGGCAGCGGGCATGGCACCTATTCGGGGCGAGGTTGCAAAGGGCAAAAGGCTCGCTCTGGTGGTGGCCTGCGCCCTGGCTTTGAAGGCGGGCAGTTGCCTTTGATAAAACGGCTGCCACGAAAAAGGGGATTCACTAACGTTTTTAAAACTAAATATAATATTGTCAATGTGGGGAAGCTAGCTATTTTCCCCCCAGGAACTGAGGTAACCCCTGAGGAATTGCTTCGAGCGGGGTTGATTAACACCCCGGACCATCCGACCAAAATTCTCGGCGCTGGCGATATCCAGCATCCATTGCTAGTCAGGGCTAACAAATTCTCTTCATCGGCGGAGAAAAAAATTCTTGCTGCTGGAGGGAAGGTAAAGCAGGCTTAGAATGCAGCGCAAAACGACCCGACCACGCCTCGTCCAGGCAATGATGGATATATTGACATTGCCTGATTTGCGGCGAAAAATTCTTTTCACCCTTGGCATCCTTGTTGTTTTTCGCTTTATAGCTCACGTTCCCCTGCCCGGCGTGGACATCGGGGCCTTGCAGGAATTCTTCGAGGGAAACCTCCTCTTCGGCATGCTTGACCTTTTTAGCGGTGGTGCCATGGCGAGTTTCAGTATAGCTGCCATGGGCGTTTATCCTTACATCACTGCGTCCATAATTATGCAATTGCTGGTTCCGGTAATCCCCAGACTTCAGGCTCTATCCCAGGAGGGGGAGCTCGGTAGCCAGAAAATCAATCGAATTACTCACATGATAACTGTACCTTTGGCTGCCCTTTCAGGCTACGGTATGCTTAGTGTGTTACGTGCCCGGGAAGTTACTATTGAGCCGCTTGGGTCGTTGACCATAGCCAGCATAGTAATAACGATGGTCGCTGGCACGATGTTCCTCGTGTGGCTGGGTGAATTGATTACCGAGCGTGGTATAGGGAACGGGATATCGATAATAATCTTTGGTGGTATCGTGGCCGGCCTGCCTGAAATAGTGGGTCGTGGCATTGTTACTGCTGGTCAAGGACAGCCCGAGGGGTTGATCGCCTACATTATTCTAGCCTTAGCTATGCTGGTACTTATAGTCATATTTGTTGAAGCTCATCGTCGTATTCCTGTACAGTATGCTCGGAGCACTTTTCGCAGTGGCCGCATGTACCGCCAATCGGGTTCCACCTACATACCGCTGCGAGTCAATACCGCCGGGATGATACCCCTTATTTTTGCCATAGCCTTAATGCAACTTCCTGGTACGATAGCTCAGTTTTTTATGGACTCAACAGGCCAAGATCCCAATTTCTGGAATACAATCCATAGTGTGTTTCAGGCTAATACCGTAGTCTACCAGGGGTTGTACTTTGCCTTAGTAATTGGTTTCGCTTTCTTCTACACTATGGTCATATTCGAGCAAATGAAACTGCCTCAAACTTTGCAACAGCAAAGCGGTTTCATCCCCGGGGTTCGACCCGGCAAGGCAACGGCTGATTATTTGAATGCAATCATAAAGCGCATTACCTTTGGTGGCGCTCTCTTTCTGGCTGTAGTGGCAATTATGCCTTTTATTGCTCAAAAACTTACCCATGTTGAAGCATTGGTAATCCAGAGCACCGCCATGCTTATAGCTGTTGGTGTGGCTCTAGATACCATGAAGCAATTAGAGGCTCAACTAACCATGCGACGCTACGAGGGTTTCCTAAAATAATGTACATCATCATGCTAGGTGCTCCGGGGGCAGGGAAGGGAACTCAGGCAGATATTCTCTCTCAAGAGCTGGATTTACCACATATAGCCTCTGGGGATTTGTTTCGTCAGGCGTTAGAGGAAAGAGCCAAGGTCGGTCTCTTGGCGAAAAGCTATATGGATAAGGGAGAACTAGTTCCCGATGAGGTAGCTATAAAAATGATTCTAGAAAGAATTAATCAACTAGACTGTACCTCTGGCTGTCTTCTCGACGGCTTTCCCCGGACTTTGCATCAAGCTAAAGTTCTAGACAAAGCCCTTAATGAGCAAGGAAAAAGCATAGATGAAGCAATATACATTGAAGTACCCAATGAAGAGCTAGTGAAACGCCTCAGTGGAAGATGGCTTTGCCGGACTTGTCAGACACCCTATCACACGACAAGTTCACCGCCTAAAACGCTGGGGAAATGTGATAAATGCGGTGGTGAATTGTATCAACGGTCTGATGACAGGGAGGAAACAGTAAAGGACCGACTTAATATTTTCTTTGCTCAAACTGTTCCCATCCTTGGTTATTATAAGAAACAAAACAAACTAATTAGGGTCAATGGTAACTTGGGAATGCAGGGGGTAGCTAGAGAAATAATCTCTGCACTCAAGGCAGGGGTAAAATAAATGGTAATTATAAAATCTACCGAGGAAATAGGTATTATGCGAAAGTGTGGCAAAATCCTCGCCGCTATTTTAGATAAACTAAGAACGGAAATAAGACCGGGGATTAAGACTAGCCAGTTGGACATAATCATGGCCGAAGAATCGGAAAAAAGGGGAGTTATGCCTTCTTTTAAGAACTATCGCGGCTTCCCGGCGAATTTATGTGTTTCTGTAAATGATGAAATAGTTCACGGCATTCCCGGTGAACGAATACTACAAGAAGGAGACATCGTTTCTTTAGATGTAGGAGTAAAACTTAATGGCTTTCATACCGATGCCGCCATAACTATTGGTGTGGGGCGGATAAGTAAGGAGGCCGAGGACATTATCGCGGTCACAGAAGGTAGTTTAAAGTCAGGCATCGCTCAAGCGATAAGTGGGGCACGGGTAGGGGATATCTCATCTGCTATTCAACATTATGTTGAATCAAAAGGATTTTCTGTGGTTAGAGAATATACGGGGCATGGAGTAGGTCGGGACTTGCACGAAGAGCCCCCAATACCTAATTTTGTAGTTGGAAAAGGTCCCTTGCTTAGTAAAGGCATGACTCTGGCTATCGAGCCTATGGTTACTGCTGGAGGTTGGCACACTAAATTGGCGGCTAATCAGTGGACGGTGCTTACAGCCGATGGAAGTCTTTCAGCACATTTTGAACATACCATTGCCATAACTGATAATGAAGCTGAGATACTTGTTTAGGTATTGTGTAAAAATGGCTAAGAAGGAAAGGATAGAAGTTGAAGGCAAAGTGATTACAGTTTTACCTAATACTATGTTTCGCGTCGAATTGACCAATGGACATCAGGTATTGGCTCATATCTCGGGCAAAATGAGAAAGCACTATATCAAGATTTTGCCTGGGGATAGAGTTCTGATAGAACTTTCCCCTTATGATTTAAGCCGGGGCAGGGTTACCTATCGGCTTAAATAGTTTGACAGGTTAACTAAGAAAGTTTATCATAACAAGGTTTGGTTGTATGGTGATTGGAAATGAAAGTAAGAGCTTCGGTTAAGCCGATATGCAGAAAATGCAAGGTTATCAGGCGGAAGGGTGTGGTTAGGGTTATTTGTGAGAATCCAAAGCATAAGCAGAGGCAGGGGTGATAAGCAGTGGCACGCATTGCTGGTATAGACCTTCCTAAAGATAAGCCAATTTGGGTAGCTTTGCAGAGCATTTATGGCATCGGCACTACATCAAGCCAGCGCATTTTGGCTGCCACTGGTATCGACCCTGGCCTTAGAGTCAAGGAACTTAGTGAGGAACAAGTTGGCCAGATTCGAGATGTTATTGACAAACAGTACAAAGTGGAAGGCGATCTTAGGAGGGAGGTTCAATCTAATATAAGGCGGCTTATTGAAATTAGTTGCTATCGGGGCACAAGGCACCGCATAAGGTTACCGGTTCACGGACAGAGAACGCGCACAAACGCCCGAACTAAAAGAGGGCCAAGGAAAACAGTGGCAGGTCGAGGGCAAAGACGTGGCATAGGTAAGAAGTAAGGAGCTTGTTTTAACAAATGCCAAAGAAGAAGAAAGGGGCCCGTAAAGCCCATAAAAAGGTTAGCGAAGGCAGGGCTTATATCCAATCCACTTTTAATAACACGACCATTACCATTACTGATATGCAAGGCAATGTTATTGCCTGGGGGAGTTCTGGTACTGCCGGATTCAAAGGTTCCAGGAAAGGTACCCCTTATGCTGCTCAGCTAGCTGCTAGAGATGCGGCACATCGAGCAATGGGTGATGGCTTGCGCCGGGTTGATGTGTATATTAAAGGCCCTGGCAGTGGACGTGAAGCAGCTATTCGTGCCTTACAGGCTTCTGGAATCGCTGTCACAGCCATCAGAGACGTGACTCCTATCCCCCATAATGGCTGCCGTCCGCGAGGGAGGCGAAGGGTATAAAATGGCGCGCTACACAGGCCCGGCTTGTCGCCTATGTCGCCGCTTCGGAGACAAGCTGATGCTCAAAGGCGAGAGGTGCTCTACACCTAAATGTCCTTTAGAGAAAAGAAGTACTCCTCCTGGCAGGCGTCCTCTGGCCCGAGGGCGCAGCAGGGTTTCCGAGCGCGGACTTCAATTGCGCGAAAAGCAAAAGCTTCGCTTTAGCTACGGTATCTTGGAGCGACAATTTCGCAGGGTTTTTGTCGAGGCGAAAAAAGGCCCTGGCACCACTGGAGAAAACCTTCTCATATTGTTAGAAAGGAGACTGGATAATGTGGTTTATCGCTTGGGCTTTGCTGATTCACGTGCCCAAGCCAGACAAATAGTTCGGCATGGCCATATAACTGTCAATGGTCACAAAACAGATATTCCTTCCTTTTTGGTGAAATCGGGGGACGTTGTTAAGTGGCGAGAGGCTAGTGCAAAAACCGAATATTATAAAAGGGTAGCTGAGGAAATTGAGGAAAAATCTATCCCTGATTGGTTAAGCTTGGACAAAGAAAGCATGACAGGTAGAGTATTAAATTTGCCTGGCAAAGACGATATTGAAGCTGGATTTAATGTGAAAGCTATTGTTGAATATTACTCGAGGTGAACTATGCCCGAATTGTCTATCCCCACTGTAACTTGTGTTGAAAGCATCGGTAATTATGGTCGTTTTCTTGCTGAACCTCTAGAGCCAGGTTTTGGTGGCACTTTAGGTAACACCTTGCGGCGTGTGCTTCTCAGCTCTTTGCTTGGTGCTGCGGTAACATGGGTCAAAATCGAAGGAATTCAGCATGAATTCTCTCCCATTCCTTATGTTAAAGAGGATGCTATGGAGTTCTTACTGAATATCAGGCAACTGAGACTCTGCCCTCTTTCCCATCAGCCCGGGCAGTTGCTCTTGGAAGCAGAAGGGGAAGGCAAGGTCTGTGCAGGTGATATTAAACCCTCGGCTCACTTTCGCGTTGCCAATCCTGAACTTTATTTAGCTTCTTTAGACTCCCCCCAGGCCAAGCTTTACGTCGAACTTAACGTGGAGCTGGGGAAAGGTTACATGCAGGCTAAATCGGCTGACGGTTTACCTGTGGGAGCACTGCCAGTAGATGCCATCTTCACCCCAGTGCGGAAGGTCAATTTCTCTGTAGAATCTATCAAGCCTGGCGAGGAGGGAAGTCCAGAAAAGCTCATCTTGGAGATTTGGACCGATGCTACCATTTTTCCCTGGGAGGCGCTTAGTCAAAGTGCTATCATCTTAATTAATCAGTTCTCTTCCTTCAGGGACCTTGAAGTTCCCATGGCTAGAGCTTTGTACATTTTGCCCGAGCAATATGATACCCCTGTGGAAGAACTAAATTTATCAACTCGCTCCCGTAATAGTTTGAAGAGAGCGGGTATTTCCACTCTGGGACAATTGGTAGAGAAAGGCAGGGAGGGTTTGCCACCATTGCCTGGTTTGGGGGCAAAGTCTCGAGCCGAAGTGGAAGAGGTAATGGAAAAATTAGGCTCTCCTGTTCCTAAGAAGAAAGAGGAATGAGACACAAGGTAGCAGGACGGAAATTAAGTAGGGCGACAGAGCACAGGTGGGCGTTATACCGGAGTCAAGTTACCGCGCTTTTGGCTCACGAAAAGATCACCACCACTGAAGCTAAAGCTAAAGAGGTTCGCAGTTTAGCAGAAAAGATGATCACTTTAGGTAAAGATGGCAGCCTTGCCTCCAGGCGGGAAGCCTTAGCTTTTATTACTGATAAAAAAGTGGTTGACAAGCTATTTGCTGAAATTGCTCCAGACTATGCTGACCGTAGCGGGGGTTATACAAGGTTGCTAAAGCTGGGACCCCGCCTTGGTGATAACGCGCCTATGGTTCAAATTGAATTGGTCAAGTAAGTTTATTTTGCTCATAGAATATGATGGTACCCAATATCATGGCTTTCAATGGCAAGTTGGCTTACCTACCATTCAAAATGAGATTGAGCAAGCTATAAGGCGATTTTGCGGGCAAAGCAGCCGGGTTATGGCGGCTAGCAGAACTGATGCCGGTGTGCATGCCAAGGGACAGGTGGCGAGTTTCTGGGCGAAATCTATATTAGATACCATGACGCTAGTTAGAGCCTTAAATTATTATTTACCCAAAGATATCGCAGTCAAAGCGGCTTACAGGGCCAGCGATGATTTTAATGTCCGACGCGATGCTCTGAGCCGGGAGTACCATTATTATATTTTAAACAGCAATACCCGATCGCCGTTTAGTCAAATGTTTGCTCTATTTGTACCCAAAATGCTAGATATACAGGCGATGAATGAGGCCTGCCAGCTTATCCAAGGTGAGCATGATTTTGCCTCCTTTGCCAGTTCTTTGGATGGCAGCAAGAGCACGCTGCGTAATGTTTATGAAGCGGGAATCGAGAAGAAAGGAGATTTTACCGTTTTCCGTATCGTGGCTAATTCCTTTTTGCCCCACCAGGTACGAAGCACCGTAGGTCTTTTAATCAGGCTGGGCTTGGGTAATATAGGTATCGAAGGTTTTCGTGATATAATGGAGGCAGGGAGTTTGGGTTTAGCCGGTCCCTTGTCTCCTGCTTGTGGATTATGCCTTAAGAAGGTCAATTATCCTAAGCCTTTGGGAAGCTAGAGATGAAAACTTATAGTCCTAAAGCTAAAGATATCGAGCGGGAGTGGTGGGTGATTGATGCCACGGATAAAACTCTGGGAAGAATAGCGACACAGATAGCTAAGTTGCTTATGGGCAAGCATAAGCCGATTTATGCCCCTCATATTGATACTGGTGACTATGTTGTGGTAATTAATGCTGCCAAAGTAAAGGTGACTGGGGAAAAAGCCGAACAGAAGGTTTATTATAGACACTCTGGATATCCCGGCGGCTTAAAGAGCCAAAGGTTTGAGGAACTATTTAGTAAAGACCCTGGCCGTGTGATTGAACTTGCGGTTAAAGGGATGTTGCCGCATAATCGTTTAGGCAGAGCTATGTTTAAGAAATTGAAAGTTTATCCTGGAAATGAGCATCCCCACCAGGCTCAAATTTCCTCTCGTCACCCTGAGCGAAGCGAAGGGCTCAGAATGACCGAGAACGAAGAAAGCGAAATATTACCAAAGGGAAGGTGATAAATTATGAGCGAGGAAAGTTACGTTTGGGGAACGGGTAAACGCAAATGTGCTATAGCCCAAGTCAGGCTTTTCCCCGGCAAGGGGGAGGTAATTGTCAATGATAAGCCCTATCAAGAAGCTTTCCCTCGGGTCGAGCATCGCCATATGATTGAGCATCCTTTTTTAGCTACAGATACCATGGGCAAATTTCGTGTCATGGTAAAAGTGAATGGCGGTGGCCTCAGTGGTCAGGCTGGAGCCATTCGCCATGGCATTGCTCGAGCTCTTGCTAAAGAAAACGAGCTATTGAAGCCCATGTTACGTAAAGAAGGCTTGCTTACTCGGGATGCTAGAATCAAAGAACGTAAAAAATACGGACTCAAGCGAGCTCGCAAGGCACCACAATATACCAAGCGCTAACCGTGCTCCGACTCATCAACTGGCAACAGGGAGCTGGGTTTTTGGATTTTCTTTAACCCCAACTTTGGCAGTTTTGTAGCTGAAAGAGGATAAGCCCGTCAAGCATCGACGATTGTTTAATAACATCCGTTTGTCATTCTGAGCGAAGCGAAGAATCTAACCCCCCTCAGGGTAAACTCCGCGAAGAATCTCTCAGATTCTTCGTCGTCCAAATGAATTTGGACTTCTCAGAATGACATTACTAGATGCTCTCAGGCATCGTGCTATTGCTCCAGACAAGAGGAACAGCTATAATATTAAGCTGCTGGGGATTAGTCTAGCGGTAGGACGACTGACTCTGGATCAGTTAGGCCAGGTTCGAATCCTGGATCCCCAGCCAATTTGGCGCATTCGTCTAGAGGCCTAGGACACCTCCCTCTCAAGGAGGAGATCACCGGTTCGAATCCGGTATGCGCTACCATCCACGTCTTTTAGCCGATATGCTATTCTGTGAATTCGACCACTACCTCTTTGACGTCCCATAAGGGCTCTATCTTCTCCAGTATTTCGTCCTTTATGTTGTGAGCAAACTGGTGATCTCGAGGTAAATCAACAAGCACCCGGACAGTTCCGTTCTTTACCTTAATATCTTGCACCAAGTTTGTGCGCACCACGTTTAACCCGGTCAGAGGGTTTATGACTTTCCTGAGGCGCTGACGGACTACCTCCACCGTGGTCGGATTCTTTTCTTTGACCAGGCCGTGACGCTCTTCATAGTTTTGTATAGCCGAGCGCAAGCCTTCTACAGCTAGCACAGAACAATGGGCTTTAATTTTGGGCAGTCCTCCCAGAGCTTCTGAAGCTTCTTTCCAGGTAATGTTCTTTGCTTCATCCAATGTTTTTCCCTTGGCTAGTTCCGTAATTATAGAGCCGGTAGCTATGTTGGAAGCGCAGCCGTAAGACTCAAACTTGACGTCTGCGATAGTATTCGTCTTGGGGTCAACTTTTATGTAGACAGCAACCATGTCCCCGCAGGCTGGGCTGCCTTCGGTTGCCTTGCCATCAGGATTCTCAATCTTACCCACGTTGCGCGGGTGCCGAAAGTGTTCCAGTACTATGTCGGTATATGGAAATTTCATCTCTAAGCCTCCTCCTTTTCTTCGTTTTTTCCCAAGGGACTGATGCTTCTCAGCTCTTCCACTATCTCAGCTAATGCCCGGACCACAGCGTCCACATCTTCCATGGTGTTATAACGCCCCAGGGTAAAGCGTATTGACCCGTGTGCCCTTTCGTGGTCGCCGCCTATCCCAGAGATAACGTGGCTGGCCTCCAGAGAGCGGCTGAAGCAGGCGGAGCCGGTGCTCACGGCAAAACCACGCATATCGAGATGCAGGGTCATGGACTCGCCCTCCACAAAGTGGAAGGTGATATTAGCATTATGTGGGAGCCTCTTCCGGCGAGGGCCATTCAGGGTGCTGTGTGGTATCTCGGCAAGCATGCGGTCAATAAGGTGGTCGCGCATTTCCTGCAGACGTTTTGTTTCTTCGGGGGTGACCAGTTCCACAGCTTTGGCAAATCCTACCGCCCCAGGTATGTTTTCCAGCCCCGCCCGGAGATTGAATTCCTGAAATCCGCCGTCCATCCACTTGGCTATTTGTGTTCCTTGGCGGATGCACAGGCCTCCTGTGCCCTTGAGGCCGTGGATGGTGTGTGCCGATACAGTAACTAGGTCCACAGCTATCTTCTTCATGTTCAGGGGGACCCGCGTAAAAGTATGAGTAGCATCAGTGTGGAAAAGCACCTCTTTTTCACGGCAGATACGACCGACAGCTTCGATATCCTGGATAGTACCTATTTCCTGGTTGGCATGCTGGATGGAAACCAGAATGGTCTCATTGGTTATGGAATCTCTGAGACGGTCAATGTCCACAAAGCCCTCCCCATCCACATCCAGATAGGTCACCTCAAAGCCCTGTTTTTCCAGCGCCTGCGCGCTGTGAAGCACAGGGAAATCCTCGATTTTTGACACAATTATGTGTTTGCCTTTCTTCTTACTGAGGGCCAGTGCTACTCCTTTGAGGGCAATGTTAGAGGACTCGGTGCTTCCCGAAGTGAAAATAAACTCTTCGGGGGCAGCACCTAAAGCATTGGCCAGAGCCTCTCTGGCTTCGTCTAACGTCTCTCGAGCTTCTATTCCCTGAGAATAGCCAAACTCTGAGGTGGCAACCGCGTATGTATCAAAGAAATACGGTCTCATCGCCTCCAGCACCCGCTCATCCAAACGAGTAGCCGCTGCGTTGTCCAGGTAAATAAGTTTGCCTACCATTTTCTCCTCCGTCATATGAAGAGGGTTATTGTTGATTCCTTAGCCTCATCTATGTAGGTACCAACTGCACAGTAATCCGATATCAAATCATCACGGAGGTCTTCTTTCTTTATACCCATTATCTGCATTGTCATGTCGCAGGCGAGTATCTTCCCTCCAAGCTCGTGGAAGTCCTGTAGCAGCCTCTCCAGAGACGCCGCCCTGGCTTTCTTCATCCTCCGCTTGACCATCCATTTGCCAAGGCCCAGCATGTTCATTTTAGATAGAGGCCCCTTTTCCAGCTCACCTTTCTTGAGGCGCTGGAGACCCCAGAAGGTAAAGAACAGTGATGCTTCCATCCCCATGGCAAGGGCCCCGTTGGCTACAATAAAGGCGCTATACACCTTATCCATGTCGCCGCTATGAAGTATTATAGTAACTTTGCCAGCCATAGTCTTTTCCTCCTCCTACTTGCGTATCCTTATTTTCCACACCCCGCCTTCCTCCTGTACATCAATGAGCTCCAGTCCCAAAGCCTTTACCGCCATCGGTATCTCTTTCTTGGAAGCGGGATGAGTTCCAATGACCTCCACAATATCACCTTCTTTTGCTTTCCTCAAAGCCTTGCGAGTCTCAACTAAAGGAATAGGGCAAGTTTCACCTGTGCAATCCACCTTCATCTCAGCCATTTCGCATCACCTCCATACAAAGCTACAGGTACCACTGTAGCCATGAAGAGCTGTGAAGAATTATTTCAACCCCATTGTCTTACCCAATCTCTCCACCAGCTTTCCTGCTTTCTTGCCACGCACCGGGATTTCTTCGAGCTCATCTACTCTATGAGCTTGAACATTTTCCTGGGCGCTCCGCAGACGGGACATTTTTCAGGGGCTTCCCCCTCAACCGTGTTGCCGCAATATTGGCAAACGTAGATTGGTTTCTCCCCAATAGTCTTACCCTTTTCAATCTTGCTCAGGGCAGCGTTAAACAAACCATGATGAATCCGCTCGACCTTATTTGCCAGGTCAAAGCTATCTTTGGCCTTGTCTTCACCATCGGCCTCAGCCTGCTTTATGAATTTGGGATACATTTCGGTAAACTCATAATTCTCGCCACCCTTTGCAGCTAGCAGATTTTCTCTCGTTGATTTTATTCCCTGCATAACCTTCAGGTGATTTCTGGCATGGACTGTCTCGGCATCGGCTGCGGCACGAAACAACCGTGCTATCTGTTTGTGTTCCTCCTGTGCAGCCTTTTCAGCGAAGAATAAATATTTACGGCTGGCCTGGCTTTCTCCAGCAAAAGCAGTCTCCAAATTATCTCTGGTATTACTCATAGCGCACTTCTTCCCGCGCTGTTTAAGTTGATTGTAAATCCTGAAATAGCTTTATGTATGTGACTTATGTCTCACAAGAATGATGAGAAAAGTACTCCAGTTATCTTGAAAAGTCAACTTTATAGCCTTGCTTGACTAGCTTGCTTAAGTAGACACTCTCAGTCAATTTGCTTTAGCCTTGTTACCCGTTTCTTCTATGTGCTAAACTTTGCCACAAATAAATGAGAAAACGCGTTTTCTCTGGCTTCCGCCCCACAGGCAGACAACATATTGGTAACTACCTGGGAGCGGTACAGAATTTCGTCGCCCTTCAGGATGAATATGACTGCGTCTATTGCGTGGTGGATATTCATGCTCTCACCACTCTGGAAAGCACAGAATCCATTCGGGAAGATATTTACGAAATGGTGCTTGACTGGCTGGCGGCCGGCATTGACCCACAGAAGAGCATCATCTTCGTTCAGTCTCATGTTCCTCAAGTGGAGGAGCTCCATACTTTGTTCAGTATGGTGACTCCTTTAGGCTGGTTATTACGTGTCCCGACATTTAAGGAGAAGGTTAAGATGCAGCCACATAACGTCAATTATGGGCTGGTGGGTTATCCTGTTCTCATGACCGCCGATATTGCCCTTTATAAGGGAGAGGTTGTTCCTGTGGGCGAAGACCAGCTTCCGCATCTTGAATTGGCTCGTGAGATAGTGCGTCGGTTTAACTCTCTTTTCGGGTTTGTATTTCCTGAGCCACAGGCAAAGCTTACTAACTTTCCTTCAGTTTTGGGTCTGGATGGGGTGCAGAAGATGAGCAAAAGTTATAATAACCATATTGAAATAGCTGCTTCTCCAAAGGAAATCTCGGAGCGAGTGATGACCGCCTTTACAGATCCGGCACGGAGGTACCGCTCTGACCCGGGGCACCCTGAAGTGTGTAATGTTTTCCGCCTCCACAATTTTTTCACCCCGGCCCGCGTAGAGGAAATTGCTTCAGAATGTCGTAGTGCTCGTATCGGCTGTGTGGACTGCAAGAAGATACTGGCCCAGAGCATCAGTTCGAATCTGGAGCCTTTCCGGGAAAGGCGGGCTGCTTTAGCCTCCAGGTCTGGTTATGTCGCTCAAGTCCTTGCCGATGGAGCTAATCGGGCTGAAGTTATAGCCAAAGAGACTATCGGAGAGGTTAAAGAAAAAATGAGGCTCCTTCAGCGTGCCGATTTGGAGCGACTCGGGTAAGGCATAGCCAACATCAGGCTGCGGAAAGCTCACATAGCACCACCGCAGCCGGCCTGATGCATACCACACTACACCACTATAAATATCTATAGGTAGGGCAGAAGCGGGACAGAGATTGGCATCCCGTAGATCCTAAATTGGTATTATCCGGCTATAGCTTTTTTCGGCAAGTGTCTTACGTATCCTACAGCTTCATCACAAGGACGAATCTGTTTACCAATATTTTTCGGGTCCAAAATTATCCCCTCGTTTGATTTAGCATCACAAAATTTGTTGATGCTAGGATAAGCAATCCTGCATTGATACCAAAGCCGAGCTGCATTCACAAAAATTCTGTCATTCCTCAACGTCAGCCTTGCAGCTTTATTGCTAGCAACTATCCTTCTATCTGAGTGGCAATACAAGGTTTTGTGCAATCGCCGATTGTGTCGTTCGCTCCAGAACTGCTAGACAAAAGATCTACTCATGGGCAGGGCTAGATAGGGAAAAGTCATGCTCAGCTAGATGCTTTTCATTCAAGGGAGACGGATTCTCATATGAAATCCTCTGGAAGATTATGAACGAAATCGGCGGGCCCAGTAGTAGTACCCTATTGCAGCAATCAATGCCATCAGTGCAATGGGTGCCCATACGAGTTCGGGATCAAAGGGGAACGCATCAAGCAGTATTCCTCCAAGCAGCGGACCCATTGACATGCCTATGGTTTGGCTTAACCCAAAAAGTCCCATATATCGTCCCCTCTGATCTTGTGGAGAGAGTTCCCCTATCACTGAGAGTGTAACCGGAGCATGTATGATCTCGCCTGCTGTAATTATCGCCATTGCTCCAAGCGCCCATTCAAATTGTGTAATCCAACCTAAGGATAGATAGCCAAACCCGTATAGCAAACTTCCAAGCATGAGAGCTCGGAATTTCGCAAGCCGCCTAAGGACAAGAGTCATCGGATATTGAAAGAAAATTACTATCAAGCCATTTAAAGTGAGCAATAGACCATATTGGGCGGTAGAGAAGCCGACCCTATCCACGGTAAAGATAGATAAAGTACTGACCATTTGCCCCATGACTATGAACAGCAGGAGACTTATCACTGCGAAGACCAGGAAGGCTTGGTTGTTGGCAGGGGGAAGCATGCTACGAAAGCCTACTCTTTTACTCACTCTGTGTGAAGAATCGTGGATAAAGAAAAAGACAATGAGGGAAACGATGCCACAGGTTAAAGGTGCAATCCCAAATAGCCACCCATAGGGTAAAAAAGTGGCCAAATATCCCCCTATGGCAGGGCCAGCAGCCCAGCCCATGTTAGCTCCTATACGAAGGATTCCATATGCTTCTGTCAGCCTCTCTTTCGAGGTAAAATCTGCCACCATCGCTGAGATGACAGGACGTGTAGTGGTAAGCATTGAGCGACCAGCGATGTAGGCAATTGCAATGGCCCACACTGGAGCTGAAATCCCAATAAGAACAGCTAGTCCTGAATATAAGAATATACTCACTAGAGCAGCTATAAGTAGAATCGGGCGCCGACCAAATCTGTCTGAAAGCACTCCTCCGAGCGCCTGACTAATAGCTGAGCAAAGCCCAGCGCTCAAAATGATTATTCCAACCAGAGTCATGGAAAGGCCTCTATCTTGATAAAGATATAAGGATAGAAACGGTATACAAATGGAGAAACCGATTGCTATGAAAAACTGAATGATAGTGACAATCCATACCTCAGGCTCAAATCGGTAATAGATATTTCGGAATGGGCTTTTAGCTTTCCCCAATAATTTTTCCATGGCTTGCAGAAAAACCTGATTATAAACCCTTTTGGGTCCGTTTGCCTTCTAGTCTAACTAATAATCCCTTGCTGTAGGCTCAACCTATAAAGGACTTGTTGTGCTTTAACCAATATACTAATCAGTCCCAACCCTTTGTTGCCTCAAAATGGGTAGCCCAATTAGTTCGCGCTCTTAGTAGCAACGCTAACCGCCAGCAATGTAACACTGCTGGCGGACATTTGACATAATGCTCCTCAACGTCAAAAGTACTTCATTCGTAGGTTGAATAAAACGCACGCTTGCGGCAGCTATGAGTGGGCAGTGGTGAGGGTGGGCGCCGACATTGGTCTTAAATGCCTCAAATGTCAGAGAAAAGTTATTTTGGAACGAGGGGTGTTTAGGAGAAGGGTGAAAGAATTTGTCTCCAGAAGTAACTAACTAACCAGCTTCGCAACAATAAAAAGCACCCTGCAATGGTTTGTGTAGTGCGTTAACAAAACAGGTTTTTGTTACCCGAGCTGCACCTTTTGGACTTTTGTTGATTATTTGATCGCCTCACATTAAAGTAGTTTCTCATGTACTTTCTACCTATTTCATCATGATAAGAGTTCGAAGCCGAACACTCTCCTGTTTTTATTCCAAATCCTGTGGGATTAGTGAAAACACCACAGCATCACAAGGAATATTGCTCTTTGTTAGCTTGTTTCTGAGGATTCCTTCTTTCATCGCGCCTACTTTCTCTACAACACGCAGGCTAGCTTGATTATCGACTGCTACAACAATCTCGACCCTATTCAGTCTCAATTCATTGAATGCAAACCGAGCTAAAAGCAGCGTCGATGCTGTTGCGATTCCTTTCTTTGTCTGGCTCGTCCTGACCCAATAACCGAGGTTTGCTATACCGATTTTACAGTCAATAATGCGAAGCCCACAACCACCAAGATATAACCCCCCGGTATTATAGGATATGGCAAAGTTGTATTCTTCTCCTTTTTCCCACTTGTCAGGTTGCGATTCAATCCAAATCCTGCTCTCCTCAATGGAATAGTCAGGATGACACCAGGGTATCCATTCAAACATTTCGGAAATAGACTCACGCGCCGCCTCATATAGAGAATCAATGTCACTTACCTGATATGGGTGGAGCGTTATTACTCCATCGGTCAACCGAATATCTTTTTCCATATGTTTCCTAGTATCAGTTATTTACATATCACTTGTTAGAACGACTACTTGTTGCCTTACTTGAGTGCAGTATATTCAAATATCCCACCAACTTCAAGATGATACTAGAAGATATTGGCTCTACACATATTCTCTACCAGAGGGAGTGAATATCACAGTGTTCAGAGAAATAACCGCCAGGATTTATAGGAAATAGTGTACCATTCCGCTATCTTGTTGGATAACTTTCTACTAGAATGTTACCTGTCACCTAGAAGTTATTATCATTGATTTATAGTTTGCATCATGCACATGGGTGCCAGAATAACTCAGGCCCAGTGGAGAAATCTGATTGTATTGGGCTCTAACCCTACGCCAACACAGATAAAGCTATTCTTTTCTAGAACTCGAATTGAAGCTCTGTTGTCAATATTTGTCTCAGCCTCGATCTGTCTTACCTCAGAGACCCCCGCTTACAGGCGGGGGTCTCTTGACTTGTCTAATTAAGCTCACCAGGAGCTCTTCAAGATTACCCCTTCCTCATGACTCGGACTTGCTCATGTGATAAAGAGGCACCGCATAGCCAGCGAAAAAGGGGTTAAAGTAGAAGCCCTGTATATACTTGGTGAAGTAACGCCTCCCCAACGGCTGGCATAGCATGATGCTGGGGGCATCCTCGTAGTAACGCTCCTGTATCTCATAGTACAGATCCTCCTGCACCGCAGGATCGAGCTCCTTAAACGCCCCCTCGATCAATTCGTCGAGTTCAGGATAGCCGTAGCCTTGCCATCTATGGAAGGTATCATAGCTGGACATAAAAGGAACCACATAATCGTTGGGGTGCGGATAGTCGGGTAGCCAGCCTACCTGGAACATAGGCAGAAGCCGGGCCTCAAAGTATGGCAGTATACCAGTTCCGCAATCCATCGGCAAGAGGTTGACCTGAAACTTGGGACTGATAGCGACCAGATTCTCAGCCAGGATCTCGCAGCTAATCTTACGGCGTAGGTTACAAGCGTTGTAGAGCAGGGTGAATTTGAACCCCTTCTCCCAGACTTCGCCGTCCCAGGCAGCTTGCAGGTGTTCTTCAGCCTTTGCCAGATCAGGGCTATACATTGAAGCATCAGGATTGTAGAACGGAAGGCCTTCAATGATCGGTGAGCCCCTCTGCTCAGCTTCGCCCATACAAGCATCGCTGATATATGTCTCCCAATCGAAGGCATAGTTAAAGCCTTTACGCACGTCTATGTCAGAGAAGAAGTCCGTCGGGATGCCTTCACCGTCAAGTGCACCACTGCCGATAAAGCTGCTGTCGCTGGCGATATCCATAGTGAAGAAGAATCCATCAATGTAAAGCTCAGGCAGGTCTTGGTAGACGTTGAGGTCCGCAATGCCCTCGAGCTCCCCGATGTCAGTCGGTGGCCATGGCACATAGATAAGGTCGGCATCCCCAGCCAGGAGTGCCAGCTTTCGGGTAGTCCATTCCTCGACGACCTGGGTGATGACCGTCTCAAACGCCGCAGGCTCCCTCCAGTAGTCATCGTTTCTCACCAGTTTGATCTGAACGCCTGGATCCCACTCTTTCAGTTTCCAGGGTCCGGTACCATTGGTATGGTCATAGAGGTAACTGTCGCCTTTATTGGGGTTGTTATAATCTTGCCAGGTCTCTTCAGTGCCATCCCAGTTGCCATTAGCGACGCACCATTCCTTATCGACAATCGAGACCCAGGGGCCGCAGAGAATCTGGAGGAACGCCAAACTCCAGGCGGGGTCATTTAGGTGGAACACGACCCAATCGCCGTCAACCTCTACCGCATTATCGATTTGCTCGAAAGTAACATGAATGTTACCATTCCCATCACGGCTACAGCCCCAATATGGATCACCCAAAGAACCTAGTAGCGGTGTATAAAGCATCCAGACAGGTCCATTAGACCTGTCCTGGACCATCGCTCGCTCGAAGGAGTACTCAACATCTGAAGGAGTCAGATCGCCACCTTCGTGGAACTTGACACCCTCACGGATCTTGAAGCGATAGGAGACACTTTCACTGTCAAACTCCCACTCGGTAGCCAGAACCGGCACGAATTGATCGACCTCTTCGCCCTCATAAAACAAGAGCGTCTCATAGATATAACCCAGTTGCTCACAGCTAGCGCTGTCGTACACCCATGCTGGATCAAGGGATTGGGGATCTTCGATGGTCATCTGGACAAAGCTACCAGGATTCTTGAATGGTATCGTAATACCACCGTCGCCATCACCTATCTCTTTAAAGTTGGCGGTGATAGTGTAGTCACCGTTCATGGTGATGGTAGTGGTAGGGTTCTTGTCATCAGCAATGGTGGCCACATCACCAATCCACTCGTCAAACAGGTAGTCTTCGTCAGCCACAGCCACCAGATCGACGTCCGTTCCCTCGTCATAGGTAAAAGTCCCCTCTCCAGGGGTGGTTACCGACCCTCCAGCGGTGCTGGCGATAGTGAGGTCGTACTCACCACCGCCGCCACCACAGCCTACCATCCCAGCAATTAAGGTTACCGTAATCAAAAAGATGCTAATTCTTTTCACGTATATGAGCCTCAAAATGCTATTATATCACTAGTGAAGGAATTATCAATAGGTTGCGGTGTCCAAGACATACTATGGAGTTAAGGAGCAACATTTCTCAGTGTGCAACTAAGCAACATTTCAGGTTAATGTGTGATCTGACCCTCAGGCGTGCTCCAAACCTCTGCCTTGCCGAGTTGCTGCCCATATGGCCAGCGCGACTGACACTGGCATGAGCAGCCTCCTATGGCTGTCTTCTCAGCCGTAGTGCTGTTGGTCACTACAGTGCTCACGGCTACAGCTCGCAACAGCCCCATCCCACTGTTGACTTCAGTGTAGGATGGCCAGTTATGAACTCGGCTATTGGCGGGCTGACCCTGTAACAGCAACAGTGCTGTAGGGGCGGGCCTTGTCCCCGCCCCCTACAGCACTGGACTCAGTCAGTCCACTTCTGGTGAATTCCTCATCCTAGTACAGCGGTGATTCAGTAGGGACCCAGCCTCATCGGCGTCGCGTCAGGCGCACGGTTGGTGTTCACATACAGGTAGTACGAGCCAGCGGGGGGATTCACGATGCCAGCGTCTTCCTTGAAGACTACCGTGACTGTGCCAGACGCTATGTACTGCGGTACAAGGAAGGTCACTTTCGTGCCGACAACCGTGACCTCATCTCCAAAAACGTCGTGACCATTGACAGTTATGTCGCCGGTCTGCCAACCGGTTTGCGGGACGGTGGTGCCTTCAGGAAACAGGATGGTGATGCTATGGACCCCGGAGTGCAGATCAGCAGTGATATTAAACGTGATCGTATATTCCGCCGTCACCCCCTCACAGTTGGGGACAACGGTGACCTCCCCCATGACCTCCCGCTCGTCATAGACAACAGTCACACCTCTCCCCCTGAGTTCAGGGATGTATACATTGATGGAGTCCCAGCTCAGCGGATTACCCCACAGGTAGATGGCATCCCCTTCGCCGAGTCCCTCATTCTGCACCAAAGGCCTGATGTTGCTTATCTGGTTCCAGTCGAGTTGGAGGTCCGCCAGATTGGTGATATTGCCCAGAGGCGAGATATTGTTTATTTGGTTATGCGAAAGGTCGAGGTACGTCAGGTTGACGCAGTGCTCAAGCCCGGTAAGGTCGGAGATATTCCTTTCTGAAGCAGAGAAAGATGTAAGCCCTTCCAGGTCTGAAGGGCAAATGGGGCCCGTGGCTTTGCCGATAGCTTCTCTGATTGCTGCCTCCAGGTTGGGGTCGGCGAAAGTCACTGCCTCTCCTTCCTCAAAGTTAGCCGTGATGAAGTAGTCGTCGTTCATGGTGATGGTAGTTGTGGCATCCTCGACATCGGCAATGTCATCCACATCGCCGGTCCAGTTGAGAAACCAGTAGCCATCATCTGGAGTCGCCACCAAATCGACGTCTGTTCCCTCGTCATAGGCAAAAATCCCCTCGCCAGGGGCGGTTACCTCCCCACCTACGGTGCTGGAGATGATGAGGTCACATTGCTTGACAGCAAAGTAGGCTGTTATGGAATAGTCATCGTTCATGGTGAGGATGGTTGAGGCAGCGTTGATATCATCAATGGTGGCCACATCGCCAATCCACTCGTCAAACAGGTAACCTTCATCAGCCACAGCCACCAGGTCGACCACCTCGCCTTCGTCATAGGTAAATGTCTCCTCACCGGGGCTGGTTACCTCGCCGCCTTCGGTGCTGGAGACGATGAGGTTGTACTGAGTAGGAACACAGCCTGCCATCCCAGCAATTAAGGCTACCGTAATCAAGAAGATGCTAATTCTTTTCACGTATATGAGCCTTAGACTACTATTATATCACTAATGAAGGAATTATCAATAGGTTGCGGTATCCAAGACATACTATGGAGTTAGGGAGTCACAATCCGCTAAAACGTGCAGTGCCCCTTAGGAGGTGCATTTTGACACACAAGGGTAGCCGTAAATCATGACTGAGAACGATGCCTATCTTAAGTTCTCAATTAGAATCGGCTCGATTGGGTCGGCCAATTCCAAGCCGAATATTCTGGAGTAGAAGTAGAGTTCGGCATCAAGCGCACGCTTAATGTTTTGCGCCCTCCGGAAGCCGTGTTGCTCACCCTCAAATAAGATATACGCTACGGGTACTCCTTTCTGGCGGAGGGCGTTTACCATCACCTCTGCTTGGCTGGGTGGGACAACCCTATCCTCATTTCCCTGGAAAAAGATTACCGGGCATGATAGACGGTCCACAAAGTTGATCGGCGAACGCTCCAAGTACAAATCACGGCGGTCAGGATACGGACCGACAATCCTATCCGAGTAACGTGACTCAAACTTGTGCGTGTCTTTTTCCAGTGCTTCCAGGTCGCTCACGCCATAGTAACTCGCTCCGGCTTTAAAGAGTCTTCGAAAGGTCAATGCGGCAAGAGTAGTATAACCGCCAGCACTTCCTCCTCTAATAGCAGTTCGTTCACCATCTACCTCGCCATGCTCAATAAGGTATCGTGCGCAGTTTATACAATCATCTACATCGACAATACCCCATTGCCCATCCAGCCTCTGACGGTATGCCCTTCCATAACCGCTACTTCCGCCGTAGTTTACGTCAGCAACAGCAAAACCACGGCTGGTCCAGTACTGTATCGCAAGGTTCAACGTGCTAGAGGTTGCACCAGTCGGTCCGCCGTGGCTAATAACAAGCAGCGGTGGCTGCTCGACGGGAGGTGCTACGAAGTCACGATTCTTCGGCTTGTAGTACAAGGCATAGGCTGTCAACCCGTGTTCGGTCGGGAATTCAATGGCTTGAGGTACCGACAGATACCCTGGTTCGATGGCGACATCAGTCGAACGGCGAAGCACGTCTATCTTCCCTGTTGCCAATTCAAGCCGGACAATGGCCATAGCTTCATCTGGTGAGCCCGCAAGAAGAACAACATACCCGGGAGCTGATTGAAGAGACGTAATCGAAGTATAAGGAATATCAATTGTCTCAAAACGACCTGTCGTTGTATCAAGGCTTGCAAGGTACGATAATCCATCCTTCATGTAGGTGCAGATAAGCCGTTCAGCCGATTCAAATCCATAGTTTGACAGCCTAAAAACCCACTGCGGTGCCCCAAACTCGGCATCCATTTCGCATAGCGGCTCAACGTATCCTTCCCTCCGCCGGTAAAGATTCCACCAGCCAGTCCTGTCAGAAATGAAGTATAAAGTGCCGTCCGGAGCGTATTTTGGCTGACAGATGGATTCATCACTGCCACCAGCCACTCGCACCGCGTGGCTGATTGAGCCGTTCTCCGTAATCTCGCCGACCCACAACTCTGTAGAATCCCACGGCATGTTTGGGTGATTCCAGGTGAGCCAGGCCAGGTGAGAGCCATCGGGACTGATACGAGGTGATGAGTAGAAATCATTTCCGGAAACCAGTTGTTGAATGTGACGAGTACCGTCAAGGCTTATTCCCACTAGGCTGTTAACCGGTTCGTTATCATCTACCGTATGATCTTCGCATACACAGACTATACGTCCCCGGCGATGGTCAATAACGCCGTCAGCATACCGCACGTCTCCCTCATGAGTAATTGCACGTGGCTTGGCACTTGTGTTCTGACGGTAAAGGCGTTGGTCAGCGAAATTGGAGAAATAGACCGTACCATTATCTATTATGAAGGCACCACCACCGTATTCGTGTACTCTGGTTCTAACATTGTACGGTTCTGGAGTAATATCGGTCACTTGTCCGTCTAGTGACCGGCGTACAATGACATATCGTCCCTCCTCTGTTGGACGCGTTTCAACCCAGTATACGTAATCACCCTCAAGTTCGACCTGCACATTAAGCCCAATCGCTCCAGCGGCAATAAGGTCTGATGTTATTGGAGATTTCCAGGAACCGTAACTAGCGGTTTTTGGTTCTGTCATATCCGCTTCCTTCCTACGTTCACTGTTAAGATATTGGTTTGATTATAGCTGTAGAAAAACGATAATAACGCAGGCTAATCTCTTCATTAACTTCAGTGAAATCTAACATGAGGGTTGGCTATTGTCAAAGGTCCAGGCGCTTGAGACTTCCCTCACGCCCTTAACGTAGAGTCCCACAATACACACAATACGTTATAAAGTACAATTACGTGACGAAATACTAAATTCTTACCATTTAACAAACATCGGCATCACTTTTCAACCATATATAGGATTGCCGTTTAGGATTATAGTATAAAAATAGCGGTTTCTTAACTGACATAGTGAGATAATCCCTTTGTAAAAAATGAATTTGAGAACGTTAATACGCAAGATGAAAATGACTATAGCCGGAATTGTTTCATGCCTGAGGGGGTGACATATTGCAGTTCATCGGGTAAAATTTCTAATAAGGTGTAGTCAGGGTCTTCGGGGCTAGACCAATAATTGTTAAAAAAACCAATCCGTTTTGCGATGCTGGTTTTTGTCTTCTTATCTTTAATGATTTTAGCTTTTCCTAGTATTCGTATACAACAGTCCTCGCTATTCTCATTGAATTGATAGGCAAACTCTACATTTGCATTCTGCTTAATTTGTATAACTTTGTTACTGGAAGTAGAGGTCACCATCCAGAACCTACGGTCCAAATATATCAGTGTCATTGGCCTTACTCTTGGTCGTATTCCATCGATGGTGGCCAATGCAACAAATTGAGTTTCCTTAAATTGATTCAATATTTGCCCTACTTCATCGCTTGTGTAAGTCATTTTTATCCTTCTTCACATTTCTATCAAACTAATAACAAGGTCATTATAGATAGAGATACCGGCTAAATCAAACTACGAATTATTTAACTTCGAATTTTATGTACTTTTGGACAAACATCGGTATGTTGTTTCCATCTGAGTGCCCTGTTATTCCTCTCCACTGTACCAGATTACGCGTTAGTAATACACCAACTGCACAAAAGTCAGAATTGTTGGAGCACTTTCATATGTATTGGTATATACTTATGAGCCTACAGCAGACGAAGTCAGTCCGGCGACTGCTTCTTTATCCAAACCCTGTACGAGCGCCGTTACTAGCGCAGCGGTATGGTCAAAATCATCTCGACGAAGAACTGCATTGTGGCTATGAATATGTCGGGTTGGCACACCCAGAACCACCGTGGGTACACCTATTCTATGCAAATGGATTGGCCCACCGTCGGTCGCTCCTCCTTCCACGGTCGACATCTGAAGTGGAACATTGAGCTTCTTGGCAATATCAATTACCATGTCACGAAGTTTGAGATTCGGTATCATGCGGGCATCATAGGCCAAGAGCGTTGGGCCAGCTCCAAGTCTTATTGCTGACTCTTCTGGCTTGATACCTGGCACGTCACCAGCGATGTCTGTCTCGAGAATGATGGCTACATCGGGATTGATGACCTCAACGCTGGTGGTTGCCCCTCTCGCACCAAGCTCCTCTTGTACCGTGGCCACGCCGAAAACAGCGTTGGCATGCTCTTTCTCCATCAATCTTTGTAGTACAGTAATAACCAGAGCACAACCAACCCGGTCATCAAAGGCCTTGGCCATATAGGCCTTTGTGTTAGGCAAAATCGCGAATTCACTAACTGGTATAATAGGATCCCCTACACGAACACCAGCATCCTCAATTTCTTGCTGCGATGTTGCCCCAATATCGATGTACATCTCCTTCTTCTCAGAGACCTTCTTGCGGTCCTCTTCGGAAAGGAGATGTGGGGGCTTAGCACCTATCACTCCAAGCATGCTACCCTTATTGGTTCTGATGCGCACTCTATGCCCGAGCAAGACTTGATCCCACCAGCCTCCTAGAGGCGTAAATCTCACAAATCCTTCTTTGGTAATGAATTTGACCATGAAACCAATCTCGTCCATATGGCCCACTAGAATTACCTTCGGCTCTTGCGCCAGGCTCTTCTTCCTGCAAATCAAACTGCCAAGCTTATCCTCAAGTATCTCTCCAAGCGGTTCGAAATACTTCTTGATCACCCTGCTTGTCTCAGCCTCATATCCGGCTACTCCGTCGGATTCGGTCAGTTCTTTTAAGAGCAACTCTATCTTATCCATCAGCAATTACCTTTCTCACAGTATTAATATATATTATAATAACTGAAGATTCATTAAAAAGCGAGTGTATGCAAGTCTGTTGCCTTGTATATTTTGCGAAGTCACTTCGTGATGTTTTATGACTCGTTAAATCTATAGTATATCTTGGACACAGCACAAAAATTGTTGACAATTCCTTAAATAACAATACTGACCAGCAAGAGCCCGAAGGTAAACAACAGTCAGCAAATCCGCGGGATATAGCAGGATGTACTAGGTGAACAAAAGCAGCCGGAGAGGGGGGTTAGTGGTCTACAGAGGATGGAAGCAGGCAACGTAGTGATCGTTGCTAACAGGCTCAAGCGGTGGCTCAAGTTCACGGCACTCTTCGCTCGCCCGAGAACATCTAGGGTTAAAAGTGCAGCCAGGTGGTGGATTGGATGGACTGGGCACCTCACCAGGAAGGGCAATACGACCGACTCTTCTCGTAGGGTCAGGGACTGGCGTTGACGCGACCAGGGACTGTGAATAGGGATGAAGTGGTTTGTGAAATATTTCCTCAGGCTTTGCCATCTCCACTATCTTACCCAGGTACATCACAGCGATATAGTCGCAGACACTCTCGGCAATCAAAAGCTCATGAGTGATGTAGAGATAAGTAAGGCCAAACTCACTTTTAAGTTCCTTCAGGAGGTTGAGTATCTGTGCCTGGACAGAAACATCCAGAGCAGAGGTTGGTTCATCAAAGACAATGAACTCCGGTTTTGTAGCCAGGGCACGAGCGATGGCGATGCGCTGGCGCTGACCGCCGCTAAACTGGTGGGGATAGCGGTTCAATTGCCCCGCGCTCAACCCAACCGTGCTCAGCAATTCCTTGACCGCTGTCTCCCGTGCCTGGCCGGAAAGAACCCGGTGTATCGTTAGTGGCTCAGCAACTATATTTTTTATCTTCATCCGCGGATCAAGGGAGGTAAATGGGTCCTGGTGGACAAGCTGGGCACGGCGACGGAATAAGCGGACCCTGCTACCGGAAAAGGTCGCCAAATCATTCTCCTTTAGAAGAGAAGTCAGCTTAACGCTGTTCTTGCCCAGTGACTCCAACTCTTCTATCTCCGCCTTCACCTCATCGGGGATATCAAAATAGATATGTCCACTGGTTGGTTTCAAGAGACGGACAGCTGTCTTGGCAAGTGTCGTCTTGCCGCAGCCCGATTCGCCAACCAGCCCCAGCCACTGCCCGCGCTTAACCGTCAGGCTGACACCGTCCACCGCTTTGACCGCTCCCACCGGTCTTCTGAGAACACCACCGACTATCGGGAAGTGTTTCTTCAATCCTCTGATATCAACTAAGCTGTTCATAAATTAAGTCATAGATCAGAAAAGATGGCAGGCCACCATATGGTCTTTGCTAATCTCTTTAAGTTTGGCTTTCTCTTGCTGGCATACCGGCATGGCACTTGGGCACCGGGGATGAAATCGACAACCTGGCGGCGGGTTCAACGGGTCAGCCAGTGCCCCCGGGATGGTCTGGAGTTCTTTCCCGGGCATAGGCACTGCATCCAGTAGAGCCTTGGTATAAGGATGGGATGGGTGGAGGAATAGCTCCTCAACGCTGGCTACTTCGCATATCCTTCCGGCATACATAACCGCCACACGGTCACAGACTTCGGATGCAACTCCCAGGTTATGAGTAACAAAAAGAACAGAGGCCCCCTTCTCCACTTTTATGCGCCGGAAGAGTTCCAGCATCTGCGCCTGAATTGTGACGTCAAGCGAAGTAGTCGGCTCATCGGCTATGAGAAGCTCCGGAGAGCAGGCAAGTGCCATGGCAATGACCGCCCGTTGTTTCATACCCCCCGAGAGTTCGTGAGGGTAGTGGACGGCTACACGGGCCGCGTCGGGGATTTCCACATCTTTCAACATATCAACCGTCAGCAATTTGGACTCATCTTTCAGCCGCCAGAGAAGCCGCCTGAACAACGGGACATGGCTTAAGAAACGCGGCTCAAAGGGATTAGATTCCTGGGCTATCTTGTTGTAGAGCCTCCTCTGCCAGCGCCAGAAGGGCCTCTTGATGCCAGCGGCAAAGCCGTCTCCATCTCTGAGCAACCTATCTACTTGTTCATTTGCCCGCTTACCCAGTAAGCGGCGCCGGTGAAGCAAGAAGACTTCGGAGATTTGATCACCTATGGTATATACAGGGTTTAAAGCGGCCCCCGGCTCCTGGAAGACCATGGATATCTTGTTGCCGCGGATGGACCTCATCTTATCCTCACTGAGTTTCAGCAGCTCGATTTCGCTGTGGAGATCTCTGTCAAAAAAGACGATGCTGCCCGATTCTATCCTGCCGGGGTAGGGGATAAGGCGAAGTATAGCCAGGGCGGTCATTGTCTTTCCAGAACCGGTTTCACCCACTATCCCCAGTGTTTCCCCCTGCCTGATGTCCAGGTCCAGGTCATCGATGGCGTGGACAACACCTTCGTAGGTGTGAAATCTAACCGCGAGGTCTCTTATCCTGATAAGGTTTTCCATCTAGCGCCTCGCCAACCTGGGATCAAGAATATCCCTGAAGGCATCACCAAGGAGATTCCAGCCCAGCACAAAGAAGAGAATGAACAGGCCGGGAATAGTCACTGCGAACCAGTACCTCAACGGGTCACTCGATGGTCCTACGATCCAGTTGCGGGCGAATGAAGTCAGCTGCCCCCAGTCGGCATAACCTTCAGGGGCGCCCAGGCCGAGAAAGCTCAGTGCTGCCGCTGCCAGGACCACCGCACCTATGTCCAGTGAAGCCATGACGACGGTGGGGTAAATGGCGTTGGGCAGCGCATGGCGCATTATGACCCTGAAATTTGAGGCGCCGATGCCGCGAGAAGCCTCGATGTAGTCCTCCTCGCGCACCTGTAGTATGTCGCCGCGGATTAGCCGCGCATAGGAAGGCCACGAAACCACGGTAAGAGCGATGATAACGCTCTTCAGGCTGGGTCCTAGGGCAGCCACGATTGCCATGGCCAGAATGAGAGCTGGGAAAGCCAGGAAGATATCGGTGATGCGCATGATAATCTCGTCGATAACCCCACCGAAGTAGCCAGCCAGGCTGCCCAGTACAATCCCTACGACAAGCACGATACCAATCACCACTAAGCCCACGTGAAATGCCGAGCGGGTGCCCCAGATGACCCCGTAGAAAATATCGTACTGCCCCTCGGTGGTTCCAAAGATATGCTCCTCGCTGGGTTGCTGTGGTGTCGCAAAGTAACCGTCTCGGGGTATCCTATAGGGATCTATATGGCCCTCAGGCGGTGGGGCTATAAGGGGAGCGAAGATAGCGATGATGACGAAGATAAAGATGATTATGATTCCAGCCAGCGAAAGCGGGTTCTTAACTAGCTGCCGCACCATGAATTTCCAGTCGCTCACTGCACTGTTCCTCCCAATCTCACTCGCGGGTCAACACGGGTGTAGAGTATATCAACCACCAGGTTGACCAGCACAAACAGGACGGCATTAAAGAGCGCAAAGCCCAGGACCGACGCTATGTCGAGACGCACCGCAGATTGCCAGGCCCACCAGCCGATGCCCTTAAAGGTGAAGATGGTCTCGGTAATAACGACACCGTTCACCATGCCGGCAAACAAATAACCGGCTACGGTTATCACCGGGATGAGGGCATTGCGGCGGGCGTGCTTGTTGACCACCACCCTTTCAGAAAGCCCCTTGGCTCGGGCAGTGAGAACATATCCCTTACCCAGAGACTCCAGCATGCTGGAGCGCGTAAGCCTCATAATGAAGGCCATCTGGACCACCGAAAGGGTGATGATCGGCAAGATAAGATGTCTTAAGGCATCCAGAAGGACAGGTCCATTAAGATTGAGAATAGCGTCAATAGTGTTGATACGAGTATAACGGGTGAACTCGGCGGATTGTACCAGCAGTTCCATGGGGACACTCAGCCGGCTGGGCGGCAGGAGGCCGGTGAAGTAGCCGTAGAAGACCATTAACAGTACTAACCCCACCCAGAAGGTGGGCAGCGACCAGCCGAAGATGGCCATTACCCGTGTCCCATGGTCAAGCGGCCTGTCTTTGTGGGCGGCGGCCTGAGTACCGAGGAAGATGCCCGTAAAAATGATAATAGGTGTGGCGAATATTGCCAGTTCCAGGGTAGTCGGCAAAAAATGCCAGATAGCGTCCCAAACAGGCATCCCCACCACTCTTGACCAGCCCAGATTACCGCTGAATATCTCGCCCATCCAGTTGCCGTATTGTACCCAGAACGGCTGGTCAAGACCATACATCTCGATGAGAGCCGGTATATTGGTGAACTGCCTAGCGTCGGTGACATAAAGAGACACCCGCTCTATCGGGGAGAACAGCATCGTAATGCCGAAGATGAAGATGGTCACCCCGAACAGCACCGGGATAAGAAGAATCAGACGCCGGATAATATAAGACCTGAGCTCCAAAGCACCCCTTTATATCATAGAGAGACCCCCGCTTGCAAGCGGGGGTCTCTTGACTTGTCTCACCAAGCTCACCGGGAGCTCTGCAACATCACTCTTCGCTTGGGGGGCCACAGATAGCCATATTAAAGAAGAATGCATCAATGGAAAGCGAAGGCAGGTCTTGGTAGACGGTGAGGCCCGCCTCCTCCTCCATCTCGTCAAATCTAGTCGCCGGGACATAGACAAGGTCGGCATCCCCAGCAAGGAGTGACAGCTTTCGGCTAGTCCATTCATCTACCACCTTGGTGATGACACTATCAAACGGGGCTTCGGCCCTCCAGTAGTTAGTGTTTTTATCCAATATGATCTCAATGCCCTGGTCCCACGTGTTCAGTTTCCAGGGTCCGGTACCATTCGTCAGGTCGAAGAGGACAGTGTCACCAGCATTCTGAGGGTGCAGAACATTGGTAACGTCTCCTTCAGTGCCGTCCCAGTCGCCCTGGGCGATGCACCATTCCTTATCGACAATCGAGGCCCATTGGCCACTCATAATCTGGAGGAACGGCAACTCCCAGTACGCACCAGACAGCGTAAACACTACGTCATTGCCGTCAACTTCCACCGCCGCATCAATAGCTGCAAAAGTAGTGTCCTCGTAATGCCACACCGCTTCACCTAGCAGCGGTTGGTAGAACATCCAGACAGGTCCACTCGGTCTGTCCTGGCACATCGCCCGCTCGAAGGTGTATTCCACATCTTCGGGGGTCAAGTCGTTACCATTTTGGAACTGGACGCCCTCACGGATCGTGAAGCGATAGGTGAGATCTGTACTGTTGAACGCCCAATCGGTAGCCAGAATGGGATCAAACTCGTCGCTCGTGCTGCCGGCATAGTACAAGAGCGTCTCATAGATTAAACCCACCTGCATACCGCTAGCTGTGTCGTAGATCCAGGCTGGATCAAGGGAGTCGATATCTCCGATGGTCTCAAAGACAAAGATACCATCGTTCTTGTATGGTATCGCTCCCCCATTATCCGACTTGCTCAGGTCATAGACACGCCCCACATAAGAAGATTCAACGGGGTTGTAATAGAAGCCACTTATATGCTGGGTGAAGTAGCGCCTCGCTATCGGCTGTGCCAGCACGATACCAGGGGCATCGTCGTAGTAACGCTGCTGTAGCTCATCGTACTTCTCTTGTTGCGTCACGGGATTGGTATCCTGGAAGGCCGTCGTGATCTTGGAGTCGAGTACAGCAGAGCCGTAGCCTTGGAAGTAAGAGAAAGTGCCTTGGCTGTGCATGAAAGGAACGATAAAATTGTCGGCGTGTGGATAGTCGGGCAGCCAGCCTATCTGGAACAAGGGCATATCTCGAGTGCCGAAGATTTTACCCAATATAGTCGGCCACGCCAGCGGCTGGATGCTGACCTGAAACTTGTCGTTGACCTTGGCCAGGCCCTCGGCCAGCAGCTCACAGGCGGTCTTACGCGGCAGGTTACCGGCGTTGTACAGCAGGGTGAATTTGCATCCCTTCTCCCAGAGTTCGCCATCCCAGGCGGCCTTCAGGTGTTGTTCAGCCTTTGCCAGGTCATACTCGTACATCGAAGTATCAGGGTCATAGCCGTAGAGGCCCTCAACGACCGGCGAGCCCCTCTGCACACCCTGGTCCTGCAAAGCATCGTGGATGTAAGTCCCATAGTCAAATGCATAGCAGCAGCCTTTGCGCACGTCTAAGTCAGAGAAGAAGTCCGGCGGGATGCCCTCGCCGTCAAGTTGACCACTGCCGATATAGGCGCTGCATGCAGGTTCAGGTTCTTCTCCAGCTGGAGTAGTACAGCCTGGCACTATGATAAGAGACAGGCATAACAAAGCAGCCAGGACTATCCAGCCGATTTTTGTAACTCTTCTGTTCATTACTTACCTCCTTTCCCTTTTACCTAACTTTTTTCTTTCCTTCATCCGCACCACGTCCATTAGTTGTTGTTACTTAGACTCATTTAACGCTATTTCGGTATTAAGTCGCCCTCCTTTCTATTATTCTACTTACTTTGTCTATCGCCGCCACAATCCACACTATAAGCTTTTTTTGCCATCCTTTTACACCATTGTTGAATTCGCCGAAAGTCTAGTTCTCCAAACTCTCGTCCGATAGGCATCACCTCCCTTCTTTGTCTCTATTTTATGTTTAAAATTTAAAAATATCATACTTATGTTAAAATCCTGTTAAGTAACTCTATAAAGCGTTCTCTCGAGATTTTTTCACAATTTCACCCGCATCGGCCAAAAAAACAGCGAACCGGGTTGAGAAAGGCCGAGCACTGGCTCTAATACAAATCCACAATAACAACCTCACAAACGCGAACGGCCCTCTTCTTGGGGCAGATACACCGGGTGCGCTCACGCGCACGTACCTTGGAACTCTATGGTAACTTGCCTTCCGAAATTTGTCAATAGGACTGCCATCTGGCCACGCAGGTGTTACCCGGCAAAGTATCTTGGCAGATTCCTTTTGAATATGTGCTCCCTCCCGCCAGGGGAGGGAAAATTCGAAGAAATCTTGCGGTTAACTAGAATTAGTGTAGCATGGCCACATAGCTATTCATGGACACACCTAGCGAATCTGCTAAAGGTTGGCATTTGGCCTTGAGGCAATTCTAAAGCTCGAAAAGGGCAATGATAGCTAGAACTCTCTGGATTTTGCCCCGCTTGAGATTGCACAAAGTATCATTTCACTGGGTGATTACAGCTATTAACAGCAAAGCTTGAGCGTAGACTTTGATGGATACGGAGGCTGAGATACATGGGTAACACTCATGGTATGTTTAGTGGTAATAACTTACCGTGAGGAGTTACCAGGATGAGAAAGCCAGCCAGCTTCTACTTCTTTAAAAGAAAGCCCATTGTCCAAAAGGATAGACATGAATGCTGGAGGGGAGTGGTAGACCTTTTGGGCTTTACAACCCAGGAGAGATTGAGAGTGGAGTGGATGGTCTTCTACTATACCGCGGGAAAGGAGAATGCTGCTCTCACTGCCCAACACTTCGGCATTTCAAAGAAGACCTTTCACAAGTGGTTCAAGCGTTTTAAGGACTCTAAATACAATGTCAAGAGCCTGGCTGACCAATCTAAAGCTCCTCACCATAAAAGGAACTGGGAGGTGACCCTTATCCAGGAAGAGAGGATAAGGCGCTTAAGAAATAGATATCCTTACTATGGCAAGAAGAAGCTGAAAGCTCTCTATGAGAAAGAATATTCTGAGGGGATCTCTACCTGGAAAATTGAGAGGGTGATACGAAGGTATAAACTCTACCCTGACCAAAAGAAAGCAGAGAAGACTGCCAGAAAGAGAGCCAGAGCTCGTCAGAAACCAAAGAAGAGAATAACTCAGCTAGTGAAGGAAGGGAGACCCTGTTTCCTCTTTCAGCTTGATACTATTGTTATCTACTGGGATAGCCTCAAAAGATATATCCTGCCTGCCGTGGACCATGCCACCAAGTTAGGCTATGCCAGGATGTACAAAAATAAGAGCTCAAGGTCTGCAGCAGATTTCCTCTATCGTCTCCGCTACCTTGTTAACCAGCCTGCCCAAAACTTACAGACAGATAATGAAAGTGAGTTTGCCTGGGAGTCTGAAACGGCTACTGCCAAATTAGGTATTCAAAGGTACTTCTCCAGGGTCAAAACCCCCAAGGATAACCCGGAGATAGAAAGGTTTAATGAGACCTTAGAGTATGAATGGCTTTACAACTTTAATCTATCTTTAGACCCTGAAGAGCTCAATCCCCGGCTAACTGAATGGCTTATAGAATATAACTTCAACCGCCCGCACCAATCTCTTGCCTATCTTACTCCGGTAGAGTATATTGAAAAGGAACTTGCTAAAATCCGCAGTCCAGTGTTACCTATGTGGTCAGCCAGCACAATCTCTTGCCTATCTTACTCCGGTAGAGTATATTGAAAAAGAACTTGCTAAAATCCGCAGTCCAGTGTTACCCATGTGGTCAGCCAGCACAGTGCCTTGACCATGCTATCAAAGTGGAGTAAATTCAATAGGGAAATTCTCCGTAATAGCCATCGGATTACTAGCTTATGCCTACACTCTTGTTAGATAGGAACGGCATCAAAACCCTGATGAGGATGTCAGATGTTATCAATGTGGTGGAAGAGGCTTTCAAGATGTGCGGCGAAGGCATAGTAAACATGCCAGCTAAAACATATTTATCCGTTGAGCACGGTGATTTCAGGGCAATGCCTGCTGCCTTGCCGGGGTGTGCTGGTATGAAATGGGTAAGCGTACACCCTCAAAATCCATCTCTTGGTTTACCTACGGTTATGGCTATCCTGATCTACAGTGACCCGGAAACAGGATATCCGCTGGCAATAATGGACGCAACTGAGATCACGGCCTACCGAACTGGTGCGACAGCGGCTGTCGCCTCTAAGTATCTAGCGCGACGAGATTCGCATACAATTGGAATTATCGGTGCTGGCTTTCAAGCATACACGCAAATACTGGCTCATGCCGAGCTGTTCAGTCCCATCTCAATACATGTTTTCGATGTTTCCAAAGCTGCAGTGGATAGACTGATGCATTCCTTCTCACAGTTTTCAATCAGAGCTTGTTCCGTTCAAGAGGCGGTGGCATCAGATATCGTATGCACGTTGACCCCTTCTCGTAGTCCTACTATCAAGAAGGAGTGGATAATCTCCGGGACTCACATAAATGCGGTCGGTGCTGATGCGACCGGTAAGGAAGAACTAGACCCCTCGATATTGAAGGAGGCAGTGGTCGTTGTGGATGACTTAGAACAGGCAAGTACTAGTGGGGAGATTAACGTCCCTATTCAGAAAGGTATCTATAATATTCGTGAAATCTACGGAACACTCGCCGAGTTAGTCGTGGGCAAGAAAAAAGGGAGAACAGATGATAGGGTTATTACTGTATTCGATTCGACTGGAGTTGCTGTCGCGGACATAGCTGTGGCTAAGCTTCTGTTTGAGAAGGCTCAACAAATGGGTGGTTATTCGTCAATTGACTTGATAGGAACATGAGGCAGCAGATACTAAATCAAGTCATCTGGTTCCTCGCATGATAATGTCCATCGTATTGCTCCTTTTGTCAACTATTGCACCTGAGGCAGATTTAGAAGAAGCGAAGGGCTGTAGCAGGATCTATCTGTTTATTAGGCTTTTCCCTAAGGTTTCTAGTATCATCGGTGCCGAATTGGTATTGACGCTAAAGCATCTTGATGGTATGGCAATATATAGGAGTTGAATCCCTATGTGCTATGCTGCTTTTCATACCCTGGATTTGTCAGTCTGCTACGGGAAGTAGGCTCTAATCTCAACATACAACTCCTCGGCAAGGCCAGCCTGTTTCGATTGATTTCTCTGGTGGTTTCAAGGATAATATTATGGATTTTCTTTCCGAGGTGATGGCGGATGAAAGTAATTGATTTGCGTAGCGAAACTGTTACCCTTCCCACACCTGAGATGAGGCAGGCAATATTTGAGGCGCAGGTAGGTGACGATGTTTATCGTGAGGATCCTACGGTCAACCGGCTTGAGATAATGGCGGCAGCGAGAATGGGTAAAGAAGCCGCACTTTTCACTACCTCTGGCACCCAGAGTAATCTTATTGCCGTGCTCACTCATACCAATCATGGCGACGAAATCATCGTGGGAGATGAGGCACACATCCTGTGGTACGAAGTAGGTGGCGCTGCAACCCTCGGCGGTGTAATTATGCGCACCGTGCCCAATGATAGTTGCGGCCGTCTCAATCTAGATGATATTGACCGAGCAATCCGGGCCAATGATATCCACTACCCGGAGACCAGGCTCCTCTGTCTGGAGAACACACATAATCGCTGCGGTGGTGCCATCCTTACGCCAGACTACACAGAGGAAGTCTGTAATCTAGCCCATGCACACGGGCTAAAGGTACATCTGGATGGCGCTCGCATTTTCAATGCCGCAATTGCTCTCGGCGTACCGGCGTGCGCACTGGCCCAGAATTCGGATTCTGTAGCATTATGCCTTTCGAAAGGACTGAGTGCGCCGGTTGGATCGCTGCTGTGCGGGAGCAAGGATTTCATTGAGCGAGCCCGCAAGTTTCGTAAGATGCTGGGTGGTGGCATGCGGCAGGCGGGGATTATCGCAGCTGCGGGCATCGTGGCACTGGAAACAATGGTAGACCGCCTGGCTGAAGATCACTCCAATGCCAGACGTCTGGCACAAGGGCTCGAGAGCATCAAAGGAATAAAGCTGGCCCAAGACGAGATACCTACGAACATCGTGATGTTTGACCTCTCCCCGGAGTTATCTGTCGCCGAGTTTGTTGAAGGCCTCGAGAGAGCAGGGGTAAAGGTAGGCTTACGTGACGGCCGCCCATTCCGTGCGGTTACTCACCGCATGGTCTCATCCTCAGATATTGACGAAGCACTGACACGCATCGAAGTAGTCTGTCGCAGGCTCTATCGTCGGGCCTGAGAATAGCCTTGGTATGACAGCATTACAGCAATCGTTCTGTTGATTCATCTCAGGCTAGCTTGCATAGATCCATATGGGCGTCGGCTCTTAGTCCGAGGTAATCCCGAAACCGAAATCAATATGGCGAAACTCGGTTGCGTCACCTCTTGTCGCTTTGTTCATTTTGCCATCGGTAACACCTGAGGCGAATGTAGAGGTAGAATAGAGCCGCAGTGTGATTTGATAACCTTAATAAGCGACTTAGCGATCTCAGCTCTTTGCCCTTCGGCATACTCCGGGCCAGATTCCCAAAGGCGAAATTGAATTCATCTCTTGGCGCTTAAAGCAACTGGAAAGCTCCACAATCCGTCATAAAGTTTAGGCAGGCGCGATGTCTTCAGGCTGCAAGCAGATGCTCCTGTCAAAAATACTGGCAAAACAAGGTATAATAGCTGAAAGCGGGACGAAGCCAAAAAGTGGAAACCGTACTTCTGGAGAGATGAAAGACACCAATAAACCGGTGCAAGGATACGTGGCATTTATTCCCTTTGACCGGCTGTACGACCGGAACCTCAGAAAGTAGCGAAGGTGCGACGCTTTGACGAAGAAGCAGCCCATATTTTACGGATGGTGGATAGTAGTGGGGCTGTTTGTGATAGGTGCGCTTGGGTCTCTGGGGAGATACAATCTGGCTGCTTTCCTTCCATTCATGATGTCCGAGCTGGGCTGGGCACGAGAGACAATAAGCTTGGCCCAGAGTCTTGCCATATGGCTCTACGCCCTGTTTGTTCTGCTCTCCGGCGCACTGGTTGATAGAATCGGAAGTCGGAGGACTTTCTTAATCGGTGGCGCTGTTACCATCTTAGGCTGGGTTCTATTCTCCACCGCCCAGTCACCCTGGCAACTGTACTTATATTATGGGGTGCTCCTGGCACTGGGAGTTGCTATGACTCATTATGTTCCCGTCCTGGCGACAAGCCGCAAGTGGTTTAGAAAGCGGGCGGGAGTGGTAGCCGGCATCACCGGCAGCGCCTGGGCTGTCGGGCACGCCATATTCCTGCCGGTAATGACCGGACTGGCTGATTCACACAGCTGGCGTGACACTTCCCTGATCCTGGGCATTTGTTTCGGTGCGATCATTATGCTCTGCGCCTTGTTCATCATCCGCGATACCCCGGAGTCTGTAGGGCTGCTTCCTGATGGCGAGGGAACTCCGCCCCCTGTTGATTACACGGCAGCGGTGGAAATATCCTGGGATATAAAGCATGCTCTGAAGACATCGCAATTTCTGTTACTATTCATCGCCTATTCAGTATACAACATTGGTCTTAATGGCCTCGTAGCCCATGCAGTAGCGTGGGGCACAGACCTGGGCAGTCCAGAGGCAACTGCTGGGATTTTTTCTACAGCATTCGCCGTGCCATGGATATTTGGCTCTATAGTAGGTGGCTGGCTGGGTGATAAATATGGAAAGATTCGCGTGATGCCGATAGGGCTAATACTCTGCACGGCAGCGATGTTTTACGGATGGCTGGGAGTACATACCCAGCAAGGACTGATGCTTTTCGCCATTGCCGTCGGTCTGGGCACCGGGCTACAAGTCTCCCTCTATGCTCCATTGCTTGGCGACTTTTTTGGCAGGGCCCGCGTAGGCTCGCTTTTCGGCATTCTCACCTGTGGCTATGGCTTGATTGGAGGCTGGGGGCCTTTGATTTGGGCCAGACTCCGTGAAGCAACTGGTTACTATAATGTCGCAGCGTTAGTGTCTGCGGTATGTTATGCTATAGCTGTTGTGGCTGTTTTATTTGTTCGCCCCATGAGGGCTGGAGGAGGTGCTTAGGTCCATGAAAGGCTCCTCTGGAAAGCTCAGCAGAGCTGATAAGCAAGCACGGAATTTCGTGGCATCCATTCCCTTTGACCGACGCCTTTACCACCAGGACATTGAGGGAAGTGTGAGCCATATATGTTAGTTCTATTGTTCGGGATGTCGTGAAAAGTATTCCCGGTGGTAGTTTTCTGCGGGATAGAATCTGTCCAGTGGGGCAATCTGTGTCACGATTGGTTTCTTCCATAGGTGAGCTCTATTGAGTGCTTCGACAAATGCTTCGGCGATGGCTCTTTGCTGCTCGTTGCAATAGAAGATGGCAGAACGTACTGTGTATCTTTATCGGGACCCTGTTGGTTCAATGTCGTTGGGTCGTGGATGGAGAAGAAAATCTCCAAGATATCTCGCTATGAAATCCTGGTAGGATTGAAAGTCACCTGAACCGCCTCCGCATAGCCGGTGCTGTCGGTACAGAGCTCCTGGTAAGTGGGATTAACAGTGGTGCCACCGGTGTAGCCGGAAAGCACATCCTCAACTCCATCGACCTCCTTAAAGATTGCCTCCATGCACCAGAAGCAGCCACCAGCAAAGGTGGCAACCTCTGATATAGCACGCTGGGTCATAGCTTGTCCTCTGGTTCGAATTTCAGTGCAATGCCGTTTATGCAATAGCGTTTGCCAGTGGGCAGGGGACCATCATCGAAAACGTGACCGAGATGAGAGCCACAGCGAGCGCAGACGATTTCGGTCCGCATCCTTCCAAGACTCCTGTCAGGTTGCTCTGCCACGTTCAATGGTGAGATTGGTTCATAATAACTCGGCCAACCCGTCCCTGAATTGAACTTGGTTGAACTGCGAAAAAGGCCAGTGTCACAACGCACGCACCGGAAAATACCCGGTTTATGGATCTGATCAAATGTGCAGGTACCCGGAACTTCGGTCCCCTTCTTGGTGGTGATTTCATACTGCCTTTCGGTCAACAATTTCTTCCATTCTGCGTCCGTTTTCTCTACTCTCTCTACCGTTACCACCCTGTTCTGTTTGGCGTCATAAATCTGGATCGTTCTCATATGTTCCCCTACTACAGGCTTCATAGGCTCATTATAGCACGGTAGCCAGCGTGGCAGATGCGAAAATAAGGAGGGAGTGGCACTAGGTTAACCCAGCGTTCTGGCCTCGTAAGTGCGTTACACTTTACGGGTTTTGATTAGCATTTCCGGGGATTGTGCAACTGTAATCTGGTGCATTACACAATGAACCCTGCTGTTCAGTGCCTCAGGACATGTGCAACAAAATACTAATAGGGGCAGAAGCCCTAACCTTCGGCGAGCGCTAGGTTGACTGCTGCTTCCGCGTGGAGCCGTGTAGTATCAAATATCGGAGCATATATGTCACTAGGCTGGATAAGCAAGGGGAGTTCAGTGCATCCGAGCACAATGCCCTCCGCACCCTTATTAACCAATTTGCTAATAATGCCGGCACAAACACGACGGGAGGAGGCTTTAATCTTGCCCTCACAGAGTTCATTGTAAATAATTTGATGGATAGTATCTATATCATCTTCTCCAGGCACAAGCAGCTCGATAGCGAAGCGGTCTCGGAGCCTCTCCTGATAGAAAGGTTCTTTCATTACAAACCGTGTTCCCAGTAGTCCTATTCGGTGCAGCCCTTGTTCCCTGATGGCAGCGCCAGTTACATCAACAATGTGAAGTAGAGGCAGGCCAACTTTCTCCTCTACGTCATCAGCGACTTTATGCATAGTGTTCGTGCAGATTACCAAGAAGTCGGCACCGGCCCGCTTGACAGCATTACCTCCATCGACAAGAATACTGACTGTGTCATCCCAGCGGCCTTCATGCTGAGCTCTTTGAATCTCATCAAAATCTAAGTTATAAAGAACCAGGCGGGCTGAATGAAGACCGCCCAGCCTTCGGGCAAATGACTCATTGATGATTCGATAGTACTCCAATGTAGAATTCCAGCTCATGCCTCCGATTAATCCAATAACTTTCATAGGTGTTCCTCCTATATCTTCTATCTCTGGCTCCTAACCAAGACCCTCTGAAATCCGATATGTCATGGCTATGGGTTGTTCATGAATATAACATAATTTGACACAGCCCGTATTCTCTTGACTCTGAAGGATAGAGCTCAGATTCAAGCTTTGGATGCACGAAGTGTTAATTCGTTTGAAGAGGGTTCGCTGAATGAACTGAGTAAGTACAAATACAGATCGTGCTTGGTGGATTTGCCACAGAACGGAAAAATGCCAGACTGCAAATCCTCTTCCTTGGTGGATGACTTGCGCTGCTCCCAAGCGCAGCGGTAAAATAGCGCAGAAACACCAGAGCACTGGAAAGCGCCCGTATCTTCACACGGACTATGACCCCAGCAGTTTCCTGTGCCAAATAATCACGGACTGCATAGCTATGGTTGGCCGCAAGGATAATGAAGACGGATAAGCCTGACGAGCTTCAGGAGGCTACCGCACGTCTTGGTACAGAGCGGCTGAGCAAGCTGCTCTTCCGCCTGAGTGCGCCCAGCATTGTCTCAATGGTAACCATCTCTCTCTATCACCTAGCTGACACATTCTGGCTGGGTCAGCTCAGCTATCAGGCGATTGCCGCTGTAACCGTTACCTTTCCATTTTATATTGCCGTGATCGCCATCGGTGTTGGCACGGGTGTTGGCGCCAACGCCTTAGCATCGCGGCGTTTCGGTGAAAGAAACATCGAGGCAACCAACCAAGTGGCTGGCCAGATCTTTCCTCTGACTGCTGTATTTGGTGTTGTTTTCATCATTACCAGTGTCTTCTTTGCCAGGCCAATAGCCACCTTACTCGGGGCTCCACGAGACGTTGTAGCCATGACGGCGGATTACCTCTTTTTCTTAGGTTGGGGAATACCCTTTATTCTTTTTCAACTCATGACACGCAACATTTTCCACGCGACTGGGGATGCCGTTAAGCCGATGATTTTCACTATCGTTGGCGCTGTGGTCAATGCCATCCTCGACCCATTCTTTATCTTTGGTTGGGGTCCATTCCCGGAGATGGGTGTTGGTGGGGCTGGATTGGCGACGACGATATCCGGAGGAATCGCTGCTGTACTCAGTTACTACTTTCTGGTTGGCGGAAGGTCGGTCTACAGGTTGAAGCTGCACCACCTCAGACCTAATCTTTCTATCATGGCACAAATCTACCGTGTAGGCTTGCCGTCGATTTTAATGGAAATGACGGAAACAATCGTTTTCATCTTGTTCCTCCGGATTGTGGCCGGTTTCGGTTCGATAACGCTGGCAGCCCTGGGAATTGCGATACGTATTGCCGACCTCGCGTTTATGCCCATCGTCGGTGTTGCCCATGGTCTTCTGCCAATTGTTGGCTTCTGCTTAGGGGCACGCCTCTGGGAGCGGCTATGGTCAGCTGTCAGGCTAGCCTCCCTTGCTCTGGTGGTAATGTTGGGTGTTGCCACTATCTTCCTGGAGATTTTCACTCCCCAAGTAATAGCTATTTTCAATAATGATCCTGACCTGCTGGCCATCGCCGTGCCGGGTATGCGCATTTTCATTTCAACGCTAATTCTGATTGGTCCGGCCATTATGTTCATTACCACATTTCAGGGATTATCCAAAGGGTGGACGGCCACTGCTCTATCACTGGTACGTGAGTTGGTTTTTTTCATCCCGGCAATTCTCATCCTGCCCCGCTTCATGGGACTGAACGGCGTCTGGCTGTCTCTGCCGATCGCAGATGTCTGCGGTACCGCTATCGCCGGGTTCTGGCTTTACCGTGAGTATCGGTTACAGAAGCGCAGTGGCATCTGGGATAATGCCACGGTGACCGAGCCCATCCCGGAGTCTGTACCGAGGGGCCGGTCTACGCTTGATTGACAGCGGTGAGGCCGACCGCCCCAACTAGATAAAGACTGCCCGTGACTGCCGAATTAAATAATACTTGTGCCCAGTTGACTACCATGTGTACTGGTCCAGTCTCTCCAAAACTGGGCCAATTCTATAATACTCATAAGCCATTGTCTTTACTTTTGAGCAACTCTTCGAGAATTCACTCCGAATTCTGTTCTGAACATAGCTAACCACCCTCACCACTACTTATACTGAAGGGAAAAACGGCGGAGTGAAACATGGCAAAGGTAGGATGTAGGGAGACAAGCTCAGATTCCCTCTTCGGTATTTTAGATTTATAATTAGGCGAACTAACAAGACATTCTATCTCTATGAGTAAATTTGGCTATAAACTGGTGACAGGCGATGTCGAGTTGCAAGAAGCCTTCGAGGTGAGGAGGCAGGTGTTTGTCCGGGAGCAAGGCATCTCAGAGGACCTGGTGTTCGATGAGCACGACAGGGAAGCGCTGCATATGGTGGTCAAAGATGGAGAGAGAGTTATCGGCACTGCCAGAGTTCAATTTTTGACCGACAACCAGGCCAAGCTAGAGAGAATGGCTATCTTAAAACGTTACCGCCGTAAAGGCATCGGAAAGGAAATGCTGCTGTTTTTGGATGCAGTATGGAAGGATAAACAGGTGCAACAAGTAATTATCCACGCCCAACTTGAAGTTGTTCCTTTCTATAAGTTATGCGGCTTTGACGAATCGGGCTTGCCTTTTCGGGAAGCTGGCATCAAACACATAAAGATGCGCAAACGACTTTGACCCGGTTTGCCGAGTGATAGACAGTACTGCAATAAGAATTCCGGGCACTTTTCTGGGATTTTTTCTCACGGAAGTTATCAGCATACCGATCTCAATTGTGATGGTGCGAGGCAAGGGCTTGACAAGAACTGAGGAGGGTTGTAGCATTCCATCTTAGTCGATTTATTCGAAAACGACTGACCCAATACAATAGGCAGAGTTTCATCAAATTTGGAGGGGTAGATGAAAGTAGTAATCACGAGTATTGTGGTAGCCCTTATACTAGCCTTAATCCTTTCATTGCCGGCTCTAGCCCAGGAGAGCGGCACCATAACCATCACTATGACAGGAGTCAATGAGATTTCCATCAGCCTGGATAAAACACAATGGCCTCTCGGGAACGTGCCTTTAGACACGGAGTATACGACAAGCCCGCCGATAGAGTGGTGCACTTTGACTGTAGAGGGCAATTGTAATGTGAATACCTTTATCCTGGGGGAGGATGCTAAATGGGTTGATAATCCCAGCGCCTATAAATGGACGCTGAGCACCGATGGTACTAGTGGGGAAAACGTGTATGGATTATGGTTCCGTATATCTGGTGATACTACACGAGGACCTTTAAGCGATGGCTATGTTCCTATCACCAAAACGCAAGATGAATTTTGGCCTTATGCTGGTGGCTCAAGCTTGGCTCCCGGGAATACCAAGCAATTTGGCCTGAAATTGCTAACGCCGACCTACTTCGTTGGTGGCAGGCAGATGCAAACCCAGATCACCATAAGCGCAGTAGCTGCCTGATGGTAGGGCGTATCAAAGTAGCTGGGCTCATTGCCGCTTTACTGGTCATCTTTCTGCCCTCTTTTACTCTGGCTCAGGACGTTAACTTCAGTGTCTCCCCCGCCGTGCTAAGCATAGATAACTTGCCCCCGGGAGAGGCAACAGAATTCGAACTGACCATTCACAATAAAGAAGAGCTAGCTCATAATTTTACCATCGCTACCTTTCAGCCTCCGGAAGAGGAAAGAAGGGAAAGGAGAACTGAATTCCCCGATGATAGCTGGATAAGCTTTTCCACTCAAGAAATCGAAGTAGCCGCTAATTCTCAGGCCAATGTAACGGTAACGGTAGCTATACCGCAAGAGCAAAAATGGGCAGGCGAGGACTGGGAGATATGGGTGGGAGTCGCTGCTGAATCCAGTGACTTGTTAGCCGTAAGGTTATATGTTCGCCTGCTGGTATCCACAAACCCCGCAATGGAAGCCAGGTCCAATGCAGGATTGGTCGCTGGGATTGTCGTGGGCATCATACTTCTTGGCTATGGTGGCTATTATTACTTCAGGCGCAAAGCCAAGCCCGAATGACCGTTAAGCTTCAGCATTTTTGGTTTTTCCAGTTGATTGCTGAATGCTAATAGCTGTGTGCTCAAGATGGAGATTGCCACGCCCCGACAAGTCGGGGTTCACAACGACAAAGAGGCAATACTGAGCATGCAGGCGTTATCTCCAGAGGGGCATAGTACTATTTTCTACTGCAAAACAGTACTGATGGGTGATTCCCATGAACCTGGCTGGCTGATATGCTAAAGATACTACGGCGACATGAAAATAGCTGGTTCCACCTCTCAAAGTTATGAAACTAAGCTGGTCGAGAAGCTGCGCTCGGGCGACAGCACAGCCAGGGAGGAGTTCTATAATATTTATAGGAACAGACTCTACTCTCTGGTATTGGAACAAGTAGGCCGAGACGAGGCCGTAGCTGAGGATTTGGTTCAGGAAGCATTCCTTGCTGCCCTGAGTTCACTGGATAAATTCCGTGGTGATAGCCAGCTTTATACCTGGCTGCGCAGTATCGCATTTCACAAGATAAATGGCTTTTATCGTCGCCAGGCGCGAGAGCCTAAACCTCAGGAATCGCCCCCGGATTTTGATGCCATGAAGCAGCTAGAGCAAACCGGGGGCGATGAACCAGCGCCCCTCACTGTGATGGAGTTCGAAGAGATTCACCAGTCAGTTCACTAGGCTTTGGAGGGCTTGCCTCAGGATTATCAAGAAGTGCTGGTATTGAAATACCTCGAAGAGATGCCCGTGCTGGAGATAAATCAGGTTATGGGTCGTTCACCAAAGTCGGTTGAGGGATTGCTGGCGCGGGCTCGGAAGGCTATGCGCGATAACCTGGCGGAAAACAACCACGAATCCTGATTATAGCCTCCCGCATAATTTCGGTACAGCAACCCCCCACAAAATCCTAAATAAAGTCTTATCTGTATTGTTTAGGATTTAGTGCTTGGGATTTGGGATTTCTTGTCTTCTGCCTTTTGACCATCCTCTTGTTGTGCTGGAAGTTGCTTCGGCTGACAAAGTCAGCCTCGCAATGACAGAAGGGGCGAGCCTAACAAATTGGGCAACTACGCTTTGTAATCAACCCCCATCCCTTCAGGCGGCGAGTCCTTATTTTCTTGAGCCATTCGCTTGAGTTCATAGAGCTTGGTGATTGCTTCCAGAGGAGACATGGAATCGATATCGAGCCGGCTAATTTCATCAGCTAATAGGGAGCCTTGCGCAAAAAGAGGAATCTGGAGCGACGCTTTATGCCGGGGGACTTTGCTTTTTTTGGAAGCATGGCTCTCCAGTTCAGCTAAGACTTCCTGAGCTCGAACGATTACCGATTTGGGCAGGCCGGCTAGCTGAGCCACGTGGATGCCATAGCTCCTGTCGGTGCCCCCGGGGACGATCTTGTGTAGAAAGATAACTTTGTCCCCTTCCTCCGCCACCGCCACGTTAAAGTTTTTCACTCTGGGCAGGATACCAGCTAGGTCCACTAATTCATGATAATGAGTGGCAAAAAGGGTCTTCGCTCCAAGCTCAGGGTGGTTATGGATGAACTCGGCTACTGCCCAGGCAATGGAAAGCCCGTCATAGGTGGAGGTGCCCCGCCCAATCTCATCTAAGATGATAAAGGAGCGAGGGGTAGCGTTATTCAGGATATTTGCTGCCTCAGTCATCTCCACCATAAAAGTGGATTGGCCGGCAGCTAGGTCCTCCTGTGCGCCAATGCGAGTAAAAATGCGGTCAACAATTCCAACATTCGCTGAGTCGGCAGGGACAAAGCTTCCTATCTGAGCTAAAAGGATGATTAGGACTACCTGCCTGAGATAGGTAGACTTTCCCGACATGTTGGGACCTGTAAGTATGATAAGTTGATTATCCTTATTACATAAATAAGCATCGTTAGGAACAAAATTATCGCTGCCTATGCTCTGTTCCACAATAGGGTGGCGCCCTCCCTTAATGTCAATGACATCCTCGTTGGTCAGCGTTGGCTTGACATAACCATGGCGCACTGCGACCTCAGCAAGGCTGGAAAGGGCGTCAATTTGAGCGATGGCTCTGGCGGTGGCCAGAATTTGCCCCCCCACAGCGCTTATCTGCTGGCAAACTTGCCGGAAAATGGCAGCCTCCAGGTCAGCGATCTTCTCCTGAGCATTGAGAATCAGCGATTCATACTCCTTAAGTTCGGGGGTGAAGAACCTTTCCGCCTCCGCCAGAGTCTGCTTACGAATATAATCAGAAGGGACTAAGTTGAGATTAGCCCGAGATACCTCGATATAATAGCCAAATACCCGGTTGTAGCCCACTTTTAAGGATTTAATCCCTGTACGCTGTCTTTCCCTTTGCTCCAGGCCAGCCAGATATTGCTTCGCCTGCCGGGAATTACGGCGAATTTCATCCAGCTCAGGGGAGAAACCTTCCTTTATCACACCACCTTGCTCCAAATCCCCCGGCTCATCGGCAATAGCCCGGGCGATTAAGTCCACGATGTCGGGGCAGGGCTTAAGTTCGGCGCTTAGCCAATTTATGGCGTCCCCATCGGCCATCGCCGCTTTCAAGTCCGGCACCTTCTCTAAGCTAGACCAAAGCGTTATCAACTCTCGGGGCATGACTCTGCCACTACTCACTCGGTTAACCAGCCTCTCCAGGTCAGCAATATCCGATAAGAGGGAAATGGCCTTTTGGCGAGCCAGACTATCTTGATGAAACCAGGCGACTGCCTCTTGCCGCCGACTCAAGATGGCGAGGTCCAGAAGGGGATGTCCCAGCCAATTCTTGAGCAGTCTGCCACCCATGGCTGTCTTGCTCAGGTCAATGACGGAGAGGAGGGAGTGTCCAGTTTCTCCCCACCTGCCACCTTGAAAAAGCTCCAGATTGCGGATGGTCTGGCCATCCAGGGTCATAAAGGAATCTGTGGAGTAGGTAGCAACTTTGCTTAGCTGGGGCAGAGTTTCCTTCTGTGTTTCCTTGACATAATGTATTAATGCACCTGCGGCTCTTATAGCCAAAGGCAAGCGGGCACAGCCATAGCCTTCCAGGCTAGCCACATTGAAATGTTCCAGCAAAGCTTCCTGGGCAATCTCTAAATCAAACCAGTAGTCATCGAGTCGGCTTATAGTGAACGGCAATTGAGCATAATCTTGGGCACCTTCGGGAATAAGAACTTCGCTGGGCTGAAGTCGCTCCAATTCAGGCATGACTCTTTCAGTGGGAAGCTGAGTGGTGGCAAACTCGCTCGTGCTTATATCAACATAGGCGATTCCTGCTTCCTCGCCTTCAAGAACCAGGCTGGCCAGATAGTTATTGCTCTTACTCTCAAGCAGATTAGGCTCGACCACTGTCCCTGGCGTCACTACCCGAATGACGTCTCTTTCCACCAGTCCCTTGCCTGGAGGAGTAAGCTGCTCACAAATAGCCACTTTATGACCCCGGGTTATGAGCTTAGCCAGATAGTTATCCAGGGCGTGGTGAGGTATCCCCGCCATGGGCACCCTCTGCCCCTTGCCCATCTCCCGGGAGGTTAAAACGACGTCCAGCTCTCGCGAAGCGACTTTGGCATCTTCATCGAAGGTCTCATAGAAGTCGCCTAAGCGGAAGAAAACGATAGCCTCGGGGTACTTCTGCTTAACCCTGAGATACTGCTTTCTAAGAGGTGTTACAGTCATTTATGTTATTTTACTAGCTCTTCAGCAACATATAAAGTGGGAGCAAACATTGGGAGAGAGGGTTCAACAAAAACAGCCAGAGGATTATAATGCTGAGGTATCAGGGGAGTTAAAACCGGCATCTTTTCTATTAACAATAGAAGGGAAATTGGTATATACTGAAGTTAGGTGAAATAATAAAGAACCATAAGAATCCGCAAAAGGAGGTGAATAATGGAACTACCTGCTTTTGAAATAGAGCAAAATAGGAAAAAGTTTTACGCCGCTTACATGTTGGCCGAACAACTCTGTGATGAGAGGAGAGTAAAGGCTGATGCGTGGTCGCCAGGCAATCGTGAAGGTTACCAAAGGAGACTGGATATGATCAGGGCTAGGTTATTTGCTAAATACATTGCAAATCCAGATAACATTTCTCCCCCGGCAGTTTTGTTAAGCGTCCGAGAATCTGTTGAATTCAGATCCAAAGATGGAAAGTATGGAATTTTAAGCATACCCGACAGCTCGATCTTATATGAAGTAGACGGTCAACACAGAATCGGAGGCCTAAGGGAGGCCGTAAGGAGGGACGAAATTCACTCTGATTTTGCTTTACCAGTTATCATCATATGCCCCGTAAAGCTAGGAAAAAAGGAGGCAGCGAATCCGCGTTTTTGTGAAGCTAAACAGTTTGTTGTCATAAACCGTACACAAAAGACAGTTCGATCCGACCTCTCAGACAGATTTATTGCCAGACTCGCGCCTGAACAAAGGCAAGAACTTGAGGTATTAGGGGCAGTAGAGACACTGGAGAGAACTCAAGCAGCTGTTCAAATTGCAGATAAGTTGAATCATAAAGCAGGGTCTCCATGGAAAGATAGAATTAAGCTCCCGGGTAAAAGGGGAGGCGGCGTTAGCCAAAGAGCGTTCACAAACTCCTTGGAACCTGTCCTCAAAGACCCAATACTTAAAACCCTTTCGTACGATGAACTCGTTGATGCGTTAGATCAATATTGGACTGCTTGGAGGAAACTTTGTCCGAGGGCTTTTGACGAGCCACAGCACCATGTTATCCAGAAAACTGTAGGCTTATCAGTTTTACATGAACTCTTTATAGAAGCCGCAAAGTTGCTCAAAGGTCGTCGTAAGGATTGGACACAAGATAATTTTTATGAGGTTCTAGACAAAATGACAAGAGGAGTTGGCGATGAATTCTGGCATTCTCGTGGAGAAGCAGGTAGGGGTGGGAGTAATAAGTCGGTATTGAGGAATCTTTCAGGAAGGCTTCGAGCGAATTTTCTGGCATGTAATTGGAAGTTTTAGATACTTTGATTCTAATTCGGGCAATGAGATAGTGTTTGAACGGGACGCAGCCGGTATTGTAAATACTGGATCAATTACATTGATTGAGTTAGAGCTAGAGGAATTTCAGACTGGCATATTCAAACCTACCTTTGTAGGCTTGCTGTGATGATAGCCCAAGGTACTCCTGTTGAGAGACTTGTGTGGGTTATTGATCGAGGAGTTTTTCAATCTATGAAAAATCAGGTTAATTCATGGCTCGCATTTCTTAGACCAGTTTGTAAGGTATCTCTGCCTGATATGGAATATAGAACTCCGAGTGGAGAATTACTAGAATAGAAGGAGAACAGGGACCACTATCAGCCTTAGTCTTTGGAACATGAGCCTCCAGCAGATAGGTATTCTGTCACTTCGCCTAATAGCCTGTTTGCGGTTCGCTTCGCTTCCTCCAAGTGCCCCTTGAGGCAGTTTGCAGGCACATAAAACATTGGGCAGTTGGGCATTGAGCTAGGGGATGAAACCTTTATGGTATAACAACTGTAAATAAGATGAGTTGCTTATAAGGGTAAGAACGAGTCTTTTGCCATGTCAGAAGAAATTGAAATTTTCGTTGAAGAAGAATTCCGGGGGGTGGTGAATGGAGTTTGGGTTAAGAAGATAGTCCGGCAAATCCTCAAGGCTGAAGGGGTGGCTCCTCCTTACGAGGTGAGCCTGGTTTTCACCGATTCCGAGACGGTGAAACAACTTAACCGAGACTACCGGGGGGTGGATGAGCCTACCGATGTGCTTGCTTTCTATATGCTTCCCCAGAAGGAAGCCGATTCCTCCTTTGCTCTCCCTCCTGATGGGGTAACCAGGCTAGGAGAGGTAATCATCTCCTATCCCCAAGCAGTAGAACAAGCCAGAGAACAAGGGCACTCGACCGAAAAAGAGCTGGCATTGCTGATTATCCACGGGATACTTCATCTTCTGGGCTACGACCATGAAGAACCAGAGGAAGAAGCCAAAATGAGGACAAGGGAAAAAGAGCTCTTGGAGAAATGCTTGCTCTGATAGTATAATATATAGCATTCTGCATAAGGTCTTGCAGGATTGGTGAGGCGTTTATTTTGTCACCCTGGGCGCTAGGCAAGAGTCTAGATTCTTTTCCTTCACTTTGTTCAGGGTCAGAATGATAATAAGGAGCCACCTAATATAGGCACAAGCGGGACTTAACCCGGGGTCTTTGAAGTGCAAAACAGCGCAGAGGAGGTAAAAGATGGCTAAATTCGTAATGCTGACGACCCTCACAGATGAGGGAAGAAAGACTATCATAGAAAATCCTGGAAGGATTAAAGAGGTCAACAAAGAAGTGGAGGCAATGGGAACGAAGATTCTAGCTCAGTATGCCGTGCTGGGACCGTATGACTTCGTGAACATTTTAGAAGCTCCCAGTAATGAAGCAATATCCAAGGTGGCGGCAACTCTGGGGGCAAGAGGTACGCTTCAAACTATGACCATGGCTGCTATGGATGTTGATGCTTTCATTGGCGGTCTCAAGAAGTAGAAGTAACCGTCGGTTACCCGCTTGTGCCATCAACTTTTAAGGCTGATTGGGATTTGGAATTAAAGCACCAATGACAGAAATGCAAAACTGCTCAATTCTCTGGATTTAGGATTCAGAGATAGTTGAGAACTACGGTTTGTGTGGTGGTGGGCAGGGACGATGAAGTAATCGAGAGCTTGGGCTTTGCTTCTAGCTCCCGAATTCTCATTTTATCCAGGAATTTGTCCACAAGGCTGAGATTGCCAGTGAAAGCCTCCGTCTTATAGTGCATGGGGATGACAATAGGAGGCTCTAATTGCCTTACTATTTCCACAGCCGTGTCAATGGGGATAGTAGATACCTCCCCGACGGGCAAGAATAGTATATCGACATCTCCTAATTCCTCTACCAAATGCGGCCCCAGAGGATGCCCCAGGTCACCTAGGTGACATAAAGTTATTCCATCCATCTCGATAACATAAATGGTATTTTTCCCTCTCAATTCCCCCTTCTTATCATCGTGGAAAGTGGAGATTCCTGTGATGAATGTTCCCCCTATTTCATATTCCCCGGGGCTTTTTATTTGTTTGGGCTCATTGGCGACGCCTTCGATGTAGCTATGGCCAGGGTGGAAATGGCTCAATGTCACTATGTCCGCCTCAGGTTCACCCAGGCGGTAGCCCAAGTCAGGATGACATGGGTCTGTTATGATGGTTTTTTCTTTCCCTCTAATCAGAAAGCAGGAATGTCCTAGCCAGGTAATCTCCATCAGCGTCTAAAGGATAACCCTTTTCTTTAGCTTTGTCCACAGCAAGACGACTCTATTAACCAGAAAATGCATCAGCTTTGCGGGTGTGATTATCTTTTTCTATAGGGCTTATCAGAAGCGTCATCCCCTCTATGCCCACAATGGCAATTTCCTCGCCGGCATCTATAGTTGAACTAGACGAAGCTTGCCACAGTTCACCGTTAACCCGAACATAACCTTTAGGGGAAATGGGAGTTGTTGTTCGACCTCGACTACCAATGTCCAGCGAAATCATCGGCTTCTTAACTAGCGCCTTCTTGCTAAGTCGGTAATTTATATAATTATATACCCCGAGAGCAATCATCATAATGATGAGACCCCAGAGGGGGATATTTATCGCAACCCTTGGCAGCAGCCAGAGCACGACTGCCACCAAGGCCGTCTCTTCAAGTAAGGTTGTTGTAATGGTGAGTACTGTATATCTCCTGTATTTCATTTTGGTATTGAGATAAAGAGTTAGGTCGGAATTAGATTAACCTTCAAATTTAATAGCTTCACTCAGGCCATCAGCGCGCGAGCGGGTGGGACTGTTGACAAAGAAAGCTTTAACTCCCTCCATTTGCTTTAGTTCTGGTCGTCCTTTGAACCGGGCATTAATGATATGCAAAGCAATAGAAATAGTCAAACGACAGGGCAATTGACAAAAACCAGCACAATGGTTAACATTTGGAAAATGAAGGTTAACGAAACGAAGAAGCGAATATTGAAAGCTCTTCGAGAGTGTGGTGGTTATCTTTCTGGCGAGACACTTTCTAACCAGCTTGGCACCTCCAGGGTTTCTATCTGGAAGCATATTCGCAGCTTAAAAGAGGACGGCTATGTAATAGAGGCCTCGCCCAGGGGATACAGGCTGGTCTCCTCTCCAGATTTACTGCTTCCTTACGAATTCCCCGGTTTAGAACAAAGAATTCACTACTTCCCAGAGATTGGCTCGACCATGGATGCGGCAAGAGAGTTAGCTAAAAAGGGAGCAGGGGAGGGGACAATCGTGATTGCCGAAGCCCAGACCCGCGGGCGGGGAAGATTGAGCCGGGAATGGCTCTCGCCAGAAGGAGGGATTTACTTCACTCTCGTTTTACGCCCCAGGATAAGTCCCGCATATGCTCCCAGGATAAACTTGATGGCCTCTATTGCCGTGGCAGCTACGATTAGAAAGCTCTTTGGGTTAAAGGCCGAATTAAAATGGCCCAATGACGTCTTGATTGAAGGCAGGAAGGTGTGTGGCATACTGGCTGAAATGGACGCTGAAATGGATGTTGTAAACTTTGTGAACGTCGGGATAGGTATAAACGCCAATACCTCTATTCCTCAGTTTGAGAAAACGGTGACCTCCTTAAAGGATGCGTTAGGAAGGGAAATCTCAAGGAAGGAATTTTTAAGCGTATTGTTAATGGAAATAGAGCGACAGCAGCCTCTGTTAATGAAAGCAGATTTACTCGAAGAGTGGAAGAAACTCTCTGTGACATTAAATAAGGATGTCAGGATAGTAGCGCCGGGTGAGGTGATAGTAGGGCGGGCAATCGACATTGATACCACCGGAGCATTGATAGTAAAGGAGAGGAATGGCTCTTTGAAGAAGGCAATGGCCGGGGATTGTATTCACTTGAGGGAAGAAGCGCCAAATACTGATATAGGAGCAGTCAGCCGTCAGCATTCAGTATGAAGCTGATAGCTGAAAGCTACATCGTTGTAAGATGCCGCAACTACTCATTGTTACCGTTTATTTTCTCGCCATAATTGGTATAGGGGTATGGAGTAAGCGGAGAGCAGGGAGCCAAAATGGCTTCTTCGTTGCCCACCGCCGGGGAACTCTGCTCCTTATCACCGGCTCACTTGTAGCCACTGCAATAGGGGGGTCAGCAACCGTGGGGATGGCTGGCCTGGGGTTCAAGCAAGGTTTGACTGGTGCCTGGTGGCTTCTTGTCGGCTCCATCGGCCTTGTGCTTCTGGGGGTTTTCTTTGCCAGGAAAGTAAGAGGTGCTGCGCTTTATACTCTTCCAGAACTGGTAGAAAGGCAGTATGACCGCCGTATGAGTTTGGCGGCTTCTATTCTTATTGTTATCGCTTGGGTGGGGGTGGTGGCAGGACAAATCGTTGCTGCTGGGACAGTTTTATCTATCTTGGGAATAGGTTCTGTTGCTTTCTGGATGACTGTCTTTACTATAGTTTTTGTAGCTTATGCTATTCTGGGGGGCCAGTTCTCGATTATCCGTACCGATGTTTTCCAGGCAGTGATTCTTTTCCTTGGGATTTTTGCCGCTTTAGCGCTGGTTTTCTCACAAGTGGGAGGACTTGATGGGTTGAAAGCCTCTCTACCCCCGGGTTATTTCTCTTTTCCAACAAGTCCCGAGTTCGATTGGAAGATGCTCTTATCCTTTTTGATTCTCGTCGGAGCGACTTACGTGGTGGGACCTGATATGTATTCTCGACTTTTCTGTGCCAAAGGAGAAAAAACAGCTCAGCAATCAGCCATTTTGTCGGCATTTCTTTTCATACCCCTGGCTTTTGCCATCACCCTTATAGGCATGAGCGCCAAAGTTTTATATCCGGAGATAGCTGCCGAAGGAGCCTTTTCTCAGGTAATAACAAGTGTGCTTTCCCCCGGTTTAAGCGGACTGATCCTTGCTGCCTTGGTCGCAGCGCTCATGTCCTCGGCGGATACCTGCCTGCTTACCCAGGGTGTCATTTTAACCGAGGATATAATTAAGCGAGCGCACCCTGCGTTTGACGAAAGGAAAACAATTTTGCTAACTCGCTTAAGTCTAGTTGGGTTAGGTCTGGTGGCGTTGGGGCTGGCTTTGGCCTTAAAGGGGGTGATTTCATCTCTTCTTTTCGCTTACACTATATTCACTTGCGGCTTAGTTGTTCCGGTTGTCGCTGGATTTTACAAAGAGAAGCTAAAGGTGACTCCGCAAGGTGCCCTGGCTGCTCTCATAGGTGGTGGGGTAGTAGGCTTGCTGGGAAAGATCCCGGGTCTTGACATTCCTCTCAAAGGGGACCTGGGCCTCATAGGTTTTGCTGTAAGTGCGGTGCTCCTTTTCGGAGTGAGCTTCCTTGATCTGAAGAGATCGTCCCCTTGAGACACAAAGTAAATCGAAGCTTGGGCGGGGACAAGCCCCGCCCAAGCTTCTTACCATTCTGAGCCCTTTTACTTTACCCTAGTTCCGCCATACAGTTCCTGTGGCTTCAACTACCCAAAGAAAGTGGTCAACCAGGAACTCTCTGATTAGAATCCCTAATCTGTGTAAGTCCACACTCACATATACTTGGCACCTCTGCCTCGTCGGCCTAGCACCAGCAAGCTCGCGCCGGCGACAATGACTGCAAACAGCGCAATCCAGGGTGCCAGGACAGCCAGCTTGTCTATGGGCGAAGCCTCCCAGCCTACAGTATAAGGCGGCCAAGGGTTAGATGTGAACGTGTACGTATTCGCGAAGTTGAAGAATGGCCCATTGTCGGGGTCACTGGCGCCTCCTGGCAGGGTCACGATATACTGATTGGGCATAGGGGAAACTTGAGTCCAGCCGAGTTGAACTACCTCGCTCACCCTGTATTCGCCGTTCTCAAGCCCGCAGAAGCAGTACTTACCGACGGCATCCGTAATGGTGCGCTGTACTTCAAGCCACGGGTTTGTCTTTTTCTCCAGGATGACCTCCCAGCCTGCCAGCGGTTCCATAGTGCCGGCACGATACACGAAGCCGCAGATGCAGCAACCGTGAGCGAGAGTCACCGTCACGTCGTCGCTGTCTGTGCAGCCCATAGAATCGATTACGGTTACGGTATAGGTCGTGTTGACGGCCGGTGAAGCAGTTGGATTGGCAATACCGGGATCATTTAGACCGGTAGTCGGAGTCCAGCTATAAGTATACGGTGGTGTGCCGCCCGAAGCCGTTGGACTGCCGCCTATCACAACAGAACCTCCTTGGATAATCTGCCAGTCTGCGCCGGCGTCCGCTGTGGGGCTTTCGTTGACCACCACTACAGTGCTGGCAGGATCGCTGGTGCAGCCACCATCGGTCACCCTCAGATAATAAGTACCCGCATTCAAGGTGGTGGCGTTGGGGATAGTCGGGTTCTGAGAGCCGTTGCTAAAGCCATTCGGCCCCGTCCAATTGTAGCTCGTCATCCCATCAGGGCCTCCAGTTAGCTGGATGGTGTTTCCCTCACAGATTGGTGAGTTAGAGGAGGCGGTGGCTGTGGGCTTGGCATAAACCGTGATGTAATTGGTCTTGGTCTCGGTATCGGAACCACAGGCATTGCTCACGGTTAAGCTCACGGTGTAGGTGCCAGGGCTATTGTAGGTTACAGTATGAGGCCCTTGGCCTATGGCACTCGAAGGACTGCCTCCAGTAAATGTCCAACTCCAGCTCGTGGGACTTCCTGTGGAGTCGTCGGTGAAGGTAACGGCTTCATTGACACATGGGCTGGTGTTGCTGGCATGGAAGTCAGCATCTGGTAAGGGGGCTACCGTGATGTAATTGGTCTTGGTCTCGGTATCGAAACCACAGGCATTGCTCACAGTCAGGCTCACGGTGTAGGTGCCAGGGCTATTGTAGGTTACAGTATGAGGCCCTTGGCCTATGGCACTCGAAGGACTGCCTCCAGTAAATGTCCAGCTCCAGCTCGTGGGACTTCCTGTGGAGTCGTCGGTGAAGGTAACGGCTTCATTGACACATGGGCTGGTGTCGCTGGCATGGAAGTCAGCCTCTGGTAAGGGCAATACCGTGATGTAATTGGTCTTGGTCTCGGTATCTGAGCCGCAGGCATTGCTCACGGTTAAGCTCACGGTGTAGGTGCCAGGGCTATTGTAGGTTACAGTATGAGGCCCTTGGCCTATGGCACTCGAAGGACTGCCTCCAGTAAATGTCCAGCTCCAGCTCGTGGGACTTCCTGTGGAGTCGTCGGTGAAGGTAACGGCTTCA
>Ga0315543_1000130_pt1 | contig 93692 bp, 81 predicted proteins | sample SalMarSW160210MG_2_FD_203098 | JGI IMG/M metagenome (GOLD analysis project Ga0315543, IMG submission 203098) | Salt marsh sediment microbial communities from the Plum Island Ecosystem LTER, Massachusetts, United States - Salt Marsh Sediment SW1601-210 ... | reverse complement strand
AACGACAGCAGAGCGTTCCTTCAGCTTGTGAAGACAGGCGAGCCAGGCCAGCGTCCTGTTCGCGATGGCAACTCGGTGGAGTATTCGTTCAAAAATAATAAGTCCCCACACTATTCCGTGGCCGAAGTGGATCCTAACGATCCAAATTTGCCAAGCCGAATCGGCCCGGACTGGAGCATATACGACGAATTGTCGCTGTGGTTTTATGGCCAGTCAGGCAATCCTGTTAATTCGCAGATGTATGTAAGTCTGACCGATGGCGACTCGAATACCGCAATAGTGCCATACGGCGATATGAACGGCATAAAGGTGGAAAAGTGGCAGGAATGGAATATCGACTTGCAGGAGTTCCTTGACGACAACGACGACGTGAACCTGGCCAATGTTGCGACAATTACTATCGGCTTCGGTGACGGCAGCAGTTCAGACCCGGGCATCGTGTACTTTGAGGATATCCGGCTGTATTTAAGGAGCTGTTTTCCCGGATACGACCCGGTAGGTGACTTTGACCTGGACTGTGATGTTGACTTTTCTGATTTTGCTGTTTTCAGCCTCGCCTGGCTGACAAGCTCAGAACAGTCGGGCTACAATTCCATCTGCGATATCTCAGAACCCAACGACGGTACAATTGACGAACACGACCTTGCCCGCTTTTGTGATGATTGGCTCTGGCAAAAAGGCAGGCGAATGTCGATGAGCTCCGGCTTCGGCGAAGCCCTTTACAGGGCAGCGCCGCTCGAACAGCGTCAACTTGCTCTCGAATCTGAACCCCAACTGCAATTCCAGCCGCTTACCAAGGCTGATATTGAAGAGTTAGTGGATTGGCTTGAAGAACTTTGGCTCACAGATGAGGAATTGGGAGAGACGATGGACGAAGACCAGTGGCAGGAGTTTATAGAGGCCGTCAGACAGTCTCTTCTGTATTAAATCTGAAACACTCGTATCATTCGTGCTTCGTATTTTCTTGCCGCCTTCGGCCACTCTTCGCAACGAGTACCGAATATCGAGCATGCAGTATCGAGTATCTTTTTCCTCGTCCCACTTCTCACCAAACACAACCCGGAAATTCCGCCATTTTTGCTTTCCTCTTTCACGCCCCAAACCACCAAAAACCACAAGCATTCATCAATAATCACTTATCCTTAATCATTTGAACCGCCTCTCCATTTTACCCGCAAATCCAAACCCCGCAAACCTTAAAATTCCGCCCCCATTCTCAAAATCTTCATTTAAAAAAACTTAATTCTTAAATCGCTATATTAGTATATATGCATATACTAATATACTTTCCACCGCCGCCCCAAAGCTTGATTGAACTTCTTCAAGTACTCATTTGCTTTGTGCTGCCTATGGTTCAACTCTTTTCTTATTTACTTCGACCCTCGACCTTCTTTGTTCGATATTGGATATTCCCTTTATCTTCCCCCGTCCCTCTTCCCTCTCTCTCTCTCTCTCTCTCTTCCGCAACGTCCGACAACCATATTTGCCATATCACTCTCCACGTTGTCTATCCCACTTTACCTGCTAGCCACTTTCCCTTCCTCTCCCGCGCACACTTTCTCTTTCCCTCTACTACTTCTTCTCCCTCTCTCACTTCTGCAACGTCCGATAATGTTTTTATTTACCTATTTTAACACTACCATAAAAGCCCCTGCGGCACTTGAGCAGAGTTCAATCATTTGCGCAGGGGGTCTGCAAAAAATTTGAATATTTTCGAATATTTCCACGTAGTTTTTGAACGTTTTTAGTTAGTTTTCGAATATTTTCAGCTCGTTTCATACGTTTTTCGAACGTTTCTTACACGAACTTGCGCGTTTGGTTCTATTCCCCATTGTCCAACCTCCCTTTTAATAACTCGAATACAACAATTTTTACTGCAATTGTCCCTCACAAGCCGAAAATAAACTCAGAGAGAACCCGCTCGGCTTATTAACCGGTTTTGCCTAAGTGCTTTATAATTCAGTGCTTACAACGACAAAAACCAATTCGCTCGCTCGTTTTGTAGAGATGGTCGTTATTCTTTTAATGGCTGTCGGCACGGTCTTTGTCTTCTCAGCCGGTGCTAACATCAGTCAGGAGCTCAACTTACAAAGATTTTATGATTTCCTCACCTTGCGCCGGCTCCTCTTTTTCCCTGTTGCCTGTGCACTTCTTTACTCCGTTTCTTTCCTCAATTATCGCAGACTTGCCCTAACTTCCGGCTGGTTTAAATCCCCGGTTACTTATCTGTTAGTCCTTAGTATAGCGTTACTTATACTCGTTTTGTTCCCGCAGTTCGGCACCGAGATAAACCAGGCCCGCCGATGGTTGAGGATCCCCGCCGGCCCAATAACCATAAGTTTTCAGCCCTCCGAGCTGGCAAAATGGTCGCTCATCTTTTTCCTTGTTGCATTTTGCGATAAGTTCAGTGATAGCATAAAGTTATACTGGAAAGGCTTTATCCCGCTTTGTGTGCTCACAGCCGTAGTAGTTGGATTGGTAATCACCGAAGATTTTGGTACAGCGGCATTTATATCACTTTTGGCCTTTCTGATATTAATAATCGCCGGAGTAAAATGGTGGCACATTCTAACTCTTTTGCCATTCGGCGTAATTGCCTTTTGCGTTGTCCTGCTCCGCTCACCCAGCCGACTGCAGCGAATCACCGCTTTTCTAAACCCTCAAAAATGGGCTGATTCGGCCAATTATCAGCCGAACCAGTCGCTGATTGCGCTCGGCTCCGGCGAGCTGTGGGGCAAAGGGCTCGGCAGGGGAATTTGCAAATACGGTCATTTGCCGGAAGATACGACGGATTTTATCTTTGCTATTATAGGCGAAGAGCTCGGCTTCATTGGGACCGCCGCAGTAATTGGATTATTCATTATTTTTGTTTGGCTGGGGATTCTCGTGGTTGTGCGATGCCAGGACCGTTTCGGCCGACTATTGGCCGCTGGAATTGTTTTGACAATAGGTATCCAGGCGGCGCTGAACATTGGTGTGGTGACGGTTGTGCTGCCGACAAAGGGCATACCTCTGCCGTTTGTAAGTGCCGGCGGAACCGGCATGTTGCTCTCAGCTGTTGCGGTTGGCGTACTGCTCAATATTGCCGGACAATCCTCTAAAATGCCTCTGGGAGAGGAAGAATAATGGGAGAAAGACGTTTTTTCTTTGCCGGCGGCGGGACAGGCGGACATATCTATCCCGCTATTGCAATAGCAGAAAGAATAATCAAACTCGAACGCGAAGCCAAAGTGCATTTTTTCTGCAGCAATCGCGACATCGATTTGCGAATCCTTTCTCAAACTGGTTTTGGATACACGAGTTTGCCGGCCTGCGGTTTTTCCGCCCGGCCCGACAGACTAATCGGCTTTTGCGCTTCGTTTTTGGAAAGTTGTCGAATTGCCAAACGGGCAATTGTTGAAAGCAAAAGCGCTGTGGTGATTGGCGTCGGCGGCTTCGTGTCGGCGCCGGTTTGTTTTGCCGCACATAAACTCCAAGTCCCTATAGCACTTTTGAACGTTGATATTGTGCCGGGTCGGGCAAATAAGATAACAGCCCGCTGGGCAGATAAGGTTTTCGTGCAGTTCGAAGATACAAGGTGGTATTTTGGCAAAAATGGAGCAAAAGTAGATGTCGTTGGCTGTCCGCTGCGAACCGGCTTTGCAAATCCAGAGCCCGAAAAGGCAATAAGGCAGCTTGGTCCTTGCCGTAAGGCATCCCCAAGCGGAGAAAGACGGAAAAAGACTTTGCTTATAACCGGAGCGTCAAGCGGCTCGGAGAGTATTAATGAAGTGATATGTTTGCTTTTAGAGAAGTTAAATAGTTTCACAGATGATTGGCAGATAGTCCATTTAACAGGACGGGCGAATTTTGAAGACGTACGGAACAAATACATCGGCGTGAAAATAGAGGCTAAGGTTTTGGACTATTTTGACGATATGCCGAACTTATTGTCGCTTGCGGATTTAGTGGTCGGCAGAAGTGGGGCTGTCAGTATTGCTGAATACGCTGCGGCTAATGTGCCGAGCATCTGTATACCTTACCCATATCACAAAGACAGGCATCAGTACTTAAACGCTGGCAAACTTGTTGAAGCCGGCGCCGCTGTTGTAGTAGATGATTTGCCGCAGTGCAAAGATACGGCCCGGCGGCTGTGGGTGGAGTTGGAAGAGTTGATGAAAAATGAAGAAAAGCGCAAGAAAATGGCGGAAAGCTGCAAGGCCGTTTCAAATAAACAGGCCGCTTCCAAAATTGCAGAGCAACTGCTGCAAAACGTGTTCTAATAAGTCATTTGTCCTGTCTTCGGAGCATAGCTACGCCCAGCAAAAAGGCCGTAGTTCCAATCGCCAGTAAAATCAGACACGGGTTTATCATTTCCAAAGGGGTGAAGTTGCGCCAGACAGCTCCTTCGAGAGCGAGGATACCCCATTTCACCGGACTGATGTGGCTGAACGGGCGCGTCCACGCCGGCATATAGGCAAGCGGCATCATGGCACCGCCGAGCATTCCGGTAATCATAAATATGGCCCAGCCTGCTGCGCCGACACTTTGCTCGGTGCGTCCCAACGTGCATATAAACATCATAAGGCCGACGAAACACAGTATTGTGCACAGCACAGCCGTGGTGAACAGCAGCCAGTTGCCCATAGGCATCTTGAAGATTGCCTTTGCACCAATAGACAGAATGCACATTATTAAGATGCAAGTGAAAAAGCAGGAAAGGCCCTTTCCTCCGAGTATATGGGCGCGTTCAATCGGGCCAACGCGCAAACGTTCGAACGTGCCGTTTGTGCGTTCCTTTACGATTGAAATTGCAAATGTCGCTGTGCACCCAATAAATCCCCAGAGCAGAACCTGTGGAAATGTAATCTGAAACGGTGTAATAGGTCCTTCATATTCCCTGTTAACATCCAATTTGGCAAAGTTTAACATTTCTCCATCAAAGCCTGCATTAAAGTCTTGCTCATTGACATCTTTCAGCAGCGTGTCGAAAGCGCCAAAGAAATCAAGAAATAGTTTTGCCTGTTTGGCATCGAGGTCATTAGCGTCTTTCACATCATCCTTCCAAAGCGTGATTTGCTGCCGCATCCAATTTCGGTCGGCGAATTTCTCGCCGAGGGCCTCGAATTGCGCCTTGGCAAGAAGTCCCTGGAGGTAGCCGCTTTCCATCTTGCGCGAGGGGTCTGCTGCTATTTCCAATTTGGGTTCGTCGCTGTTAAACAGCGCTTCAAATCCATCACCGAAACCTTTCTTAAGAACGACAGCGGCGGCTATTTGACCTTTTCTGACCTGCTCAATTGCCTCATCCCGGCTCTGTTGGACTATTTCCAATGCTTCATCAGATTTCAGTTTGGATGTATAGGAGTCGGAAAATTCGGACATATCCTCGTCCACTACGGCGATTCTCATCCCGGACGGCCCCTTGCCGACACCGGAATATATAGCGCCAAAAAACAGGGCGAACAAAACCGGAAAGCCAAATACCCAGAAAATGTTGCCTTTACTGCTCAGCAGCACCTTCAGGTCTTTGACAGCGAGGAATAATACCTTCTTCATCAGTCTCGAAGCCTCCGTCCGGTGAGGTTGAGAAAAACATCCTCGAGATTGGCCGTCTGAACTTTCAGTGATTTAAAACTTACACCGCTGCGGTTAAGCGTTGCCAGAGACTCCATTGGCTGGCTGGTTTCGAATCTAATCTTTGTTCCTTCAAGCTGTATGTTTTTATTATCGATTAGCCGCTTTATTTCTTCAGGGTCTGACGGGCTTTGCTCAAGTTCGGCCTCAACACGGGATGGCCCTCCGTGTTTGACGACAAGATTGTGGACGCTATCCATATCCAGAATCCTGCCATGGTCAAGAATCGCTACCCTGTCACAAAGACGCTCGGCTTCTTCCATATAGTGTGTGGTATAGATAATCGTCCGGCCTTGCTTTTTCATAGCTTCGATAGTCTCGAATATCGAATTGCGGGATTGCGGGTCGACGCCGACGGTCGGCTCATCGAGCAGCAGGAGCGGCGGCTCGTGCAGAAAAGAGCAAACCATATTGAGTCGGCGTTTCATACCGCCGCTGTATTTCGAGACCCGCTCTTTGCTGCGCTGCGCCAGGCCTGCTATATCAAGGCAATTCCTGACACGTTCTTTTAATTGTCGCCCGCTGAGGCCGTATATCCTGCCGAAGAAACGCAGATTCTCTTCTGCAGAAAGTTCCTCATATATCGCCAATGTTTGCGGCACCACTCCCAAAGACGAGCGCACCTCAACAAGGGTCGGGTCGGTCTTGCCGTTGAGCGCAACCATTCCGCTGTCAGGCTTGGTAAGCCCGCAAAGCAGGCGAATGGTGGTTGTCTTTCCGGCTCCATTGGGTCCGAGCAAACCGAAAGTTTCTCCCTTTCTGACCTCGAAGCTCACGTCGTCCAGGGCAACCGTGCTTCCGAATCGCTTTTTTAGATTATTGGCCTTAATCATACGAGCTTATCGAACATAATAGCTAAGCCTACATGTTCATCGGTATTTTCCTGCTATTGGCTTTTATTTTCTTTATTATTGTTTACAGCCCGGTCTTTCAGACAATATTTTCGGTTTAGCATATCACGAACTATAACGGCGTGCCATTTTCAATCTTCCATTTTACCCCTTTAGATTTTATACAGAAACAAAGAAGTTATGGTAGTTACCTTATTTTTATTGAGCCGTTGTGGGTCGCGAGGTAGAGTTCGCCCTCACCCGCACCGATTGTTCCTGTAAGCTTTCTCTTGGTTACTTTTCCTGTTATGGTTATTGGCAAATCGGTATTTATTGAGCCGTTGTGCGTCGAGGCTTCGACTTTAGCCGACAAATTCGGCGGAGCGGTTAGGCTGACACCGCCATTGTGAGTAACTATTGATATATTACATACCGGCGGGGCGGCTTTGGAGTAAAATGCCTTTGCGCTGCCGTTGTGAGTTCGAAGTTTTATATCACCTGAAACTTCTTCGCAAAGGACCGAGCCGTTATGAGTTTGAAGTTGCATATCACCTGCAGCTTCTTTACAAGCTACTTTTCCGTTGTGTGTTTCAAGTTCGACTGTTCCGAAGATTTTCTCTGCGGTAACCCCGCCGTTGTGTGTTGTGCCGTTGAGCTGGCCGGTTAAGTTTTTGATTTTCAGAGCTCCATTGTGCGTGGTAAGGTCGGTGCTAGTCTGGTTCGGCACGGTTACATCGAGATTGACACAGATGTGTTTGCCCGAAACCAATTTAGGCCTTTTGATTTTTGCTGTGAGCTTGCTGCCGGAAGGGATGAGCTTTACTTCTACTTCTTCAGCGAGCTTTTGAGCGTTTTCTTCAGTGTCTGCCCTGGCGATAATTGTTGCTGTGAGACTACACTCAGTAACGTCGGAGCCGGTGATGTCGATATAGCCGTTGTGGGTTTGAGCTTCGAAGAGACTGCCTGCCGGCAGAGGAGCTGAGAGGTGGACTGTCCTTTCATATTTTGCCTTCAGATCACAGCCATCTGTGCAGCAACAGCCCATAGTGGCAATTAGCAGACACGATAAAAAAACCACGGATGTTTTTTGGAAATTACTTTTCTTCATTTTTTTCTCCTTTGATTATGAGGTTTTTCCTGTTTTTGGGTTTATTATCGTTTTTCATAGGTTTGTCGCAAGTTTCAACTTTGCGTGGCACAGGCTTCCAGCCCGTGAAAAACACGGCCAAGATGGCCGTACCACAACCGTTCTCCTTTCAAAAAATACTTGCAATAAAACGGTTATTTCAGCAGGTGTTATTCTATGTTACAAATGTTACCCTTTTGTTACGATACCATCCTTTTTTTATTTTTTTAGCGGTCTTTTTTATTACTCCGATTTTTAGGTTTATTACCGTTTTTCATAAGTCTGGCGTGAGTTTTAATTTTGCGTGGCACGGGCTTCCAGCCCGTGAAAAACACGGCCAAGATGGCCGTGCCACCGGAATTTGTCAGGTTTATACTGCAAAATTGGGAGGGTTGGGGGGATATTTTTTCAATGTTTGTTCTTGACGGATAGCTAAATAATTGATAATGGTAATGGCGTTAGCCATCCCGGCGACTGGTAATTGGTAACAGGTAAAATGATAAATTCGATTGCAAATTACCGATTACCAATCACTAATTACCAGATTAGGTTGAAAGGAGGCCATTATGGCAAGGACAATTTTGACTGTATTGCTAATAGTCTTATTGAACGCATTGGTAGGTTGCCATGGAGTTGACAGCGGCAAGTCGCAGCTTTTGCCGGCTCCTATGAAGACTGTTTCGGTGGTTAAGGCCGGCGAAGCTGATATTATCGAGCAGATGTCGATTAACCGCTTAGCGTATCGGCAGTATCTTGAGTCACTGGTAGCGCACTACAAAAAGACGGGCGATAATATGAAATTAGGGTGGGCTGAAGGTGAGCTGAAGAAGCTGAACAAGATGCCGCAATATAACTACATCATTGAAGCGAGCGTGGCCGGGCCCAATCTGAGGGCGAAAGACTCAATTACTATAGCTGACTATATGTATGACGAGGCCTACCGGCTTGAAAAGAAAGCCAAAAGGCTAATCCTTATTAAGAATGAAAATCTGTTGCGGGTGGCTCTGGATAAATACAATCAGCTGATAAGGAAACATCCTTCCTGTGACAAGATTGATGATGCGGCATACAGAGCTGCCGGCATTTTTGAATATTTCAAGGACTACACGATAGCTCTTTTGTATTACCAGAGGACCTATCAGTGGGACCCTGATACGGTTCATCCTGCAAGGTTTAAGGCGGCGTATATTTTGGATAAACGCCTGCACCGCCGAGCAGAAGCACTGGAGCTTTATCAGCAGGCCGTCGAGAAGGATAAGCTGAGTAAGAATCGCAAAGAATTTGCAGAAGAACGAATCATTGAGTTGATTAAGGGTGGCGCAAGTCTTGAAGAGAACGAGTAACATTTGTAGCCCCGTACATCTTTCGGAATGATGGTAAAATCCCGAAACAGATACAGGGTTGTGACAGAGTCTCGGGCCTGGCTGAATATCAGGCCCGTTTTTTTATGTGTAGCGTCTGCCACAGGTAAAAAATGCTGTTGGAATTTGAGAAAAAGATAGCTGGCTTTATCGAAGCCAACGGTCTTTTTAGCCCGGCGGATAAAATTTTGTTAGCCGTATCCGGCGGAGCTGATTCGACCGCACTTATGTATGCTGTGTGCGCGATAAAGGCCGAGAACGTTTTAAGCGGTGATATTATCTGCGCTCATATAAATCATCAGCTAAGAGGCTCAGAGAGCGATGGTGATGAGGCTTTTGTTATTGCGCAGGCGGATGAACTGAACCTGGCTGTAACAACGAGGCGGTTGGATGTGCGCGGCTTTGCCCGTAAAAATAAACTGTCGATTGAAACTGCCGCTCGCAAATTACGAATTGAGAGTTTGCTTGATATTGCAGAAGCCAATAATTGCAACTGGGTAGTAACGGCCCATCAAAAGGACGACAATGCTGAAACGGTCTTGCATCGGCTGGTTCGCGGAACGGGCTTTCGCGGCCTTGGTGGTATTTGGCCGCTGCGTTGCTTTACTGATGGGATTGGCTTTGCAAGACCGTTGCTTTGTGTCAGGCGGGATGAGATTGTAGAGTATTTAAGGAAACGGAACTTAAAATGGCGAACAGACCGGACGAACGATGATTGTAAGTACAGGCGAAACTATATTCGTCATCGGCTGCTTCCGGAGTTACAACGGCAGTGCAAGGACTCTTTAGTGGAGCAATTATCTGAGCTGTCCCAATCGGCCCAGAAGTTTCATAATTTGGTTTGCAGCAGCGCAGAGAGAATCTGGCCGGAGCTGGCTGATTGTGCTGCTGATAACATTGCACTGGATTTGAAGAGTTTCTTGACTCAGCATCCGGCCGTAAAAGTTGAAATAATCCGGCGAAGTTTGATTCGCTTGGGCAGTGGTGAGAGAGATTTGACACATCAGCACTATGAAAGAGTGTTGCAGTTAGCGCAGCGAAATATTAGCGGCAGCGCCGTAAGGCGTCCTGTGGAGAAAATAGAATTGCCGGACGGGCTTGTGGTTCAGCGAGAATACGAAAATTTGTTTTTTCTCCGACCCAAAGAAAAAGCCGCTGCTGAGGAGTTGATAAACAAGATTGTCGAATTGAATATCCCGGGGCAGACGCAATTTGGCCAATATCTGATAGAGGCCACCATACTTGATGCTGCAAGCTCGAGCCTGGATACTCACAGAAGAAGGAAATCGAGAATCGGGCTTATTGAGTGGTTTGATTTGGATAAGGTGAACCTGCCCTCAGCGGTTCGTTCTCGGCAAGCTGGTGACAGGTTTTGGCCTCTGGGTTTGGCTTCGGAAAAGAAGGTGGGCAAATTTCTTACGTCTGCGAAAGTGCCGCAGGAGATACGCAAGAAGGTGCTTATTGTTGCTGATGCCGATAAGATAATTTGGGTTTGGCCGATTAGAATAAGTGAAAAGACAAAGATTACCAGTGAGACTCAAAGGATTCTTCAACTGCAGATAGCTGATACTAAACTGGTGGATTAGGCTGATTGCTGGCAATAAATTCTTGACAAGGGGGGAGTTTATAAATAAAGTAGCTCTCTCGCTTGTTGTGAAGTAGTGTAAACAAGCAAAAACCGCATTTACAGAATCGAAAAAAGGAGATTTACGAATGGCAACAAAGGTGGCAATTAACGGCTTCGGCCGAATTGGCAGGGCCGTGGCGAGAATTATTATGCAAAGAGCGAAAGATTTGGAGTTAGTGGCTGTCAACGACCTCTCAGACGCCAAAAGTCTTGCGCATTTATTCAAGTATGATACGGTTATGGGCAGATGGGGCGGCACAGTCGAGGCAAAGAATGACGCACTGGTCATCAACGGAAAGACTGTCAAAGTCCTGGCAGTCAAGAACCCTGCGGAGCTGCCATGGAAAGATATGGGCGTTAAGGTCGTTCTCGAATCGACGGGGATTTTCCGCACGAAAGAATCACCTAAAGGCGGTTATGGCGACCATCTAAAAGCCGGGGCTGAAAAGGTTGTCCTCAGTGTCCCGGCAAAGGATGCTATTGATGCGACAATCGTTTTGGGTGTTAACGATGAGAAATTGACTAAGGATGTTGAATGTGTATCGAATGCAAGCTGCACGACCAACTGCTTGGCGCCTTTGGCTAAGGTGCTCAACGATGCATTTGGTATTGAGCAGGGGCTTATGACCACCATTCACGCTTATACCAACGACCAGAAAGTTGCAGATATGATACACACTGACCTTCGACGTGCCCGCGCTGCAGCTGCGAATATAATTCCCACCACTACCGGTGCAGCAAAAGCCATCGGCAAGGTTATCCCTGAGCTCGATGGCAAGCTCGATGGTTTTGCTATTCGGGTGCCTATTCCGGTCGGTAGTGTTGTCGATTTAGTGGTTAACGTGGGCAAGGACGTTACGGTCGATAAAGTAAACGCAGCAATGAAAGCGGCGGCGGAAGGGCCGATGAAGGGTATTTTGGTTTATTGCGATGAGCCGATTGTCAGCAGTGACATTGTTAATCAGCCTGCTTCGAGCATTTTCGACTCTCTTTGCACAATGGTAAAGGACAGATGCGTCAAGGTTGTTAGCTGGTATGACAATGAATGGGGTTATTCGAACCGCACTGTTGATATTATGGAAAAGATGGCGGCGATGTAAAGACGGAAAACAGAGGACAGAAAAAACAGAAATCTGACCTTTGACATCTGTTTTCTGACCTTTGATTTCTTATTTAGTAGAAGGCAGGTAGAAGTATGGCCAAAAAAACTGTTGCTGATATCAGCGTGCAGGGCAGGAAGGTTTTAATGCGGTGCGACTTTAATGTGCCGTTGGATGATGACTGTAACATCACAAGCGATGACCGAATCGTCAAGGCCTTGCCCACAATAAAAAATATATTGGCCAGTGGCGGTGCGCTGATTCTTATGAGTCATCTTGGCCGCCCCCAGGGCCAAAGAGAGGAAAAGTTGTCTTTGGCACCGGTGGCACAGAGACTTTCCGAATTGTTGGGCAAGGAAGTCTTCTTTACTGATGATTGCGTCGGGGCCGAGATAGAAGCCAGAGCACATGCTCTTAAAAATGGAGATTGTATGCTTCTTGAGAATCTGCGTTTCCACAAGGAAGAGACTATAAAGGACAAAGCTGCAAAGGAGGATGCGCAACTGCGTCAGGCCAAAGATAATTTCGCAAAACAGCTTGCTGATTTGGCGGATATCTACGTTGACGATGCTTTCGGAACTGCACACAGAGACAACGCTTCGATGTATACTGTCCCGTTGATGATGGAAGGTAAGCCGAGAGTTATCGGTTTTTTGATAGAAAAAGAGCTCAGGTTTCTTGGTGAAACGGTCAATAATCCTGAAAGGCCGTTCGTGGCGATACTGGGTGGGGCAAAGGTTTCCGACAAGATAGGGGTAATTGAGAATCTGTTGGACAAAGTTGACTCCATACTGATTGGTGGTGCGATGGCCTATACATTTTTCAAGGCTGACGGACGGGCAATTGGTAAAAGCCTGTGCGAGGATGGTTTTCTGGATAAGGCGATTGAATTACAGGAGCAGGCTAAAGAGATTGGTTGTGAAATGGTCTTGCCGATTGATACAGTAGTGGCTAAGGAATTTCAGTGGCACGGGCTTCCAGCCCGTGAAAACACGGCCAAGATGGCCGTGCCACACAAGATAGTCAGCGGTAATATCGAAACCGGCTGGCTGGGCCTGGATATTGGCCCGGAGACGAGAAAGCTTTTTGCGGAGAAACTTGCCGGAGTAAAGACAATCGTTTGGAACGGCCCGATGGGAGTTTTTGAGCAGCCGCCTTTCGATGAAGGGACAAAGGCAGTTGCTTTGGCTGTTGCCGAAGCCACGGATAAGGGTGCTCGCAGCATAATCGGCGGCGGCGATAGCGCAAGTGCAGTTGAGAAGCTCGGTCTGGAAGATAGGATTAGCCATATTTCCACCGGCGGCGGGGCTTCACTTGAGTTTTTAGAGGGCAAAAAATTCAAGTGTCTCGAAATCCTCGACGAAAAATAGAATCCAAAAAATAATCAATAGAAATGCGACTACCCAAAACAGGGACAATTGAAATTGCGCCGTCGATACTCAGTTCTGATTTTGCCAGATTAGCCGACGAGATAGCTGAAATTGCCTCGGCTGATGTGAAAATGGTGCATCTGGATATTATGGATGGCCACTTCGTCCCGAATATTACAATCGGCCCGCCGGTAGTCGCAAAACTTCGCAAGTACAGCAGTCTGGTCTTCGACAGTCATTTGATGATAAGCGAGCCGGCTGAATATGCCGAGCGCTTCGTCGAGGCCGGCGTTAATCATATTACATTTCACATTGAGGCGGCTGTTGAGCCGGAGAGGCTTGTTGATAAGATACACGGGTTCGGATGTACTGCGGGGGTATGCCTCAATCCCGATACGCCGGTCGAAGCGGTCGAGGCGATTGCGCCGCTTTGTGATATGGTTCTGGTAATGACGGTTCGGCCGGGCTTCGGTGCACAGAAGTTTATGCCAGAGGCAGCAAAGAAAATTATTAAAGTCAGGGAAATTGTCGGCCCTGATATACGTGTTGAAGTTGATGGCGGGATAGACCCTCAAACCGCGCCGCTTGTAGTTTCCTACGGTGCTGATACTATTGTAGCTGGCAACGCCATATTCTCAAAATCCGACCGTATCACCGCAATAAACGCCCTTCGAGAAGCTACAAAACAAATTCTATAGCAATTCTTGTGGATTTTTGGTAAGATTACGAAATCAAAGATTAAAAATCAAAATGCAAAAAGCAGGAAGATGAGGAAAATTCTGCATTTTACTATGTAATTTTGATGTTTGCATTTTGATATTTGATTTCTTTTTTAGCTATGGCCAAAGCAGCTAAATCCAAGTGGAACGGTTATTCGTTGAAGCCGCGAAAAGAGATGCCCGAAGGGCTTTGGATGCGATGTCCGGCTTGCGAGCATATGCTCTATAAAAGCACCGTCGAGCAGAATCTTAACGTCTGCCCGGAGTGTAATCATCATTTTCGCATTGAGGCTGCGACTCGAATTAGGTATCTCGCTGATGAGGGTTCTTTTCAGGAAGTTTTGAGCGATTTGACAACCGATGACCCGCTAACGTTTAAGTTCAGAGGGACCACTTATAAACAGCGTCTGAAAGACGACGAGAAAAAGAGCGGTGCCAAGGAAGCTATGCGAATCGGCAAGGCCTTTATCAAGGGAAGAGGCGTTATCCTCGGTGTGATGGAACCGAATTTCCTGATGGGCTCGATGGGCTTTGTGGTCGGTGAGAAACTTTGCGCGGCTGTTGATAAGGCGACGGAGGAGAATCTGCCATTGGTGGTGGTTAGCTGCTCCGGCGGAGCAAGGATGCACGAGGGAGTAGTATCACTTGGCCAGATGGCCAAAACTTCTGCAGCGTTAGCTAAATATGATGAAGCCGGCGGGCTTTTCATTTCAGTTCTGACCGACCCGACTACCGGCGGAGTAACAGCGAGCTTTGCTATGTTAGGTGATTGTATAATAGCTGAGCCGGGCGCATTGATTGGCTTTGCCGGGCCTCGTACCATCGCAGAGACCATAAAGGTAGAGCTGCCGGAGGGATTTCAGACAGCCGAGTTTATGCTTGAGCACGGCTTTGTCGATATGATTGTCCACCGCAAAGACCTGCGAAGCGAAATCGCCCGTCTCATCGACTACTGCAAAAAATAATTCATACAGCGTTGTTCGCAGGAAAACGCAGAAAAAAATCTATTCGGTCGGCACAGTTCGTCCTAACCGTCCGGACAGTGCGCCATATACGTCACGATTAAAAGCGGTGTCAAATCCACTGATCCAGCTACCGTAGCCCGCGCCGAGCCATTGCGCTTCCGTTCTTACCTCCAGTTTATTGCACTGCTGTCCGCCCGGAAATTTAACTGTCAGTCGGCCACGATACTGATTATACGTCCCCCCGCTAATTCCATAAGTCCACGCAGTACGAAGATAGCCACTCTCTTTGTCCATCATTTCAATGTCCCAGTTCCGCGCTATCGTATCCACAGTCGTCTGCCACGCTTTATCACAGTCAGTATTCAGGCCTTCGCGCACTTCGATGACTTTCCAGCTGGGACTGCTCTTTACGAACGACGAGGGAAAGGGAGCACAACCAACACAAACAGCTAACGCTACCGCTACCAAAACGATTCTCAGGACTCCATATTTTTCCTTCATTGCAACTTCTCCTTTCTTACTAATTGCAAAAATACCTTGTTATCCCGTCTGTTCTTGGCCAAATTGTAAAACAGTGCCGACCTTTTTGCCAATAAATAATGCCCCCAATATGTAAAAAAGGTTCCTCCGCCTTGGTTTTCTCTTTGTGACAGTTATCTGTGAAAATCCCTCTTTCACTTCCGGCCCAATATCCGTATAATCCTGTATGGAAGTTTTGTTTCGGAGCCGATATGAGCTATTTTCGGAAAAACATTGAAAAAGCAAAAGGGTATGAGCCGGGCTTTCAGCCTGCGGAAACCGATGTGGTAAAGCTCAACACCAATGAGAATCCCTATCCGCCCTCGCTGAATGTGATGAAGGTCTTATCTGAAATAAGCCCCGAGCAGCTTCGCCGCTACCCTGACCCGATGGGAAGCGCCTTTCGAGAGGCGGCTGCGGAGGTTAACGGCATTGGCCCCGATTATATTATGTGCTGCAACGGCGGAGATGAGTTACTGAGAATAGCTTTTCAGGCATTTTGTGACGAGAATCGTCCTGTCGCCTATCCGGTCCCGACTTATTCGCTTTATCCGGTGCTGGCTGAGCTGCAAAATTGCAAAGCAATAGAAGTTCCGTTTGATGGTGAATTTAATCTGCCGGCCAAATTAGCGGCAAGTGCCGCCAGCTTAACGATTGTCTGCAATCCGAATGCACCGAGCGGCAGCTTTATAAATGTTGATGAGCTGGCTTCATTAGCTGATGAAGCCGGCGGCGCATTATTGATTGATGAGGCGTACGTGGATTTTGCAGAGAAAAACTGCACAGCTCTGGTTAAAAATTTCGATAATGTAATTATACTTCGGTCGATGAGCAAAGGGTATTCACTTGCTGGAATTCGATTTGGATATGCAATTGCCCAGCCGGATTTAATAGCCGGCCTTGCCAAGGTTAAGGATTCTTACAATGTCGATGCAGTTGCTGTCGCCGTTGCCACTGCTGCTGTTCGGGACCAGGACTATTTCCAGAAGTCGGTCGAAAAAGTAAAAGCCGAACGCACAAGACTGACCGGGCAGCTAAGAGGCCTCGGCTTCGATGTCCCCGACAGCAGCTCGAACTTCATCCTGGCGAAGTGCAGAAACGGCAAGGCGGTTGAAGTTTATGAAAAATTGACACAGCGAAATATCTTCGTCAGATATTTTGCTTACCCGCAGCTTAAGGATAAACTGAGAATTACTGTTGGCACAGCCGAGCAAAATGATAGACTACTTTCGGCTTTGAAAGAAATTTTATCAGAATTTAGTTAAATGGTGATTGGTTAAATGGTTAAATAATTACCAGTTACCAATTAAGGGTATTCTTATGGAAGAGAGAACCGCTAAAGTTCACAGGAAGACGAAAGAGACCGACGTGAGTTTGGAACTTAATCTGGATGGTGTCGGTAAATATGAGATTGATACCGGCATCGGCTTTTTAGACCATATGCTCGCGCATCTGAGCAAGCACGGCAAAATCGACTTAGTGCTCCGCGCCGAAGGTGATTTGAATGTCGATGCGCACCATACGGTTGAAGATATAGCGATATGCTTAGGCGAATGTCTGGTCAAGGCCCTTGGTGACAAGAAGGGTATCGCCAGATATGGTCATAGTTCCGTGCCGATGGAAGAGACTATAGCCAATGTCTCTATAGATTTGTCCGGCAGGAGCAGTTGTGTATATAACGTGGGCTATCGAACAGATAAAATCGGCGATTTTGACGTCGAGTGTCTGGAAGAAATGCTGCGGAGTTTTTCGAATACAGGCAGGTTTAATCTGCATATAAACGTGCCTTATGGCACAAACAGCCATCACATAGCCGAGGCAATTTTCAAAGGATTAGGTCAGGCCCTTGCCGAAGCGGTCAAAATTGTCGGCACGGATGTGCCGAGCACAAAGGGGATATTGTGATTGAGCGACCTAAGCCTGAATATCGAAGTGGAATCGGCACTGATATTCACGAATTGGTTACCGGCCGAAAGCTTATGCTGTGCGGCGTTCACGTGCCTCACCCGTCTGGGTTGGCCGGTCACAGCGATGGTGATGTGGCTTTGCATGCTGTTATTGATGCTCTCCTGGGTGCAGCCGCGATGGGTGATATAGGGACATTGTTTCCCGATGATGACCCGAAGTGGAAGGATACGGACAGTAAAGAACTTTTGGTTATTGTGAAGGAGCAGCTCGAAGAAAAGATGTGGGAAATAGCCAATGTTGATTTGATAATACACGCTGAACAGCCGCGACTGGAGCCGTTCAAAGGGCAAATGAAAAGATGCGTTGCGGAGCTTTTGGGAATCGATTTTGCCACGGTGAACGTCAAGGCAAAAACAAACGAGGGATTTGGTGATGTAGGAACCGGCGACGCAATAGCAGCAACGGCGATAGTCCTTTTGAAAAAGAAATTCAGAAGAACATTGTAAAGGATAAGAGTTTACTGAAAGTGTTTGCAGATGGAGTTGAAGCTCTATAACAGCTTGACGAGAAACAAAGAGGAATTTAAGCCGCAGAAAAAAGGCAGCGTCGGAATCTATGTCTGCGGGCCGACCGTATATGGCCACGCACATTTGGGGCATGCGAAAAGTTATGTAAGCTTTGATGTTCTGGTTCGATACCTTCGCTATCTCGGTTTTGATGTCACCTATGTGCAAAACATAACCGATGTGGGGCATTTGACCGACGATGCTGATGAAGGTGAAGATAAAATTGCCGAGGCGGCAAAAAAAGAAAAGATTCATCCAATGGCGCTGGCCGAAAGTTATACACGCAGCTACTTTGAGGATATGGACAGGTTGAACTGTGTCAGGCCGGACATAAGCCCACGGGCCAGTGGCCATATAATCGAGCAGATAGAGCTGGTAAAGACACTTTTGGAAAAAGGTTTCGCCTACGAGGTCAATGGCTCGGTGTATTTCGATATCTCCAAATTCAACGACTACGGGAAATTGTCCGGCAGAAATATCGAAGGAATGCAGGCGGGCGCACGTGTCGAAGTCTCGCCTGACAAAAAACACCCTGCCGATTTTGCCCTTTGGAAAAAGGCCGAGCCGAACCATATTATGCAGTGGCCCAGTCCCTGGGGTATGGGTTTCCCTGGCTGGCATCTGGAGTGCTCGGTGATGAGCACAAAGTATCTGGGACAGCCGTTTGATATTCACGGCGGTGGAATAGAGAACCAGTTCCCCCATCACGAATGTGAAATTGCACAGTCGGAGGCGGCCAATGGAGTGCAGTTCGTTCGATATTGGCTGCACAATAATATGGTTACCGTTGATGGGCAGAAAATGGGAAAGAGCCTGAATAATTTTATTACGCTGAAACAGGCCTTTTCAGGTGCGCACGAAAGATTGACCAGGGCCTATGACCCATTGGCGGTGAGACAGTTGATTTTGAATAGTCACTATCGAAGTCCGTTGGATTTCTCGGATGCTGCGCTGTTTGCGGCACAGAGCGGTTACAAAAAAGTAAGCGATACGGTTATAAAAGTGAGACAAACGTGGAATTCTGCGCCTAAAGGTAAAGCCGACGAGAAAATAACAGGCCAGTTGAAGCAATTGAGAGAGAGATTTGAAACGGCGATGAATGATGACTTGAATACTTCTATTGCATTGTCGGTTGTGTTTGAGCTGGTTCGGCTGGCAGATGCTCTGCTCCTTGAGCAGAGCACAACCGTGGAGACCCTTAATGAAGTGGACGTTTTGTTTAGCCGGCTGGGCGGGGATGTTTTGGGTATTGTAAAAGACAGGTATGACCAAATCACGTTAGCGGAATTCCTGAGTGATTTTATTGAGCGGCGCAACGAAGCCCGCAAAAATAAGAAATTCAAGCTGGCTGATGCTGTTCGTGCCGACCTGGATAGGGTTGGCATTGTGCTGGAAGATAAAAGCGACGGCACTACTACCTGGAGAAGGAAATGAGAATACTCGGCATCGACCCGGGTTTGCAGGTCTGTGGATACGCTTGTTTAGAGACAGGCGGAGACGGGGAGAAGTTAATCGAAGCTGGCGTTTTTCGTACGGCCGCTGCTTCAGCTATAGAAGAAAAGTTGAACGGAATAGCTGAGGATATAGTCTCGCTTCTGAAAAATCTCAGGCCGGATGTTGTAGCAGTGGAGGAATTGTATTCGCACTATGCGCATCCGAAAACGGCGATATTGATGGGCCACGCAAGAGGCGTTATACTACAAAGCTGTGCTGCAGCCGGTATCGAAGTTAAAAGTTTCGGTGCCACGCGCATAAAAAAATCACTTACCGGTAATGGCCGGGCGTCGAAGCAGCAGATGCAGAGGACGATTCAAACGATTTTACACCTGCCGCAGTTGCCGGAGCCGCCCGATGTCGCCGATGCCATAGCTGCGGCTATGTGCTGCGCAAATTCGCTTCCTCTCGTCATCCCGAGCGCAGTCCGCCGCAGGCGAACGAAGTCGAGGGATCTGGCCAGAATGTAGGGTGGGCTTCAGCCCACCAATAAAAAATAAAATCTCTGTGAACTCTATGACCAAAAACTAAAAACGAAAGATTTTTGAATTTTGATTTGTAAATTTGATATTTGATTTTTGATATTTGATTTTAATTATGATAGCGAAGATTGAAGGAAAACTTGTTAAGCTCGACAGTAGCAGCGCCTTGGTAGAGGTCGGCTCTGTTTGTTATGAAGTAATGCTGCCGGGCTACTGTGTAAGTGCCTTGGCGGACAAAATCGATTCCGTCATCGCTCTTTGCACTATGGAGTATTTCGAAGGCACTCCAGGCGGCGGCTCTTTCGTGCCGAGGATGGTCGGATTTTTGAATACCGGCGAGAGGGATTTTTTCACAAAGTTTACCAGTGTTAAGGGTATAGGCATAAAAAAAGGACTGCGCTCGCTGAGTGTCCCAATAGCCGCCATAGCGGCGGCGATAGAAGATGGCGATGATAAAATGTTGATGTCGCTTGACGGCGTCGGAAAAAGAATGGCCCAGCAGATTATCGCCGAACTGCGCGGCAAGCTCCGGCATTTTGCCGCCGGCGCAGAGTTGCCCGGACCAGCCCAGAGGGGCTTCAAGCCTTTCCAGGCTGAAGCGCTCGAAATTCTCATCGCCTGGGGTGAGAAAAGGACCGAGGCGATGGAGCTTATCGAGCTGGCCTGCCAGAGGCGCCCGGACATAAAATCGGCAGAAGAACTTGTGCCGTTGGTGTATAGATTAAAACAGGGAATAGAAGTCTGATGGTGGTAAATAGAGTTATAAGCGGCCAATCTCTAACAGAAGCAGACGAGAATTTTAACGTCTCGCTCAGACCTAAGTCTTTGGATGAATGCGTGGGCCAGTATAACATCAAGGAAAAGCTCGCAATCGCCATAGCCGCTGCCAAGCAAAGGTCTGAGCCGCTGGAGCATATTCTATTTTACGGACCGCCCGGCCTTGGCAAGACAACGCTGGCCAATGTCGTAGCGAACGAAATGGGAGCAAGGATTCGCTGCTCATCAGGGCCGGCTCTGGCAAAGGCCGGTGACGTAATGGGCCTTTTGAGCAATGTAAACTCCGGCGATGTGCTTTTTATTGATGAGATTCATCGGTTGAGCACGCCGGTCGAAGAATTTATCTATCCGGCTATGGAGGAATTCAGGGTTGACTTTACCGTCGATAGCGGCCTGCACGCAAAGACCATCAATTTCCCGCTCAAGCGTTTTACTTTGGTTGGTGCTACGACCCGCGCTGGACTTCTCAGCGCCCCGCTTCGAGGCCGGTTCGGAATGTTGTATCATTTGGAGTTTTACAATGCCGAGGAACTAACGGCTATTCTCGAAAGGTCCGCAAAGTTATTAAACCTGCACTGCGAAGACCAGACGCTGAAATTAATTGCAGGCCGTTCTCGTGGTGCACCTCGTGTGGCCAATCGCCTGTTAAAGCGGGTTCGTGACTACGCTCAGGTAAAAGGCGAAGGTTCCCTTACCGCCAAAATTGTCGAAAACGCCCTGAAGATGGAGCAGATTGACCCGCTCGGCCTCGATGAATTGGACAGGGCTTTTCTGCGTGCGCTGGTCAATACCTATGACGGCGGCCCAGCCGGCATCGATGCCCTCGCCGCCACGCTCGGCGAAGAGCGGGACACGCTCGAAGACGTCGTTGAGCCGTATTTGTTGCAAATCGGTTTTTTACGCCGAACCAAGCGAGGCCGGGAAATCACCGCAAAGGCCTGCAAACACCTGAACCTCAAATACCACAAAAAGAAAGATGCCACTGAACAGACAGAACTTTTTGAATAGAGGGGAATCATTAAATCTGCTGGTTTTCGATGAGCACCTCAGAAATAAAAGCAAAATTCGAACAAGATTTGAATAGGGTGAAGGATGCACTTGTTGCTGCAAATGAACATTACAATATTTGGTATATATATAAGAACAAAGACGACAGACCTAAATATGTAAGTGTTATGAATCGATATCTTGGTTTTTTCCGTGCTTCCATCAGTGCTCATTTCACAGCCATCCTACTAAACTTATCAAAAGCATTAGATAAGAATACTGATAAGAGAACCAATATATACTCACTGCTCCAGTTGATTGAAGAGCACAATCTGATTCAATCTTCTAAATTGGAAGAAATTAAGAATAGACTAAACGGAATTAAAGAGTTGTTCAAAAAAGTACAGATTCTTAGAAACAATTATTTTGCTCACTTAAGTGCCAAGTTAGACAGCGAAGAATCTTTTAAACGTGCAGAGATGTCGCCGAATGACCTTAAGAAATTGATTGATTCGTCAATAGATGTATTGCGAAGCATTTATTATGCTTATAACCGTGGCGATTTTGCGTTTGACTATGGCTCAAAAAAAGATACATACTCCTTGTTAAACGGTTTGTTGAAAATAAATAAGACCTAACTTTCATTTTTCAAAGAAGATTTTGCGCATCGCGAACTGAAGGTATAAAATAACTCAAACTAATCCTATGGAAATCTTCAACTCACAGGAGAACCAATTCACGGGTTCCTTTGGAGTCCTGAATTAGCAACTTCGCTCCGTCTTTTTTCTGGGTCCAGAGAAAGTCATAAACCGCAAGTGATCTACTCACCACCTCCGTCAAGGTTTGAGCCCCTGTCTCGTGTTGAAGGTCTTCTATTCTGGCCCGGACTAATTCTGCTAGTGCCAGATTCAACCGGCTCGATTTTATCTTTTTTTCTTTTTTCTTTGCCATCAGTATCTTTAACCCGCCGCAGCGAGATAAGACCAACGATTAAAATCATTAACGCGACTAAGAGGGTGCCGATTATCGATTTATAACTGAGATCATTGTTTCCTTTTTCAAGAAACTCGCACGCTACTTTGCATAAGGCCAAAACTACAACAACGGCTACTAATATCTTTCCGCGCGCATTCCTGATTAAAGCAACGATTGCCTCTAACCAGCCCTTATTTGCTTCAGTAAGCCCCTGTTTATAAAATTTGCATTGTGGCAGTTCTGTAAAATAATAGGGCGGAAGGAGATGGTTTCCTTGCCTATCATCACCGCGTTTCCCAAATTCTTCGTTCATGCTCATCGGTTCCCTCAAAGGGGAGCCGACGACACAAACGCACATAACAACTAAGAGTAGTCATAATCGACGACTCCCCAATGTGCGTTCTGTGCGTCAAACAATCATGTGCCGTGAAAACCATGCGCGCCTTGGTCGCTCATTTGTTTAACACAAGAACGAAAGTTAACATCCTTTCCTTTGGGCTGGTGGCCTACTACACTTCGGCCACTTTCCTGCCCACAGGACACCACTCCCAAGGAAAGTGTCCTGCCGCTACTTAGTTTTTCTTCATTATGTTCAATTTATACACAAATTGTGCGCATGTCAATAGAAAAAATTATTTTTTTCAAAAAAAATTTTAACGGCGACCCCTTCCGTTAGTTTGGGTAAGCTATAGCTGATGAAAAGCCTCCGCGGCACCTGAGCAGAATTCTTTGAATATTTTCAAACGTTTCTGTATAGTTTTTGAATATTTCCAGACAGTTTTTGTATGTTTCTATACTTTTTTCGAACGTTTCTGCATAATTTTCGAATGTTTTCGAACGTTTTCGAATATTTTCAAACGTTTGCCTCTAAACCCGCGCCGTTACCCCCTTTGAAGCCATTTTACGAAAAAACTCACCTCCGTTTTTTATGTTTCTAAATCGCCCAAGCTCCCCATTTTAAACCCCCACCTTCGTTTTTACTCTAAAAACCCATTTTTTTATTCTTTAAGTATATATTTCGCCATCCTCGGCTGTCTGTGCAAAATTTCAGTGAAGTGGTGAATTAAAACCTTTTCGATTTCGTTAAGCGTTTTTTCGTTCGTCTCGGCGAGCAATTTAGTATTGGCTAAGCAATCTGCTGCCGTTTTGCTCAGTCTGATTTTGTCCGGGAAACTTGCCTCACAATTTTTGCAAATCAGGCCATTGGCGGAACTGCTGAAGTATGTTTGAAGTAGATTCCCGCTTTCGCGGGAATGACAATAAGGGGTTTTGCAGTTTGCGCAGGCATTTAGAATCGGCTGAAGGCCGATTTCTTTGAGCAAAGATAATTGAAACTGTATCAACAAAGAAATCGTCTCTCCGCCGTTAGGCGTCCTGCGGAGTGTCTCGTGACTCGTCTCTCGTGTTTTCTTTAAGAATTGCAGGAAGCTATCGAAAAGTTCCGGATGTGGGTCGTAATCGTGTGTTAAACTGTTCACCAACTCCGCACCGAAGAGGCAGCAGTTCAAAGCGAGGAGATTGCCGGCTAAATTAGCGAAGCCGGGCTGCTGCTCGAATTCGGTCAGCGTTGCCAGTTTTTCTCTTGTCGAATCCGAATAGACTATATTGCCGTGCGAAAATACCTCAACTGGGCCGTCGAAGGCTGATTTCGGCCGTTTCGAGCCTTTAGCAATGGCGCTGATTTTGCCGGCTGCCCTGGTAAAAAGAGTTAGAATCTGAGATGTTTCGGAGAAATCTGTAGCGCGTATGCAAATAGCGGCGTCCTTGGTCAACATATCTCGTGTCTCGTGGTTCGTGTATCGTGGCTCGATTCACCAATCACGAATCACGATTCACGTTCCTCTGGATTACGATGCGTTTTATTCTTCTGGATTCAGCGGAGCTGATGGTAAATTTCAGATTTTTGTAATCGAAGTTCTCGCCGGTCTTGGGAATATAGCCCAGACGTGAGAAGACAAAGCCGCCTATAGTATCGTAATCTTCGTCCTCGGGCAGGTTCAATTCAAACTGGTCATTCAGGTCGTCGACGTATGTTCTGGCATCGGCCTCAATAGTGTTTTGGTCTATTTCCTTTACAGGTTCGGGCGGTTTTTCTTCGTATTCATCGGTTATTTCACCGACAAGCTCTTCGAGAATATCCTCTAAGGTAACGATACCGGCTGTCCCTCCATATTCATCGAGCACTACGGCTATATGCAATTTTTGATTTTGAAATTCGTGGAGCAGAGTTCTGAGCGGTTTTGTTTCGGGGACAAAATAGGCGTTTCTCAATTTGCTGTGCAGCTTGAAATCCGCTGCCGTTTTACCGATTTCAGCCAGCAGGTCCTTGGCGTAGATAAATCCGATTATGTTGTCTATATTTTTTTCATAAACCGGGACGCGGGTATGACCTGCGTTATTGATGGTTTCCAGAATCGTTTGCAAATCAGAATTGACTTCAACCGCCACTAAACTGGTGCGGGGGGTCATAATTTCATCAGCAGTGCTGTCGCTTAGCTCCAGCACGTTTTCAATCATCTCCTGCTCTTCTTCGTCGACGATGCCCTCCATTTTGTGCTGCTCAAGGCCGTTTAGGAATTCTTCCTGTTGTTCTTCGGGTGTTGTTTCGACCGCGCCGGCCAGGCGCTTTACAAGGCCGTCATATAATTGAAATACGTAAAGAATCGGCCAAGCGAGGGTCGAAAAGAACATCAGCAGTTTGTATGTTCGGCTCAGGATTTTTTCGCCGGAATACTTTGCCCAGGCGTGAGGAATTGCCAGGCTGAATATCGAAAATATCCCTGCTGCAATAATAAACGTAACCAGATAATCGCCGACTGCGGGACTTCCCTGGCGTGCAGATGCAAAACCAGCCAGCAGCAATAGCAATATACACATATTGAAAATAAGTCGATATAGAGAGCAGGTCAGAACGAGCTTTTCTGCGTTTTTTGCAAGGCTGCCGGTGAGGTCCTCTTTGCCTGTGGCTTTGAAGGCATCCTGTAATTTGATGCGTGAAAATATTCGCAGAGCGATTGCATTGACGGAAAAAAACAAGGTGCCGCCGGCGAGAAGGCAAATCAGCAATATAGTCCAGCCGACATAACTCACTTAATACCCTTTCAATCAGTTATTATTTCGCAATTCGCAGCGCCAATCGATAACTATGAGCTATATGTCAAACCATAACCGAGTTGTTGTAAAATTTCATCTTCGGTGTCGTGCATTTTCCTGGCCTGGTCCTGTGTGGAATCATCGAATCCGAGGTTGTGCAGCAAGCCGTGGGTTATGTAAAGTGCCAATTCCGCTTCGCTTGAGTGGCCTCGCAGACTTGCTTCTTTAACAGCCATTTCAGCGTTGACAACAAGCTCGAATGATTTCACAGAGTTTATATCGTTATCGGATAAGTTGAAACTTAAACAATCGGTAGGGAGGTCCTGATTCAAAAACTGTTTATTTACTTTGCGGATTTGAGTGTTGTCAACTATTGCGATACTAATCGTTGCTTTTGAAAGCTTAAAACGATTGCAGATGACTTTGACCAGTTTTTTGAGCCTGGGCAGAGAGAAGTCTATATTCTCGAAATTTTTAGCGATTTGAACAACTATATCCTGGTCTTGTTTGGCAGAATCCATAATCTTTAGCCGGTTTTTTGCTCGGTTTGCTCAGGTTCAGATTGTGTTTCTTCCGGGCTTTCTGTTTCTTGATTCTTCAGCAGCTTCTCATTTTGTGGTTCTTTTGCAAAATGGGGTCCCTGCGGAATTGGTTCCTTCGGCACATCGGGTGGTTTTGGATATGCGACTCGGCCGTGATGATGTGCTGCAAGGGTTTTAGCCATACTCGTCTCTATCTGACTTAATTCACGCAGGGACATATCGCATTCGTCGAATTGGCCGTCCTGCAAACGTTTCATAGCCATATTGTGCACGACTGCTTCTATCCTTGTTGGGGTTACTTCGGTCAGGGACCTGACGGCGCCTTCTGCGGCGTCGACCAGCATTACGATGGCGGCTTCTTTTGTTCGTGGCTTTGGGCCGGCATATCTAAATTCGCTTTCAGAAGGCCCGGGAGAGCCCTCGGATTCTTTTTCATCGTGTTTCTTTTTGGCCTCGTTGTAGAAATATTCAATCAGTGTCGTGCCGTGGTGTGTTTCGATAAATTGCCGCAGCACTGCAGGCAGACCATACTCCTTGGCCATTTCTATTCCGTCTTTCACGTGGCCTACGATAACCAACTGGCTCATTGCAGGTGAGAGTTCTTTATGGCGACTCGTGGAACCCATTTCGTTTTCGACGAAGTAGCCGGGCTTGTTGATTTTTCCGATATCGTGGTAGTAAGCTCCGACTCTGCACAAAAGGCCGTTGCAGCCAATTGCCTCGGCGGCGGCTTCGGCGACAGAGCCCACTAACAAACTATGGCTAAATGTGCCGGGCGCTTCCATCACGAGTCTTTTCAGCAGCGGCTGATTCGCATCGCTGTAATCCAGCAGCGTCATACTTGTCGCTATGCGAAAGATTTTTTCGATGAGCGGCAACAAACCTTGAATGAACACGCCAACCACAAGCGTGATGCCTGCATGATAGCCTGCATTGTTAAAAATATCACCCAGCTGGGGGTTTCTGACAAAAAAGTCCAGAGATATCGCTGTGATGAACACTATTACCGCCGCCAGAGTGCTGACCTCGAGCAGTTTCATTCTCGTGCGGATTTCTCTCAGGGAAAAACAGCAGGTGAAGGTGCCGGCGGCCATTATCAAAAACAGATTGATATTTGATGGAGGTCTTGCGGCGAAATAGGCAAAGAGGCAGTAGAATATACCCATACCGATGGCAAAACGCTGGTCATAAGCGATTGTCAAAATGATGGCTGCCGTGACGGCAGTGCCAGTGGCCCACCAGGTTTGATTTGCCAATAACACGCCAAGTTTGGTTGTGGCTAACAATAGGATAAACAGACCCGCCAGTGCTATGGCTCTGGCGTGATTTTGTATTATTCGACTTTGGTAGTGATGGATATAGAAAGATGCGCCAAGAGAAATCAGCACCACTATGACGGCCCTGGGTATCAGGTCAAGGTAGCGAGCTTGCTGGATTAGTTCGAATGAGAGAATAAAGATTAAAAAGACGGCAAAAAGGGACACTATTAGGGCCGAGATTAAACGGTCGGTGTTGGCGAACCGGCTTATTTGCGAGAGTCGCTCGACAGTTTTCTTCTTGCGTACCTGGCTTCGTCGTGGACTTGTTTTTTTCGAAAACCACATTTATTTACTTTATTCTAATCATACAAAGTGGCGAAAAAAGTGCCCCGCCCCTGCCGCAGAGGCGGGGTCGCCTTACCTTTTAGCTTTCGTCCTTTTTTTGTAGGCCCGTACGATATTTTGAACCAGCCGGTGTCGTACAATATCTCTCTGGGTTAATTCTGTAAAACCTATACCTTTGATTCGCCGCAGCGTTGCAATGGCTTCTACCATTCCACTTTTCTGGCCGGTGTTTAGGTCGATTTGAGTTATGTCGCCTGTTACTATCATTTTGGAGCCGTGGCCCAATCTGGTCAAGACCATCAGCATTTGCAGAGCTGAAGTATTTTGTGCTTCATCGCAGATGATGACGGCTTCGTTCAGAGTTCTGCCGCGCATAAAGGCAAGCGGAATGATTTCGATGATATCCAGTTCCATAAATTTCTTCATCTGGTCGAAATCCATCATATCTTCGAGAGCGTCAAAGAGTGGTCGAAGATATGGATTTACTTTTGCCTGTATATCGCCGGGCAGGAAGCCAAGTTTTTCACCAGCTTCCACAGCCGGACGGGCAAGGACGATTTTCCTGATTTGCTTTTTTTTAAGCATCGAGACTGCAATTGCGACGGCCAAGTATGTTTTGCCGGTTCCGGCAGGTCCTATACAAAATGTAAGGTCGTTGGCCAGCATTGTTTCGACGTACTTTAGCTGCCCCTTGGTGGACGGCTCGATAACCTTTTTGTGTGAATACACGGTAATGGTTTCACTGGTCTTGGCAGTCATGGCCGAATCGTCTTGAGCGAGTAAAGCGTTTACATCTGCGGCGGTAAGTGAGCCGCGTTTGATTAAGCGCTTTTGCATTCTGTCTATAATTTCGGCGGCTCTGTTTGCGTTTTCAGCTTTGCCCATGATTGTTAAATCGGACTGGCGGGCGGTAATCTGGACGCCGAGGGATTGGCGCAAAAGGCGAAGGTGGCTGTCGGCAGGGCCGAACAACTCAAGTTGCTTGCCGGTTGAATCTAATTGTATGGTAACTTCCAAAGCTTTCCTCTATTGAGAGCTGAACATAAAGAACAAATATGCAAACGGTGCCGCCAGCAGTGGTGAATCAAGAATGTCCAGTATCCCACCGAAGCCTGGCACATTATTTGCCGAATCTTTTTGCTCTGCGTCTCGCTTTATCATTGACTCGGCCAAATCGCCGATTTGGCCGATAAAGGCAAAACAGAAGCCAAAGATTACTGCCAACCACCAAACCATTATATCACAACTTGTCGCAAAGAGAATAGCAACTATAGTTGCGGTTACGACGGCACCGGCCATACCTTCCCAGCTTTTACCGGGGCTGATTTTAGGCGAAAATTTGTGCTTGCCAAAAAGACTTCCAAACGAATAAGCCCCTATGTCAGCGGACTTTACAACAAAAACAAACATTAGCAATGCCCAGGGGCCGAAGTCAATCCGCACGGCAAGTACAAAGGCGCTTAAAAGCCCAAGATAAATAATAGAAAAATAGTTTGCTCCACAATTAGCTAACACTGCTGAAGTGCCATAGCGGATATATTGATATAAGAGCAATCCTAATAGTGAAAAGGCTGATAGGAAGAGTAGATAAATCGCCGGTGAGATTTCGACGAGTTGTGGCCAGTACCAGCTGGTTGCGAATAAAATCGATGCGATGATTGAAATGGAGCTGAAAATCTTCAGATTTTTTGCCGCTGCGAGTTTTGACAACTCCAGTTGGGCTGGGATTACTAACAGGGCAATTAGGATACAAAGGATTGTTCCCTGCACCGCTTTGTCATCGGCTATCGAAGCTGTCAGGGTGCCGTCCATCCAGCCGTCGAAAACGACTATGGCGGCAAAAAACGCCGTCATCAACGTACCCAAAACCAATCTATATTTGAGCATAATTGTTAGTGGTTGGTTAAACCTGCCTGGCTGCTGTCAAATGCTTTTGGGTTGCAGTTTGATATCGCCGAAACGCCGGTCTCGCTTTGCGTAAGCGAGTATGGCCTTTTCCAAATCTGACTTTTTGAAATCGGGCCAAAGAGTTTTTGTAACATAGAATTCACTATACGAGATTTGCCAGAGCAGGAAGTTGCTGATTCTCATTTCGTTTGCGGTGCGTATCAAAAGGTCCGGTTCGGCCAGGCCGGCGGTGTATAGATGCCGGCTTATGCACTGTTCATCAATGTCTTTGATGCTGAGTTGTCCCTTTTTGTATTTTCGAGCAATTTTTTTAGTTGCATCTATTATCTCAGCTCTACCACCGTAGTTTAACGCCAAGGCAAGTATCGTACCTGTGTTGGTGGTAGTCAATTTTATAGTTTTTGTGAGTTCTTTTTTTACTGCAGGGGGTAGTTGAGCCAATCTGCCGAGGTGAATCAGCCTGACGTTGTTTTTCATAAGCGTAGGGCGAATCTCGGCGAGGTATTGGGTGTAAAGATGCATTAGGGAATTGACTTCTGTTTTGGGTCTTCTCCAGTTTTCTATACTGAAGGAATATAAGGTCAGAGATTCGATGCCGAAGTTGACACAGTGCTGGGCTATTTTTTCGACTGTTTTTGCACCCTGGCGATGCCCTTCAACCCGTGGCAGGCCTTTTCTTTGTGCCCATCGGCCATTGCCGTCCATAATTATGGCAATATGACGGGGCATCTGCTTGGTCGTTAGGCCGAGACGCTTAGCGGTTTTTTTAAGTTTTTCTTCGATACTTTCCATAGTGTATAGCATTCAGCGCATCTACATATTTGCTGAGATTATCTAAATATCGTCTGGGTTCGTTTTGGCCCGACCCCGATAATTGTTATGGGTATTTTGACCATTTCTTCAATAAGGCAAATAAGGTTTTGAGCGTTGGCAGGCAAATCGTGAAAATTCTTTACTTCAGTTATGTCTTCGTCCCAGCCGGGGACAGTTTCATAAATGGGACTTGCCTGCGAGAGTATAGCTGTATTTGCAGGGAAGAAGGTGGTTTCTTTTCCGTTAATTTTATATGCCCTGCAAATATTTATTTCTTTCAGACCGGCAAGGGTGTCAAGATGCATCAAAGCCGCTGAATCGATAGCGCCGATGGTTACGGCGTAGGATACTGCTACGGCGTCGAACCAGCCGCATCGGCGGGGCCGGCCTGTGGTAGTGCCGTATTCGTGTCCTTTGTCGCGAATATACTGGCCGACCTCGTTGTCCTGTTCTGTAGGAAAAGGGCCGGCGCCGACCCTCGTTGTATAGGCCTTGGCTACGCCGATGAATCTATCAACCATCTTGGCGGGTATGCCGGAGCCGGTTGGCATACCAAGCGCACTTGAGTTTGAGCTGGTTACATACGGAAAAGTGCCGTGGTCAAGGTCTAACATTGTTCCCTGAGCGCCTTCAAAAAGGATAGATTTACCATCGACAATCGATTTGTGCAGAAATTCGGTTGTGTCAGTTATGAATGGCAGGAGTTTATCAGCGTAAGATTTACACTTTTTGAAGATTTCGTCGGTGCTTATCGGCTTAGCGTTATAAAGGGCTGAAAAGATTTTGTTTTTGTATTCGACAATGGTTTGCAGCTTGTCTTTGAGCTTTTCAAGATTTCTGAAATCGGACATGCGGACAGCGTAGCTTCTGCCGACCTTGTCTGCATAACAGGGACCAATACCTCGAATGGTCGTGCCGAGTCTGTTTTTGCCGAGTGATTCTTCGCGTAGCTGGTCCTCTTTTTTATGATAATCCAGGACGATATGGGCATTTTCACTTATAAAGAGGCGCCCCGTTAGCGTAACGCTTTTTTGGGCCAGCGTCTCAATTTCCTTCAAAAGTGTGTCGGGGTCAACTACTACGGCATTTGTGATTACGCAGACAATATTCGGTCGAACTGAACCGCTGGGCAGCAGATGTAAAGCGAATCTGTTGTCATCTATAATAACGGTGTGGCCGGCGTTGGCACCCCCGCTGTATCTGACGACGATATCGCTTTGCTCGGCAAGGATATCAACGACCTTTCCTTTGCCTTCGTCGCCCCACTGCAAGCCAACAATACAGGAATTCATCTATGTCTGTTCCTCAAATATATCATCAAAGACCCCAAAGATAAACCGCAACAGCTTATCAACATAGTCTATTGCGGTTAACTGATTGAATTTTAGATTTTATTTCGGTAATTTCAACTGATTTTTGCCACGAGTTCATCTAAAATAGCTGCCAAATTATCGTATGTTTTACCATTTAATTTGCGGTTTATTTCGCGACCATCTTCGTCTTTGTATGTGATGATACAGTGACCCTTTGAGCCAAAGCGGGTTTTGTCTATTTTTTGTATGGAATCATAAGAAATTTTATCTTTATCGTTAATAATAAGTTCATTTTCGTCGGCAATAATTTTTTTATTCCTAATTACAAATAAATAAGCGCCCAAAAGCACCGCGGCGCCGATAAAGAATGGCGGAGATTTTCGGTTGAAATTCATTGTGGAATCCAGTTTGCCATCGTTATTAATAACGTGCTTTTGATAGAAATTATAACGCTTCGACCATTTGTATTTACTCAGATAGCCATCATAGCCGAAAATAACTGCTGCAAGAATGCAAACAATAATGTAGATTTTAAGATTGTTCTTTTTGAATTTACTTATTGGTGCTTCGATAGCCATTCTAACATCCTTTCCGTGGCCTATGTTAGTCCTTTTTGCGCGATTACGTTGGTTAGTGGCTGGACAAAGTTCGGGACTATTTTTTCAGCCATTAATTCTTCGGCCAGTTGACATTGATTTTCAAAAGATTTTAGTGCATCAAATTTTTCTGTGCTTGAAGGGTATTGACGGATTGTAAAAGACAAACTTATCGCCTCATCTACAACCTGTCTTCTTCCTTCGGGCTCGTAGATGCTTGTTTTGGACTCTACACTAATTCTGCCCTGTGTACGACAGTCGTCGGAGATGGCTACCACCACAGCGGGGGAAAATGCGACAGGTTTGGCCACCGGTAAATCCAGCAGGCAGTTAAAAGCGGTTGAGCCGAATAGTGCCTCGGCAATAACCTCATCGTGGCTGCCTGCATAATCAAAATCCATAGCAAAAGTAACATCCAGTGAATCGATATCAAGATGATTTACGCTGAGCATATAGGGTACCAGTTCGATTACTAATCTGTCCTGGTTGTAGGCATCTTCAAAGCTTGAGGGATTGACTACTCCAGAGCCGATACGGTCTATTTCGAGGGTAACCCAGCGGTATTGGCCGGCGTTGCGGTCTTCTTCCAGACAGTACTCGTTATTTTCGCGTCGGAAGAAACAGCCCATAGAAGGAAATTGCTTTTGTATTCGCTCAAAAAAGGCCAGGACGGTGTCGCGCTGCCTCGGCAGGTCCAGCTCGGTGTTGATGTGCATATCGAGATAAAAATCGTCGCAGAGAGAATTGTAACTGTTTGACATAATTGGAAAAAATCCTCCAAAATAGGCCCTTCGGACAAACCACACCCTTGCGGCCCTGCTGAAAAAGTTTTAAACTTTAAAAGCCACGCAGCCAGTTGGACGTTCATTATACATTTAAATATTCCGTTTCCCAGATTTTTTCAGTTAAATCTTTCAGTTTTTCGTCAAATTTTTTTAGCACCTCGAAGTATTCATCAGATTCCAGAGCTTCTTTGGCTTTTTCGTCTTCGGGTTTTGCGCCTTTTGGCAAAATCGAATTTCTGAAAATTTCATAATGGTCTCTTATAGAGCAGGGCATTAACCAGTTCTTCGGTTTTTTCCGATTGTCAAGGCCATATTCTCTTTGCCACTTTCGGCCGTTTTTCATAAAATCGGAGAACAATGCATCAGAGAGGGTTTTTCCGTGGTTATATAAATCGTAGATATTATCTATGTAGTAAGGGACGAAGGCGCACGGTGTTACATTGCCATGCCAGTCGATATAGATGTATCCGCCGTTGCGACCATAAGCGATGCATCCTCTTGAGAGCATGCCGCTGTTCCAGAAATCAGCCATACAATATCTTTTTTCACTGAGTAGTTCTTCCCATTTTCTAAAAAGCTGAACTCTCTGCTCCGGCCTAACCATTAAATCGAGCTCGTCTTTGCCCCGGCCAATCGGCATCAGTTGGAATTGCCACATATAACAGGCACCTTGTTCCTTAAAGTAAAAGTCATAAAATTCATCTGTTAGCAGTATATCTGCATTTTTGCTTGTTGCTGTTACGGAGATGCCGAAAGGCACGCCCGCCTGCCTCAGACATTCAAATGCGTTGAGAATCTTTTTGTATGTACCAGCACCTCTCCTGTTGTCGGTTTCTTCCTCGAAGCCTTCAACTGAAATTGCGGGTGTGGCATTTGCTGATTCTGCGAGTCTTTCGGCGACCTCATCGTTAATAAGTGTGCCATTAGTGTATACGAGGAAAAACATATCGTTGTACTTTTGATAAATATCAAAGAGGGTTTTACCTTCGCTTCTGTACATAAATGGCTCGCCTCCGCTGATGGTTATGAACCTGCTTCCCCAGGTGTCGTGGACCTCACTTACTATTCTATCTACATAAGAATAAGGTATCGCAGCCGGAGTGTTTGCTGCTGAGGATGCATAACAGCCGATGCATTTTAAGTTACATATTTGGGTAGGAGAGAAGACGATGAAACTTGGCGGCGGTTCGCCATATTTTTCTTCGAATTTCTCAATGGCCTGCTCGTAACTTTGGTCTCCACCAATAAGATTATTTTGAACTAACACGTCGATGATTTTTTTAATAACTTCTTTCGAAACATAGCCCTTATCTACATTTCTAACCACACAGCGCAGCATTGCTGAAAAAAACTCATATTTTCTTAACCCCACTTTCTCTAAATCTTCTGTATTATCCTTTACTATAGTTTTGTAGATATAATCGTCGATTCTCTTTGCCAGTAGTTTTCGGGTGAACTTGTGATTTACCATCTTGATTAGTCTTGGAGATATGACTTCTGTTTCCATTTTTGACTCCCCTTTTTGCCAAAATCGTTAACAGGAAGACTTGCTCGAAATCCCTTTAATTGAAAGATAATTGTTGCACAGCTTCGAGCTTATCTCAAGAGAAAAAACATAAAACAGGCCAAAATTATTTTGTATCCGGCCCAGGCCGGTCCAAGCTTTATAACCACTGCTCCAATAATTGACAAAACCGCAAAAACGGGTATCCCAGAGACAATTGCAGCGGCAGCAGCAGGCAAGCCCGCACTTCGGTGTTACTTATTTCTCTATCTTTATCTCGGCTTGCCTTCGCCTTCGCATTTTACGCCGGATAGTCAATGGCCAGTTGTAAAACAGGCAAAATACCCAATGCTCCAGCAGTGCGCCTCTTTCGCCGAAGACCGGAACAATATGCACTGCCTCGGTCGCCCAGTGGGCTGCCATAAATCGCGCAAGTGCCGGATAATGATACGTCATCTGAATCGGAAACGCCAGATAACCAATGTATTTGAAGAAACTAAGAAACACAGCGATGTTATAGTCCTTAAAGCTGCGGTCGTAAATAGCGATTCCTACAGCGTAAAGGCCCCTCGCAATTGAGCCCGGAGAAATTGGGATTACCTGAAATAACACCAGTATCCCGCCAGCTCCGAGTTCGTCGCCGGTCTTTCGCCAGTATATCCAGGCTATAATGACTGAGACAATCTGAGTAAGTGGTAACGTCAAAAGGTGCACAACTAAACTAACGAGGTATCGTTGAATATAAGGCTCATCCAGTTGAGACAGAATCGTCTCTGCATCCTGGTTGGCCAGAATGTGCTTCTTTTTGCTTTCATTGACCATATCGCGCAGCCATTTTTCGCGAAGTTCGGCACTAAAATAGAGCTTTATAGGCCGCACGAAGAGGTAGTAAAGCTTGTCCTTGAAGAACGTCCAGTCGGTCAAAAATCTGTGCAGGCCGGGAAAAATCAAAACCAGAAAGGGCAAATGGCAAAAATATCGCCAGGGTTGCTCTGCCAGCTTGAGCGCCTGCTTTGGGCCAACCCTTCCTGCTCTGTGCCATACAATAATCTTCTCAGTAATTTTTACCCGAAACGCCCTTTGTAAATACCCCCAACTTGTTAACATTGCTCCGTAGTGTTTGCGCCAGTCCAGCCGACACCATATCCTCCGCAAAAACCGGCCCAAAAACGGTATCAGCCCAATTACAAAAAACAGCAGCGTCAGGATTTTGCTGTTTCGCAGCTTCTGCTCGCACCTTTGGTCAACCAGATTCCGTACCTTCCATCCGGTAACAGCACTGTCAAGCATCATTGACCACAGCCGTGGGCTGTAAAATAACTTGAGGTGATTGTGAGTGATATCTGGAACGGAGTTTCGATACACCTGCTCGGCTTCTTTCAACTCCGTCAGCGTATGACGCATATCGGAAAAGTCATCGCTGTGTGCTTCAATAAACTGTTCAAGTTTTTTAATACTTCCTCTATCAAACTGCACCAGTGAGCCGCGCTTTAACCCATTCCAAATAAGCTTAAAATCACCCGGGCTCATTGGCAGAAACGGCAAAAGTGCAAGTCCCGCTCTGAAATCGACCGCCACCAGTCCGGCAGATGGCTCATCCTTAGTAGTGTCTCTGCGTTTCAGACAGTTGGGCTGACTTTTACAGGTTGACCATTCATATTGCCTCGCAAATTCGTATGCCCCCATATTGTGCAGCAGGCTTACGAATTCCCGCATAAACCGTCGCTTTGCCCGATATTCGGGCGAACCAAGCTGTTGGTCATCAACTAACTTACCGCGACGCCATTGCTTCAGTAAGTCCAGCCGGTCATCGACTTCCAGTCGCCACGTGCGCCCATCTACCCATTCACTCAATTCGCCGCAACTGCCCAGCTTACTGTCCACAAATGTTGCATGGATATCTACAATCGCTCTCTCATCACCAAAACTAATCTTTGCTCCGCGCCGTATAAATTTTTGCCAGAGCGCCCCGGTTCTTAACGCCGTCGGATTCACCTGAAGCTGAAACGGTCCTTGGAAACCAACCCAATACAGCAGATTGCGAAACAGTCGAGCAAATCCCGAAGGTGGAATAAGAATCTTCATTGCATAAATGCCTGCAACCTCAAGGCCTTCTATCGGCCCGCCGTCAATCTCCACGAGCTTTACCTTGTAAACTTGGCCTGCGAATCCTCCACCTACAAATTCTTCAACGACCAGATGTACTTTCGTAGCGTTTGCTTTTGTAATGTCTGTTACATCATAAAGCAATTCGGTGCCGGTATCGTAACGAGCAATATGTGTTGGCCGATGTAAACTTGCGAGATGACATCTCTTTTCCAGTTCACTGCAAACTTTAACAGAATACTCTACGGTCATCAGCGTTCTCCGAGCACGCGCTAATTACTCCACAAAACCAGACAAACCAGCGAGACTATTCCTGCAAACACTCCCGCTAATAAGTCGTCCGAAAGAACACCCCATCCCTCAGGGAGTTTTTCGAGCTTCCGGATTGGCCAGGGTTTGAGAATATCGAAAAACCTGAAAAGCAAAAAGCCGAGCAATCCTGCAACCCAAATGTTGCTAATCTGGCCTGCAGCTATGAATAAAAACGTAACTGACTGGCCGGAAAATTCGTCAGCAACTACTTCTCGGGGGTCGGTTTTGCCGGTTGCTGCGATTATAGCGGGAGCAAATTTGACACAAACAACGGAACCGGCCAGAGCCAGGACAGCCATTGTTACTGCCATTGATATGGCCGATACGCCGAAATGACACAACAGGCCAAAAATAATCACTGGTGGCAGTGAGCCGTAGGTTCCCGGCGCAACCGGCAGCCAGCCGAGACCAAAACACGATACGAGCAATCTTCTCATAGTTGTCGAAAGTTAGCTGAAGACCTAAATTAAGTCAAAGATTATCGACAGGTTCCGGTCGGGGTTTTTTCAGCATTTTCAAACAGAATCTGTCGGTCATACCCGCAATGTAATCGCATACTGTTCGCTGCAGACCTTCTTGGCTTATCAATTGTTGGAAGTAACCCGGCATCAACTCTCGTCTGCGACAAAACTTCTCAAAAAGTTGCTCAAGCCAATTTTCAACTTGCTTTGCTGTTTGTGTTACTGATTTATGTCGATAAAAGCTTTGTAGTAAAAACTTTTCCAGCGCACTGAGCTTAGCGTTATTTTCAGTTGAAAGTGTAATTAAATTTTCACTATGGCGATATACGTCGTCAACAGTTTTCAGGTCTGCGCCGGCGATAGCTTTTTTACTCGCATCGATGCAGTCGCTGACGAGCATGTCGATAATTGCTTTGGCTGTCCTTGTTCGGTGGATAGTTGAGTCATCAATCAAATCAGCTTTTATTTTGCTTTGTGCTTCTGTGAATATTTCAATGTTTTTTAGTTGCTCGCTGCGAATCAGGCCGGCCCGCATACCATCTTCAAGGTCGTGAGAGTTCACGGCAATGCGGTCGGCAATGTCTGCAACCTGTCCCTCAAGCGAGCAGTTTGACTCAGCAAAAGCATCGTCCTGAGGGTTATCATAGGGGCTTCGGTGTTTGATTAATCCCAGTCGGGTTTCGTACATCAGATTTAGGCCGGTAAAATCCGGATACGGATGTTCAAGCAAATCGACAATTCGCAATGCTTGCTGGTTATGCTCAAATCCGCCAAATTCAGTCATTAAACGGTTGAGGATTTTTTCGCCGGTGTGCCCGAAGGGTGAGTGTCCCAAATCGTGTGCCAGGCATATTGCCTCGGTGAGATTAATGTTAAGCTGAAGTATTTTGGCTATGGTCCTTCCTATTTGTGCTACTTCAATGCTGTGGGTAAGGCGTGTGCGGTAATAATCGTCAAGGCCTGGTGTGAACACCTGCGTTTTACCTTCCAGCCGGCGAAATGCCGAACAGTGGATTATACGGTCGCGGTCGCGTTCAAAGTCACAACGATACGGATGCGGCTTTTCAGGGAACCTCCGGCCACGGCTGCAAGTTTCAGCGACTGCGTAACAGGTTAGTTCTTCAGACATATTTATAAAGCGGGAAGGTTGTGTTCTTTGCTTATCTGCTTTAATTGCTCGAGAAGCTCGGTCAAACTTTGGCTGACAACATTGGTATCACTGCATACGTTCATAAAATTTGTGTCTCCGTCCCATCGTGGAACGATATGGATGTGGAGGTGGTCGGGCAGTCCTGCTCCGCTACATCGACCGAAGTTCATCCCGACATTGAAACCGTGAGGTTTTATCGCCAGGGAAAGGGCCTTTTTCGATTCCCTGACCAGCTTGGTCAATTCCAGCAGCTCTTCGTCGCTTGCCTGCTCAAGGTCGGGGATATGTCGGGCTGGTGCTATCAGTAAATGGCCGTTGTTGTAGGGAAAGCGATTTAGTACTACGATGCTTCTGTCCGAGCGCCATAACACCAGGTTTTTATCGTCATCCTGTGGCTTTTTCAAATCATGACAGATAAAACAATCGCTGCTTTTGCTCAAGCCCTGGATGTATCCGGCCCGCCATGGCGCCCATAGATTTTTGCGTTCCAATCTGCGATTACCTCCACTAACGGTAATTGGTTAAATGGTAACTGGTGAATGGTGAATTTATTTACCATTGCCAATCACCAGTTGCCAATCACCAGTCATTCGAGAAGCTTCATTGTCAAATTTTGTTTGATAGTTATCCGGGGCTTCATGTTGATGCCCATTGGGAAAGATGCCTCCAGTTGCACCTCGTACTGCTGATTGTATTGCTCTGTTTGGCCTGCATCGATATTGAACAGTTCCTCGCCCTCGCCCTGCAAATCCAGGAACTTATAGCCTCTTAGGAACCCGAACCTGCCGCTCATTTGGAAACTGCCGGAATAAGGTAACGGCCAGTTGCGGTGAGCTGACTCGGCAAGTGAGTAAGAGCTCCGTATCACGGCGAGTTGCCCTTTTTCGGTTTGGCGGATTTCATCGAGCGTATAGGTAACGTCTCTTGCTTTTCGTGTTACCATTGGGGTTGGTATGGACAGTTGAGACTTCCAGCTTTGACCTATACGGACCCCTTCCGTGGCTTTTTCTATGCTGGAAACCGAGTCCCACAGGAACCATTGTGTGGCGGTAAAATCGCCTATCATATCGGGCTCTTTAACCCTGCCTCTCTTGCTTTTTGGCCGGAAGGCTTTTTTGCCAATCTCTTTGATTAACTTCTCTAATTGCGAATAGTCCTCAATTTTGCCTGTAGGCTCGACGGTGAACGTGAAACTTTTGCCTGGAAGGCTTGTTACAGCATCTTTACTTGTGCCTTTCTGCCTACTTTGCCTGACTTTTACCGATTCACAGGTTGCCTTGATGGTTGTAAGGCCGTAGGGATTTACTTGAATGGGCGTATAGGCAACGACCATATCCATTGACTCAGAGGATTTATCGACCTTGTTCTTACCTTGTTTAGAGCCGCTTTTCGTTGGGCCCCAATTGACCTCAATATCTTTGTGGGAGACGAATCTGTATCGCAGAGTCTGGCCCTTTTGGAAATCTACAGTTATCAGTTTTTCCTTTACTCTCATCTCGCATCCTGCAGGAACAATCAGGAAAACGACCGTGAAAATAGTCAGTGCGGTTTTCAACTTCACTCCTTTTAATTGAGTTCATAGTTGGTTGATAGTAGCAGGTTCGTGGACTAACGAACTATGAACTATTTCTAATCAATTTTTTCGAGGTGGTAGAGACGAGTATCAATCATTGTCAATACAACAGGTTCTTTGTTTGCTCCTTGTTCCGCCGATGGAAGGGCAACAATCCATTCTGAGTGTAGGTTTTCAAGATATTCCTTGACTTTGCCGGCAGTTAAATCCAGCTCTAACTCGCCGGTATATGTTTTGGTATTATCGAAGCTTTCTGAAAAATCGAAGGCTGTTTGTCCTTTTGCCGTTTCTGAGGCAGGAATAGCATTCATCTCTATGATGGCAACCTGCTGATTATCCCGGTCTTTGATTTTGTTTAGTGTGTAAATTTTTTCGTACGATTCTGCCCCCATCATACCGAATGAAAACGTCTCTGTGCTGCTCCAGCTGTCGCCTGCGTACAGTCGGTTTTTGTCGGTGTCCGGCAGGACCAAGGTTCCGTGTCGTTCCTTGATTGCTTTTGAGTTAAGCAGTCTCAGAACTTTTATTGGTGGCACGGAACCTCCCCTGACCGCAAGTTGTGCCTCTGCTGCGCTAACAACTTTTATAACTTCACCTGTAGGTGCGATTTTTATGGTATAACTTTGCCCGATTAACTTTGCCAGCGGGTGGTTTGGGTCTTTTGGATTGGAGCTGTCAAGCTCGAAAGTGGAACCGCCTTTAGCTGTATAGGACTGCTTTGCCTCTTTGACTGTAATTTTTGCGGTAGCATTGCCTTTATCATCGACGCTTTGTATCTCCTGAACGAAGGTCATTTCGAATCTGTTGTGGTTACGACCGCCCTTGAAGGTGGGTTCCTCCGGAAGGGACCCTTCCCATTTAATGCTCCGTTCTGATTCGGTCGTTACCTTATAAGTTGTTGAATCCTGTGGGCTGAACTTCAGCGCCAGGGTGGCAACCTCCCCTGCTGTAGCTTCTGGTGTTTTGACCCCGGGTTTGGCGGTTTCTTCACCGAGAGGGGCACAGCCTGCTGCCAGAAGAAGTGAGCAGACTACAGCAATTGCCAGCCAGTGGGAAATTTTGACTTGTCTCATCATTGGTCTCCTTGGAAATTTTGGTTTTATGGCGAACGGGAACCCTACAAAACAGAAACCCATTCAAATTACAATTATATGTTTTATCCTGCCAAAAACAACTATTTTTTATAACTGTCCCAGGGATTGTGGGCGGATTTTTAGAAGCTCTTCTAACCGCTGGCTATTAAACCACTTTTCGTAAATTGCATAGGTTGTCATCACCTCTAATATACTCGGATAAGCAGCAACGGCATAAAATCTTATTCAATGCCTTAAAACCTCTGGCGGTCTTAGCTCTGATCTTATCGTTCAAGCCTACAATTCGCTTTGTTGTGTTATCAAAGACGGTTTTGAATTTCTCAAATTAGGACACTACCGAATTTAACGTTCAGAATGTCCTTGCGGAGAATGACGAGGTTAAGTAACGCATTTAGCAAGAAATTTGATAACCTAAAAGCAACCCTGAATCTGCATTTTGCCTATTATAATTTCTGCCGGATTCACAGGTCTTTGAGAATGACGCCAGCTATGAAAGCGGGCATAACAGGGCATATTTGGAACATTGAGGAGATACTAAGCTTTTCGGCTTAAAACCTGAAAACAGTGTATCTTTTTGCGAAGTTGATTGTGTCCACGTAGGGTAATACAAAGTCCTCAAGTCCAAACATTACAGGAGGGGGAACAATATTTTGTTTTTTATCTTTAGGAACAATTACATCAAATTTAATGTTTTTAATATTATATAATGGCTTGTCTTCAAAACCAGTAATTTCTAAATCGAAAGTATGCTCATAAACACTTGCAACACCAACTATGCCAAATGCGTCTTCTTTTTGTTTAACTCCTGTGTTTTCGTGGCAATGACAAAGCTCTTGTGCTACCCAGTCTGGAATTGCAGTTCTAACCGCACCAGTATCAATAATCGCATAAGTATGGTAGTATATTTCAAAGCCATCTAAAGGATTAGATAGGAATATTGGAACACAGGGGTGTAAAGGCCAGTCATCATTAAGTCTTTTGAATGGAAGTTTGACTAACCTCATTTAATATAAACAGACGGCGCCTTTAGGTGGTATGTAAATTACAACAGGAGTTTTATGTCCTTTATTTACGGCTTTTCGACGAACAGTAGAAGCTTTTTGTCCGTGCGCCACAACACACCCGCTTTTAAATGAGGGCATAGCTACAAAACAATCAAAGTATTTATTGTTGCGGACTATTGTTTTCTTAGGCGCACATAATCCCTGTGCCTTTGAATTATTACGAACCTTCGGCATTATCGACCTCCTCCGAGAACGGCTTGGTTCTCACATAAAGCTTAAACAATCGACACCTCTCTGTCAAGTTAAAAACTGCCCCTTTTGTGGGAATAATCTTTCAATTTTTTAAATAAATTGCTATAAAATTTTCCCCAGAATAAAGGGATAAGCGCTTAACCGTTTATCGACACGATAGTTATATTCGATAAATTTTTTTTGATTTTTTTGATTTTTTAGAGAATCACACAATTTGCTGATAGTTTTTACGACTTAAAATAGGATTTGTTTGAAAATTTTACCCCCAAAAGCCTGTTTCCCCTATAATACCTGTTGGTGTTAATATCAGAGTTGCTTATGTTTAAGCCCCACTTTCACCCCTATTATACCATAGTTTTTTGAAAAAGTCAAGCAAATTAGGACACCGCCCTTAAGTCTTATTTGGCCAAGTGTCTAAATAGGTCGGAAACGGCTTTAATGGTATTGTAAGCGGGGTTTTTAAGTGTAACTTGACTTTTTGCCGAATCGGACTATATTTAGGTAGCCAACCATTACAATTTGAGTAGATGGGCGGTGGTTTGAGACGAACTTCTCACCATACCAACAAGATTCGGGCAATCAACGGTTTGAGGGTGTAAATAGTTTCACCTATGAAGGCGGGTGGTCACAAAATATGGTTTGGATTTTTGCTTCGGGTGTAGATGATTACACTCTGGGATATTATGGAGATTCTCGGTAGCGCATATGGCAGGTTTTTTCGACCAGACAGTAGTTAATCAGGTTCAGCAGGCCAACGACATCGTTGACGTAATAAGCGAGCATGTGAATCTGGTGAAAAAGGGCAGGGAGATGGTGGGTCTGTGCCCTTTCCACGACGACCATCGGCCGAGTTTGAATGTCAACGTCACCAAGCAGATATTCAAGTGTTTTGCCTGCGGTGCCGGCGGTGACGTGTTCAAATTCGTCCAGATGCGAGAAAATCTGTCTTTTTCTCAGGCGATAGAAAGATTGGCCGAGCGCGTCGGCATAAAACTAAAACCCAGAACCCAGGACTCAAGACCCAAGAGTCAAGATTCGGATGTTGACCCAAATAAGCTGGCGAAGGTCAATGAGTGGGCTGCTAAATACTTTCAGGAAAATCTCGTAAACAAACAGGAAGGCAAATCAGTCCTTGATTATATCGCTGAAAGACAAATAACACGGGAAAGTGTGAAAAAATGGCGGCTTGGTCTGGCTGTATCAGGTGATGATTTAATCAGGACGGCGAAAGCTAAAGGTATTCCAACGAAGCTGCTGGAACAGACGGGGCTGGTTGCAGGCCAAATGGGCAGCGGCTTTAGCGATAAGTTTGTAAACCGGTTAATGTTTCCTATTACCGACGTAACGGGAAGGGTAATCGGCTTCGGCGGACGAACGCTGGATGAAAAAGGCGCTAAATACATAAATTCGCCAACAACGGCCCTGTTCGACAAAAGTAATTCGCTATACGGCCTTGAACAGGCCCGGCACAGAATTGTCTCGACAGGGACAGCGGTTGTCGTGGAAGGTTACACCGACGTCATAATGGCGCACAGTAAAGGCTGTGACAATGTGGTTGCGACCTTAGGCACGAGCTTTACGCCTGGGCACGGGCGAATTCTGCGGCGATACGCAAAAAAAGTAGTTTTAATTTTCGATGGCGACACTGCAGGTATAGAAGCCGCCAACAGGGCGCTTGAGGTTTGTCTCGCACAACATATAGATATCGCTCTGGCTTCGGTGCCGGAGGGAAAAGACCCCTGTGATTTTCTTTTAGCTGCCGGCAAAGAGCAATTCGAGCAATTGATAGACGAAGCTGTGGATGTTTTCCAGTTCAAATGGAGCAGATTAGCAGAGAGCTTCGGCAGGGATGAGACTCTTGCCGGAAGAAAATCAGCTATTGAAGAGTTTTTACAAACAATAGCGACAAGCTTATGGTCAGGCAATCTGGCAGCAATAGAGAAGGGTCTGATAGTTAACCGGCTCTCGAAGATTATCGGGCTGAACAGCAAAGAGATAAACGCCGAATTGCGCAAAAGAATTGGCAGGGCGGCAAAAACCGCAAGCTACAATGTGGATAACCAAAAAGTGCGAAGCATAGATTTAGGTGATGGCTTCTTCGCCGTAGCACAGCGGGAGATTTTGGAAGTACTGCTGAATGAGCCGAAGCTGTTTGAAGTCGTAAAACGAAAAATTACAGCCGAGGACTTTAGTGTTCCGATATTGAGGCAAACAGCATCAATACTATTTGAAACGCTAAACACCGAACCCGGAGCTCGCCTGACAGAAATACTGGCCAGAGCAGAATCACCGGAAGCAGGCGGTCTTATTGTGGAATTAGCACAATCAGGAGAGGCAAAAGCCAATTTCGAATCCCGTTTGACCGGGGCACTGGATGCGATAGGTCGGCATCGGGCACAGACAAGAAAAAACGAGATTAAGGCAATAAAAGACCAAACGCAGTTTCTGCGGCGTGTCCTTGAAAATACGGGAAAACAAAGTCCACACAGCACGGGAATGACATAGTGAAATTGACGATTGTCTATTGAATATTGACTATTGAAAAGTAAAAAAAGTCATCAGGAGTAATGAACCGCAGGTAGTCATCAATAGTAAATAGAAAATAGTAAATTGAAAATAGTCAGTAAGGGCGCCAATTGTGGCAAAAAAAAGGATAAAAGCCAACAAACCAAATGCCTCCGACGAAACCGGGGTTAATGCCGAGGCCTCAGCGAGCACGAAAATCAAAAACGCTGAACAGCAGATAAAAGCGATTACCGAAAAGGGCAAGAAAAAAGGATACCTTACTTACGAGGAAATGAACGAAGACTTGTCCGAGGACCTTGTTAGTCCTGCTCGTCTGGACAGCTTATTGGCAACGCTGGATGAAATGGGAATCCACCTTCTTGATGAAGCCGATGTGGAAAAGCAGGCAGGAGAGGAATTTGAAGCACCAAGAGGCGAGCAAGAAGCCGCTAAAGAAGAGCAGCTCAAAGAGGATGAACTGCTGGAAAAACAGCTGGTTGGTGCGGAAGCTGCCCGGCGGATTGACGACCCTATAAGAACGTATCTGACCCAGATGGGTGAGATTCCACTGCTGACGCGAGAACTGGAGATTTCGCTGGCTCGCAAGATAGAACTGGCGCGTATGAGCTTTAGAAGAAGAATGCTGGAATGCGATTACTGCACCAGAGGCGCCGTGGATATACTCGAGCAGGTGCACGAGGGTACGTTGAGCTTCGATAGAACGATGAAGCTTAGTACCGCCGAAAACCTCGTCAGGTCAGTAATAAAGAAACGGATGCCGGGGAACATTCAAACGGTAAATAAACTGCTGAAGATTAATCAAAGTTTGTTTAGGAAATCCGTGCAAAGCAAATTCGACGACGGCGGCAAGGGCCCCGACAAGTCGGATTTGAAACGGATATACAGAAACAGACGCAAAATCGCGACGTTGCTGGAAGAGCTCAGCCTGCGAACGAGCAGAATTCAACCAATGAAAAATAAAATGCACGGCATCTGCCAGAAGATGCATCAATTAGAGCAGATTATCGCAGGCGGGGTCACTGGGGATATAACGACTGAAGATATTGAGACGGTGAAGCAGGAGCTGGCTGGCTTGCAGGAATTGGCGATGGAAACTCCAAAGCAGCTCGATAGAAGATTGCGAGCCATCGATAGAGTCTTCAACCAATATGAACACGCCAAACGAACACTATCAAGTGCAAACCTTAGATTGGTGGTTTCAATTGCCAAGAAGTATCGAAACCGCGGTTTGAGCTTTCTGGATATAATCCAGGAAGGCAACACCGGGCTGATGAGGGCGGTGGATAAATACGAATACCGCAGGGGCTACAAATTCAGCACCTATGCCACTTGGTGGATTCGCCAGGCAATCACCAGGGCGATTGCCGACCATGCACGAACGATTCGCATTCCGGTGCATATGATAGAGACAATGAGCCGACTGCGAACCGCCAACAAAACTCTGGTTCAGAGATTAGGCAGAGAGCCAACAGTTGAAGAACTCGCCAAAGAAGCCGAGATGAGTATAGACGAGACCAACAGAGTTGTGAAGATATCCAAGCACCCAATCAGTCTTGACAGGCCCATAGGCGAAAGCGAAGACAGCTATTTCGGTGATTTTATCGAAGATGATGATATCGACTCGCCGGTGGCCTCGGCTACTCAGGAGATGCTCAAAGAAAGAATCGATATGATTTTGAAAACACTTTCATATCGCGAACGTGAGATTATCAAACTGCGATACGGAATTGGCGACGGCTACACCTATACGCTGGAAGAAGTGGGCAGAATTTTCAAGGTTACACGCGAACGCGTCAGACAAGTAGAGGCAAAAGCCATAAGAAAACTGCAGCATCCTGTAAGGTCCCGCAGGCTCCAGGGCTTCCTCGACCACAAAACAGTATAAATGGTTCGACTTAGGGTTTCGACTGAGCGCAGGTCGAGAAAAATAACCGACGGCGGAGGAACAATTCCCCTGCCGCAAGCAGCAGGGCTAAACAAGCCCTTACTTTTATTGAGCCAATGGTTCGTAGAATCTTTTCGGCTTGGGGCCTAATGTGTTCGTTAGTGTTCCGAGTTTTTCGATTGTGCATTCGATACGGTCGCCGGGCTGGAGGAATTTTCCGGTAGTAGCGGCTACGCCGGCTGGGGTGCCGGTAGCTATGACGTCTCCAGGTTCAAGGGTCATCAGGGAACTTAGGAAAGAGACGGCATCGGCTACAGGAAAAATCATCTGCGAGGTATTTGCCTTCTGTCGAACCCGGCCATCTACCTTCAAAGTCATTTGCAGATTTTGAACATTTTCCACTTCATCTGCGGTAAGTAAAAAAGGTCCCATCGGCAGAAAGCCATCGGCCCATTTCCCGTTGAGCCAGTCAAAAAATTCGTCCCACGGCCGTTCTTTCCTGCCCTTTGCAAAGGTTACACTGCGGGCTGATACATCGTTTGCGATTGTGTAGCCGGCAATTACATCGAGGGCATCTGCCGGCTTTATACATTTAGCTTTTTTGCCGATTATTACCGCAAGCTCGATTTCGTAATCTATTTTTTCGCTGTAAGCTGGCCAGGGTATCTCTTCATCGTGGCCGATTACCACTGTCAGCGGCATAAGAAATGGCCTGGGCACGGTCGTGCTGCGAGGTGAATCCGACAAGCCGAGCGTAAGGCCTACTTCGGTAATGTGCTCGCTGTAGTTTCCCGCAAGTGCGAGCACTTTGGCTGGCTCTGGAACCGGTGCTAAAAGCTTTACTGCGGAAGGGGCAATAAATTTTGCACATTCATCAATGATGGACCGGATTTTTTTGATGGTTTCGGGTCCACCGGCGATTATGTGTTTTACACTTTGAAAATCGCTGGTTAAATCTACAATGCCTTTATCAGTCAGCACGCCAGCACAAATGGACGTGTTTTTCTTAAATGTGATTAGTTTCATTTGCTCACCTTTTTTGTTATCGTATGGGTTTATATAAAGGTAATGGTAGCAAAAATAACTTGAACTTGCAGCAAGAAAGCCTTTTAATGGTGATTTGTAATGGGTAACTGGTGAGTATTTAATCATTTAACCAATTACCATTTAACCAGTATTTTTGGCGGTGAAGGAAATTTATACTTGGGGATTTTGAAGATGACTTTAAAGGATTTCTGGTCAAAAGCGAGCAGTTGGGTAGAGGCCCACAAGCCCTCCAAGCCCACAGATTATCAGCCGGAGATAGACGATGAAGGTCTAATCAGCGAGGACGCCGAATCGCCAGAAGCAGCCTCTGGGGACAAAACGGGTGAAGGCAATCAGGTTTTAGTCAAAACAGTTCAGCCGATGGATAAAACGCAATCGCTTGAAAAACTGCAGGCGGGTTTCGATAAGCTCGTTGAGCAATTGGAGGGCATCAACAATCATCTAAACCGTCAAGCCGCTCAGAATGAAGATTTGATGAGCCGGATTGAACAACTGCCCAAATTACTGGAAAGCTTTCCATCTGTTGTGGAAAATCAAAAGCAGTTAACAGCGCAGCTGCTCGAGCAATTAAAAGCAACCGCCATCACAGAGCAGGAATTTATAGAGACGATAGAAAAAATCCCGACCGAAACCGCCAAGCAAACCGATGCTCTGACCGATATCAACCATCAGCTCGCAGCTGCAGCCGATGCCGATGTGCAGATGACCGAAAGTTTTAACAAGTTTAACGAGACATTAGAGGAACTAAACCAGAGCACTATCGGGCAGACTGACGGCATTATGCAGATGAGTAAAACATTTGCCGCCAGCGACAGGTATCTCAAATATGTCGTTTCCAGGCAGCGTAAGAGCTTTATTTGGGTCCTTATGATATCGATGGGAGTGTGCCTGGCAGTCATTTTGATATTGACTGGAATTATTATTTATCTAAGGCACTAAAAAATTTTTATTTTTTGCTTGCAGAGTACAAGACAGCCTGATAAAAACTTAACAAGTTGCTCTTTGAAAAAAATATATCCTGACTGCAGGTCTTGAAGCTTTGTTGCTTCGGGATAATCAAATGGGAACGCGGTTAAAATCCGCGGCGGTCGCGCCGCTGTAAGCGCCTGTTCCGATTACTAAATCGGAAATCCGAGAGGCATTTTGCCACTATCCAATACTAAAAATCAGTGCTGGATGGGAAGGAGTCTTTCGGTAGGACGCAAGTCAGAAAACCTGCCTGTTGTTAGTTACGCATTTTCGGTGTTCTCGCGATTTGGAGCACGGTGCAGTCCTCGCGCCCAAATAAGCCTGCTTTAAGAACAAGGCGAACCATCTAACGGAAGTTTGGGTTACTGACAAATAAGACCGCCGTTTCCTTCGTGGGAACGGCGGTTTTTTTGTTGGCGCCCTCGCGGTTAGGGCTGGACAGTAACGAAAGGAGAAGAAAACGAGAAACAACAGTAAGAGGTTTTGAAAAGAAATTCGCAACTTTTTTGAATTGAAGAAGGAGAAAAAACTATGGCTTCGAGGAGAATGATGAGTTCGAGAAATTTGATTTGTTTAATCGTCGTTTTAGCAATAACAAGTTCTGCAGTAATTGCAACACCTGTTGAAGTCGGCACGGGTGTAAATACTGCCGGCATGTATATCGAGTGGTCGGATGGGTTCGTTGCCGAGTTCGAGATAAACTTCGGTGAAACCAGCTCGGATACTATTACAGGAGCGGATTTAATGTTAACCCTGGATAGCGAACTGGCGGATTTCACTCTTGAGTATAGCAACTGGGGAAGCGAAGAAAAACCTGACTTGTTTGTTGATGGCATAGAATATCTGGGTCATTACAACAGCGGCTACGGCGGAGGAGCCAACTGGTGGCATTACTGGATTAAAGATGCGGGCCAGACGGAGTGGACCATACCACTTTACGGTATGTCGAGCAGGAGTGTTGGTAATGGTGATATGGACGGGTGGATTTACGGCAGGGATACATCTGTGCCAGAGCCGGCAACGATTGCCTTATTAGGTCTTGGTGGATTGCTTTTAAGAAGACGTAGTGCATAAATAGCTTTGGCTATTTGACATAAAGCTATTTTGCCTCAATGAGTGGGTGAGGCTATGGCTATAGCCCCACCCATAATTATGGAAAGAAAAACGATGTTTTGTACAAAAGCACTGACAGCTTTTTTCGTGGTTTGTCTTTTCATTGCGGCAGTCGCAGAGGCCTGTGATTATGACCCAAATGATTTTGCAGTAGAAGTTATCGAGTACATTGAAGGCAGCGGTGTTGGGTACGACTGGATTAGCCTTGATTATTATAATAATCCTCTAACAGCACTTGGCAGAGTTACGCTGGAAACCACCGGTGATATGGACATAGGAGAAGATGTTTCGATGCCGGTGGTGCCGGTATATCCAGCGTGGCGGTCATTTGAGGTGGTAACTATCGGCAGTGGAGGAGAGCTTATTTTGCGTTTTAACCATTCGGTTGGAGATGATGAGAACAACCCCTACGGGATTGATTTTATCGTGTTTGGTAATGCGAGGTGGCAAATAGCTGATGAAGGGTCGTGGGGACCGGAGTCAAACCCGGAAACAGTTACGGTCGGCAGTGGGTTTTACAAGGAGCGGGGAATAGTTTCCGTAAGTCAGGACGGGATAAACTGGTACAGTTTCTCCAACGGTCCGTATGCGGACGATTTTGCTCCGACAGCCAGTTATGAATGGGATGATGTTAATGATGTTTGGGGCAAGGAACTTAATCTAACCAAGCCGGTAGACCCAAATCTGACCCCTGCGAATTTTAACGGGAAAAGCGTCGCAGAGATAATCGAGATTTATAACGGTTCTGCCGGTGGGACAGGTTTCGACCTTAAAGACCTTGACCCAAATGACTATGCGGCTCTGGCAGTTGACGCCAATACAGGACAAAGGTGGATTCAGTACGTGAAAATCGAAGATGACCCAAGCAGTTTTGGTCTGCCGGAAATTGATGCGGTTGCTGATGTGAGTTGCTGCGGCGATTATAAAACCCCATTTCCTGTTGGCGACCTCAACACGGACTGCAGAGTTGGTTATGAGGATATGGCACTACTTTGCTACTATTGGCTGGCAGAAATAAACGAACCGAATGACCCGGCTGCAATCGCTGATATTTATGAAGATGGTGTCGTAAATTTATATGACATGGCATTGCTCGCCGGCAACTGGCTTTACTGTAATTGGGAATGTAAATAAGCACGTAAGTATGAAACAAAAAACGGCATTTACATTAGTAGAACTGCTCGTAGTGATAAGTATTACATCGCTGCTGATGGGAATTTTGATGCCCATATTGGGTAGGGCAAGGCAGCAGGGTCAAAGTATTATGTGCCTGAGTAATCTGCGGCAGATGATTATAACAGCAATGATGTATGCAAACAATAACGACAATTATTTTCCAATGGCTTATATAACAGAAAAAGACGGTTCACTGCGTAAATCCATCGCATGGGATTTTACGAACGTGAGCAATTCCGGTCAAAAATATATAGAGCCGGGACTGTTGTGGCAGGGTGAAATGATAGAAAAAATCCAGCAATGCCCGTCATTTAAGGGTAAGGCAAACTGGATGGACGACCCCTATACCGGCTATAACTATAACACAAGTTACATTGGAGGAAGCTGCGCCATTAAAGACGAAGTTGTGCTTAGCAGCACTGTTATTATGTCTGCCAGAGCCGTCGATGTCAGAAAGCCAGAAAGCTGTGCTATTTTCGGAGACGGGCAATGGGAAAAAGGGGCGAATAAATTCATGCGTTCGCCGCTGCCGGGAAAACTTGACACGTTTTTTTCCGGCAGATACGCGGGGACGCAAGGATACCGTCATCTTGGCAGGACCAATGTGGCTTACTGTGATGGAAGTGTTAAATCAGTTCGGGAATGTCATAAGGGGACTGACCCGGCAGATGTTGCAGATGGGACAGGTTTTTTGTCAAAGGATAACAGCGCATACGACTTGGAATAAGATGGTTTGCGCTGCCAAAACTTGTATAATTGTCGGCGTGAATACGGGAAAAGTAAAACAGGCTGCTATTTTTGCTTTGCAAGGCTTAAACCAGCTTCTCTGGCCTGCGGTCTGCGTCAACTGTAAGCGAAGCATTTGCGAAACAGACAACGCTCTGTGCAAAAGCTGTTGGGATGAGCTTATTTCCTGCGCGGGGGGTGATTATTGCCGGCGCTGCGGGCGAGATGCAAGCAGATATGCTCTGGTTGATGGCGTTTGCCCTGATTGCCAGGGTAAACAAATTCATTTCGACCAGATAGCTCGAAGCGGGGTATATTCACAGAGCTTACGGCAAATGATACTTTCCTTCAAAAATGGCCGAGCAGAGTTAGACGCAACCCTGGACTTTTTGGCCAATTCTGCTTTGGCTGGCAGCGGTTTTTGTAATGATATAGAATTTTTCGTTCCCGTTCCGCTGCACTGGACGAGGCGATTGATTCGTGGCTATAACCAGTCTTTGGTCTTGGCTAAGAAGTTAAAGCACCCGACAGCGAAAATCAGCACGGACCTCGTTCGGATTCGGCGAACCAAATCCCAGCCGGCGATGGCAAGTCCCGCTGCACGGGTTAGGAACGTTGCCGGCGCTTTTGCGGTGCGCCACAGACATACATTCGAAGGCGCAAGAGTTTGCCTAATCGATGATATTAAAACAACCGGTGCAACATTGAATGAGTGTGCAAAAACACTAAAAGAGGCCGGCGTCTCGAAGGTCTTCGCATTAGTTTTAGCCGTCGCCGGACAAAATATCGGCTAAACGCATCGCCTACAGTTTTTCGTATTTTATGATGGCTCGGTACAGGCCGTCGATGCGTTTACCGTCAACGATTATTGGTGGGTACTTATCGTTTCTCGGCTGGAGGCGGACCCGATTGTCCGGCTCAAAGAAGACACGCTTGAAAGCCGTTTCGTGCGGCATTGAGAAACGGATGAAGCAATCATCGCCATTATGCACCTCGGCTGCGGGCGAGAAGACAACGATGTCACCCTCATTGAACTTTGGCTCCATTGAATCACCAACGACCCGGACGGCGAAGGCATTAGAGTCGTGCAAATCCGGACAGCGGACATAATCATCGGCCACACCCACGGGGTAATCCAAATCATTGAAATCGCTGGGGTAACCGGCAGCAACTTTGTTTATCACCGGCACCAATCGCCCTGCCGCCAGAGAAGCACTACCTTTTTCGGTGTCCAGATTGCTTTCGGCGAGAAGCGTATCAAGCTGAATTGGGTCGGTCTTTTTATGAATAAGGTTTTTGATAAACTGCCGCAATTTTTGGTTTTCAGCCTCAGCAGATTCGTATTCCTGACGAATATCAGGCGGCAAAGATTCCATATGAGCGATGTGCAGCAGCAGACCCGGCTCAAATTCGAGTGTCTTTTCAAGCTTTGTCAACAGTTCATCGCTTGGTGGATTATTCACCTTTCCGGTTTCGATGGTGGATAGATACGGCTTGGAAAACCCGATGCCGGCGCTGACCTCGTCCAGTGTCAGATGCAACCGCTCCCGCTTTCGTCTTATTATTTGGCCTAATGACATAATGCCAATTGTAGCAGCAATTTTACTAAATGCAAGCGAAAGTTAGATAAATATTTAACAAAATTTACTGTTTCAGCTACTAATCGAGCTTTATAAGCTCGTAATCGGTACTTCCCAAGCCGATGTGCTCGGCGTGCTCTATCTGGTAATATGGGTTAAGTTTGGTATACCCGGTCAGTTGTGGCAGTTTCCTCCCGCCTTTGGCTTCGACCAAGTCCAGGGCTGCTTTATCGACGGCAACCGGGTCGGCCGATGCAAGTATGCCGATGTCATCGACTATTTCAGGCATATCCGGTGTGTCGAAACAATCGCAGTCTTTAGTAATTGACATTAAAAAGCTGAAAAAGGCAGCTTTGTCTTGCTTTCCTTTTAATACACCAAGCGCATGTTCAGCTATACTTTTTTGAAGCACTTCGCCTTCCTCGTGCCAGTCGTATTCGACAGCGCCGAATCTGCACACTGCCAGGCACTCGGCACAGCCGATGCATTTGTCCTGGTCTATGTGTGCTTTGATGTCATCGAGAGTGATGGCATCGGCCGGACAGTGTTTGACACATTCGCCGCAGCGTTTGCAGTCATCGCCGATAACGAGCGACAGAGCTGCGTGCTGTTGCATCTTGCCCCTGCGGCTTGCACAGCCCATCCCCAGTGTTTTTATTGCTGCTGCAGCGCAGGTGCCGAGGTGGCCGGTAAAGTGAGCCACCGCAAGAATTGAGTGACACCACACGATGTCTGATGCGATGAAAACTTCCTTGTTGATCTCGCAGTTGACCTCCACCGCCGTCTCAGCGGTTCCGACTAATCCACCGGCTACAATAAATGGTATCCCCACCACGTCTAAACCGAAGCCGTGCTTGGCGGCGACTTTATAATGGCCGATGGCATCGTGTCTTGGGCTGGCATACAAAACATCGGTGTCCGTCAGAAATGGTCTTGTTTTCAGCTTGAGCAGTTCCTTCACTAATCCCTTGATGCAGGGGGCCTTTATGTGTGTATTGTTGCCGTCCTCGCCGACGTGCACTTTAACCGCTGTAAAATCGTTTTCCGAAAAGCAGTTTGCAAATCTACCTGCCTTGAATAATTTCACTGCCTTTTCGGAAATCGCCTCCTCACCATCACTGACGGATGCCTTAATGAAATATACCTTAGAGGGCATTTGTCATTACTCCAATATAATTGAATCCTGGTTTCTCAGTATTACATAATGATATTATGATTGCTTTTGTGCTCATTGATAACGACGTAATGCAAGATGGATGATACGGTCAATTAGTTTTTCGTATTGGATACCAGCCTTTTCAGCGGCCTCGGCTACTTCCTCCCCATAAGCAATATCCGCGTTGGGATTAGTTTCGAGGACAACGAGCTTATTCTCCGTGGTCAGTCTCAGGTCGATTCTTCCATAATCGCGAATCCGAAGCAACCGGTACACCCTTTTGCAGATGCGCTCGATGTTTTTAACGATGGGCGGGTCAAGCTTGGCGAAACCAAATTTGATATTCCATTTTTTACGATATTTATCATTCCATTTTACACGGTATGTTGCGAGTTGAGGTCCTTCTGAGCTATCAAAATCGAACAGGCATTCGCGTATAGGCAGGACAGTCAGGCGCTTATTTCCAATAATGCTGACATAAAGCTCACGACCCTCAATGTATTCTTCGACGATGACCGGCTGCTCCCAACCCTCGTGGACAAATTTGACTCGCTCCAAAAGCGCCGTTTCGTTATTGACAAGGGACGCATTGGAGATACCCTCAGAGCTGTCCTCGAAAGCGGGTTTGACGACCAGCGGGTAACGGAGGGATTTAGGAATCCGAACCTTTCGGTTCTGGGCAATGGAAACAAAGCCGGGGATACGTATTCTATGGAGAGTTAGCAACTGCTTACAAAGTCGCTTGTCTCGACTTAACATCAGTCCCACAGGTCCCGAACCAGTGAAAGGAATACCGAGCATCTCCAGCACTGCAGCGATGTTCATATCCATACAGCGGTCTCCGCCAAGCTGCTCGGTAAGGTTGAAAACGAGGTCTGGTTTTTCCTTGCTCAGCGTGGTTACGAGGATTGTGATGTCATCCTCGCTGCCAAGGATAGATACATTATGCCCCAGGTTGCGTAATGTCTGGATGATATGATATTCTGTCGTAGGCTTTTTTGCCTTTTGCCTGAAATCAGAGTCATTACCCGGGATGGTCCATTTATCGACCAGAACGGTGATATTCAATTTTCGTTTCATTAGCGTCTCTGCCTTCTTCTGATTCTAAAAGTATTTCTTGCAATAGCTGTAAGGAGAACTGTTATAGCTATTATGTCGTCCTGCCCGTCTTTTTTTGCATATAAATCAAGCCCATCACAGCGAAGTATTATTCTGCTGACCAGCTGATGAATGTCGTATTTACGATGACCCGTCCATCTTGCAACATTGTTAACAATTTGGCGACGGTATAATCGAAGAACAGCAGATACCTTGGTCGTTGAGGAAGCCGAACTTCCCGTCCTGAACAGCTCTTTTAGACTATCATCATAAAACCCGTGGAAGCTGCTTCCGAGTGCTTCTCGTTTTCTGTCGTAGAATCCGGCAAGAGTGGAAGTCATCCGTGAAGCCGACCAGGGGGGATTGCCTTTGGCGGTAGTTACAGGAGATTGGTTGCCGACCTTTTTCATTAAGTTATCGACATACTGTAGTTTCTTAATGACTGGCCAACCACGGTATTTTTCCTGCCAGTGGCTGTTCGGAGTAAGCCAGACGGCAAAAGTCTCTGCAAAGTCCTCATCCGGATGAGCCTGAGCGTAATTGTCTTTGAGGTGGATAACGAAGCGTTTAGAGTAAGGCTGGTAGTGATAGTAATCAGAGTACCTGGCTGAGAAAGGCCCGAACAGTTCACGCCATCGAGTTTTTTTATACAGTTCATACGCGTAATTCAGAACATGTCCACACTCATGCCGGAGAAGCTTCATACACGATTTTTCTGTTCCACCTTCGACTTCGAACATAATTTTCTTTTCAATATTCTTTAACCGGGAGTGGGCTAAGAAGAATGGAATGCCGATAATTGGCTCCCTGTCGGGGCAAAGCCACTCATCAGCAAGATAGCACGGCGGATGAAAGCTTATATCTTTTGAAGTGAGTTCCTCATAGAGTTTTTCAATAAGCAGTTCGAGAGAAGAACCCTGGATTTGCAGCTTGAGGTCTCTAACTCGCATCTGCAGGATTTCTTCATCCGTTAACTTTTCCCAATTTATTGCCTTCGTTGTTTTTGCCATAGGAGTTTTTATTAAGCCGCTTTACTTAAAAACTATTAGCGTATAATTTTCATATCAGTTCTAATCATCCCGTGCGGCTTCTTCTTGCATTATCTATAACAAAAATGATGTTTTTTGCAAGGAGAGAACTACCACTATTCAAAAGAAAAGGTGCTGGATGAGTATTTTTACACCGAGAGCAACAAGAACCAAGCCACCGACGGCTTCGATTTTATTTTCGAAAAAGTGCCCGAATTTTGTGCCGATTAAAACACCAAGGCAGGAGAGTAAGAAGGTTACCAGGCCGATAATTACAACAGCGATTGCGATTGAAATCTGTAAAAATGAAAGCGTTATCCCGATGGCCAGGGCATCGATGCTGGTAGCAACGGACAAGACCAGCAGAACCATGATATTCTCCGGATTAAAATTTTCCTCGGCGGAGGTGATTTTGAATGATTCGTAAATCATTTTGGCGCCGACGGCACTTAGAAGAACGAAGGCTATCCAATGGTCATAATCTGCAACATACTCTTTTACACTCATCCCTGCCAGAGAGCCAACCAGGGGCATAAGCGCCTGAAAGCCGCCGAAAAAGACAGCTATGCGAAAAGCATGCTTTATCTTTAACCGGTTATAGGTTGAGCCGCTGACGATAGAGACAGCAAAAGCATCCATCGCCAGACCAACAGCTATAATTGTGATAGTGAGCAACTGCATCTGTTACTTGACCATTTGATTTGGGCCGCGAATTCCTACGGCTTACATCGCTTGCAGGGTCTTTTGCCGGCGCTTATTGCTTCATCTCTGCTGTTGTAACCGACAAGATTTTCCGGTTTGATTCTCTTTGCCGAGCTGCAATCGGGCCTGTGGAAGACCTTGCTGTTTTTTGATGCAACATATTTGTATTCGGCTGGCGTCGCTTTAGCGGCCGGCTTGACCTGTTCTTTCGCAGCTTCACTAACGTTATTGACGTCAGATAACTGGCCAGTCTGCGGATTGGCTGCAAGATAAGCGTGGATAAACGCTTCAACGTGCTCTAATACCGCGCTGGTAACGGCAGCAGGCATACTTTGCACCGGTACTGTCTGCATTGCCGGCTCAGTCTTCCAGACATCAGCCTTTATACAAAGAGGTGGCTCGTTTGATAGTGAAACTTTGGTGGCTAACGAAGTCTGAATACAGTAAACATACTGCTGCAGGTCTTTGAGCTTAAGCATTTCTATACTGACTCTAAACTCCGGAATGTTCAGAATGTCCCCTGCGATTGCAGCGGTTACTTTGATACTACATTCTTTGAGTTTATTTATTATTCTTGTTTCAAGTTCCCCTCGACTTAACCCATCTTTATTTGGTTCGTCATCTAACTGCGTTACGACAACACATAATTTGTCTATCCCAGCAAGAACAGGGTTAGGCCGGCCAAGCAGTATGGGTTCGTCCTCTGGGCGGGACAGCTCGACCTCGCCCAGGGCGGGAGCACATAAAATTGCGGCAACAACGGCCAAAAGAAAAAAATACTTTCCGGTTTTCATAATATCCCATCCTTTCCAGCTGAGTAACCCCCAGTGAAACCGGGGGCCAAATACAAGTAGCGTCGCCGTGCCGGTGACGCCTGAATTGTCATGCTGGTTTACCGAGCAGATTCTCGATTTCGGAAAGTTTTTCGTCAAGCAGTTCTTTTGTTTTGGCCTCGACAGTCAGCCTCAGCAGCGGCTCGGTATTGCTCGGCCGACAATTAAACCACCAGTTTTTATACTGGACAGTTACACCGTCCAAATTGTCGATTTGGCCGTCACTGTATTTTTTCGCAAGCTCATCCATCTTTGCTTGCTTGTCTTCGACCCTGAAATTTATCTCGCCGCTGTGATAGTATCTTCGTAAGGGCCTGATAAGCTCGCTTATTGGTATCTCGGCGCCACTGACAATGTTTAATACGTGCACGAAGGTAATCAGGGCCGAATCAGCATAGTAATTGTCGCGATAATAGAAGTGGCCGGAAAGCTCTCCGCCGAATACAGCGTGCGAGTCTCGCATAGCTTTCTTCATAAAAACGTGTCCCACCCGCTCTCTGCGTGGCGTGCCGCCGTTTTTGAGAATCTCTTCTGGAACCACCCAACTGCTACGCAAATCATAGACAATCGTTGATTTCGGATTATCTTTTAAAAAATACGGCGCCATCAAAGCCGTCAACAAATCACAGCTGATATTTTCGCCGGTCTGGTCAACCATCATCAATCTGTCGGCGTCGCCGTCGAAGCAGACTCCGAAATCGCATTTATTTTTCTTTACCGCAGCTTTTACTTCCGCCAGATTTTCTTCAATCAGTGGATTTGGCTCGTGTTTGAATTTTCCGGTATGCTCGAAGTTAAGGCCGATTATCTCTATCGGCAAATCGCCAAAGATGGCCGGGGCCATTTTCCCTGCCATCCCGTTTGAAGCATCAATGGCAATTTTCAGCTTACCTTTGATGGGCCGAAGAAACTTCAGGATATGCTCTTTGTATTCGTCGGTCAAATCGACTTCCTCCACCGTGCCCGTAGCTTTACCCTTGGTGTGAATCAGAGCGGTTGCGATATGCTCTATATCTTTTAAGCCGGTATTGACACCAACCGGCCTGGCTTGCAGACCGGATATCTTAAAGCCGTTATACTTGGCCGGGTTATGTGAAGCCGTTACCTGCACGCCTCCGCAGGTGCCGAAATGGTTGATTGCAAAATACATCTGCGGTGTATCAATCATTCCTATATCAATCGCACCTGCTCCGGTGGAATTCATTCCTTCTATAAGTGCCTGCGATAAGGCTTTGCTGTGTGTTCTCATATCGCGACCGACACACAGCGATTGAGCATTAGCCTGGCCTCGCTCGTAACCGCTGAGCAGGGACCGCAAAAACTGTGCCGAGGCATAGCCAATCTTCCACGCATCCTCTTCATTGAGCTGGTCGGGATAAACGCCCCTTATGTCATATGCCTTGAATATCGCAGGGTCCATCATTTACAAATCTTCTCTAATTGAGTGACTCAAACAATAACTGCTACGACAAGCAGAGCCTCAGATACTATATCGCCAGGCAGGTGAATGTCAATAACAATGGCTTATTTTTAGGACAAAAACGCTCTAATACCGTTGCTTGCCCCGCAGCCTGATAAGTAATATCCTCGTTATGGATTTCTGAAGGCCAACTCTGAAAGTGAGCCAGCCTTTTCGCTCAAGATGAAGTAGTGTACATTTTTGGTACAGTTTTTTTTCTTGCTGATATGTATTAATTGTGTATAATACTTTGTGTGTAGTAACTTATAATGTGAGTATCTATGATATTGGCAAATTAGATGGCAAATATTTAGGATTGCAGAATCAGGAACGTTTGTATTTTACAAATTGACCGTGTGAGGATTTGGTGATTGTCTTATGAAAAAGACTGATTACGGAAAACTTGCGGCAACCTTAAAGATATTGGCGGACTCGCTTCCAGAAATGATGTCTGCCATGTTGCGGCCAGATGAAGAACGTAAAAGGCCGATGGCTGGGATTACAGATAGAATAGCAGCGCACCTTCATGCTGAAGTGTGCTCAATATTTCTAGGTCGGGGTGAGGGCGAGGATCTGGTGTGTCGGGAGGCTTATGGGTATGCAGAAGAAGTGGAGGGAAAAACGCACTCAATTAATGAAGGTCTTACGGGATGCATCTTTAGAGACCAATGGGAACTTGTGTTGAATTACTCTGTTCAAGACGAGACTTTGGGTTGGGTAGGCTCCTATGATAAGGAACTCAAGACTCATTGCTGGTCATTACTTGGGGTTCCAATAATTAGCAGTCAGCAAACTGGTTCGGATGGGAAAAAACAGTGCTTGGGTGTTCTGAAATTAGAAAACAAGCGCAGAATGTGGAGTGCTATGTGTGACGGGGAGTACTTAAAGAAAATCGCAGAGAGAAACAATACACCACAAGCTATATACTATAGTATAGAGAAGCTTTCGAGGGGTGAGGATGAGAATAGTGCTTTCTACAAGACAATACTTCCACTCGCTCAGGAATTGATAGATTGTGCTAAAAATATCAGAACAATAATACAGGGTGGGGAATATTCAGCCGAACGCATGCACATCATGCCAATCAATCTTGAAGCAAAAATGGAATCTGTGAGATGGCATACCGAGTGCTTACACCATGAGATTGATGAACATATTCAGTCTGGGGCAAGAGAAGAGGAAACCAAACTTGCAAAAATGATACATGCACTTCACTTGGCATTGCAGACGTATGAACCTTTTAGTGATGAGGATCTTATGCTTGCTAGGCATGTAGCGGCAATGCTGGCTGCTGTTCTCGATATCGATTTGATCGTCTACTTCAAGGGATGGGAACGCATTGCTCATTCGCTGAACCATGTTAGTTCAGATTTCCTTGAGCACCTTGAGAGGATAATAGAATACAATCTCACACATCAACAGAAGGACTGCTTTACAGATTTGCGTGTTCTTCTCGATAGTGCTATATACATAAGTGGCACGAAGGGTTCACTGGCTGAAAGGCATTTCCAAGCACAAAACATAGGAAAACGTGAAGCCCGCTACATAGCCGTACAAGTTAGGTCCCGCACATCGAGTTATCGTTGGCTTGCGCGGTTATCGGATATCAGGTTTAAGTACAGACAAGAAATTAAAGATGAACGTAGACAGTACCGATGCGACTCCGGTCAGTTGAAAGCAGGCCTAGACGTAATCGTACACAATGCCTTTCGTTATGGAGCTAAACAAATAGATATAAGTGTGTTTCAGGACAAGGACTGCATTAAAATCAGCGTACAGGATGATGGGGTAGGACTGTCTGGTGACTTCTCAATCGCTAGAGGTAAGCGGGGAAAGAAAAAAGTGAAAAGTTATGATGGTAAGCTGCTTGTACCGAGTGGAGAGGGAATGGGCCTATTCAATACGCGTGTTTCTTTAGCAACTTTTGGCGCCATTCTGAAGTACTATAATTCACTGACTGGGTGTGGTGCAATATTTGAAATTGTTTTGCCGAATTCTTGTGATTAGGGCAAGAGGACGGATTGCATATGAAGAACCAGAGGTGGCGAAATATATGAGGGTTTCCCAAGTTGCGCAGCGCTATTTCATGATATAATTTTATCATAGGAGAGTACCAATGCAAGAAGATAAGAGAAAAGTGCTAATATTGGATGACCAAGAAGGTCCACAGTTTTTCTATTCAGACGAAATCTGCGACCTCATTGATCTACCAGAGAGAATCATAAAGTGCCGCTCAGTTGAGGAAGTTGAAAGGGAGATTAGCAGGGCAAATGTTGGTGAGATTGAAATAGCAGCAGTTTTAGCAGACATTGAGATACTTGATCGAGAGGCAGATAGCTTGCCCGGCAAGGATCATGGACTAATAGCTGCAAAAATGTTGATTGGTCACATACTATCGAATAGGGGTAAAGTTGGCGACACAGTGGAGGTTTTTAACTATGTAATTTGTTCACGTTATCTTGAGACGAGCGAAGTCTACTCAGCTGTGCAAAAGCTTGAGAGCAATTTGAATGTATGGTTACCCAATAAACTTGAAAGACCGGTCGGTCTCGAAATATTCCGAGAGACTGTTGGTGAGGTCTTTAGAAAAGTCGGGATCGCGAAGAAATAGAGAGGCATTAAGCACCTAACAGGTAATCGAGTCAACACATATATCGGTATTCACTGGTTGTTATTCACACTTGCTAATGGCGACTGGATCTATTGAGGGGAGTTGTTAGGTCGAGGAAGCAGAGCGGGCGTGGGCGGTTGCCAAACCTTCAGGGCAAGAGTAGGTATCGCCATGATTATGAGCCCTGCTGTCTAAAACAGCAATGGCTTTCCCTTTGCGCAGAATTTGTGTGGGACTTTTGGAGGAGATATTTTTATCAGCAGTGAGTACTCACATTTGCACCTTTCAGCAAATGCGTAAACAGAATATTCAACATAGAAAACTAAAATTTTCTTGACTGACATCGTCTATAACATTAGAATCATAGCACAACGATAAAATTTATCCAATATTGTGTGTTAGGAGGCGTAAAGGATGGCAAATCTGTACAAAATCGACGACTTCGCGAGGTTGCATCACTGGTCTCACATTATTTGGGATATAGATGGGACTATTACAGAGGTAGATGGGGAAATGAGTCAGGAGGTGGCAGCCAAGATAATTAATTTGGGGATGTTGGGTGTGTACCAGACTTTTATTACCGGCAGAGACGCTAAATGGATAGAAAATAAAGTAATAGCAAAGATGGTATCGTTTCCAAATTTTCCTTTGGTGCGCGACCGCCTGATTTTCTTTGCAGAAGTGGGCTGTCTAATGCTTGGTATCGATGCAAATGGGAAGGTGATGAAAACTGTCGACCCACAAATCGAAGAACATCCTTTGAAAATAAACAAGAACGGTATTCGTGACGAGCTCCGCAAACTGGTTCACGATCCAGCAAAGCTGGCTAAGTTTAAACCTCATACACCAGGGGAACCTCCTCCTAATGTTATCTACGACGCTGATGGCAAGGGTTACGAATTTGACCCCAAAAATATGCCTTCATGCTACCCATATGTGTGGTCGATACCAAAAGAATGTTTTGCGACGTTGGAAAAAGTCAGAACAAAGGATGGCTGTGTAAAGGCTTTCGACCAAACTCCATACGCAGAAAGAGTATCCCGTACAATTAAGAAGAAAAGGTTCGATAAGGAGGCTGACATTGAAGTGCTCTCAACTGCGATCAACATCGTACCGAGGGTCAATGGGCGCAACCTTGGGAAGAGTTGGGCTGCAGGTAAAGCGCTATACAATATTTGGGAAAATAAGTCGGGTAAAGCTGTTGACCTGAATCAGATAATCAGTGGGACGGTTGCGTTCGGTGATAGTATAGCCGACCTGGATTTTACGAAACCGATGTTTCCGGCAAATATTTCGAGACAGGTTTCACAAGATTCGTTAGAAATAATTTTTGTTGGTGGGAGCCATGATTTACCGAAAAAAGGAGAGTCACGTCACGAGTTATGTAAAAACATTATTATTCATGCTACGGGTCAGGGTGATCTCGCATTTAACTGGCAGGAGGATGTGATTCACCTGCAGCCAGCCAAAGGGGGACGGGTGGTATCCGAAGTGCTGGACTTTCTGAAGCATTGGGATTATTTCCGTCGTTTCTGAGGAAACGATGGCAAACGATAGCAGTAGTGCAGGACGTATTTCTACTCCTAAATTTAAGCCTGTCGGGCCGATAGTAGTCCCCGCCCGACAGGGTTTACTCTGAGCACAATCGAATGGGCTTAGGGGCATGTTAAGAGAAATGATCTGGGAGTACTCGGCGCAAAATGAACACCGAGCTAAAATCTTCGAATATTTTCAAACGTTTCTATACAACTTTTGAATATTTTCGCTCAGTTTTCGAATATTTCCATATAGTTTTCGAACGTTTCTATACAGTTTTTGAACGTTTTCGAATATTTTCGAACGTTTGCTCTTAAACCCTCGCCGTTGACCCCTTAGAAGCCATTTTAAGATTGGAGCTATCCCCTATACACTACCCCCTGACTCATCCCCACCCCCATTTTTACCCCAAAAATCGACCTTCCACCCTCAAAAAACCCAAAAATTTCTATTTTCCACGGTGGTTCCGGTAGATGTCAACTTCGATGCTTAGGAAACCATTTTTGGGTTTGCAGACATATCCTGACCAACATCAACATAACCGGAACTTCTATAAGCACACCAACTACCGTTGCCAGAGCGGCTCCGGATGACAGGCCAAACAACATTATTACTATGTGATTATATACTCAGATATTAATATGGTTGTCCAAATAAAGTCAAAAATTTTTTCCGGGATGGTGTTTTTAAGACATCAACTGAAAGGTTAATATTTTCTTCTGAACCTTGCTGCGGGAATATTGAGGAGTTTGCGATACTTTGCGACGGTTCTTCTGGCCAGATTATTGATACCGGCTTCTGCTAATTTTTTACGTATCTGGTCGTCACTTAAGGGTTTGGTTTTATCTTCAGCATCTATAATCTGCTGGAGTTTGGCCCTTATTGCTTCCCAGCTATGTTCTTGGCCCTCGGCGTCCTCGGTGCCGCCACTAAAGAATTTTCGCAGCGGCAATATCCCACGGGAGCACTGGACGTATTTGCCGGCGACGGCGCGGGAGACGGTAGCCAAATGCACGCCGACTTCATCGGCGACTTTCGACATCGGCAGCGGCTTGAGATATAGCTGGCCCTTTTCGAAAAACTCCTTCTGGAATTTAACCACTGCCCCTGCAACCCTGAGCAATGTATTCTTTCGCTGCTCGATTGCCTCTATAATCCATTGAGCGGAGCGGACATTATTTTGCAAAAACTTCTTTGTTTTTTCGTTAACGCCTGCATCTTTTGCCATTTTTGCATAGTAGCTACTCACTCTCAAGGCTGGCAGATTAGAATCGGCCAGTCGCACAGAATAGCCGGCTGAATCATCCAGAGATTGCACTATCACATCGGCGGTAATAGGATGGTTCCGGACACTTGCGATTTGCAAACCGGGCGAGGTGTCAAGCTTGCTCATACGTTCAATGGAGCGATTGATTTCTTCAACACTGCACTTCATTTTCTTGGCGATATCCGGGAGGCGATTTCCAAGCAGCTCGTCCATATGCTCGGAAACCAGCCTGGCTTCAAAGCTCATATCCTCGCTGCTTTGTGCCATCTGGATAATCAGACATTCTTTGAGGTCGCGTGCACCGACGCCTGAGGGTTCCAACTTCTGCACAAGCTGCAGAGCCTGTTTCAAATCATCGAGGGTAAAATCGGCTTTATCTTTGTTGTATAACTGCTCCGGTCTTGTAGTCAGATACCCTCTTTCGTCGATATAATCTATGATGATACTGCCGGCCTTTTTTACTCCGTCCTCAGCCTCGACCAACTGCCATTGCCCGGTTAAATGTTCGTGCAGCGATCGAGGCAGCGCAGCGGTATTCTTTATTGCCTCAAGTTTTCTGTCAGGCTCGTCAAGACCGGTGCGGCGGCGGAATACCTCAACCCCGCTCATATAGTCCCTGTAATCATCATCAAGACTATCAAGGCGTTCGAAGTCCCGAACTTTATTGTTGTCGGTGCCAACAACTAAATCTTTTTCGCCAACATCATCCTGAGACTGCTGGTCAACAAGCTCGGCCTCTTCGGGATTCGATGGCTCTTCTATTTCCAAAACAGGATTGCTGTTGAGCTCCCGTTCTATCCTCTCCTGAAGGGCAAGGATTGGAAGCTGGAGAATCTCCATCGATTGAATCATACGCGGAGCCAGCACCATCCGCTGCTCCATCCGAATATCACCCCGCATCTCCAGCTTCATAAAAACTCCCGAAAAACTTTATTCAGCCGTCTGATTTCCTGACCTCAGCTTTTATTATACCATAAATCCGTTGGCAGATTCAGGCAATATTTGAGGGGCAATTCAAAACTTTTAGGGAAATGGAGATTATTGTAATTGCTGCCTTCCGGTTATAGCGTCAGTAAGCATTTTACCGCTTGCATATTCAATAGTGCTGCCGGTGGGCAGCCCCCTTGCCAGGCGGGTGATTTTCACGCCGGTATCCCTGAGCAGCGAGCTTATATAAAGTGCCGTGCCGTCGCCGGCCATATTGGGATTGGTTGCCATTATTATTTCTTTTACATTGCCGCTGCGCACCCTTTTGACGAGCTGCTCGATTGTCAAATCGCTCGGCTCAACTCCTTCAAGCGGTGCAATGTGGCCGCCGAGAACATGATAGACCCACCTGCAGGTGCCTGTTTTCTCAAGGGCTATTACATCTTTTGGCTGTTCGACAACGCAAATCAGTTCTGTATCTCTGCGCTTATCGGAGCAGATTTGACAAACTTTACCCTCCGAGAGATTGTAGCAGATTTCGCAGCGTTTGATTTTATTTTTGACATCGCCGATAGCCTTGGCAAGCTTCATAGCTTCAGCCGGTTCAGCTTTTAATATATAAAAAGCAAGCCGTTCCGCCGTCTTAGGCCCAACCCCCGGCAGCTTACCAAGCTCCTCAATAAGTTTATTCAAAGTTTCTGTATAAACGCTGCTCATAATCACTAACAGGCCATATCCAGGCTGTGTTTGAGGTTGCCACCCATCGGATAATCAATTTTTCTGTCTTTCTTCTTCGATTCCTGTGATTGTTGCGTCAAGTCCCATTAGGACGGTTCTGACCGCCGGGTCGTTAATCAGCTCGTTTCTCCTTTGACCGGTGGTTTTGCCTCGTTTCTCGATGCTCGATACTCGATGCTCGATACTCGATGTTTGACGCTGGATACTTGATTCTCGATGCTCGTTGCTCGCCCCGTTAGAAATTTCTCGTTTTTGCATTGTGCTGCCTGTTCTCACTGCAGAATTTCTAATGGGGCTTGGTGTTCGTTGCTTGTTGGTGGGTTCAGTTGGCTTCTCTGCAGTGGTGCTGGTTGTGTTACGGTCGGTTATTTGCTTTTTTTTTATAGAGCTGGCCTTTAACTGTGAAAGAAGCTCATCAACATTCAGGAAATGCTCGCTTAAGGCAAACCGCAGCAGTGAAGCTTCTAAAAGTGCTCTGGGTGTGTCGCTGTTTTTAAGCGACCATCGCAATTTTTCAAGTGTGGTTATATTGTAAACAAGAGCGGCGACGTCAAATTTTTCAGCTAACCGGCCGGCCCGCTGCCGTTGTTCAGCGGTCAAAATCAAAAGTTCGCTTTCAGCCCCTGCGCTTTTTACCACCATTAAATCCCGCATATAATCGATAAGCGCATCGACAAGCTGCACCTCACCCAGACCTGCGTTGATTAAATCCTCTGTTGCGTCGAGTGTTCCGGCAGCGTCGCTGTCGCCGATTTTGGCAATGAGATTGCAGATTTTTTCACTGTTCGGACAGCCGAGAAACTCTTCGAGCAGCTCAGCCGTCAGAGGTTCGACACCGGTGCTTATTAACCTATCCAGCAAACTCAAGCCATCTCTCATCGAGCCGTTTGCCATTTTCGCCAGGGGTAAAATTAAATCCTCTTCGTATTTTATTTTTTCCTGTTCGAGTATGGATTTGAACTGGCCGGCGATAAGATTAGGATTTATATTGTTAAAATCGAATCTCTGGCAGCGGGACTGGATTGTGGGGATGACTTTGTTCGGCTCGGTGGTTGCGAAAATGAACTTAACGTGGCTGGGCGGCTCTTCTAATATCTTCAGCAGCGCATTAAATGCTGACGTGCTGAGCATATGAACTTCGTCGATAATATAGATTTTGAATCTTGCCCGAGCCGGCCGGTAAATTGCGTTCTCACGCAGTCTGCGAACCTCCTCGACACCATTGTTTGATGCACCGTCGATTTCGATGACATCGATATCTTCACCGAGATTGACTGCGATGCAGCTTTCACACTTGCAGCACGGCTCTGTGGTTGGAGCGTCAACGGCAAGGCAGTTGAGAGATTTTGCCAGAATCCGTGCCATAGTTGTTTTGCCGACGCCGCGGGTGCCGGCAAACATAAAGCCATGTGCGACTTTGCCGGTCTTTATAGCGTTTTTGAGTGTCTGGGCGATAGGGTCCTGGCCGATGACTTCATCGAACGTCTGCGACCTGTATTTTCTGGCTAAAACCGTGTATGCCATAGATATTTACTATTTCAAATTTTCTATTTTCTATTTACTGATTCGTAAGGTTTTTGTGGAAGACGCGAAAAGAGAAGTCAACTCCTTACCCTCATTCAACAAAGGAACTACTCGTGATTTCGGAAGCAACTTTTCATCAATTACAAATTCGAGCCAGAAGCAACTCTCGTCCACCTCTTCCAGGACAATATTCAATTTTGCAGTAAAGCTTGCCCGTGACTGAGCAATACAAGCAGCACGATAGTTTGCGCCAACTGAAGTGCCGCATTTAATCAATTGTGTCCGGACATGCCTGCCCAAAGATGTATTTGGTAATACCATCGCAAGTTTGACACAGCGGTGAGCGAAATCTTTTGTCCTTTTTTTGAGCTCCTCACGGTCCATCTGCTACGCTAAATAATAAATCGTAAATAATAAAATAGTAAATTACAAAAGGTGGCCGGGTTTACCCACAGCACAACCCAGCTCTCGCTTATGGCTGCTCGGTTCCCCGCCTGACCAGATTCACGGGCTCGGCCTGCATGGGACCCGGCCAAAAAATTTATTATTGACTATTTTCTATTGGCTATTTTTAATATTCTTCCCAATGATAAGCAATCAATGATAAATAATCAATAGTAAATAATCGATTTCCAAGGGGATTTATTATGAAAGTCAGAATCGAAGATACCTGCACTTCCTGCGAACTATGTGTGGATACCTGTCCTGACGTCTTTGAGATGGGGCCGGATATGGCACAAGTTATCGTTGACGAGGTTCCACCGGAATTCGAGGAAGCCGTTCAGCAGGCCGCTGATGAGTGCCCCGCCGAAGCAATTGTCGTTGAGTAAACCCCGTTAGAAAGAAAGCTCCGTCCTTCGGATGGGGTAAAAAGTACATAGCCTGAGCTTTCTAACGGAGTGAATCAGCCCGACAGCTCCCTGCTTCTGTCGCGGGCTTTTTTGATAGCCGCCTCAATCAGTGGCCCGAATTTGCCTTCTGTTAAAACTTTAAGTGCCGCCTCGGTCGTTCCGCCGGGCGAGGTAACCTTTTGGCGAAGTTGTGCAGGCCTTTCGCCCCTGCCGTCGGCTTCAACTGCAAGCAAGCCGGCGCCTTTAGCGGTTTGGAGAACCAAATCTTCAGCCACCTCGTCGGATAGGCCTAACTCGACAGCTGCTTTTATCATTTCTTCCATTAACAGGAAATAGTAAGCGGGTCCGCTTCCGCTCACAGCCGTTACCGCATCTATTAGTCCTTCATTATCCACAACTACGGCTTTACCCACTGCTGAAAATATAGCCATTGCCTTTTGAAGCATCGGTTTAGCCTTTTCGTTAGCAAATAAAGCGCTGGCTCCTTCACCAATCAGGGCCGGTGTGTTCGGCATAACACGAACTATTGCCGTATCGCCGAGGACAGCGGCAATTTTAGCGACTTTTATACCCGCTGCGATTGATATTACGAGTGTGTCGGCTCCGACAGCATCCTTTATACTCTGCAGGGCATCAGTCATATTCTGGGGCTTAACACTTAGGACGAGAATGTCGGCTTTTGCAGCCAAAGCCGTGTTACTATCCGCCTTCTGAACACCATACCGCTTTGTCAGAAAGTCGAGTCTTTCCGGGCGGATATCGCTTATAAAGATATTTTCGGGTTTGTAAACTCCTGCGCCGATTATGCCCTTTATCAGGGCCTCAGCCATATTTCCGCTACCGATAAAACCGATTGTCTCCACTCCCGTAAGGGATGGCCTAGCCATTCTTTCTCCTTGTCAAAAACAACCGTCTCACGGTTGTCATCCCGAGCGAAGTCGAGGTATCTCACTTTCAATTTCCAGCTTATAGACTTATAATTCTATCAACAGATTCAAGGTAAATATAAATCCAATTGGAGACAATGGCAATGCAAAAACAAGTTAAATACGAAGAGGCAATCAGGACCAAATATCCCGAGCAGGTGGTAATCGCCATCGCCAGAGACAAAACCGGCCGGGCTAATCCAGTTACATTGGGCTGGACGATGATTGTATCGGGTGCTCCACCGATGATGGCCATAGCCGTTGCAAAGAAGCACTATTCAATCGAGACTATCCGGTACTCGAAATGCTTCACCATTGCTTATCCATCTTCGGAGATGGCCGATGCTGCACTTTTCTTCGGCTCGAAATCCGGCAGAGACGTCGATAAATTCGCCGAATTTGATGCACAGCATGGCCAAGTCCATTGCGAAACCGAACTTGCCGAAGCGATTGATTCGATCCTGCTTAGCGATGCTGTGGCGAATTTTGAATGTGAGCTTGAATCAGAAACAACAGCTGGCGACCATATAATCTTTGTCGGCAAAGTCGTTGCCTCACATACAAGCGCTGAGACAAAAAAGCGACTTTATACAGTTGGCCCAGGCCACAAATTAGGTTCAGTTTCATAAAAAAGATGGAACCTTTTTCATTCCCCATCCGACTTCTATAATAGAACTATGCGAAAAAGCAGGGACCAGATATATGATGAACTGCTTGTCCTCAAGTGCCAGTCGGGTAACAAAGCTGCGTTTGAAGAACTCGTCGGAAGATGGGAGAAACGGCTCTGGCATTACGCATACAAGGTAACCGGCTCAGATTCCGCTGCGTGGGACATCGTTCAGGAAACCTGGTTGGCAATTGTCAAAGGCATCAGAAAACTGAACGAGGTATCTGTCTTCCCGCGATGGGCTTTTAGAATATTAAACAATAAATGCACAGATTGGCTGCGTAAGCAACATTTGCAATATAAGCTCGACAACGAGCTTTCCAGGCAGGTGCAAAATGAATCCAACGCAAGGCAAAACACCAACGTAAAATCCGAATTGCTGCGTGCAGCCGTTATAAAACTATCATCTGAACAGCGAGTATTGCTAATGCTGCGTTACCACGAAGACTTTGATATAGGGCAGATAGCGGAAATTCTTGGTGTCCCTGAAGGAACGGTGAAATCTCGACTGCACCGCACACTAAATCGGTTAAAACAAACGGTGGAGCACCGTCAAAATGAATAACTTGGAAAAAGAATTGAAAAAAGTATTTAAAAGTGGACTTGGTTTTGAACCAGGTAAAGATGAATTTGAACGAAAGGAGATAGGCCAAATGAAATTAATTTTTGAAAGATTTGTAAAGGACATACGTCAGGCAAGATTAGTTTTTTGGATATTCTTTCTGCTCAGTATAGGGATGATGGTCGCAGGCTATATCGGCTTGCGCTCAGCAACAGATACCAGAGGAATGCTTTCTTGGGTGCTTTTCTTTATGATTGGCTTCAATTCTACAATATTGATGAAACTCTGGTATTGGATAGTTGACACAAAATTCAATGTCCTGAAAGAGATGAAGCAACTTCAGCTTCAAATCGCAGAACAGGCAGGCGAAAAACCAAATCCTGAAAATTAGCCGGTCAACAATTCAAATTCTTCGATGCTCAGGCAGTGCCTCAACTTCTGCAAAGCAATCAGTTCGAGCTGCCGGACCCTTTCCTTGGTCAGACCCAGGTCTTCGCCGATTTGCTGGAGGGTCTTTTTGTTCTTTCTTATCAGCGAGCCGACCAGGCCAAAATGGTTTAAGATTATATACTGCTCGCGCTGGTCAAGTTCATCCTTGATAACCTGGACCAGACTGTGGCGTGCTCGTTCGATAGCCGCAAAATCCGCTTCCGCTGTTTTTAAAAACGGCAGGATATTTGCCAATGAACCCGCTTTTCCCCTGGTCAGTTCCGTGCCTTTACCAGATACCTTTGCATACTCCTTGGCTATGCTCAATGAGGCGGTCTTGCTGAATCGAATGCCCTTTGTATAATCGAATTCTTCGACTGCTTTAATCAATGCAAAATTACCCTTGCTCACTAACTCCAGAAAATTAGCGCCACCGGCGGCATGTTTACCTGCGATGCTGACAACAAGTCGCAGATTTGCCTCGATTATCGTTTTTTTGATTGTCTCGGCCTCAGCCAAATAGTTTTCTATTTCATTTAGCCGGCCGCTGCGAACCCGGGTAAGCTTTATGCCCATTCTGGTTGCACAAGCTGAATATTTTAGATAGTTATATCTGCGGAACAGCTCGACCTCACGTTCTCGATTCAGCACAGGAGTATCTCTTAATGCCTGCAGATATTCAGGCAGGAGAGACTCGCTGGCCAACTCCAATGGCTCAATACTTTTCGGGGAAAGTGGTTTTTCCACTCTGACCGGTTTTGCGAGAAACCTCTGCCTCGCATTTTCTTCAAGGAACTCGTCGCTGGCGATAAATTCGATTTTTCTGGTCAGGAGCGCCCTTGCCCTTTGTTGATTTATGATTCGGTATATCGAACTTTTACTGCGACCGAAGCGGTTCATCAATTCTTTGATGTCGCAGTCTTGTTTGAACATTTTATAGAGTTCAGCGGCTCCGGCCGGGCTGACTACACCAAGCGGCTCGTGGGAAATAGGTTTATCAGGATTGGCCTTTTCGTAGTTTAGGAGTGTGTACCGGATGGTTTCGTGAGTCTTGCCGAGCCTGGCTGCTATCCGGTCTATGATTCGGTAGCGGCTTAGTGTGGTCTTGGCCGAGAGCGCTCTTGCTTGTTTTATAATCAGCTGTTTTTCTTTCTTCGTCAGCCGCTTAAAGTTTTTTGCTTTGGTAATAAGGTCTGGATTTTCCCTCAGGAATTTATCAATGGCTGATTGCAGGAAGCCAAGGCGTTTCTTGCCATCATCGAAAATAAATTTTAGCGCAATCAGGCCTCGTTTTCGCCAGCGATGAATCGTCTTTGTTGAAACGTCAAAGGAAGCTGCGAGTTCTTCAATGGTATAAACTTTCTGGTCTTGCTCAGCGGCCGCAAGAGCAAGCTGGCCGCTTAATTTGGCAATGAAAATCCTCAGGTCCTCTGCAAGTTCATCACCTTTTATGGGCTGCTGTTCCAGCAGAGCCTTAGGGTGAACCCCGCCCCTCGGAGGGGCAGGGTGAAAACCAGTGATGTGAAAACAGACAAACTCGAAAGGATACTCCCTGTCGCTTTTGATAATTGCCAGGAGCTTTTCGGCAGAGTCGAGCTGTTTTCGGCGCTGTTTTTGGGGCGCAAAACGAAGCTGCATCAATAATTCTGCCAAATTTTGGTTTTTTATCTGTCGCATATAACCAAGTGTCTATTTTACCAAACTTGTCTGATGACAGTCAAGATTAGGCGAAAAAAAACAGCGTTTTTTAACGCTGTTTTTGGGTCTTATCGTTAAGATGGCTTACATTATTGCAGGATTAAGATGTTCAGAACCCCATTTTGTGTCACCCCCCTTTGTCTTCTTTCAAAATAGGAACCCAACAAATTTCAGGCAACGAGACTTTTGGCTACATCGACAGCCGAAGCAGCGTCGGGTGCATAACCATCGGCGCCAATCTTGTCGGCGTAACCTTGTGTTACCGGCGCACCACCTATCATAATCTTAGCTGAAATGCCGGCATCCCTCATAGCCTTTAGGGTTTTGTCTATAGCGGGCATTGTTGTAGTCAGAAGTGCGCTCATACCAACTAACTGTGGCTCCTCGGCCTTGACCCGTTCGATAAATATATCAGGCGTAATATCAATACCGATGTCAACAACATCAAAGCCGGCACCTTTTAACATCATCGCCACTAAATTTTTGCCGATATCATGCAAATCGCCCTGCACAGTTCCTATCAGGAATTTTCCTGTCGGCTCAACGCCGGCCTTGCTAAGCTCCGGCTCAAGGATTTCCATCGCCGATTTCATCGCCCGGGCAGAGATAAGCACCTCAGGTATGTAAACTTCATTCTTTTTGAATCGGACACCAACAACGTCCATACCCGCCATTAATCCGTCATTGAGAACACTTTTGGCTGATATGCCTTCGTCAAGGGCTGCTTTGGTAATTTCCACCGCGGTATTTTGGTCACCTTTGATGATTGCATCAGCCAGCGCTTTCAAATCCGCCATCTTTGTTCACCTCACAATGATTACTGACCTGCCTGCATTTATTTTACTTAACAACCAAAACCGGAATTAGATACTATTTCGCCATCCAAAACAAGCTGCAAATCAAACTTTTCAGTCATACCTGCAATTTTAACGATAAAATAACAGTATAGACGCATAGAAGAGCAAATTTATGTTATTTGCAAAAATACCGGAAAGTGATATACCTGTATGCTTCGTTGTTCTGATATCTGTTGGTTCTAACAATCTCATTGTGGACAGCAGGACACTCGTTAGGCAGTACGAGGTATGAGTAATTACATAGTTTTGGTAAAACAGGTCCCCGACGTAACGCAAATCACGGATAATGCGTTCGATATTGAGACCGGAACGCTCATTAGAAGCCGTTTGGCCGGTGTAATCAACGAGCTGGATACACAGGCGCTGGCTTTTGCAAATTATATGAAGAAAATCAGCGCCGACCCGGACGGCAAAATTATTGCCTTAACTATGGGCCCGCAGACGGCTGAAGAAGTCCTGCGATACAGTCTTAGCAGATGTGCTGATATGGCGGTGCTATTGACCGACAAAGCTCTGGGCGGAGCAGACACCGTGGCAACAGCGAATCCCTTAGCTTTTGCCATCAGAAGAATAGTCAAAGAAATCCTAAATGAAGACAGTGATTATTATGTGGTTTGTGGGATGCAATCAGTGGACGGCGATACTGCTCAGGTACCTCCGCAAATTGCTGAGGAGCTGTCTCTGCCGTGCATAGCTTATGTCACCAACGCTGAATTCAAGGGCGGCCGTTTTGAATTCACTCGGATTATCAGCGGCGGCAGTCAGGTGGTTGCTGTCAAAAAATTACCGGCGGTAATCACCGTTGCCAAATATGAGTACCCGCTGTTTGCAACGTTCGTAGCAACACGACTGGCAAATAGGACGGAAATTATTTGCTGGAGCGGTGATGACATCAAAGCGACTCACATCGGGGCTAAAGGCTCAAAAACACGTGTAATCCGGGTCTTTCCGCCGGGCAAAAGCACCAGAAAATGTCAGCAGCTCGGTGATGCAAAATCATTAGCAAAACTGCTTGTTGACAGCTTCAAGAGTGGCAACGGCCGGTCCGACAAGGACAGTAACGCCCAAATACCCCGCTACGTTTTGCCGGGCAGGCGAGCGGACAGGTTTGACAGGAGCTTCGAGAGAACGAAAAAGGAAAATGAGGATTTTAGAATTCTATCCCGGACACTAAAGGAATTAGGCATTGGTGAAATCAGCCGGATTGACGAATACATTAAGAAAAAGCTCCTTGCTGTTGCAGGTGAGCATTTCCATAAGGGCGCATTGGAGGATATGCTCAACGGTTTGCAGTTGACCGAACCCAGTTTTGCAGGCGAGGTCTGGGTCGTCGCCGAGCACGATTCCGGTGCAGTACATCCGGCGACGTTTGAGCTTATAGGCAAGGTTCGCGAGCTTGCGGACTTTTTAGAGACCGAAGTAGGCGTATGTTTAGCGGGGCACAACATCGAACCGATGGCAAGAGAATTAATCGCCGCCGGTGCAGACAACATCTACATTATTGAGGATAAATTGCTGAGTGTATTTGACCCGGCTGCATATCGCAAAGTTGTCGCCGATTGCATCGGCACATACTGGCCGCAAATCGTTCTGTTCGGTGCAACGGCTCGGGGCAGAATGCTGGCCCCTATGGTCTCCTACAGACTCGGCTGCGGACTTACCGCCGACTGCACTTCATTCGATATCAGGGATAGTTCACGAACGGGCCGGATAGCTATCCTTCTGCAGACCAGGCCGGCGCTGGGCGGCAACGTTATGGCAACTATCTGCACGAAAGATTCAAAGTCGCAGATGGCTACGGCAAGACCGGGTGTTATGAAAAGACTGCCGCCGGACGAGTCAAGAACAGGCAGAATTATCAAACACGAAGTCCGGTTTTCTGATAATGATATTAGCCTGGAAATTGTAAAAATGGAGCTGGGCGCAGGTGTCGTGAATTTCAATGCTGAGGCAATTGTCAGCGGCGGCAAGGGAATGCAAAACCGGGACAACTATGAACGCCTTGTGGGCTCACTTTGCGACTGTCTCGGCAAAAAACTGGACACGCAGGTTGAAAGAGGCGCCTCGCGGGCGGCGGTGGAGCAGGGTTTTGTTGAACGCATACATCAGGTAGGGCAAACCGGTACATCCATCGGCCCAAAACTTTACATCGCTCTGGGAATATCCGGTGCCATTCAGCATATGATAGGTATTGCGAACACCGGGACCGTAATCGCCATCAACAGTGACCCAAACGCACCGATATTTAAGCAGTGCGATTACTATATTGTTGGCAACGTAGAAGATATAGTGCCACAACTGGTTCAGGCATTAGAGGCCAGGTGAAAAGTGTCAAACGATAAAGATTATAACAAGGTTCAGGTTCTTATAGTCGGTGCGGGACCGGCAGGTCTGGCGTGCGCAATACAACTCAAGGCGCAAAAGCCGGACATTGATGTTTGCGTGATAGAAAAGGCCGCCGATTTGGGTAATCACAATCTCTCCGGCGCAGCTCTGGAAGCTGAACCGCTGCATACGCTGCTGGACTCGGCTGTCCCGGGATGGCAGGATAGTGAGCAGGATAAAGATGTGTTAGCAAATAAGGTCAGCAAGGATGATGTGATGTTCTTTCTGGGAAAGAAGATATCATTTAATATCTTCTTTGCAATTAAGCTTGCCAAAAAATTCGGGCTGGGCTTTGGCCAAATGATACACAAAGGTGACTATATTGTATCGATAAGCAAGCTGACTAAATGGATGGGCCGGCTTGCAAAAGAGCTCGGTGTTGAAGTGCTGACCGGCTTTGCAGCTGAAGACATTATTCTCGATGAATCCGCTGATAAGGCAATAGGTGTTAAGCTCGTTGACCAGGGGCTCGATAAAGAGGGCAATAAGCAGCCGAACTTCGTCGAAGGTGAAATCATAGGCGCCGATTTCATTGTGCTTGCCGAAGGTTGTGATGGGCTTTTGACCGAAAAGTTCGTAGAAAAAGCCGGCCTGCAAAGGCAGTCGCCTCAGCTCTACTCGGTAGGTATTAAGGAACTCATAAAGGTAAGCAGTGAGCAGTATAGTAAATTCACTTCGGGACGGGATCCCGCCTTGCGGGAATCACGCGTTGTTCACGCTATGGGTTATCCCATCTGGACACCGGTTTTTGGGCCGGGGATGTTCGGCGGGGGGATAATGTATCCGGCTGGTGACGATAATATTGCTGTTGGTATGATTGTCGGTGCCGACTGGAAATATCACGATTTTAACCCGCAGGATGCGCTGACAAACTTCAAAAGTCACAGGTTTGTAAAGCAGTTTATCGATGGCGGCACGGTGGTAGAGGCTGGCGCAAAGATGATTCCCGAGGGCGGATACTATGCTATCCCAAGAGACCCGCAGATCGGCAGTATCGGCAAAGGCAATTGCGTAATAGTTGGTGACAGTGCCGGCTTCGTGAACATGCTTAAAATCAAGGGGCTGCACAATGCCATTGATTCAGGAACAGTAGCGGCAAAGGCAATTGCTGAAACACAAGATTTGCCCCGGACCACAGCGGCCAGATATACCGAGTTAATCGACCGCTCGAATGTTGCCAAAGAGATGAAGTCAGCGAGGAACTTCCGCCAGGCGATTGCCCAGTTCGGGCCTTTGCTGGGGATGCCGTTGTCTGTTTTGGGGGGGCTTTTGCCTGAATTTAAGATTGAAGAAGATTATAAAGCGATGACTACTGCTCGATACACCCTAAAGACCGGCCAGCAATTTGATAAAGACACCTTTACAGCAATGGCGGCAACCGAGCATCGCGAGGAGCAGCCCAGCCACCTTAAAATTTTAGACAGCAATATATGTGCGGAAAAATGCGCTCCGAAGTGGCACGGCCATCTTGGCCGTGTTTTCACGGGCTTGAAGCCCGTGCCACAGAGTCCCTGCATTACATTCTGTCCGGCGGGGGTATATGAGACGGTGCACGGTCAGGTAAAGCCGGCCAATCCGTCAAACTGTCTGCACTGCAAGACCTGCCAGAGAAAATGTCCATTCGACAATATCAGATGGACCGTCCCCGAAGGCGCCGGCGGACCACGCTATAAAAGAATGTGAAGGGACCCCGCCTTGCGGTGCGCAGCACACCTTACGGCGGAACCCAAAGAAGCGCATATTGGGTGCGGTGAGAAGAAAGTGCAAAATTACCAAACAATGAAAAAAATAAGTGCAAACAGGACGGCGTGCGAAACTTGATAACTGCCCCTTGGAGGGCGGCCGGTCTTATTGCTTTTGAGCTTCTTTTTGCTCGCTTTTTTCGCGCTGAATCGCGTCATATACTTCCCTGCGATGAACCGGTATATCCTTGGGGGCCGCTATACCGAGACGAACCTTATCTCCGCGGACATCGACGATTGTAATCTCGACATCGTCGCCTATCATAATCGACTCATCTTTTTGTCTGCTTAGAACCAACATTTTCAACTCCTTTTGTCGGCCGGTCTTACTATATTTTACGAAGAAAGCCAGCCATCTGTTCACCCAGCTGATTGGTTGAATGGTTAAATAATTACCACTTACCAATCACCAGTAACGAAACACGGGGGCGCACCTGTATTTTCGGCTAATTCCAAGGCCTAAAATAACCATTTTTGCTTTTGTTTAGGTAACGAGGATTAGTTATAGGACTGCGTGTGTGTAACCATATAGAAGATACACACTTACCGCAAAGATGCAGCTTGAAAAAAGATGGATTAAATCTCAATTTGCCTTCTTTATAGTCCGCAGGACGCCTGACGGTGGTGTTCCCGCCGGAAGTTTACGCGGACAGCCAGCCAGTAGCCGGCAATTGAGCCTAATGCGCCGAAAGCTACCATCTGCACCGGCAATATGGAAGTAACCACATTAGAGAAAAAGACCGGCGGGTAGCGCTCGACAAGATGCTGTAAGGTATCCTGCTTGACGTAAGTAATGACGGCAAATCCGGTCACCAAAGCCGAAGCCGCCATTGGCCAGATATAGCTAACGTTGAGAAATTTCTTAACAAGAAAAGCTGCTATTCCAAACGAAACTAACACGGCAAAAACGATTTGGCCGATAGCCGGCTGGGCCACAACCGAACCTAACATGGGGTCGGGTATCCTAACGTCCCGAGCAAATATCCCAATACAAAATTGAGCTATGAAGACCGAGCCGACCACAGCAATTATCGCATTCGTCGCTCGTTGCTTGCCGCTCGTCGCTCGGGTCACAAGGGCCAAGCGACGGGTCACGATTTTTTGCCCGGCAAGCACGCCGCCAAAACCGGCGGCCACGATAGCCAGCCAGAAAATCGGCTCCCATTTAAGTGCTGCAAACAGCCCCTGGCGCTGGGCGAGGGTCGGATTAAGCTGCATAAGCTCTGCCATATTGCCACAGCGCACCGCCCAGACAGCAAGTCCTGAGGGTACCGCCAAGATGCCGATTTCTCGCCCGTTAGGCCAGGAAAGAAAATAGCCAATAAAACCGGCTAAAACTGCCAAACCCCCCAGAGTTATTACGCCGCCAAAGGCAGCGCCGTCAGGCGTCCTGTGGAGCACAGACATAACCCCGAACGGCTCAACTGCTGTCCCTAAACCTATCAGGATAATGCCGAGCAGCAAGGTAGCGGCCAGCTTCAGTTTCGTAGCCCAGGAAAGGTCTGAGAACATACTTACACCTGTAAGAACGCCCGCAAGAGACACCCCTATCTTGAATATCAGCGGCCAGGATAATTCCACGACTCAACTTCCTTAACCCCGCCCCTCTGAGGCCCGCCCTTCCGAAGGGCTGGCCGAGGGGCTGGGTAAATTAAACTGACAACAAGATACCACCAATATCATCAATTATCAATAATCAACTTGAGCAAAACATCTGCCTTTGATAGATTGACATTTCCTTTACTAACGCTAATAGTGGTCTAATTTGAGGTTGTTTTATGGATGTACTGTTAATCGGCAGTGGTGGACGCGAGCACGCTATCGCCTGGAAACTGGCTCAATCGAAAAAATTAGGCAAACTTTATATCGCTCCGGGCAACCCCGGCACAGCCCAATGTGGGAAAAATATCCCTATCGGCGTCAATGACACCGACAAGCTTCTGGACTTTGCCAGGCAGAACAATATAGCTCTTGTGGTAGTTGGACCGGAAGACCCGCTCGCAGCAGGAGTGGTTGATGCCTTCGAAGCTGCCGGCATAAAGGCCTTCGGCCCCAGCGCAGGTGCCGCACAACTCGAAGCGGATAAAGCATTTGCAAAGCAACTGATGCGCTCCAGTGCCATCTCCAGCGCAGAGGGGCAGGTCTTTGAGAGATTTGACGACGCCAAAACCTACATCGCAAGCAGGGACGAACCGGTAGTGATAAAAGCAGCGGGTCTTGCAAAGGGCAAAGGTGTTTTTGTCTGTGACGACCCTGCCGATGGTATTTTGGCGGCTGAAAAAATAATGTGCGACAGAATATTCGGCTCGGCAGGCGACAAAATCGTAGTCGAAGACAAACTGCTCGGCGAAGAGGCTTCAATACTGGCTTTCGTGGATGGCAGAAATATCTACGTTATGGAGTCATCCCAGGACCACAAGCCCATCGGCGATGGTGACACCGGGCCAAATACCGGCGGGATGGGGGCCTACAGCCCCGCACCGGTCGTTACTGAGGCGTTGATGGACAAAATCACACGAGAAATTCTCGTGCCGGTGGTAGATGGTATGAATCGCAACGGCACGCCGTATAAAGGCGTACTGTATGCGGGGCTTATGATTACTGCTGGTGGGCCGAGAGCGCTCGAATTTAACGTCCGCTTCGGGGACCCGGAAACTCAGCCGATTCTAATGCGACTGAAAAGCGATTTGCTGGAGATTATGCTGGCGGTTTGCGACGGCAGGCTGGATGAGGTTACACTCGAGTGGGATGCCAGACCATCCGTTTGTGTAGTCATGGCTTCGGGCGGTTATCCAGGAGAGTATGAAAAGGGGAAAATAATAACCGGTATAGCTCAGGCCGAAAAACTCGGGGATGTTGTCGTATTCCACGCAGGCACCGCTGCCAAAAATGCAAGTCTCGTTACTAATGGCGGCAGAGTGCTCGGTGTAACCGCTATGGGGCAGACTATAGAGGACGCAAAGGCAAAAGCATATAGGGCCGTAGATAAAATAGAGTTCGACGGAGCTTATTGCCGGAGGGATATTGCAGACAAAGCAATAAAAAAGACGATATAAGCAGGGGAACTAAAAACTCGAAACTATACGCTATACGTTAAATGCCGTAGAAAATGCCGGTAAACTCAAACGAATCCGCTAAAGCCGGAAACAACAAAAGAATTTTTCTTTCTTGGCCTGTCAAAGGTCTGATTCTGGCCTTTTGTCTATTTTGTCTATGGCTTGCTTTTATACTAACAGGCGAGGTCCTGTGCGAAATCGCTCTTGAGCAGATTGCTGAGCTGACTAACACTAAAATTACAACCGAATCGGTTGATTTTAACATTAACGGCTCAGTTTACATCAGGGAGCTCGTAATCAGGCCTGAACAGCAGAAAAAATACGACGATACAATACTAAAAGCAGAAACGGTATATGCACGTTTCGGCATGGGCAGTTTATTGTTATTACACCCTCGGCTGAAAAAAATAAGTGTCAAGGATTTTGTCTTCGATGTTCAGCACGATTTGGACACAGACCGATTGAATATTGCCGCATTTAGAATCGAAGCTCCTAAAGGTACCGCAGGAAAAATGCCCGTCATTCGGCTTAAAAGGGGAACGCTCCAATACAGCAAAGTTTCAAACGGCAAAGTTAAAGCCGTTGCAGCAATACCCATTGACGCAGGATTTACCCCGGCCCAAAAAACACGACGCGGCTACAGCTTTGATATAACAACGGCTAAAAGAGCTGGCCGTGGCGAAAGTATCCTGACCGGATTCTGGAAGCCCGGCAGGATTACAATTACCGGCGGAATCTCATCGGCTGATATCCCCGCCTTTGAAAAGGCCTGGACGATAAATGCTCTGGATGCCGAGTTGAATTATGACCGCAGCAACGCTTATTCACTAAAGCTCAAAATAGAAGATTTGCGAAGCAGGCACACCTTCGTTGGTGATACATTTGCTGCTGACAGACAAGCGTTTTTGACCAGGCCAGGCCCATTTGCTGCTCTACTAAGATTCTTCAACCGATATCGGCCCTCCGGAACAGCTGCTATTTACCTGGAGGCTCTTGGAAATTTAGAACGACTAAGCGAAAGTACATTAGTCGGGAAAGTCCACTGCAAGGACATTTCCATCTGCGACCGCAGGTTCCCCTACACCATAGAGCGCCTGATTGGCCGGATAGACCTTACTGAAAAAAGTGCGGTCCTGAACAATCTGTTCGGCAAGCACGGTAAGGTCAAGGTGACTTTCAACGGTTGGTCTAAGGATTTTGGCCCGAACTGGAAGTACCAAATCCGGATTACAAGTGACAATATGGCTTTAGATAATGACTTGTATAATGCGTTAAGTGCAGAGCGGAAGAAATCCTGGTCCGCTTTTTCTCCAAGCGGCCTTGCAGCGATAGATTACCGTCTTAGCCGACGGTCACAAACTGATAAAAAAAAGGTTTTGGTGGTTGAACTACTCGGCGCCGAAGCTGCATACCGCCGTTTTCCTTATCCGTTAAAAAATCTCTCCGGAAGGTTATTGTTTACTCGCAATAGGACAACCGTTTCGGGCGTGATTTCGCAAGTGAACGGCCGCAAAATAATCTTAAACGGCAAAGTAACAGCTCGCAGCACTGACCGCCCAATATATGACATCTCAGTCAAAGCAAATAATATCCCATTGGATTCAACACTGGCTTGCAGCTTATCAGATAATCAAAGAGATTTTTACAACCAACTTAATATGACCGGCCTGGCTGATGCCGACATAAAGATTTTTACACCAAAACAGGATTTTGGCCCGACAAGTTTTATCGCTGATGTCTCTCTTAAAAAAACTTCTTTGGAAGCAGACGATTTCCCACTGATTATCTCTGACATATCAGCGAAGACTGTCATTACGCCTGATTTGATACAAGTTGAAGATTTCACAGGCCTTCATAATCAGTCTCTGGTTTCACTGACCGGCCGAATCTGGCCCGATGATGAAACCCATCAACCCCGATATTGCTTGTTACTGAACGCCGAACAAACGGAGCTAAACGATGAATTAATTTCTTTGATGCCGGCGTCACTAAAAAAAATCGTCTCCAAACTACAGCCAAAGGGAAAGGTAAACCTCACCGCCAATTTGAACAAAACCGACAGCGATGACTGCCCCGACTATAAGATAACTGTGGACTGTCCCGGTAACAGCATCAACTTTGAGCCGTTTCCCTATCCTATAAAAGATATTACCGGCAGTCTGACGATAACAAAGAATACTATTACACTGGAGGACATTACCGCAACCGCTACCGATAATACCCTGATAACATCAAATACCTCGACCGTAAAAATTAACGGCCAAATAGCGCTGGCTGATGACGCTTTCAGCAGCAACCGACTTGAGCTTTCAGACGGTAATATTACTCTTACTGCGGACGGTTTTAGGATTAAAGGCAAATCCTTAACAGGGCTAAAAGCAGATACCTACTATGTCCCCCGCCGGCAAAGCTGGGTGACTAAAAGCCTCATTGCTGATTGTTATGGCGGCAGAGTGGCAGGCAAATTCGAATTGAAACAACCGGCCGGGGCAGCTTTGGAGTATCTGCTGCAGGTAGGCTTTGACAATATCGATTTAAAGCAATTTCTTTTGGACACAAACCTCAAAGAAGCTCCTCGCAACAACTATACCAGCGGGAAAATGAGCGGTTTATTGAGCGTCGCCAGCCGGATCGGTGAAAGCTTACCACGTATCGGCCGATGCCGCCTCCGGATAACCGATATGCAGGTTGGCAAACTCTCACCGCTGGCAAAGCTGTTGTCTGTATTAAAACTGACGGAGCCGGAAGATTTCGCCTTCGAGCAGATGCTCGTTGATTCATACATTAAGCATAACAGGCTGTTTCTTGAGCAGTTCGATTTATCCGGCGAAGCGATTGCCTTTAACGGCTCAGGCTGGATAGACCTGCAAAGCCACAATGTCGATTTGGTTCTTTTTGCACGGGGCCGTCGCCTCGCCGCTGCTGAGCCTTCTATTTTACAGTCTTTGACCGAAGGCCTCGGCCGCGCTGTTGTCAGAATGGAGGTTACCGGGAACGTTTACGACCCACAGGTAACTACCACAACCTTGCCGGTCATCAGGGAAGCGGTGGAAATTCTCGGCACACCCCGCCGTTAAAAAAATAAGCAACAAAGCTGCATCGCACACTTGATGAGACTAACAGGGCAACACAGCGGCCGATTAAGACGCTGATTACTTCAACTCGGTTATTTCGCTAAATCGTACCAGAGCGTTTTTGGTTTGCGGATGCGGCTCAACTGTTCCCACCAATCCAACCTTTCGACCCACAAGTTTGCTTAAGTCCACCTGCGAGGCTGAACCCTCCGGTAAAGCATAACAAACCGTCTGGCCGGAATCGTCGATTATGCGGTAGTGTTTTAACTCTTCTTCCGGACCGTAAATTTCTGAAGTTTGAAACTGCCCTACCGCCGTAAATCCACCCAGTTCCGGAACTTGCGCTAACTCTGCGGCACGCGACTTTTCTATCCGCTCACAAATATCCTGCAATTGTGAATCCTGAAGCCGAACCTCCTTGTCCACCGCCAAAGCCAATTCGAAACGGCCTACCTGCTTAAGCGCAAACTCCGAGTAGCGTGCGGCCTTGCCGGCCTCTTTGTTGCCAGCAAGCTCATCCAATGCTTTCTTTACCTTCGCATAATTCTGTTGCGCCATTGGTTTGGCTCGCTCGGCCTCGATTTGCTCCGCCAAAGCGTAATACTCCTTTAGCTTTCCGGAATCGACGGAAATACTCGTGGGAACAACCTCGGGAGGTTTGGCCTGTGGTTCGACAATCAGCGGAACCTCGCCAACAGGACCGAGTAGTTTCGTATATTGAGTGAGCACCCAAAGGTAGGCTCCAGTCGGTGGGGCAATTTTATAGTAATCACCCATCTCCTCGCCCATCAACCTGACTTTATCGCCCTTATTGAGATGTAACTGCACGGTCGTGGAGTGTATCGGCTTGAGCAAATCTGAGCCGGTATAAACGCGAACGGCGTCGCCGGTAACAACCCCAATGCCGGGATTATCCGGGTCAATACTGACATACTGTTTTGAAATCCAGGAGAAACTGCCGGCCGGCGGAACAATGTGAGACCAGCTGTGTTTGCTGGCGACCACCTTTACTCTGTCGCCGGCGTTGAGCTTGCCGCAGCGGTAGTAATTCGTGCCCGGCCCGGAACGAATATTGACATTATCATCGGTTATCTCGGCAACATAGGGAAAAGTCTCTTCCACTTCAGCCGCTGAAACAGATTCTGGCGGTGAGGTAGCGGCCTCTTGGCCAAAGCCGACGGACGCCAAGCTTATCAAACAAACGAGAATAAAGAGATTGATGAATTTGGTGTGAGATTGCATTTTTCTATCTCCCAAAAAGACTCTCTCAAAAATGACAGAAACTGTTCTATGAGCCTCAAATTAGCACCTGCCTCAATAATTGTCAACTTTTTTCTCGTCCAAATATTACTTTGAATCACCCCGCACCAAAGACGGGGTGCCGTTTTGGTGCGGGGCGGATAGGAAAAGGCCAACAGGTGCCTGCTCTACTTCTGCAATTTGACGAGTTCATCGTTGCACATTTTCAATTGGCCCGGGTCAGAGAGCTTTTGTGCTGCGGTCTGCAGGTGCTTTATCGCTGACTCCGGCTTATGGAGATAACGTGAATACAATATGCCCAACATCAACTCCACCTGCTCAACATATTCATAGTTGCCGTAGTGAGTTAAAAACTTTTCGTAGGCCTGTGCCGATTCAGCGTGTCTGCTGTCACTGGCAAGCTGATTGGCAATATCCAGCAGATACTGGCGTGGCAGAATCTGCTCACTATCAAGCTCGATAAGCTCCAGATAAGCTTCAGCAGCGGCAGACAAATTGCGTTGTGGCATCCGGCTGGCGATTTCGCTGCGAAGCTGCTTGATTTTTTCCTCTCGCTGCTGTTGAGCGGCTGTTTTCTTAACCTCTTTTACCTTTATTCGCTTGGCTGTTGTCCGGCTGGCAAAAGGGTCGTAACCGCTTGAGACAACATCGCGATAACGACGATGCTGATTCCATCGTTTTACCATCGCCCATAAATCAAAACGGCTGCTGCTGATTAAGCCGGTGGCGAGCATAACTAACATAGCTGCGATGCCGAAGGCGTATCCTGCCAGATGTGCGTCATACGCAATCGCAGCAACGGAAAACCTCGGCTCTACGATATTGTCCCAGACAATCAGCTTAAAAGCGATAAAGTATAATGCTGACAACTCCATCGTCCCGATGAAGAAAAACCAGTATAAAACAGTAATCAAAGTCTGTGGAAACAGAACCAGATAAGCGCCCGTTACAGCGGCAACAGCCCCACTGGCGCCAAGAACGGGGTTGGTATGCAGAAGCGTATGACCAACACCGGAGAAAACCGCTCCACCAAAATAAAGGCACAAATAACTGATGTGGCCGAGTTTGTCATTAACATTGTTGCCGAAAAGGTACAAAAAATACATATTGCCGAGAAGGTGCATAAGGCCCCCGTGAAGGAACGCATAACTCACAAACTGCCACAGATGCGGATGAATGGGCGTGAGCATAAGCTGCGCTACCCACGGTCGAAAGGCAAGATGATGTGTAAGCGGATCCAAGTGGTACTGCGAAAGAAAAACAGCGGCATTGATGGCTATCAGGGCGTAGTTTGCATATGGAGTCCGTCGCGGCCGAATGCTTGTCCGAATGGGCAATATCATAATTTAATTACCATTTTTTAAGATTAACTCAAAAGCTGGCTTATTGTAATGGCAAAAAAAGGCCGCGACAAGATATAAAAAAAGGACGGCAAAAGCCGTCCCGCCTGATAAAAACGGTTATCACAGGCACTTTTCCCCCTTGTGGAAAACATCAACAGCCGGCACATTCGTTTGCACCGTCCGGCTTCCCCCCAGCCGGTCCCTTTTCTAATGAAAATATAAAAATAAAACGGTGCAAAGCCAAATCTCGGAGCAAAAAAAACTTTATTTTTTTCCAGTGCAATGTTAATCATTGTATTTTAATCGAGTTATAAGCAGCGCAAAATGGACGCCAGAATAATAAAAAGACGCATCAAGGCAATTCGTTACCGGCTAAAGAAAGAGCAAATAAAATCTCTTTTGGTAACAAAACCGGCCAATGTAACTTATACAACTGGCTTTTTGGGCGATGATAGCTGGGTTCTTATTACCAACAGGGCCGTCTATCTTTTAACCGACAGCAGATACACCGAACAGGCGAAAAACCAATGCCCCCTCTGCAGGACAATCGAACGAGACAGGCCGATGGTTGAGACAGTTGCCGAATTGCTGAAAAAGCTAAAATTGGTGCGCACAATAGGTGTCGAAAAGTCGATTTCGCTTACTGCTTTCGAATCGCTAAAAAAGCATATTAAGGTTCGGCCCAAAGCTGTTGCGAACATTATTGAATCTGCCCGTCGTATCAAAGACAACAGTGAAGTTGCTGCTATTAAGGCCGCTGCTGCTATAGCGGCAAAAGCCCTTAAACAAACTCTTGGATATATCAAGCCGGGCATAACCGAAAACGAATTGGCCGGCAGGCTGGATTTTCAAATCCGCAAAGCCGCAGCTATAAATAGTTTCGGAACAATCGTTGCCTTCGGCCCAAATGCCTCGCGTTCCCATCATCAGCCGGTGTGCAGAAAGCTCAAAAAAAATGACACGGTTCTTGTCGATTTCGGCGTCAGATATAAAGGCTACTGTTGCGACATAACCAGATGTTTTGTCGTTGGCAGGCCGACCCGCCTTTATAAAAAGGCCTGCGTCGCCGTGCGGGAGGCGCAAACCGCTGCGCTAAAAATGATAAAAGCCGGCGTCGAAATTACTCAGGTAGATGCAGCCGCGAGAGAGGTGATTGGCAAATACGATTTACCTGTCTATGGCCACGGGACAGGACACGGCCTGGGTCTGGAAGTGCACGAAGGGCCGGCCATCTCAGGCGAAAGTAAAGGTAAATTGCAGGCGGGAATGGTTTTTACTGTTGAGCCGGCGGTGTATATGCCAGGTAAACTTGGCGTCCGCATTGAAGATGATATTTTGGTGACGGAAAAAGGATGCAAAGTTTTGAGCACGAGCGAGTACAAGGGGATTGATGAAATTGTTGTTTTATAATGAAGGAGAAAAAGACACATGAGAATTAAATCAGAAGGATGTTTGGTTGCGATTTTAGTTATAGCCTTGCCTGTTTTCGCGGGCCAGGCTATACCAGCCGATGTCAAGGAGGCAATTCGTTTCCGGGTGGACCACGGCTACAATGTGGGCATCATAGTAGGCATCATTAACCCGGGTGGAACTCGCTACTACAGCTACGGTAAAACCGCAGTTTCCGGTAATCAAAAGCCGGACGAGAACACAGTTTTTGAAATCGGGTCCATCACCAAAGTTTTTACCAGTACTCTCCTGGCGGATATGGTTGAACGTGGCGAAATGACACTGGATGACCAAATCGAAAAATATCTTCCTAAAACTGTGCGCGCTCCGACGCGCAAGGGCCAAAGCATAACTCTGGCTCACCTTGCGACGCACACTTCCAGCCTGCCAAGACTGCCCGACAATCTCCTGCCAAGTGACGCGAATAATCCTTATGCCGATTACTCAGTGGAGCAGATGTATGAATTTCTGTCTGGATACACGCTCCAGCGGGATATCGGTGCACAGTACGAGTACTCCAATTATGGTGGTGGTCTGCTGGGGCATATTCTGGCGCTGCGAAGTGGGATGAGCTATGAGCAACTGTTCATAGAAGAAATCGCAAACGAGCTTGGTATGTCCGACACGCAGATTACCTTTACGCCGGAAATGACAAGCCGTTTGGCAAAAGGACATGTTGGCAATAAGGAGGTCAGTAACTGGGATATACCGGCGCTAGCGGGTGCAGGTGCATTGCGTTCAACCGCTCAGGATATGCTAAAATTCTTGGCTGCTAACATGGGTCTGAAGCAAAGCCGTTTATACTCTGCGATGAAGACCACCCATAAACCGCGCAACCAGGCAGGCCCGCCGGATATGCATATCGGCCTGGGCTGGCATATTCGAACCAGTGGCAACCGCCAGCTCATCTGGCATAACGGCGGCACCGGCGGCTACTGGGGTTTTGTGGGGTTCATCAAAGACAAACAATCCGGTGTGGTTGTTTTAACCAACACGTCAGAGAGCATAGACGATATCGGATACCACCTGCTCGATCCCAATATACCACTACGCAAGTTCGAGGTGCAAACCAAGCTGGACGCAGTAGTTCTCGAAAGTTATGTGGGCAGGTATGAGTTCGCACCGGGCGTGGTCTTCGACATCGCCTTACAGGACGGACAATTAACGGCGCAGCTCACAGGACAGCAAAGGTTTCCTATATATGCAAAGTCACAGACAGAGTTCTTCTACAAGGTCGTAGATGCACAAATCACTTTCTTGAAGGATGGGCAGGGGAAGGTGACAGCGCTCGTACTGCACCAGTTTGGTATCGACCAGACCGCTCGCAAGCTGGGCGCCGAATATCAGCCACCACCTCCACGAGTGGAGGTCACGATTGCACCTGAAATTCTCAAGAGCTATGTAGGCAAATACGAACTGGCACCTGGGGCGATGTTTGATATTAGGTTGCAAAAGGGGCAGTTAACAGCTCAGCTAACAGGGCAACAAAGGTTTCCTATCTATGCGGAGTCGCAGACTAAATTTTTCTACAAGGTCGTCGACGCACAAATCACATTTGTAAAGGATAAGGATGGAAAGGTTACAGCCCTTGTTCTACATCAGCTTGGCCTTGACCAAACCGCGAAAAAGATTGAGTAGGAAAGTAGCTATCAAGTATTGAGCGGCAGCTGCCCTCATCTGCTTTTTGGGGCGGCGTAAAAGTATCAGAGATAATTTGCTTGCCCGGTGAGGCAGTGTAGAGTATAATAAATTAGTTCACTAGGGGTGGTTCGCCGATAGGCGGGTCTGAGAAAAAAACCCTTTGAACCTGATCAGGACAGTCGCCCCCGCGTTTTCTTGCGAAAGCAAGAGAAGGGACGGATATGCCTGCGTAGGAAAGTGATTGACTTTATCAAATCCTGACAACGAAGGAATAAATCGCTTCCGCCGTAAGGCGTCCTGTGGACTACGGAAGCGATTTTTATTTTGAACAGGAATTCAATAAATGGCAACGCAGTTACAAATAGCAAGAGCCGGCACAATTACTGACGAGGTTAAATTAGTGGCCCGGACTGAAAGTCTCGATGCTGACCTTGTTCGGGACGAGGTTGCGGCCGGCCGATTGGTAATACCCGCGAACAAGCTGCACTTAAAAACAAACCTCCGAGCCATCGGCATAGGCCGAATTCTTGCCACAAAGGTAAATGCAAATATCGGCACAAGCAGCGTCAGTTCATCAATAGAAGCTGAGATTGAAAAGATGGAGGCTGCACTCGAGGCTGGCGCCGATACGATTATGGACTTAAGCACCGGCGGTAACCTTGATAATATTCGCGAGCAATTGCTGACCCGCTGTCCCGCGCCTTTCGGTACAGTGCCAATCTATCAGGTCATACAAGACAGAAACGTCGAGGACATAGATGAAAAGATAATTTTGCGGACAATCGAAAAACAGGCCAGACAGGGCGTCGATTTTTTCACCATTCACGCTGGTGTGTTAAAGGAACACCTGCCATTGCTCGAAAGCCGGGTTGCCGGTATTGTCAGCCGAGGCGGTGCACTGCTGGCCAAGTGGATGCTGTATCACAATAAGCAAAATCCGCTTTATGAAATGTTCGATGATTTGTGCGGCATAATGGCAAAATACGACATTTGTTTTTCCCTTGGCGATGGCCTTCGTCCCGGCTGCATCGCCGACGCCACAGACCAGGCACAAATCGCAGAACTAAAAACCATCGGCGAACTGACCGGCAGGGCACAGGAGGCCGGCTGTCAGGTTATGGTCGAAGGACCCGGCCATGTGCCGTTTGACCAGATACAATACAATATGGAAATTGAGCAGCAGATTTGCAATGATGCTCCCTTTTACGTTCTCGGCCCTGTCGTAACCGATATTGCTCCCGGTTACGACCACATCACATCAGCAATCGGCGGAACTGCCGCCGCCTTTTACGGAGCATCGTTTCTCTGCTATGTCACACCCAAAGAGCATCTTGGCCTGCCAAACGCCGAGGATGTCCGAGCCGGTGTAATCGCAACGAAAATCGCCGCACACGCCGCCGATATCGCTCGCGGCCTCAAAGGTGCTGCCGAGCGGGATAGGCTCTTGAGCATTGCACGCACAAATCTGGACTGGAAAACGCATCTGGCTGAATCGCTCGACCCAAAAACAGCCGAGAGAATGCACCGCGACGCCTGCAAAGAGATTGGCGCGGACGAATTGCCCTCTGCCGATTACTGCTCGATGTGTGGCCGGCAGTGGTGCAGCGTCAGGATAAACAAAGAAATCCGCGAAAAGATAAAAAATAAATAGGTTCGACAAGCTCACTACAGATGGTTCGACTTTGCTCACCATAAATTGGGTTTGCCCGCCTTCGCTGATGCTACGGCGGGTAAAATTGGGTTCGTTTTGGGTTTGTTTTGAACAGTTCATAGTTGGTGGTTCGTTGTTATTAGTCATTGTCTTTGCTAAGTTTACAGCCATTTGGACATATCGGAAATTGGGTTTGTTTTGCATATTCAGTTGTTTTTGATTGATTTTACCCTTCTTGCCGGTAAGCCTATATGTGGTGTTAAGATAGGTAAAATGCAACATTATCGGACTTTGCGGTTGGAGGAGGAGGAGCGAGTAAGAGGAGAGGTGTTGGGGGAGAGGGCGTAGGGATTGGAGTTCATGGTTCATTGTTAATAGTTGTTCTCCTAAGGGGGTTTGCGTTTCGAAATCCGCCTTCGCCAAGGCTATGGCGGACAAGAAAGACCCCGATGGGATAGCAAACGGCGCCCCGAAGAGATAGTTTCACATCTCATAGGGCAAGCATCCCACAGGGCAGGCGTTCCCCTTAGTAGGGTGAACTTGCGCAAATGGAGCGAAAAAAGTCCTTGATTCTCGATTCCCGATTCTCGTAACTCGATGTGAGAAAAGGAGTAAAAATTTTTGAAATTAGCCGTTTTTAGTATGCAGGTAGCTGCGCTTTTGATTGATTTTTTACCCCGCTCAAGCGTACCTATGGCATAAACCGCCGGGGGCTTTTTAAAGCGGAGACGCAATAAATTGCGTGTTAACTTAAAGGTTGTGGGGATTTAGAAAATGGGGTAAAATTTTGTTTCGGATAACGACATTCCGGAATCTGCGATGAGCAGCGGCGGAGAAAAAGCATCGTGGGGTTAGTTATTTACAGGTGGTTCGTGAGGATTTATAGTTAATATTATTAGTTAAGTTCGGAATTGATTAATTAAAACCATTGGGATGGGAGATAGTTGGAATACATTAAAAATGTCAGATGAGAAGCATAAAAATACGTTTCTAAATAACATGCAAGAAAAACCTATTAGTACAATATTCGGTGCTTTTCGACATGGTATGGTATTAACGGGTATACGTTTGCTCATGTACTTTATATGCTCTGGCCGCTGCTTCGGAATTGTTAAACAGGCACTGTCAAAACTCAGGTTTTGGGGAGCCTGAGTAAAGGTAAAAGAGTAATTTTGTGAGAATTGAATCATGGGCAAACAAAACTTAGATGATTCGGATACGTTAGCAGAGCCTCTTTACGACCTTGACGAATTGGAGATAATTTATGATCCGGTCTTTACCCTTGGGGTTCCTCATAATGCGCCGAGCGAGTTTAAGAAATATGTGGTTGCTGCAGCAAAAGCCTACTATTTGGGGCACCGTTCGATCGACTATACGCTTAAGAGGCATGGTTCTTATTGGAGCTTGAGCTCGGAGCCTAGTAGAATGGAGAAGAGATTTTGGAGGTTCTCCAGATTTATTAAAGAGCATCTTGCGGACAATAAGGCGCGCATCAATTCGATAAGCAATAAGCCTGACAGGGTTGGGCTCGTTGTAGCTGGAGGTGTAATTTTAAGGCTCACTTCTAAGCTGCCTTCGATAAATTTTGAACAGTTTGCAGATGCAGCCGTAAAGGATGATTTTTCAGCTGGTTCAGTGTTTCGACTGCTTTCATAATTGCTTTCTCCAGAT